>Ga0310909_10000055_pt1 | contig 44318 bp, 39 predicted proteins | sample GREbulkMGT000H_FD_203449 | JGI IMG/M metagenome (GOLD analysis project Ga0310909, IMG submission 203449) | Lab enrichment of tropical soil microbial communities from Luquillo Experimental Forest, Puerto Rico - GRE.bulkMG.T000H | ecosystem: Environmental > Terrestrial > Soil > Tropical forest >... | reverse complement strand
TCTCGGCTGTCGGCGATCCAGCGATAGGCCTGCAGCAGCACCGCCGGCCCCAGATAGCGCTCGCCGTTCCACCAATAGCTTGGGCATGAGGTCGTGCAGCAGAAGCACAAAATGCATTCCCACAGCCCGTCGAGCTTCTCGCGCTCCTCGACCGACTGCAGCCGCTCGCGGTCGGGCGACGGCGGGCTCGCCGTCTGCAGCCATGGCTTGATCGATTGATATTGCGCGATTACATGCGTCAAATCGGGGACGAGATCCTTGATGACCGGCATGTGCGGCAATGGATAGACACGCACTGGGCCGTCGATATCCTCAATCGCCTTGACGCAAGCCAGCGTATTGGTTCCGTCGATGTTCATTGCGCACGAGCCGCATATGCCCTCGCGGCACGAACGGCGGAACGTCAATGTTGTGTCGATCTCGTTCTTGATCTTGATCAGCGCGTCGAGAACCATCGGCCCGCAATCGTTGAGATCAATCTCGAAGGTGTCGACGGCGGGGTTTTTGCCGTCGTCCGGGTTCCACCGGTAGATCTTGAACTCGCGCAGATGCGTCGCTCCGGGCGGCCCGGCGAAGGTTTTGCCGACACCGATTTTCGAGTTCCGGGGAAGGGTAAATTCGGCCATCGGGGTTCAATACACGCGTGCCTTGGGCGGAAAGACCGATACCTCGTTCGACAAAGTAAAAAGATGTACCGGGCGGGAGCCGATCCTCACCGCGCCGTCACCGTCCAGCCAGGCGAGCGTATGCTTCATCCATTTCCGGTCGTCTCGTTCGGGGTAATCCTCGCGCGCGTGCGCACCACGGCTTTCCGTACGGTTCTCGGCCGAATGCAATGTGACGACCGCCTGCTCGAGTAGATTTTCGAGCTCGAGGGCCTCGACAAGGTCGGTGTTCCAGATCATTGACCGGTCGGAAATTCCGAGTTCACCGAAGCTGTTGGCAACGACGTCAATCCTGCTGACACCTTCCCTGAGCACTTGCGCAGTGCGGAAGACCGCGCAGTTGTTCTGCATCACCCGCTGCATGTCGAGGCGAATCTCGGCGGCTTTGCGCGAACCCTTCGCCTGACGCACCGCGTCAAGGCGGGCGACGGCGTCTTCACCAGCGCTGCTGGAGAGCGGCTTATGCGGCGTCCCCGGGTGTACCAGCTCCGCCGCGCGGTGAGCCGCGGCGCGGCCGAAGACGACGATATCGAGCAGCGAATTGCAGCCGAGGCGGTTGGCGCCGTGCACCGATACCGACGCCGCTTCGCCGATCGCCATCAGCCCCGCAACGGTAGCGTCGGGATTGTCCTGGGTCGGCCGCAGCACCTCGCCGTGATGATTCGTTGGGATGCCGCCCATGTTGTAATGCACGGTCGGCAGCACCGGGATCGGCTCGCGCGTGACATCGACGCCGGCAAAAATCTTCGCCGTCTCGGAGATCCCCGGCAGCCGTTGGTGCAGGACCTCGGCCGGGAGATGCTCAAGATGCAGCAGGATGTAATCCTTTTCAGCTCCGCAGCCGCGCCCTTTGCGGATTTCGATCGTCATCGCCCGGCTAACGACGTCGCGCGAGGCTAGGTCTTTGGCATGCGGCGCGTACGTCTCCATGAACCGCGTGCCATCGCTGTTCGTCAGATAGCCGCCTTCGCCGCGGGCACCCTCGGTGATCAAGCAGCCTGCGCCATAGATCCCGGTCGGATGAAACTGGACAAACTCCATATCCTGCAACGGCAATCCGGCCCGCAGCACCATTGCGTTGCCGTCACCGGTGCAGGTGTGGGCGGAGGTGCAAGAGAAGTAGGTCCGCCCGTAGCCGCCGGTGGCGAGCACCACGAGGTGAGCGCGAAACCGGTGCAGGCTGCCGTCCTCGAGATTCCACGCCATGACCCCGCGGCAGGCCCCCTCCTCGTCCATGACCAAATCGAGCGCAAAATATTCGACGAAAAACTCTGCGTTGTTGCGCAGACATTGCTGATAGAGCGTGTGAATGAGCGCGTGCCCGGTCCGGTCGGCGGCAGCGCAGGCACGGCGCGCCGGATCCCCTTCGCCATATTCCATCATGTGGCCGCCAAACGGCCGCTGATAGATCCGGCCATCCTCGGTGCGCGAGAACGGCACGCCGAACTGCTCGAGCTCGATGACCGCAGGGATCGCATTGCGGCACATGTATTCGATCGCATCCTGGTCGCCGAGCCAGTCCGAGCCCTTGACGGTGTCGTACATGTGCCAGCGCCAATCGTCCGGGCCGATATTGCCGAGCGCCGCGCTGATCCCGCCCTGGGCGGCAACGGTATGACTGCGGGTCGGGAAGACCTTGCTGATGCAGGCAGTCGTCAGCCCTGCGGCGGTCGTCCCCAGCGTCGCCCGCAGACCCGCGCCGCCGGCACCGACGACGATCACGTCATGAGTGTGGTCGATAACATTGTACGCCGTTGGCATCCGCAATGCTCCCGATCAGCTCGTCCCGCCGACGGCGATGCTTACGACGGCGAAAATACCGGCCACCGCGATGCCGAAGCAGAGCAGGCGGAGAACAACGACGAAGCCCAGTTTGGCGAAATCGGTATGAACGTAATCCTCGATGACCACCTGCAGGCCAAGACTGAGGTGATAGAAAGTCGCGATCAGCAGCAATATGAGCAGGATTGCGGGTAGCGGGAGGCTCATCCAATTCTGCATCGTCTCGAGGTCGGCGCCGACGAGCCCTACGACGGCGCTGGTGAACCACAGGCTCAGCGGGACGAGCGCGACCGCGGTAATTCGCTGCGCCCACCAGTGGTCGAGCCCCTCTTTTGCCGAACCCAGCCCCATCGCGCGGCCGAGCGGCGAGCGCATTCTCGTTGCCAACATGTCAAGAAACCCAGCGAGAGATCCCAATGACCCAGGCAGCCAAGGTCAGCACGGCGGTCGCGGCGACAACCATCCAACCGCCAAGATAGGTCGATTTAAGATCGAGAGCGTGACCGGTGTCCCAGACGAGGTGCCGAATACCATTGCACAAATGATAGAACAGCGAGACGGTCCAGCCGAACAACAGCAAGAGCCCCAGCCAGGAGCCAAGGAAGTTCTCCACGCCTTCAAAGGCCTCGGGCCCCGAAGCGGCGGCGACCAACCACCAAACGAGCAAAAGCGTGCCGGTGCCCAGCACTATCCCGGCGGCCCGGTGGAGGATCGACAGGACGGAGGTGAGTTGCCAGCGATAGACCTGAAGGTGCGGCGAAAGCGGCCGGTCGGCGGATCTCATGCTACGGCAATTCCGGCATTACTGACGACACTCCGGCCTCGCCACAAAATAGCGCGGCCCGGGTGCCGGCCCGGCTGTGAATTAGACCGCGCACCGAAGAGTGTCAACGGAAGCTCGTGCCGGGCTGCCCCGCACCTGCCAATGGCAGCCGTGCAATTTCGTCGGCCAACACCAGCAGGCGATGCGCATTCTCGACATGCAGGTTCTCGATCAACCTGCCGTCGACGAGCACCACCCCCTTACCCGTGGCGGCGGCTTCGGCATGCACCGCAATGATCCGCCGCGACCATTCGATTTCCACTGGGGTTGGCGCAAAAGCGTCGTTGGCGGCGGCGATCTGCTGGGGGTGGATCAGGGTCTTGCCGTCAAAGCCGAATTCGCGGCCCTGCCGGCAGGATGCGGTTAATCCCTCATCATCCGCGAGATCGAGGTGGACGCCATCGAGAATCGCCAGCCCATTTGCGCGGGCGGCGAGAATTGCGTGGCTGAGCGAGGTAATCAGCGGCAGGCGATCTTGGGTCGCGAGCGCGTGCAGGTCCTTTGTTAGATCCGAGGTGCCGAGCACGAGCGCAGCGAGCCTGGGGCTCGCCGCGGCGATCTCGCGAACGTAAAGGATACCGCGCGGCGTCTCGAGCATGCACCAGATCGCAAGCCGCTCCGGTGCCCCGAATGCGTCGAGCAGTGATGCTGTCAGCGGCATCCGGTCGGGGCCCTCGACCTTTGGCAGCAACACCGCATCGATGGGCATCGTAGCGGCGGCGGCCAGGTCGGCATGGCCCCAGGGCGTGTCGATAGGGTTGACGCGCAGCACGAGTTCGCGACCGCCGTAGCCGCCCTCCGCTAGGGCCGCCGCAGTGATCGCCCGCGCGCTCTCCTTTGCGTCCGGCGCGATCGCGTCCTCGAGATCGATGATGAGCCCGTCGGCGGCGAGTGTCCGCGCCTTCGCGAGCGCCCGCGGATTGGCACCGGGCACAAAGAGGAGGCTGCGGCGTGGGCGAAGCGTAGCAGGCATCGGTATTTTCCTTATCGGCACCTCAGGCGGTCATCGAATCACGGACGCGCGTATCCGCGAAAGGGGACGTTGGGCTACCTGCAATAAATAGCGGCTTGAGCCTCAAAAACATCGCTCGATCTGTGATTGCAATGTGCGATATCGCGGACCAAGGCTCACCGTCGCTGACGGGGGCGACGCCGCAGACCGCTGCATCGCCAGGCGTCTACGCTTTTGTCGATCGCCACTTCACACTCGCCGGCTCGCACGCGCTGCCCCGCCGTGCGATTGGCTGCGCCCAGTGAGTAGCCCCGCTCCGGCCGTAGCTGGAAACAGGCCGTAACAGGATTGGCTCTGTCGGGTGCAAATTGCGCTCGTGTTGCGGCTCCGCTATAAGGGCAGTGTTGCGGAGGATGGTTCGATGAAAGAAGGCATTCACCCCGATTATCATGAGATTACCGTCGTGATGACGGACGGGACCTCGTATCAGACGCGCTCGACCTACGGTAAACCGGGGGATACACTGCGGCTCGACATCGATCCGAAATCGCACCCTGCGTGGACAGGCGGGCAACAGCGTCTCGTCGACACCGGTGGTCAACTGGCTCGCTTCAACAAGCGATTCCAAGGCTTCGGCATCAAACAATAAGAGAGCGGGTCGCGGTTATCCCCTTGACCGAGTCGCCATAATCACCATTTAACCCTTGCGCGGTTGCCAATTCTGGGGCTGCGCATGGATGACTGGCACCCGGCCGAATTCCGGGGGGTGCGACAACCCATGTTGCTCAAAGGAGAATGTGGTCATGGATCGTTTCGATTTCTCTCCGCTGTTTCGGTCGACGATTGGTTTCGATCGGTTGACCCGCTTGGCCGACGCCACGATGCGCGTCGACAATGCCTCTCTCGGCTACCCTCCGTACAATATCGAAAAGACCGGTGAGGACACCTACCGGCTGACGATGGCGGTAGCCGGGTTCTCGCCGGATGAACTGGACGTCACCGTTCAGCAGAACTCGTTGGTTGTAACCGGTAAGGCGAAAAAGGACGAACACGAGAGCCGTTATCTGCATCGCGGTATCGCGCGCCGCGCGTTCGAGCGGCATTTCAGCCTCGCCGACCATATCAAGGTTGCCGGCGCGACCGTCGCCAATGGCATGCTGCATGTTGACCTGGCCCAACAGATCCCCGAGACGGCCAAGCCGCGCAAGATCGCGATCGGTACTGGCCAATCGGAGCTGGAGCCGGTGACCCAGCGCCAAGCTGCCTGATCAGCGGCAGTCCGGAAAAATGTGAGCGCCCCCGAGCCTTTCGGGGGCGTTTTCGTTTGCCCGGGCCACGCCCGCGCAGATACTACGGCGACCCGACGCCGCCGCTAATCAACGAGGTTGTCCGTGAAGCGTGTGTTGACTGCCCGATTTATGCACGAGACCAACACCTTCAGCCAGGTGCCAACCGACATGGCGATGATCCGTCGCCGCGACTTCCATCTCGACAACGAGATCCCGGAGGCGTTTCGGGGCACGCGCTCGGCGTTTGGCGCGACCTTCGAGGCAGCGGACAAGTTCGGGTGGACGCTCATCCATCCGGTCTCTGCCAACCCCAACCCTTCGGGTATCGTTACCAATGATGCGTTCGAGCAGATCACCGGGATGATCCTCGATACGGTCGATATGAAAGGTCCGATCGACGGCGTCTTGCTGCACCTCCACGGCGCGATGGTCAGCCAGAGCCACGAGGACGCCGAGGGCGAATTCCTGGCGCGGCTGCGCCATCGCCTCGGACCGGACGTGCCGGTTGTCGTTACCCTCGATCTGCACGCCAATGTAACCCAGCGCATGGCGGATAATGCGAACGCGTTGATCGCATACCGCACCTATCCGCATATCGATCAATATGAGCGTGCTTGGCAGGGCGCCGAGTTGCTGGAGCCGGCAATGCGCGGTGAGATCCGGCCAAAGACCGTGATCGCCCGCCGGCCGATGCTCTACGGTCTCGACCACGGCCGCACCCAGCAAGGGCCGATGGCAGAGCTGATTGCCCGCGGCGAAGGGCTCGAGAGCCGCGGCGAGGCGCTGGTCGTCAGCATCTGCGCCGGCTTCAGCCGCGCCAATATCCATGACGTCGGCCCTTCGGTGACCGTGACGGTTGACGACAATGTCGAGCGGGGCCAAGCGATCGCCGAAGAATTTATGGACTACGCGTGGGAAACGCGCGGCTTCACGACGGTCAAATTGCTGCCCGTCGCGGAAGCGGTGGCACGGGCGAAGCAGGGCAAGCTTGGGGACAAGCCGCTCGTCGTCGCTGATTACACCGACAACCCGGGAGGCGGCGGCTATGGCGATGCAACGGCATTCTTGAAGGGCCTCGTCGAGGCCGGGGTCGAGAGCGTCGTGTTTCACGCGATCTGCGACCCCGAGGCCGTGCGAGACGGCATGCGCGCCGGAATCGGGACGAAGGTGACATTGACGCTCGGCGGCAAGACCGACCCGTCGATGGGCGGCGGGCCGCTCCCGCTTTTCGGCGAAGTAACGTGCCTGACCAACGGCCGGTTCGTCGCATACGGGCCGATGGGCGGCGGCATCGAACGCAACTACGGTCCCTCGATGGTGTTCCGTGTCGGCGGCATCGACATCATCGTCATCACCAACAACGGTCAAGCCGTCGATCTCGCCCAGTTCACCTCACTCGGGATCGATCCGACCCGCTACGGGACGGTGGCGGTCAAATCGATGCAGCATTTCCGCGCCGCCTTCGAGCCGATCGCCCGCGAGGTCGTGCTCGTCGACACCAGTGCCTTGTGCTCGGAGATTTACACCCCGGAACTCTTCACCAAAGTCCGCCGCCCCATCTGGCCGCTCGACCCGGTCTAACCGAGGAGCGGAACAAGCGCGCGCTACGCGGGAACCGCTGCAAGGTCGAAGGCGGCGGCCATCAACGCGCGAGTGTAGGGGTGCTGCGGCCGGGTCATTACGCGGTCGGTGGGTCCGGCTTCGACGATCCTGCCGTCCTTCATGACCAGAATCTCGTGCGCGAGCGCGCGCACGACCCTGAGATCGTGGCTGATGAACAGGTAAGCGAGGTTGTGACGAGCCTGCAATTCGCGCAACAGCTCGACGATCTGCGCCTGCACCGACATGTCGAGCGCCGAGGTCGGCTCGTCGAGCACGACGAAACGCGGCTTCAGAACGAGGGCGCGAGCGATCGCAATGCGCTGGCGCTGACCGCCGGAGAATTCGTGCGGGTAGCGGTCGGCCGCCTCAGGGTCGAGCCCGACCTCGACCAGCGCGGTCTCGATCAGCCGCCGGCGCTCGGCGGCGGTTGCCGCAAGCCGGTGCACCTTGAGCCCCTCCTCGACGATCTGCGCAACCGACAGCCGCGGCGACAGGCTCGAAAACGGGTCTTGGAAGACCACCTGCATCTCGCGGCGCAGCGGCCGCAACGGGCGCTGGCCAAGCGCGGCGAGATCCTGCCCCGCAAACCGGATCTGCCCTTGCGCCTCGGTCAGGCGCAGCAGCGCCAGACCCAGTGTCGTCTTCCCCGAGCCGCTTTCGCCGACGACGCCGAGCGTCGTACCGTTCCTCACCGCGAGCGAGACGCCGTCGACCGCCTTGACGTGACCCCTGACCCGGCGCAGCACGCCGCGGCGGATCGGAAACCAAACTTTGAGCTCCTGTGCTGCCATCAGCTCCACGGCGGCGGGGTCGGCAGGCGGCGCCCGGCCTTTTGGCTCGGCGGCGAGCAGGCGCTGGGTGTACGGGTGGCGCGGCCGCGCGAAAATCTCGGCGGTGGGACCCGCCTCGACGATCTCGCCTTGCGTCATGATGCAGATGTTGTCCGCCATTTTGCGGACGATCGTCAGGTCGTGCGTGATCAGGAAGAGCGCCATGCCGAGGCGGTCGCACAGGTCTTTGAGCAGCTCCAAGATGTGCGCCTGGATCGTCACATCGAGCGCGGTCGTCGGTTCGTCGGCGATCAGGATGTCGGGCTCGTTGGCAATCGCCATCGCGATCATGACCCGCTGCCGCTGCCCGCCGGACAATTGGTGCGGATAGGCCTCGAGCCGGCTCTCTGCGTCGGGCAAGCCGACGAGCCGCAGCAATTCGAGCGTCCGTTCGCGCGCCGCGGCTGCCGACATGTGCCGGTGTATCAGCAAGGTCTCGTTGACTTGCTGCTCGAGCGTGTGCAGCGGGTTGAGCGAGGTCATCGGCTCCTGGAAGACCATCGCGATGCGGTTGCCGCGCACGCGGCGCAGCGCGTCCGGCGCAGCGCCGACGAGCTCCTCGCCGGCAAGGCGGATGCTGCTGTCTGCGCCATGCGTCGCCAGCGGGTAAGGCAGGAGCTGCAGAATCGACAGAGCAGTCACGCTCTTGCCCGAGCCGCTCTCGCCGACCAGCGCAACGGTCTCGCTGCGGTCAAGCGTGAGCGAGACTCCTCTTACCGCCTCGACTGACTTGGAGCCGCCGCGGCCAGCAAAGGTGACGGAGAGATCGCGAATCTCGAGGAGCGGCGCGTTGCGGCGTGCCTCGCTCACAGCACCACCTTGCGCGGGTCGAATGCGTCGCGCACCGCCTCGCCGACAAAGATCAGCAGGCTCAGCATCGAGGCCAGCACAAAAAAGGCCGTCAGACCGAGCCAGGGGGCCTGCAGGTTGGCCTTGCCCTGCGCCAGGATCTCGCCGAGCGACGGCGAGCCCGGCGGCAGACCGAAACCAAGAAAGTCGAGCGAGGTCAGGGTCGTGATGGAGCCGTTGAGGATGAAGGGCAGAAACGTGATCGTCGCCACCGTGGCATTGGGCAGTACGTGACGCAGAATGATGACCCGGTTGGAGACGCCAAGCGCCCGTGCCGCCCGCACATAATCGAAATTGCGCGCCCGCAGAAACTCGGCGCGCACGACATCAACGAGCCCCATCCATGAGAACAGTAGCATCAAGCCCAGGAGCCACCAGAAATTGGGCTCGATGAAGCTCGCCATAATGATCAACAGATAAAGCACCGGCAGACCCGACCAGATCTCGATAAAGCGTTGGAAGCCGAGATCGACAAAACCGCCGAAGTAACCCTGCACGGCGCCGGCGGCGACGCCGATCACCGAGGACAACACGGTCAGGGTGAGGCCGAACAGCACCGAGATGCGAAACCCGTAGATCAGCCGCGCGAGCACGTCGCGTCCCTGATCGTCGGTGCCGAGCCAATTGACGCTCGACGGCGGCGATGGCGCCGGGCTCGGCAGGTTGTAGTTGATCGTATTGTAGCTGAACGGGATCAGCGGCCAGATCATCCAGCCTTTGTCGGAGATCAGCTTGGCTACGGCCGGGTCGCGATAATCCGCTGAGGTCGGAAATTCGCCACCGAATGTCGTCTCTGCATAATCGACAAAAACCGGCAAGTACCACGCGCCGTCATAGCGCAGGATGATCGGCCGATCGTTGGCGATGAACTCGGCGAAGAGGGTGATGAGGAAGATGGCGAGAAAGATCCACAGCGACCAGAAGCCGCGGCGGTTGCGGCGGAACGCCTCCAGCCGCCGCCGGGTCAGCGGCGTGATGCGCAGTCCGAGGAAGTGGTCGACCGGGGGTGCGCGGTATCGGGCCGGCTCCGAATGCGCCGTCATTCCCGATTGTCATCCCGGCGAAGGCCGGGATCCATGGATCCGCGACTCCGGGCTTTCACGTGTCCGCAATGGCTTAACCAGTAAACGTCGGTTCCGAGCTGCGGAATGCTGGGCCCCGGCCTGCGCCGGGGCGACAAGTGAACGGCCGATGAGAGAGTGTCAGCTCTCAATGAGCGGCAGTGCGGCGCAGCGGCTCGACATTTGAGCGTTTGCCACGCCGGTCGTGGAAATGCTCGTTCGCCAAAAGCTCGGCGATCTGCACGGCGTTGACGGCGGCACCCTTGCGCAGATTATCGGCAACCACCCATAGATTGAGTCCATGCGGCACCGTCGGGTCGCGGCGGATGCGACTGACATAGACCGGATCTTCGCCGGCCGCCTCGGCCGGGGTCACATAGCCCTCGTCGACCCGATGATCGACGACGCTGACCCCTGGCGCCCGCCGCAGCGCGGCGCGGGCCTCCTCCTCGCCGAGCGGCCGCTCGAACTCGACATTAATCGCTTCGCCATGGCCGATGAACACCGGAACCCGCACGCAGGTCGCCGTGACCGCAATGTCCGGGTCAAGAATCTTGCGGGTCTCGACAGTCATTTTCCACTCTTCCTTGGTCGCGCCGTCGTCCAGGAAGGCGTCACAATGCGGGATGACGTTGAACGCGATCTGCTTTGTAAACCGCTCCGGTTTGACCGGGTCGTTCACATAGATCGCGCGGGTCTGATTGAACAGCTCGTCCATCGCGGCCCGCCCCGCCCCGGAAACCGACTGATAGGTGGCGACGACCACCCGCTTGATCCGGGCGAGGTCGTGCAGCGGCTTCAACGCCACGACCATCTGGATCGTTGAGCAGTTCGGGTTGGCGATGATACCACGCCTTGCGTAATGCGAAATCGCCTGCGGATTAACCTCCGGCACGACGAGCGGCACATCCGGCTCCATGCGGAAATACGAGGTATTGTCGATGACCACCGCACCGGCCTTTGTGGCGCGCGGTGCGAAGACCGCCGACACCTTGGCGCCCGGCGAGGAGAGGACAATATCGATGCCGCGGAAATCAAAGGTGTCGAGGCCTTGGACCTTGAGCACGTCATCCTCGCCGAACGACACCTCGCGTCCAATCGACCGCGACGATGCTAGCGCCACGACGTCGTCGGCCGGAAACTCGCGCTCGACGAGCGTGGTCAGCATCTCGCGGCCGACATTGCCGGTCGCGCCGACCACCGCTACCCTGTAACCCATCTCGAAACCCCGCGGGCCAATATCAGGATTGTGGCGTCTGAGTTACGATGCCGGCCGGTGCATTACAAGGATTGCATGTCATGACTTATCCGGAGTTTTGGCAGCGCTATCTGTCGGCGCATGCGGACCCGCGTACTCGCGGACTGCACTATCTCGGCACGATCTCGGCCTTTCTAGCCCTTGCCGCGGCCGCTGCCGGGCGCGATTGGCGTTGGCTGCTCGCCGCGCCGGTCGTCGGCTACGGCTCCGCCTGGCTCGGTCATCTCGTATTCGAGCGCAACAAGCCCGAGACATTCCGCCATCCGGGCTGGTCGCTGATCAGCGATTTTCGTATGCTCGGGCTGTTCTTGTCGGGCCGGCTCGGCCACGAGCTGCGGAAGAGGCCAAGATTGTGACTGTGGTGCAGCTGATCGAATACGACGCGGCGAGCCCCGAGGTACGGGCGGTCTATGACGACATCATGACGACGCGCGGAACCGACTGGATCAACAATTTCTGGAAGGCGTTGGCCAACGATCCGCCGACCTTGCGGCGTACCTGGGAGAGCATCAAACAGGTGATGGCGGCGGGCGCGCTCGACCCGTTGACCAAGGAGCTCATCTACCTCGCGGTCAGCGCCAGCAACGGTTGCGCCTATTGCATCGCCTCGCACGCGGCGGCGGCGAAGCGAGAGGGCATGACCCGCGAGATGCTCGGCGAAGTCATGGCGATCGTCGGCATGGCGAACGAAACCAACAGCTTGGCCAACGGCTATCGCGTTCCAGTAGACGAGAGGTTCGAAAAGCTGTTTTGATGGCGGCGTCTACGAGCCGCATCAGGTGAGGCCGCTCGCCAGCGGCCGATCGCCAAACAAGGAGGGCCCAGATGGCGCAACAAACCTATGACCGCACTGCCGAGGATGTCGGCAACATCGTCGGTCTCGAACACGTCAACCTCCGGGTTTCCAACCAGGAGCCCGCTACTGATTTCTACCTCGCCGGGCTCGGCCTGACCCGCGATCCCTACATGATGCCCGGCACCAACAACATGTGGGTCAATGTCGGCAGGAGCCAGTTCCATTTGCCGAAGGGCGACCCGAACGTGCTGCGCGGGCATGTCGGGCTCGTCGTGCCGAGCCTCGAGGATTTGTGCGAGCGCCTCAACACGGTGAAGCCGCGTCTCGAGGGCAGCAAATTCGACTGCAAGCGGCACAACGCTTTTGTCGAGGCGACCTGCCCGTGGGGCAACCGCTTCCGCCTCTATGAGCCGCAGCCGGACAAGTTCGGTCCGGTCACGCTCGGCATGCCCTATGTCGAATTCGACGTGCCGGAGGGAACCGCGGACGGCATCGCACGCTTTTACCGCGAGATCTTTTATGCGCCGGTCAAGATGGAGGAAAACGGCGACGGCCGCGCAGCGCGCGTCAGCGCCGGCTTCGGGCAATGCCTGGTCTTTCGCGAGACCGACAAGAAGATCCCCGAATTCGACGGTCATCACCTGCAGGTCTATATCCAGGAATTCTCGGGGCCGCACGACGAACTCGAAAAGCGCGGGCTGATCACCGAAGAAAGCAGCCAGCACCAGTACCGGTTCGAGGACATCGCCTGCCTCGACACCGGCAAGTGCCTGTTCAAGATCGAGCACGAGGTCCGCTCGATCACGCACCCGCTCTACAACCGCAAACTCGTCAACCGCAACACCAAGCAAAACCTGATGTACTACCAGATGGGTGCGGACGAGTGGGATTGGTGGATGCCGCGCGATAATGGCCGGATGCCGACCGCCCCGGCCCCGGAGCCGGCGACGCCGCTGGCGCGCCGCCGCGCCGCCCGCATGACCGCGATGTAAGGGCGTAGCCCCTCACCTGCCTCGCTCCGCTCGGCACCCTCTCCCGCAGTGCGGGAGAGGGGCTTTGATGCCTCCCTCGCCCCGCTTGCGGGGGGGGTTGGGGTGAGGGGCTCTTGTTTCTGAGGAGAACATCGATGCTGAGCGGGATCTATCGCTTCCCGGCGATGGAAAGGGTCGTCTTTGGCAATCCCTTTGCCGAGACCCTTGCTCGGGAGGTTGACCGGCTCGACGCCCGCGCGGTCTTCGTACTTGCGAGCGGTACGCTATCGCGTGAGACCAACCTCGTCGAACGGCTGCGGCGTGTGCTCGGCAACCGCTTTGCCGGGCTCTGTGCGAAGATCGGCGCGCACACGCCGCGCAGCGACGTCGTCGCAGCCGCGAATGCGGCTCGCGAGGCCAATGCCGATCTGCTGGTCACCCTGGGGGGTGGCTCGGTCACCGATGCCGCGAAAATGGTCGGGCTATGCCTTGGGAACGGGGTTACCGAGCCCTCGCAGCTCGACCAATACCGCGCGGTCATCGCGGCGGACGGCACCGCCCGACGCCCGAAGGTCGAGCCGCCAGGGGTGCGCATGATTGCGATCCCGACGACTTTGTCGGCGGGCGAGTTCTCGGCCGGCGCCGGCTGCACCGACACGGCGCGCCACGTCAAGGAGAGTTTCAGCCATCCGCTGATGATCCCGCGCACGGTCATCCTCGACCCCGCCGCCAGCGAGCCGACGCCGGAATGGCTGTTTCTGTCCACCGGAATTCGGGCGGTCGACCACGCCGTCGAGGACATCTGCTCGGTAGATGGTCAGCCGATCTCTGAGGGCGCCGCCTACCATGCCCTGCACTTGCTCGGCAAAGGGTTGCCCGAGGTGCACGCGGACCCGGCGCATCGCGAGGCTCGGCTCGATTGCCAGATCGGCGCCTGGATGTCGATGGTCGGCTCGCAGACCGGGGTCAGCAAAGGGGCGAGCCACGGTATCGGGCATGTGCTCGGCGGCACCGCGGGCGTGCCGCATGGCTACACCTCCTGTGTGATGCTGCCGCACGTGCTGCGCTTCAACGAGGCGGTGAACCGCGAGAAACAAATGCGGGTCAGCGAGGCTCTCGGCCGGCCCGATGAGCCGGCAGCCGAGGTCGTCGCCGAGCTGATCGCCGGGCTCGGCTTGCCCACCCGGCTGCGCGATGTCGGGGTCAAGCCGGAACAGCTCGAAAAGATCGCCGAGAATTCGATGCACGACCGCTGGGTTCACACCAACCCGCGCAAGATCGACGGCCCGGCAGTTATCCGCGAACTGCTCGACGCGGCGTGGTAGTCCGTTATTTGGTGCCGAAGAGCCGGTCGCCGGCGTCGCCGAGCCCGGGCAGGATATAGCCGGTCGCATTGAGACAGCGGTCGAGAGCAGCGGCGACGATCCGGACGTCCGGGAAGATCGAGTTCACCTTTTCGACCCCCTCGGGCGCGGCGACGAGGCAGACGAATTCGATCGAGCGCGCCGCGAGCTCCTTGAGGCGTGAAATCGCCGCCACCGCCGAATTGCCGGTGGCGAGCATCGGGTCGCACAGGATTACGTCGCGCTCGGCGAGATCCTCCGGTAGCTTCATGTAGTACTCGATCGCCTGCAAGGTGCGCGGGTCGCGGTAGATCCCGATATGGCCTACGCGCGCCGACGGCAACAGATCGAGCATGCCATCGAGAATGCCGTTGCCGGCGCGCAGGATCGACACCAGGCATAGTTTCTTGCCGGCGAGCAGCGGGAAGGCCCCGCGCTCCAGCGGAGTGTCGATCTCGGCCTTCTCGAGCGGCAGCTCGCGGGTCGCTTCATAGGCCAACAACAGGCTGATCTCTCGCAACAGCCGCCGGAACTCCGCGGTTGAGGTGTTGCGGTCGCGCATCAGCGAGAGTTTGTGCTGGACAAGCGGATGTTCGACGACGGTCAAACATCCCGGTGATTGCGGCATAATTTACGCACCTCAAAAGCGAAACCGGATCGGTTTAGGATATTCGGTTTAGGATATAATGTCTGAGCCCAAGGATAGCCGGACAGGGAAGCGCAATGTCCATCGATGTCGCCGACTGGCTGCGCCGGCTCGGCCTGGAACAGTATGCGCCGGCCTTCGCCGCCAACGACATCGACGCCGGCGTTCTGCCAGAGTTGACGGTCGATGATCTGATCGGCCTCGGCGTCACATCGATCGGCCATCGCCGCAGGCTCCTGGCGGCGATTGCGGCTCTTCGCGAAGCGTCGTCCGGCGGCTCCAGCCCCCTCCCTAACCCTCCCCCGCCCGCGGGGCAGGAAAGGATGGGGGCGGAGGCCGAGCGGCGCCAGCTGACGGTGATGTTCTGCGATCTGGTCGGTTCGACGCCGCTGTCCACCCGCTTCGATCCCGAGGATCTGCGCGAGATCGTCGGCGCCTACCATCGCTGTGTCGCCGACACCGTCGCGCGCTTTGGCGGTTTTGTCGCCAAGTATATGGGCGACGGCGTGCTCGTCTATTTCGGCTATCCCGAGGCGCATGAGGACGATGCCGAGCGCGCGGCCCGCGCCGGGCTCGCGGTCATCGACGCGGTCGGCCGGCTCGCCACACAAGAGCCGCTGAACGTGCGGATCGGCATCGCCACTGGCCTGGTCGTCGTTGGCGATCTGATCGGGGCCGGTGCGGCGCAGGAACGAGGCGTCGTCGGCGAGACGCCAAACCTCGCCGCCCGTCTGCAGGCATTGGCCCGGCCGGGCACCCTGGTTGTTGCCGACAGCACCCGGCGACAGATCGGCACCTTGTTCGAGATCGAGGATCTCGGTCCCCAGCCGCTCGCCGGTTTCGCCGAGCTGCAGCGTGCCTGGCGTGTGATCGGCGAGAGCGGGGTCGTCAGCCGCTTCGAAGCGTTGCGTTCAGGGATCACACCGCTGGTCGGCCGCGACGAGGAGCTCGACCTCCTGACGCGGCGCTGGCAGCAGGCAAAGCTCGGCGCAGGGCGGGTGGTGCTGGTCTCCGGCGAGCCGGGCATCGGCAAGTCGCGCCTGACCGAGGCACTGTCGCAAAGCATCGAGACCGAGCCACACACCCGAATTCGCTATTTTTGCTCGCCGCACGATCAGGACAGCGCGCTCTACCCCTTTATCGGCCAGCTGGAGCGCGCCGCGGGGTTCGCTCGCGACGACACGAACGCAACAAAGCTCGACAAGCTGGAGGCGCTGCTCGGCGACGGGGCGGAACCGGGCGACCTCTCGTTGATCGCCGAGATGCTGTCGCTTTCCGGCGGCGAGCGCTTCCCGCCGCTCGACCTCAGCCCGCAGCGCAAGAAGGAGCGGACATTGGCGGCGCTGCTCCGACAGCTCCAGGCGCTGGCGCGGCGGCAGCCGGTATTGATGATCTTCGAAGATTTGCATTGGATCGATCCGACTTCGCGCGAGGTGCTCGACCTTACTGTCGAGAAGATCACGGGCTTGCCGGTGCTGCTGGTCGCAACCTACCGGCCCGAGTTCCAACCACCGTGGGTCGGCCAATCGCAGGTGACAGTGATCGCGCTGAACCGGCTCGGCCGCAATGAAGGGGCGACACTCGTGCGTCGGCTGGCCGGCAATCTCGGGGCATTGCCGCCGGATGTCGTCGACGAGATTGTCGAACGCACCGACGGGGTGCCGCTCTTTGTCGAGGAATTGACCAAGGCGGTGGTCGAGGCCGGCGCCGATCGCGGCTATGCGTCGATATCCGCCGTGCCGTCGTCGTCGCTCGCAGTGCCGGCCACCTTGCACGCCTCGCTGCTGGGGCGCCTCGACCGTCTCGGCCCCTCGGCCAAGAATGTGGCGCAGGTAGGCGCCGCGATCGGGCGCGACTTTTCCCATGAGCTGTTGGCAACGGCCGCGCCGCTCGCCGAGCCCGAACTGCAGGAGGCGCTCCGCCGCCTCGTCGAAGCGGGCCTCGTCTTTCAGCGCGGGGCGCCGCCGGCGGCCGAATATTTGTTCAAGCACGCGCTGGTCCAGGACACCGCCTACAGCACCCTGCTGCGCGGCCCGCGCCAGGCTCTGCATCGCCGCATCGCCGAAGCGTTGGAGGAGCGGTTTCCGGACCTCGTCGCAACCCGCCCAGAGGTCCTCGCGCATCACTATGGCGAAGCCGCCATAGCCGACAAGGCGATCGCCTATTGGCACCGCGCGGGCAAATTGTCGGTGGCCAAGTCAGCCGTACGTGAGGCGACCGCACAATTACGCCGAGGCCTCGCTCTATTGGACGGGTTGCCCGAAACTCGCGAGCGCCAACAGCTGGAGCTCGATATCCATATCACCTTGATCTCGGCGCTGATGGCCGGAAAAGGCTACGCCGACCCCGAGGTCTTCGCCGCGCTAGAGCGAGCGAACCGGCTGGTAGCCGAGACCGCGGCGGTCGGGACCCCGGTCCATTTCTCCGTGCTCTACGGGCTTTGGGTCTCTACCGACAATGGCGGGAATATTGCGGCCGGTATTCAGCACGCCGCGAACTTCCTGTCCATCGCCCAATCGCAACCCGTGTCCGGCCCCTTCCTGGTCGCCCATCGCGTTCTCGCTTTGTCTTTGATCCGTAGCGGCGATCACCGTGCAGCCCTCGCGCATGTCGAAACGGCCGCGTCGTTATATCGCCCCGACGAGCACCGCGATTCTGCCTTTCACTATGGGCAGGACATCGGGGTCAGCGCCTTTGCCGTTTTGTCCTGGGCGCGTTGGCATCACGGCTATCCTGATCGGTCCGCCCGGGCTGCCGATCGTGCGCTCGCATTGAGCCGGCAACTGGGCCACGCCCACACCCTTGCCCACTCCTTCTGGTTTGCCAGCGTGGCCGCGGTCTTCGCCCGGGATGTGGCCACCGTCCACGCCCGCAGCAACAATTGCGTGGCGCTAGCGAGTGAACACGGGTTCGCCCTTTGGGCGGCCCTGGGCCGGATTCTTCAGGGCTGGGCCGTCGCCCAAAAGGGTGAAGCGACGACGGGAATTGCCTGCATCCGCGGCGGTATGGCCGCGGCCGAGGCGACCGGCACCCGCGTCTGCGCGCCGGTCCACCTCGCGCTGCTGGCCGAGGCGCTGGCATTTGCCGGAAAGATAGAGGAAGGCCTCGCTGCCCTCGACGACGCATTGGCAAAAGCGGCCGTCTCCGGTGAGACGGGCTGGAGCGCAGAAATTCATCGCTTGTGCGGCGACCTCACCGCTCGCTTGCCATATCCCGATCCGGCGAAGGCCGAGGAATCATTCCGCACCGCCCTTGCGATCGCCCGCGAGCAGGGCACGCGGGGCTACGAATTGCGTGCCGCCACGAGCCTCGCTCGCCTCTGGAGCGAGCAGGGCCGGCAGGGGGAGGCGCGCGAGTTGCTCGCGCCCCTCTACGGCTGGTTCACCGAGGGCTTCGACACCGCCGACCTGAAAGACGCGAAGCGGCTGCTCGATGAGCTGGCGTGACCCCCACGAACAGGCTCGCTCGGTGCCATGAGCAGCGTGACGGTAGGCGCGGGCTATTCGCCAGCATTGTGAGGTCGTCGCCATCGCAATCTGGCGGCGCTGCACCCATAATTCCCGATATCCGCCGCGCTATGGGAGCGATATTCGAATGGCGAGTCAGTTCCGGTACACTGCGGTTTTCGAGCCGGCCGAAGAGGGCGGGTATATCGTCACCTTCCCCGCCATCCCGGGGCTGGCGACCCAGGGAGAGACGATGGACGAGGCGCGCGCAATGGCGGCGGACTGCCTGCGCGCGTATCTCGAATCGCTGCGCAAAGACGGTGAACCGTTGCCTATGAGGCTCCAGAAGGGCCTATTACCGAAAGGCTGACCGTCGAACTCGCGAGCGCATGACCGATCTGCCCTCGGTCAATGCCGTACGGCGATCCGGGTACTCCAGCCCGCCGGCCTTTTCGTCCACCATGTGACCGGCGGTCATTACGTGTTGAAGCATCCCGATCGCCCCGCCGTGCGCATAGTCGTCCCGCACCACGGAAGCGCCGACGTAAAGCGCGGTATCCTACGCTCGATCCTGCGCCAGGCCGGGCTTACCGCCGACGAGCTCGCACGGCTCCTTTGACGCTCTAGTCGCCAATTCGGTGAAACGACGCGGCGCCGCACGCCGTGATATGTTACCCTTGCGTTAGCGGGGTATCGGGGTGCGGCCATGGAATGCCCGAGCTGCAAGGCTGACATTCCCGAGGGCAACAGGTTTTGCGAAGCGTGCGGCGCGCCGACGCCGATACTCTGTCCGTCTTGCGGTGCGCCGGCCCGCTCCGGCGCCAGGTTTTGCGGGAGATGTGGGGCGGCGATTATGTCTGCCGCCTCCCCGAGCGAGGCACCGCAGATGCGGGCGTCTCCGTTGTTCGCGGCCACGGCCGAGGCCGAGCGGCGGCAATTGACCATCATGTTCTGCGATTTGGTCGGTTCGACGCCGCTGTCGACGCGCTTTGATCCCGAGGATCTGCGCGAGATCGTCGGCGCCTATCATCGCTGCGTCGCCGACACCGTCGGCCGCTTTGGCGGTTTTGTCGCCAAGTATATGGGCGACGGCGTGCTGATCTATTTCGGCTATCCCGAGGCGCATGAGGACGACGCCGAGCGCGCGGCTCGCGCGGGGCTCGCGGTCGTAGACGCAGTCAGCCGGCTCGCCACACAAGAGCCGCTGAACGCGCGGATCGGCGTCGCCAGCGGGCTCGTCGTGGTCGGCGATCTGATCGGCGCGGGGGCGGCGCAGGAGCGTGGGGTCGTCGGCGAAACGCCGAACCTGGCCGCGCGACTGCAATCGTTAGCCCAAACGGGCACACTGGTCATTGCCGACAACACGCGGCGGCAGATCGGGGCATTATTCGAACTGGAGGATCTCGGGCCCCGGCCGCTGGCCGGTTTTGTCGAGCCGCAGCGCGCTTGGCGCGTCCTCGGCGAGAGCGGCGTAGTGAGCCGGTTCGAGGCGCTGCGCTCGGAGGCGACGCCGCTCGTCGGACGCGACGAGGAACTCGAACTGTTGCTACGGCGCTGGCAACAGGCGAAAGCCGGCGAAGGAAAGGTGGTGCTCGTCTCGGGGGAGCCGGGGATTGGGAAGTCCCGCCTGGTTTCCGAGCTGGGCCGGCGCATCGCAAGCGAGCCGCACACAAGGCTGCGGTATTTCTGCTCACCGCATCATCAGGACAGCGCACTCTATCCGTTCATCACCCAGCTCGAACGCGCCGCTGGCTTCGGCCGCGAGGATTCGCCCGAGGACAAGCTCAATAAGCTACGAGAAGGCTTCGTGCCCATATCGCGTGCAGATGTCGAGATCGAACTTCTGGCTGAGCTGTTGTCGCTGCCGAACTCGGCCGCCGATCTCAACCTCAGCCCGCAGCGCAAGCGCGAAATGCTGTTGGAGGTCCTACTGCATCAACTCGAAGCCCTCGCGTGCCGCCGCGCACTCGTGATGGTATTCGAAGACGCGCATTGGATCGATCCGACTTCGCGCGAACTGCTCGACCTAACGGTCGATCGAGTTGCACGCCTTCCCGTCCTGCTGGTGATCACATTCCGGCCGGAGTTCCAACCCGGCTGGGTCGGCCCGCCGCATGTCACCGCGCTGAGCTTGAACCGACTGGCCGGACCCGACGGTGCAGTGCTTGTCGAGCGGGTCGCAGGCAATGCCGGCCTTTCCGGCGAAACCGTTGACGAGATCGTGAAGCGAGCCGACGGCGTGCCGCTGTTTGTCGAAGAGCTGACCAAAGCCGTGCTCGAAGCGGACGGCCGTGATGACCGTATTGCCGGGGTATTGGCGGCAACTGCGCTGCCACAGCTCGCGATTCCGCCCGCTTTGCATGCCTCGTTGATGGCGCGTCTCGATCGGCTCGGGCCGATCGCCAAGGAAGTTGCGCAGATTGGTTCGGCAATCGGCCGCGAGTTCGGCTACGATCTGGTCGGTCAGGTGGCCCTGCGGCCGGCGGCCGAGCTGGAAGCGGGGCTCGATCGCCTCACCGAGGCCGGGCTGCTTTTCTGCCGCGGCGTTGCACCGCAATCCACCTATCTCTTTAAGCACGCGCTGGTGCAGGATGCCGCCTACGGCACTCTGCTGCGGGCAACACGACAGGAACTGCACGCCCGCATCGCAGCGGCGCTGGAGCAGCATTTCCCCGATTCCGTCGAGCGCCAACCCGAGCTTCTGGCACATCATTTGACCGCCGCCGCTGACGCCCAGCGGGCGGTCGATCAATGGCTCGAGGCCGGCCGACATGCTGCCGAGCGCTTGGCCTATCTCGAAGCAATCCGCCATTTCGACCGCGGCCTGGCGATCTTGCCCGCACTGCCCGAAGGGACGGATCGCGACGGCTGCGAGATCGAACTGCAACTGGCCCGGGGTTTGTCGCTGCTGACGACCGAGGGGTTTATTTCGGCCGAGGCGGCGGGAGCATATAGCCGTGCCCGTCAGCTTGCGGAGAACCGAAGTGACCCGCGCCAATTGTTTATGGCGATCTTTGGCCTTTGGGTGTCGGCCAATGGCAGGGGCGGAATGGTGGAGTGCCGCAAGTTTTCCCACCGACTTCAACAACTGACGGCAGCTGACGCAGACGAAGAACTTCGTCTGCAGGCTCACCACAGCGCCTGGACGACCTGTTTGTTCTCCGGCGAGCCCGCGGCCGCGCATGAGCACTGCGAGGCGGGCCGCCGCCTCTATGATCCCGAACGCCATCGCCTCCACCGCCAGCTCTATGGCGGCCACGACCCGGGCCCTTGCGCCCTTTATATGAGTGCGCAGGCCCATTGGTTGCTTGGGCATCCCGACACCGGAGTTCAGATCGGGAATGAGGCGCTGGCATTGGCTGAGCGGATCGCTCACCCGTTCACGTTGGGAGCAGCCCTGGTCATGCAGGCGATGGTACACCTAGACCGTGACGAGCCGGAGATGGCTTTGCAACGCATCGAGGCTGCTGAGGTGCTTGCCGTCGAGCAACGAATTGGGCTCGTGCTCGAACCGCAGATCCTGCGGGGCGCGGTGATGACCGCGCAGGGGGCATTCCAAGAGGCTATTGACCGCTTGCGTGAAGGGCTTACCCAGCCCCGCGCGATCCGACTGCGTCACTATGGGTTGGTGCGGCTGGCTGAAGCGCTCTCGCGGCAAGGTGAGCACGTGGAGGCTCTGGTTAGGGTAAAGGAGGGGTTGGACGACCAAGAGCGGACCGGCCAGCGCCGGTGGGAGGCGGAACTGCATCGGCTGGAAGGGCTCGCCCTCCTCGGCCTTAACCGGCTCGACGAGGCGGGAGCGGTTTTCGAGGAGGCCCTGCGGATCGCGCGCAAGCAGCAGGCGAAATCCTACGAGCTGCGGGCTGCGATGAGCCTTGCACGGCTATGGGGCGAGCAGGGCCGGCGGGGCGAAGCACGCGAGCTGCTCGCGCCCGTCTACGGATGGTTCACTGAGGGCTTCGACACCGCCGATCTGAAGGACGCCAAGGCGCTGCTTGATCAATTAGCATAACGCGGCAAGCGCTCGTGTCTATCCAACATCAATTAGCGGGTTCACCACATTGAGCCCCGAGAAACGGCTGAAGTCGCGATCCGCCGACCACAGTTCGCGCACCCAATGCTGGCGGCACAGTGCCGCGACCCGAGCGTCATGAACTTGTGCCCCGGCGATACGGCCGCCGGCGAGCAGTGCGCGGAGTGTCGACCAGTGCCTTTCGGTCTCGGTCAGCAATGCCAATGTTGGCGATTCGAGCCAGGCATCTACCTGGTCGAGTGCCCGAGCCAGCGGCGTGGGCGGTGCATAGATGCGCGGGTGCGTCACAATCGCGAGGAACTCGTGCAGGCACGGCCACGGAATACCCCAAACTGCGCGCCCTTCGGCAAGTTCCGCGACGTGCCGAAATGCGGCTTCGTGGAAGGGCGAATCCTCGCGATGGGCATAGACGAGAATGTTCGTGTCAAGCGCGATCACCCGCCACGGCCTTCATAGACCAGATCGCGTAAGCGCTCCCACGAGGCTTCGACGAGCTCTGTCTGCTGCCCCTCACCCTTGTAGATTGCACGGCGCAGCTTGAATGGAGCGCTGTGCTTGGCCTCGGCCACGACCCGATGCAACCCGCGCTCTACCAATGTGCGCAGAGTGACGCCTTCCCTCGCCGCAAGATCGCGCACCTCGCGCAACAGAGCATCGGAAATCTCGACCGTCGTCTTCATGGTTCTTCCCTTCTATATGGGAGATCTGATATGGTAACCCTTACACTGACGCCCATCTTGGAACAACTCGAAAGGCCACTTTTTCCGATGCGGGGGGGTGGTCTCCAATTGGTAGATCGACAAAATGCTATTTCCATGATATATATACCACCGCAGCATTGTGAACAGCACTCCGGACTTATATAAGTATTGCGATTTTCATTCTTTTGCGGAAAACAGCGAAAAACGGCGAAAAACAGCGGAAAAACAGCCAGCGTTTCGCTGTTATCTCTGGTGTCGAACCGTCGGAAAGCTAGACTAGGGTTTCTGCGGAGAACTGGGATGTAGCTCGCTGTAAATTTCCGGGAAAAACAGCGAAAACAGCGAGACTCAGAACAGGGTGCCGTCACTGATGATCGTAATGGGCGCGCGGCCGTCAGGGCGGCGTTCGAGGGCGATTTCGCGGCCAGCGGCCCAAGTCCCGCCTTCGAGCACGCAGGCGAGCGGGAATTGCAGCGGGCTCTTGCCGAGGCGCTCGCGCACCAAACCCGCCAGCCGGTCGAGCAGCGCCACGGTCAGCGCGCGCCATTCGACGATGGGCACGCTCAGCGGGGCGAGGCTCTGCCGCAGGAGGTCAGGATCGCGCGGCTCAATAACGCCGCAATCGATGAAGAGGCCGCCGTTGCGGTATTCGGCAAGGCCGGTCAGGCCGTCGATGTCGAGAACCCGCAGGCCCGCGGCTTCGAGCGGCTCGACCAGCGAATAGGTGAGCCACTGAGTGAGCTTGTGAAACGGAACGACCCCGTTTCCCGGCACCGCCGGGTGGCGGCCGCAATCGCCGAGCGGCACGCCGCCCAGGCTGAGCCGGCCCGGCCAGATCGGCCCAAATACGTCCAATAAAAAACGGAGGATTTCCGGCGCAGAGATCTTGCGGCCGCCCGCCGACCAATAGTCGAGGAGATTGCCCGCCCGTGCTGGTCCACCGAACAGATCGGGACGAGCGGCGCAAGCCTCACCCAGCCTACGCAGCAAGGCTACGCGCGCCTCGATGCCGAGGAGCTCGTTCGCGGGGCCGTGCTGGAAGACGCGGGCGAACGGTTCGGCCGACAACCGCGATAGCACGTCGGCGTCGGCGCGCCACGGGTCGCCGGGATCGGCCGAGAACAGGCCCGCCTGCATCGCCCGCAGGCTCGCCACCGCGAGGCCCTCGGAGCGCGACCACGCCTGGCCGGTCTCGGCCTCAAGAAAACGCCAGCGCGCCCCCGCTCCGGCATCGAGCAGGACCGAGACCACGGCAAGATCAATCCGGGCCCGCGCCGCCTCGGCCCGACCGGCGGCGGGGGCGACGAGCGCGGCGCGGTCGACCCCGCCGGCCGAGAAATGCCGCCAGCGGCTGTGATAGGGAACGGCGAGGTCGGGATAGCGCCGCCGCGTGACCTCGGCGACGCGGCCGGCCGCCTCGTCCAAGCGCTCCGGGACGGTCCGGAAATGCGCGGTCCCACCGCGCTCGGCCGCAGCGAGTACGATATTGCAGCGCTCGCGTACTGCGGCCGCCGTCAGGAGTTCGGCAGCTTCCTCACTCGTCGAGGGCACGGCCCCTGATGCGGCTCAATTCCTCCGGCGCGCTGATCCCGGCCGGCGCGAAATAGCCGGCGGCCTTTTTCGCCTCGATCTCGACCGCCGCATCGGGCGGCACGAGCCGCTCCGGGATCGCAACCCGCTCGACGACCTCGATCCCTTGCGCGGCGAGGGCATCGCGCTTGAGGTTCGACATCGATACCCAGCGGTCGATGCGCCGGATGCCGAGCCAATGAAAGACGTCCGGCATCAGTTCTTGGAACCGCATGTCCTGCACGCCGGCGACACATTCGGTACGGCGAAAATAGGTGTCTGGCCGGTCGCCGCCCGACTGGCGCTTACGCGCGTTGTAGACGAGAAATTTGGTGACTTCGCCGAGGGCCCGCCCCTCCTTGCGGTTGTAAACAATGATGCCGACCCCGCCCCGCTGCGCGGTCTCGACGCACACCTCGATGCCGTGGACGAGATAAGGCCGACAGGTACAGATGTCTGAGCCGAACACATCCGAGCCGTTGCATTCGTCGTGCACGCGGCAGGTGATCACGATGCCCGGATCGCAAATTTTCTCGACCGGCCCGAAGAAATACACCGTCGTGCCGCCGATCGGCGGCAAGAACACCTCGGTGTCGGGCCGGGTGACGAGCTCGGGGAACATGCCGCCGGTTTCCTCGAACAAGGTGCGCCGGAGGTCAGCCTCGGCGACCCCGAAGCGGGCGGCGAGCCCGGGGAGATGCCATACCGGATCGATCGCCGCCTTGGTGACGCGGATTTCGCCGTTGGCAAGCAGCACCTGCCCGTCGGGCCGCAAGCTGCCGTCGGCGAGCAGCGGCCGCAATTCGGGGGTGACGATCTGGGCCCTGGTGATCGCTATCGTCGGGCGTATGTCGATGCCGGCCGCAATGTGCTCGGCGAACACCTCCCCGACGAGGTGGCCCCAAGGATCGAGGGAGACGATTTTGGCCGGGTCGGTCCATTGCGGCTGCGGCGCTAACAACACCGCCGGCGCGGTGTCGGTGAGATCGGGCCGATGGTTTCGCGCCAGCGCGCGGGTAGCGACGGCGAGCGCCCGATAAATTGCGTAGGCGCCTGAGTAGGACCCGAGCGCGTTGCGATACCGAGGCTCGGCGGGGCTGGCGACGACGGGCCCGCGTTCGGCCGTGCTTGCGGCTCCCCAACGCAGCGCAATTGCTCCCCGACCCGCGGTTGCGGGGTGGGAAGTCAGCCGAATGTGACGCGGCGTCGAGTGCTCCATGCACCTTTCGCGGAGGAAAGAACCGACATAGGTAGCGTAATCGGGTTATCAACAGGCCGCAACTTGGCGGCCCATCTCACGATGGTGTGATGGCGGCGAAGAAGCACTTCGAAACCGGCTTTGCGATACTAGGTTAAAAGTTGTTTTCCGCCGCCCTGTAGCACTGCTCGCCGATGACTGAGCCGGTTTCTTCGCAACTCGATCCGCGCAAGTTTCAAGATCCTTTCATCACCGCAAAAGGCGAGCGGCGGGCATGGGTCGCGCTCGAATCGCTCGACACGCTTTGGTTCAACACCGGTACCCTCTGCAATCTGACCTGCCAGCACTGCTACATCGAGTCGTCGCCAAAGAACGACCGGCTGATCTATCTGACGGCCGCGGAGGTCGCGGAATATCTCGACGAGATCGAAGCAGGCGATTTCAGGACATCGCTGATCGGCTTCACCGGCGGCGAGCCGTTCATGAACCGCGAGTTGCCGGCGATGCTCGAGGATGTTCTCTCGCGCGGGCTGCGTGCGCTGGTGCTGACCAATGCGATGAAACCGATGACGAAGTGCAGGCCGGCACTGTTGGAGCTCAGGAATCGCTACGGCGACCGCCTAACTATTCGGGTGTCGATCGATCATTACGGCGCACGGGTTCACGAGCTGGAGCGGGGCAAACGCAGCTGGCGGCCGACAATCGAGGGGTTGTTGTGGCTGGCATGCAACGCGTTTTCGCTTCACGTCGCCAGCCGCCGTCTCTCAGGCGAATCGGAAATAGAACTCCGCCGCGGCTTCGCCCATTTATTTGCCGAGCTTGGCGTGCCAATCGATGCCAATGATCCGGCGGCGCTGACGATCTTCCCGGAAATGGACGCTGCCGCTGATGTCCCCGAAATCACCGAAGCGTGCTGGGGCATCCTCGGGAAATCGCCGCAGAGCGTGATGTGCGCAAGCTCCCGTATGGTCGTAAAACGCAAAGGCGCAACCCAGCCGGTCGTCCTCGCCTGCACGCTGCTACCCTACGATCCGCGTTTCGAACTCGGCCGGACTCTCTCCGAAGCAAGCGGCGCGGTGCCGCTGAACCATCCCCATTGCGCCAAATTCTGCGTGCTCGGCGGCGGCGCCTGTAGCCGCGGATGAGCTGATCGGCCATGAAAAGGTGTCACGATAAAGTCAGTGCCGCGGTCTGCTTCATGATCTCGCTCGAGCCGTCCCAGATCATTCGCAGGGCGACAAAGGTGATGATCCCCAGCCCAACCCACGAAATCCAGAAATAGCGATCGAGAAGGCGGGCGATCCAGGTCGAAGCGATCCCCATGAGTGCAACCGAGAGGAGGAGGCCGAAAGCCAGCAGCCAAAAATGGTCACGCGCGATACCAGCGACGGCCAGCACATTGTCGAGTGACATCGACACATCGGCCAGGACAATCCGGGTCAGCGCCTCGGTAGAGCTTGTCCGTCCTGTGTGGATGTGACTGCGGCAGCGCTCTGCCGAGGCCGTCCCCGGAGCGTCGCCGACCCGCGTCTCGCGGATCTCGCGATACATCTTCCAGCATACCCAAAGGAGGAGTACGCCACCGGCCAAGGTCAAGCCGATGATCGCGAGCAGCGTCACGGCAAAATAGGCGAACAGGATGCGCAGGACCGTCGCGGCGGTGATCCCGAGCGCGATGACGCGGCGTCGCCGCGCGAGCGGCAGTCGGGCCGCTGCCATTCCAACGACGATCGCGTTGTCGCCGGCGAGCACCACGTCGATGATGACCACCGACAGCAAGGTGCCGAGTTGATTAACGCTGATCAGCACTTTCGCCAGATAGTGATTGAGGCGCGGCCCGTCGAGGCGGCGACCATCACTGCATCGGCCGCGACCGCCGAAAAGGCGTCTCCCGCGGAAAAATCGTAATGGGCCGGCGGGTACGTATAACCCCTGAGCGTCTATCCCGTACCGTCGGCAAGACGCTCAGGCGCCCGCTGGTCGGCAGAGGAATGAACAGAACCGGGATCGGCGGCTGTGCGTTTTCTGCGTAAGAAGGGCTAGACCCGGTTCGCCGCAGCGCGGCCCCCCCCGCACTGCCTTCGATCGGATCGGGTCGCTAGCGCCATGCCGATCCACCTCCCGGCATGGCGCTACCTCGTTCTTATTTGGTACACTTCGGATGTGCGCCGTCCGCCATGTGGGCTACTGCGTAGTCGTGGAAGCCTTTTTGGTCCAGAGTGCCGGCGAGCTTCAGCAGTTCCGTCGATTGCTGGCAGAATTGCGCCGTCGGCGTAAGAGCTTGCTTTTGAGCAAAGTCATTGGCCAGGCTGGTCTGCCAACTATCGAACGCGCTTTTCGGATTTCGCGCCCCGCTCCGCCGAAAATGCTCGATCATGGCGTTCTGATAACGCACGATCGCGTCCTTGTTGCGAGCCCGGAACTCGCCGTAGACAGTATCCCGGCAAGCCGAGCTGATCACCATCAGGTTGGTTTGAAACAACAGCCCCTGCTCCGCCTCGACATCCGCCGGCGAATAACATTCGGCAGCCGACGCTGTGCCGATCGAGGCGGCAGCCAACATCACCGTACCCACAACGGCCTTTTTCATCGCAATTCCCCCAAATCAACACCCGCAACAAGCGCAGAATACCGAGCCGCCGTTCTCAATTTCAAGAGCAACCAGACACGTTCTCGACAAATCTTAAGTACAAACACCCCTCACTTGATTTCGCGAGAAAGGTTCCATCTAACCCAACCGATGATTTTGCCGCAATGATCGTCCTTTTCACCGATTTCGGCCTCGAGGGGCCTTACACCGGTCAGGTCAAGGCGGTGTTGTACCAGATCGCGCCAGCAGTGCCGGTGATCGATCTCTTTGCAGACCTTCCCGCGGGCAGGCCTAAGCCGGCCGCTTACCTGCTGGCCGCCTATGGCGTGTGGTTTCCGCCAGGGACGGTCGTGCTTGCAGTTGTCGACCCGGGAGTTGGCAGCTCGCGCGAGGCGGTCATCGTCGAGGCCGCGGGCCGCTGGTATGTCGGTCCGGATAACGGGCTGTTCGAACTGGTCGTGCGCCGCGCCGATCATGTCCGTAGCTGGGCAGTGCCTTGGCGTCCCGAGGCGTTGTCGGCGAGCTTTCACGGACGCGATCTGTTCGCCCCGGCCGCCGCGCGGCTGGCGCGCGGTGATATGACTGTCGAGCTCACACAACCCGGCGAAATCGGCCGATGCCCCGATTGGCCCGACGACCTGACCGAAATCGTCTATATCGATCGCTATGGCAATGCGATGACGGGTCTACGTGCCGCATTGCTTGCCGACACCGCGTGTCTTGCCGCGGGAGGCCGGGTGCTGACGCGCCGCCGGACCTTTTCGGATGTCCCCGAGGGTGTGGCTTTCTGGTACCAGAATTCCAACGGGCTTGCGGAAATCGCCGTCAATGGCGCCCGTGCGGACGCCATTCTCGGCCTCGCCATCGGCGCTCCGGTGGCCGTACTTACTTGAGGATGCCTAGGGCGGCGGGATCACAACATCGGCGCCCGGCGGGAGCCTGAGCGGGCGCCGCCTTTGCACCCGATGGATTACCCATACGCCAACCGCGGACACGAGGAAGGCGCCGAGCATGACGAGGCTGAAGGAGCGGACTAAATGCCCGAGCATTACGCGGAAAGCGTGGCCGAGAAAATAGCCTGTTGCGACAAAACTCATCGCCCACAGCCAGGCGGCAAGCAGGTTCAACGACAGGAAGCGTTTCCAGTGAACCGCGCTCACGCCCATCGCGAATGAAGAGAAATTGCGTATTCCGTAGATGAAGCGAAAGGACAGAATGAACCCGACATTGTATCGCTCCAGCCAAAACAACGCCGCTTCGACGCCGCTGCGCCACTTCGGGAATCGATCGAGCAGCCGCACCCCGAAGTACCGGCCGAGCCAGAACCAGGTCTGATCTCCGGAAAAGCTGCCGAGCCATGTAGCGGCGATCAGCAGAATCGGGTTGACCAGACCTTGCGCCGCAGCAAAGCCGGCAAAGAGCACAAAGGTTTCGCCTTCGAGAAAGGTCCAGACAAAGGCGATCAGGTAAAAGCAGGCGCCGTGTTCAGCGATCAGCCGGCTGATGTCCATTCGCGACCCGTTCCCTGCTCACTCCACACGCCCCGGGCCGCGGCTGGAAAAAGCCCCCTCGATCCCCTTCCGGCACTGCGCATGCTATGTTTTTTCGTTACCAAGGTCGAGCGAATTCCCGCGAAATCCAAGATTTCCTTCGCGGGCATCGATCCCGCAGCCCAAAGGCGCGGCATGGCGGGGGAAGGAGAAGGCGGATGGCGGGGTTGTATTTCGAGGAGTTCGAAAAGGGTCAGATCTTCGAGCATGCGATCAGTCGAACCGTCACCGAGATGGATAATGTCCTGTTCACGACGCTGACGATGAACCCGCAACCGCTTCACCTCGACGAAGAGTTCGCTAAGCGAACGGAGTTTGGCCAGCGATTGGTGAACAGCTTGTTTACGCTGGGGCTGGTGATCGGCATCACCGTCGGCGAGACGACGCTGGGGACCACAATCGCCAACTTGGGGCTGAGCGAGGTTCGCTTCCCGAAGCCGGTGTTTCACGGCGACACGCTGCGTGCGCGGACCATCGTGCGCTCGAAGCGGCGCAGCCGATCGCGCACAGACGCAGGCATCGTCGAGTTTGAGCACCAAGGTATCAATCAACGCGGCGAGACGGTCGCAATCTGCCGGCGCGCCGGTTTGATGAAATACCGGCCGAAGGAGAAATGAATGCGCTCGTTGCTGTTTGTTCCCGCCGATAGCGAGCGCAAACTTGCGCGGGCGCCGCACTCGGGCGCCGACGCGTTGATCCTCGATCTCGAGGATTCGGTCGTTCCGGTAAACCGCAGACTTGCGCGCCGTCAGGCACGCGACTTTCTCGTCTCTACCACGGCGGGCGGGTTGGTCCGCTATATTCGCATCAACCCATTGTCGAGCGGTGCGGCGCTCGATGATCTCGCAGCCGTGGTGCCGGGCAAGCCGGACGGGATCCTTTTGCCGAAATGCGTGCCTGAGGATTTGCGTACGCTCGATCATTATCTCGCGGCGCTGGAGGTGGCGACGTCGATCTCGTGCGGAACGATTCGCGTCATCGCAATCGCGACCGAAACGCCGGCGGCAATGTTTGCGCTCGGCGGATATGCTGGGGTCTCTGCGCGTCTCGAAGCCATCACCTGGGGTGCGGAGGATCTGTCAGCTTGTCTCGGCGGCAGCAATCGACGGGCGGACGGAACCTATGACGACGTTTACCGGTTGGCGCGATCGCTCTGCCTGCTGGGGGCAGCGGCTGCCGGCGTCGTGGCGATCGACACGATCTACACGGACTTCAACGACGCGGCGGGGCTCGCTGCCGAGTCCGCGGCGGCGCGGCGATCGGGCTTCGCCGCCAAGATGGCGATCCATCCGGCGCAGGTTCCGGTAATCAACCACGCCTTTTCCGCCAGCGAAGAAGAACTTGCCTGGGCGCGCAAGGTTGTTGCCGTCTTTGCCGAGAACCCCGGCGCCGGCACGATCGCGCTCGACGGCAGGATGATCGACAAGCCCCATCTCACACTGGCGCGCCGATTGCTCGGCCGGGAACCCGGGTGAGGGCATTCTGGCGGCAGATCTCAAATTTGTTTATAAATATCCGAGCTGAGCATCCGTGAGTTGATGTAAAATGAGTGCTAAGTCGGTGGTCGCGGCTGTCGGGGCGGCAATTTTGTCGGCGGCGTGTTCCCCTCAGCCGCCGCTCTATTTTGGACCGCAGCTGGCGTGGCTAGGCCGCGCGGGCAATGTAGAGGCAATTAACTCCGTCGCCTACGCAGTACGGCCGCCGTTACCGGGCCGACCCGGCTACCTCGAGACGATTAGTTATATCAATAATGGTGTTAAATATATTGACGGATATGCTGAATTTTTCATTTCTTATGATGGTCAGATGTGTTTTCGTGGCCTAGTCAATCGTGAGAATACCTTATTCGAAAACTATCAAACATACTGGTGCATGTTTCCCTGGACAGTGAATAATGTCGAGGCGCTCGAGAACAATATCAGTTATGTCGATACAGTTCGCTTGTGGTGCGTGTTGGAAGCCCCGCAATGTGCCCGCCGGTTCGGATACCCCAACTTTCTCGACGAGAGCGGTTCGTGGGGTAATAGCATTACGGCACAAACGCGACCGTTTAGAGAGCAACGCGACGCAATCGAATATCTGATTTATTTGATGGGCGGGAATGTTCGACAGCAGGAGCCGCTCCGGCGAGAACCGACGGCGCGCTTGACACGCGGGCATGGGGGTCTAGCGTCACCGGGCTGACCCCCCGCAACGGAGGAAATCCTCGATGATCATCGAGATGCGCACCTATACGCTGCAGCCGGGCACGGTTGCCGCGTTCGAGGAAAGCTTTGGCACGGCGTTGCCGGCGCTGACCAAAAACTCGCCGCTCGCCGCCTTCTGGCACACCGAGGCGGGCCCGCTCAACCGGGTGATCCAAGTCTGGCCCTATGACGATCTCCCGGCGCGCACCCGGTTGCGGGAAGAGGCGACGAAAGAGGCGTCGAAGCTCCAGGGCTGGCTGGCAAAAGTCCGGGAGTTCGAAGTCGAGCAGCAGAGCGACATTTACATCCCGGCCCCGTTCTCGCCGCCGCTCGAGCCGCGCCGTCTCGGCAATCTTTATGAGATCCGCATTTATACCTTCAAACCCGGCGGCATTCAGGGCGTGATCGACCGCTGGAGCGATCACATCGCTCGCCGCACCGAGCTCTCGCCGCTGGTCGGCGCGTGGTCCTCCGAACTCGGCGGGCTCAACAAATTGTGTCACATCTGGGCGTATAAGGACGCCGCCGAACGCTTCGGCATCCGCGAGGAGGCGCGCGCTAAGGGGATCTGGCCACCACCCTCCAGGGGAGGCCCGAACATGATGATCAACCAGGAGAACATGCTGGTCGTGCCGGCCTCCTTCTCGCCGCTGCACTAGCCGCACGTTGAATACCCGGACGAGCGTCTGGTGAACCGGCCAGGCGCTCGCCCCGCACAGACCGTCCAACCGGGCGGCATCCCACGGAGGGTAAGGTGCCTATGACCTCTCGCGCTCTCGAGGTGCTGACCCCTGCTCCCCCTGCCGGGAATCGATGACAATTCCGGAGACGGGTTCGATCCAGACGAGGTGATCCTCGACGGCTTTGACGCCCGCGACATTTTCGGCGACGACCCGCAGCGCCTCGCGCTCTTTTTCCTCGAGGATGACGCCGTTGAGATCGACGACGCCGTTTTTCACGGTGATCGAGAGACCCTCGCGCGGCACCCAGGCCACTTTCGCCAGCTCGGCGTGGATCTTCTCAAGGATCTCGTCATCGCTCTGCGTCCCGCCGGGTTGTTTTTCGAGAACCGACGCGAGCGCGCCCAGCAGATCGGCACGGCTGACGACACCGACGAGCGCATCGCCGTCCATCACCGGGACGCGCTTGATGCGGCGCCGCTCCATCAGGTGCACGATCTCGTCGAGCGCGGTGTCCGGCGTCACGCTGACGACGTTCTGGGTCATGATCCCGCCGACCCTGCGGCCGTGAGTTCTGACATATTCGCCGGCCATTCGCCCTGGCCCCATCAGAACTTCGAGCCAGCGCGGGCGATGCCTTTCGGTTCCGGTTTCGCCGCGGCGCAAGAGATCGCCTTCGGTCAAGATGCCGGCGAGCTTGCCGTCATCGTCGAGCACCGGCAGCCCGCTGACATGGTTGTCCAGCATCACCCGAATGGCCTTCGCGACCGGCGTCCCGCGGCCGACAGTGACGACATTGCGGGTCATCACCTCCGAGGCTTTCATCTCGTTTCTCCTTGCGACCGCGCGGCCACGAGAGCGGCGACTCCTGGTAGTTCGCGGCCTTCCAGCCATTCGAGGAAAGCGCCGCCCGCCGTCGACACATAGGAGAGCTCTTCGGTGAGGCCCGCGGCCGACAGCGCCGCGACAGTGTCGCCGCCGCCGGCGACACTGAGCAGCTTTCCGGCGCGGGTCAGATCGGCGACTTTTCTCGCGACCGCCGCGGTGCCGCGATCGAACGGCGGAGTTTCAAAAGCGCCGAGGGGTCCGTTCCAGACAAGCGAGCGCGCTTCATCGAGGGCAACTGCGATGCGCATCACGGTCCTGCCCCCGATGTCGAGGATCATTGCGTCGGATGGTACTGCATCGATCGCGACCTCGCGCGTTGCGACGCCCGACGCCAGCTCGGATGCGACGACAACATCCTCGGGAAGAATGACCCGGCAGTTCCGCTCGCGCGCGAGGGCGAGCAGCTGGCGTGCCGTCTCGGCGATGTCGCGTTCACAGAGCGAGCGCCCGACCTCCCTGCCCTCGGCCATCAACAGCGTATTGGCCATCGCCCCGCCGATTGCCAGGACATCGACCTTGCCGACCAAAAAGCGCAACAGGTCGAGCTTGGTCGACACTTTGGCGCCACCGATGAGGGCCAGAAGCGGCCGCGCCGGGGTCTCGAGCGCAGCGGTCAGCGCTGCGAGCTCGGCTTGCATCAATTTGCCTGCGGCGGCCGGCAGCAAACGCGCGAGCGCATCGATCGAGGCGTGCGCGCGATGCGCCGCCGAGAACGCGTCGTCCACATAGACATCGCCGAGCTCGGCGAGTGCGCGCGCAAAATCGGCCGAATTCTCTTCCTCTCCCTTATAGAAGCGCAGATTTTCGAGCAGCGCGACCTGTCCCGGCCGAAGATTCGCGACGACCCGCTTCGCCGCCTCGCCGATGCAGTCTCCGGCGAAGACCACCTCGCACCCGCCGATCGCCTGTTTCAGCGGTTCGACGAGAGGTCGTAAAGAATAGGCAGGGTCGGGGCGGCCACGGGGGCGGCCGAAATGCGACATGACCACCACCTTGGCGCCCCGATCGATCAGCGTCGTGATTGTCGGCGCGAGCCGCTCGATACGCGTGGCATCGGTCACCGCGCCATCCCTTACCGGCACGTTCAGGTCGGCGCGCAGCAGCACCCGTTTGCCGCGCACATCCATGTCATCGAGCGTTGGAAAATTCGGCATCCGACAGCAACTCTTTCAATCCCGACGCTACTCTAACACGAAGAAAGCCGCATAGGCTGTCACGCGAAACATGCCGCGCGCTCGCCACTATGATCGATCCCACGGCCGTGGCCGTCCCGCCCGAACGGCCCTTCGCGGACTGGTCACTGGCGCGCCGGCCTCCTGCTCCTCCTGTTCTTACAGGGAATCTACAGGCGTTAACTTTTGTTCGATAACGACGCCCGTCCCGGGCGTCGTTGCGAGTTAGACAATACGATATGAATGTGGCGAAATTACCGTCGCTATTTTCAGCAATAATCTGGACCAGTGACGTGGCAGCCGGGCATGCACTAGACACTAACGAGAAAATCGCAAACGAGGCTTATTTTACCGAGAAGGCAACAGTCAGACGATCAAACCCAAGCGGGATCAGCAGAGCTAGTAAATCCCTCTTCCGAGGACGATCCCCGTTGCCCGCGATTGACGTCGGGGGCCGACTCTATCGGCGTCTCGTTCGCAAGGTACGGTGCGGTATGCGCTAGCTGCTATTGCGACGAAGGTTATTCACTGGGAGAAACGTTCAGACGCAGATCGAAACGCTCACAAATCCCTCCCCCTTGATGGGGGAGGGCTCCGAGGAGGGGCACCTTGCTCGACCTCGTAAACGCCGTTCATGGCAACGACCGCAGATGCATTCAAAATGATTCGGTCGGCCCCTGATCGTTCGTGCCCGCCATCGTCGTCTGGCTGGGGCTGAACACTAGTTCCGGGCCTTTCCCTTATGAACGCGCCCCTTTGATGCTGGCCGCTCTTTTGGCCTACGGATCGGCGTAGCTCGATGCTTCGAAGGTGTGCTCAAGGCCTTCCGCGTCGCACGCTGAAGCCGTTCTTCCATGCCGGGTTTGGACTGGATCTCAAACGGCTCGGGGCGCATGCCGAGGTGGTTCATTCGCCGTCCTCACGCCAGGATATAGCCCGGCTTGATCGCAGTTAGCACCCCGCTTGTGCCGGCGTTTGATGTTATGACATTGAGGAACTGACTTTCGGGGAGCCGCATCATGGCCGCGGACGTGCTGGTCAAAAACGCCTGGTACGCGGCGGGGCTGTCGCGAGAATTTGCCGCGCAACAGCTGCAAGGCCAAGTCATCGCCGAAAAGCCGCTCGTCCTGTGGCGAACCGCGGCGGGGCAAGTCGCGGCCTTCGACGACAGGTGCTGCCACAAGCGCATGCCGCTCTCGCAAGGGCGGTTTCTCGCGGACGGCCTGCTCGAATGCGCCTATCACGGCTTGTGCTACGACGAGAGCGGCCGGTGCGTGCGGGTGCCGTCACACCCCGACGGTCGTATTCCGGCGCAGGCGCGGCTGCGCCCGTTTCCGGTCATCGAGCAGGACGGGCTGGTGTGGGTGTGGACGGGAGAGCCGGCGCGAGCCAAAGCCGAGCAGCCGCCCCGCCTGCCGGAGATTGCCAACCCGGCTTGGGAAACGGCCGATACCGGGCCGATGCCGGTGCCCGCCAACTCGCTGCTGTTGATCGAGAACCTGCTCGACATAACGCATTTCTACCCGCTGCACGACGGCAATATCGGCGACGTCGAAAACAGCCGCATTCCGGTCAAGCTCGAGCAGGGAATGCGCGACGGCACGCCTTATGTCGGCACCATCCGGGAAGTCCGCGGCTACAAACAGCCGCCGTTCCTCGAAGACTATTTCGGCTATGACACCGTCGACCGCGAGCACACCCATTTCATGCTGAGCCCGGCCGTGACGCGGGTACAGATGCGGGTGTGGCCCGCCGGCCGTCATGGCGATGCCGGCCTCGAGCGCGGCTACGTGATCGTCCACACCCACACGCCGGTCGACCGGCGCAATCATGTGTGGCGGCTGATTGTCAGCATGCCGACGGGACAGAAATGCAAGTCCGACCCGGCCAAGTCGGCGGTCGAGCGCTTCATGGAGAGCTTCCCCGCGGTGATTGCCGAGGATCGCTGGGCGCTCGAAAAGCAGCAGCAGATGTTCGACTATCCCGACGACGGATATACCGAGGTGTTCCTGCGGCCCGACATCGCGCTGCGCCGCGCCCGAGAAATCCTCACACGGCTCGAGCGGGCCGAAAAACCCTGGAAGTCATAGGCTAGACCAACCTGGGAAATTTGAAGCCGAGGTAGATGCTGTGCTCGCGCCCCGAATGGTCCAGGACCGAGGTAAACAAAATTTGGCCCGCGAGCAAAAAAATCAAACCCTCGGTACCCGCCTTGAAGGGCGACTCCCGACCGAGGCCGTGTGAAAAGTCATTGCCCTGACGCCAGCGAGCAATTCTATTGCTCTTAGGATAGTGTGTCCGAAGTCTTCGCCATGCCGCTGCGACGCGCGGCGACAGTAAATTGCTCAAAGGTTGGCGGCGATCGTCTTTTCACACGGCCTCGGACCCTGAACGGACTCTCGGATCAATTCTACGGCTCACCGCGAACCGACCGCTCGGCCGCTCGACCGGTTCTAGAAAGGCGAGTACGGCGGGCCGCCCCACCAGTGCAGCAACGTGCCGTGATTCCCAAGTTTTTCATCGCGGCGCCACGCGTTCCTCTTAGACTGCTCCAACCTCCGCGCTCGCCTCATCCCAACTTTCGCAGGCAGGGCGAGAGATCACGGAGGAAACGGCGCTGGACAGATGATCCGCGCGTTCAGGAGGGGCCAATCAATGACGCGGCTGAGCATGAGCGAACAATTCTGTGTTCTCTTCGAAAATTTAAAGGCAGCGGCAGGCACCCCGCAGCGGATGCTTACATTCTATGGTGAGAGTAAGGCGGTCCGGGACGCTTGCCGTGCCTTGCTGAAATTTCTCTCCGAATCCGGTCTCGAACACGCTTTGCTCTACGGTCGCAGAGGAAAAGTTGTTCCTTCGCGCAGAGTGGCCTTTGAAGCGGGCTGGAGAGATTATGTCGAGAATTGGCGCTTTCGGCTCAGCCATGACGATGACGATTTAGGACCTCTACTCGATGATGATGAATCCGAAGCGTGGGAAAGTTATTGGAAAGCGGCACACATCGAGCTGATTTTGCCGAGCGCCGCTCCGGAAATGGAGTTGGAATCGGGGGGCGAAGGCTCTGCAACTATTGGCCAGGGAATTGAAGATTTACGAGCCATTCTTAATTTCTATCTGGACTTTCAGCGCGGTTATAAAGAATCCGATGAGCTGAACGAACTAGAGCATGGTTGTTCTGCTGCGTTATTCGCCCTAAATCACCTTATCGACACTATAGGGTTGGATATTCCAAGCGTGTTTCGCCGATGGCGGAACGTGCCCGTCACCCTGATGCCCGCGCATGTTTCGAACCGCTACGGGGCGAGTGACAGGGGTTCCCTGCCCCGACTGTTAGACGATGCTATACGGGCGTACTTGTTTGGAGCACCCGCCGCGGCGTTCGCCATGTGCCGGGCCGCTTACGAGATGATAAAAAAGGAGCACTACCCGCCCGGAGAGCTAAATAATGTAATTATTAAGGCGAGCATCGAATACGAATTCATTTCAATAGAGAAGATTCGCATCTACATAACCACAGCGAACAAGGTGCTTCACAATTATAATCATAAAAGGACATTGACTAGTGAAGACGACAGGACTTTACGTGATTTCATCACTACACTGAAATTCCTGATCGAGAGAGCGCCGCGGCCGTGACCGTGATTATCCTGCGACGAACGTCTGTCATTCGACATCGCTCAAGTGGTTGCGGCATCTGCGGCTGCTTGTGGCGTCTCGTCATTTGCTCCAGCGTCAACGAAGGTCGGTTCTCCACCGAGGCCGTGTGAAAACGCTCATGAGCCAACAAGGCGGAGAATTGTTTTCTCTATTGCCCTTTTTCCGACCGCGGCCACAGCGCTATTCCTCTTTAGACTGACGAAATCAAGAAGGATTTTCTACGTGCAGATTGAATGCCTGTGTTTTCACACAGCCTCCACCCCAAGCCGACCCCTGGTATAGCTATCAACGTCAGATTTTATCGAAGATTCTAGGGAGCGGCGTGACAACATCCGTGGGCAGCGGTCAAGCCGACAAAATGCGGTTGAGCCGTCGCTTGCCGCGCGAACGAGGTGAAGAGGCCAAGGCTAGCCTACCGAGGTGAGATTTCTCAATTGGGCAAAGGCGGAAGCGATCAGCCGAGCATCAACGCCTGGGCGACGGCCTGGGCAATGTCATTTTTTTCCGACAGTTCGAAGAATGAAAATGCCGGGTTCGGATTGACCTCAAGGCAATAATACTTTCCCTCGGGTGTAGCAATAAGGTCAATCCCCGCGACCACGAGGCCAAGCTCACGGGCCAGTGTTATGCAACGGGCCGTGATCTCGTCGGGAAGATGCGCCGTCTCCAGGCTTGCCGGACCATACCGGTAGTCGATGGATGGTGACCGGACGAGGCAGCTAAACACTTTCTCGCCGATCACGTGGACACGGAGGTTGTCCCCGACGATACGCTGCTGAAACAACGCGGGTCCGATGTTTCCGAGGCTGTCCAACATGCAGGCGTGGAGTTCCTTCACGATGCTGCGCACGCTGCTCATCGACTTGTAAATCACACTGCCGTGGCGAGAGAGAAAGTAGCGAACCTCTGACAAGTCGTTGGTGATTATCGAATCCGGCACGAGGAAGCCGCATGCCCGCAGAAACCTCGCCTGATTGAGCTTGGAGTGGTTCGTCGCCTCGGCCGAGGGCCTGTTGATGATCACCGCGTCAGCGTGCTCGGCCCAGACGTGCATCAGCTGATGAACGATGTCGGCATGCGACGCGCTTTGCTGCGGCCCGCCCAGGCCGGCGAATTCGTCGTAGTGTCGGTGGTCGTAGGGCCGCAGATAGGCGGCCGATACAGTGTCGAGACGATAGGAATGCCGCTCGCAGCAGAGCTTGTAAGAAAGCTTTGGGCTGGACGACAAGCCAATGCGGGTCCGGCCGACTGCGGCATGGTTTACGAATGCGACATTGGCCCGCAACTCCCGCAGCCAGTCATAAACCGACCTGAAGGTGGGATCCTCGAGCAAGCCCCACAGCAATATCATGCTGCTCTGTGACCTCGCAGGTAATCGATCAGGGCTCGTCGGGTCACCCCGTCCCGCAGATCGGGAATGGCGCGTACTGCGGCAAGTTGGGGCCTTCCGGCCTCGTCTGCTGTGTAGAGGACAGTTAGGTAGTCGACTTTTGCTTGGCGGGACAACGCAATCGTATCTCGATCGGCAGTAGTTCCCGACGGCGCAATCACTCGATCGCCAAGACAGGTCACCGCGATGACGGGCTTATCACAGGAGGCGGCGAAGGGATTGACGAAATTCTCGGTGTCGAGGCGGATTGGTGAGACTGGAATTCCCGTGCGCTGCGCCAGATGATACCAGCCGATCGGATTTAAATAGGGGCCGCTCAGACTGCCTGCGGCCGGCCGGTTGACGACGGGACAGGGAAGGCCCGACAAAAAGAATGTCAGGAGTGCGTGAAATTCGGCCGCCTGGTATTCCCGCTCCTCCGGCGGAAAGAAGACGAGCTCTTCGGGAAAGACCGCTGGCAGCACATTGATGACGCCCTCTATCTCGCCAATCGCGATTTTCCGGCGGTCGACAGTCAATGTCGATGACGCGAAATCCGGATAGCGCAGTGCAGTATGGTTCTCCGCCAGGTCCCGGCAGGTCAGCACGGATATTGCGACGGCACCCCCGAATTCCTTGGCGAAAGCCACCGCATCCTGGTCGGCCAGGCTGGTCAGAACGAGGATCACCCCTTCGCTTCGCCCGAGCCTGATGCCTCGCCGGCGACATTTCGTTCTTTGGCAATCTGGTCGACGCCGGCTCTTTTGGCGATGTCCCGCCCCACTTCCGGCAGCTCTCGTGCCTGAATGAGCGAGTTGAGGCGGTTCACGCTGTTCTGCAAAAGCTTGACATCCATCCGCAATTGGTTGACCTCGGGATTGATGATCTGTTGTATCCAGTTGAACGGATCGCCTTCAGCGACCAGTTTCCCGAAGTATTCGAATTCGAGCTTGACACCGACATCGGTAAAACGCCGCTTTGTCGGACTCGGATAAGCAAAACTGTGCGGGTGGGACGGAATGCCGTTGGCAATGACCCGAAGGTCGTAGACGCCGTAAGGGATGGTAGGGGTAAACCGGCACGACTGCAGGGATGGGCCGGTCGCCACTCCCATCGTGCTGAAATCATGGGTGGGGCAGTAGAAGACCTGATGGGTCACTGTATTCCTGAGCTGGACGAGCGGATAGTTCGTTGCCGGATAGCAGTCGTCGCCGTAGATGTTCGCCTGCGACAAGCCATTCAGTTGCGTCCCTTGAACCTGGATGTAGTCCGTGAAAATTACGCCATGCGGGAGAACCGAGGATATTGTCGGCCGCCACGCATCCTGAGGGCCGCCATCCGGCGTGTAGACCTGCACGTTGCTGGAACTGGCACTGAACAGGACCTGGCCAGTTGGCAACAGCATCATCCGGCTCCAATAAATTCCCGCATTCGCAGCACCGGGATAAGGAAAACTGGCGTTGTTCGGGGGTGTCGGCGCCTGAGCAATCGTATTGCTTGACGGGTCGTATTCGAAAAACAGAACCGGCGAGCCCCAATTGTTGTTGAGGAATTGCGCGGCAGTAAAGAGCACCTTGCCGTTCGGCATCAGTGCGGCGGGACAGTCATTGCTGACCATGACCTGACCGCCAACGATCGGGATGTCGGGCCCGGCTACCCATGTCCCCTGGGCCGTCGGCGTAGCGGGCGGAGTGTAGAGGGCCGTCTTGCCGTGGCCGTTGCTGTTCGCGGCGCCGAAGAAGATGACCCTGCCGTTATACAGCAGCATGCCCGGGCCGATCTCGCTCATTACCGGGTCGACGAGCGTCACGTGCAGTTCTCCCTCGTCCTGCCACACGCCCGACGAGATGATGTATTTCTGGCTCCGGAACGGCGAAAAACATTGCGGCGCGACAATCGTGTTGTCGGGCAGCAATATCCATGTCTCTTCGTTGGTGCGGCAAGGCTGGGCGCCGGTCGTGCTCCACGAATCGGTGGCCGGGTCATAAATGATGCAGGCGCCTGACAGCAGAGCTCCGATCATGATGCGGCCATCGGGCAGCACGCAGCTCGCGCCATCTCCGACCTGCGTCCAAGGCGGCGAGGCTATATTGGTCCATGTGTCGAAACCGGGATCGTAGATTGCACCCTTGTTCGTGTCGCCGACATCGCCGCTCTGCTCGCCGCCACAGACAAAGACACGCCCGTCTTTCAGAACCCCGGAGGCGTAATAGCGCCGCCAGAAGCTCATATCCGCGAGTGTCGACCACTGCCCGTTTATGTAGGATCCGCTGCTATCAGGGGTGAGCGCGTGCCAGTGCGCGGTTCCCTCCTCCTGCACCATCACCCGACCATCTGTGAGCAGGATCATCGTGCTCGTGTTGAATGTCGGCTGGTTCGTCAGTGGCGCCCATGTCCCCGGCATTTGTCGTCTCCCCTGAGTTAAACGCGCCTTGTCAATGCGAAGCGGATTGCCCGAAAACTCGAACCGCCCGTGGCCTCACGAACGCGTGCGTTTACCATACTGGGGTGACCGCTCCAAGCCATAAGCGTGTAAAGGTGGGAACGCGTAAGTTGCGGTCGCGACGGTCCGCAGGCCGACTGCTGCGCCCGCGGCCGATCATCCTCGCGACGAAAGCCTATGCTCGGCGGATGCCCCAGAAGACCGGGAAGCAGCCTGGCAGCACATCGAGCAAATCCTTGCGAAAAGCGGTGGACTGCCAATATTCGCCCATCGGAACGTAGGGTACATCCTGCCACAACTGCAGCTGCAGCTCGGTGCAGATCCGCCGCTGGTCGTCGAGGTTGCCGGCGTCAAGCCAGGCAGCGCGCAGGGCTTCGATGCGCGGGCTCGTCGGCCAGCCGTCATAGGCGGCGAGCCCGTCGGCGCGAATCAAAATATTGCCATATGGGTTGGTATTCGGGACCGATCTATCGTTGAGTCCAAAATACGCGCTCCAGCCGCCCTTATCCGGGGCCGCCTGATTCTGCCGCCGGCGGAGAGCAGTGCCCAGATCCACCTCCTGATAGTCCACGTTCATACCGGCGCGGCGAAGCTGATCGGTTCCGACCAGCGACAGCGCATGAATCGGTGGGGCATCGGCCGGCGCGACGACGACGATCTTTTCGCCATTGTAGCCGGCGCGCACCAGCGCCTGTCGAACCGCCGCGTAATCGCGCGGCCCGCGCATGACTTCGATCCCGGCATCGTTGGCAAACGGGGTTCCGGCCGGGAAGAGACCGATGCCGTCATGCCAGAAATTGCGATCGGTGCCGGCGACCGCGGTCATTGCCTCGGCCTGATCGACCGCGCCGAGCAGTGCCTGCCGCACGGCCACATTATCGAAGGGCCGTTGCAAATGGTTGAAGCGCAGGATGCCCATGGCTGTTGCATACTGGGAAATGACAGTAATATCGCGATTGCCGGCGAGCGCCGCAGCCTGGTCGTTGGGAGGCGCCTCCCACCAGTCGATTTCGCCGCTGCGCAGGGCGGCCATCGCCGAGAAAGGATCCAGTATCAGCCACTCGACCCGATCGAAATGCGCAATCTTCGGTCCGGACGTGAAACCTACGGCTCCGTCAGTGCGCGGCTGATAGAGCGCAAAGCGCTCATAGGCGGCCCGGGCGCCGCTGATATGCTCTTCGGGGAGGAAGCGATAGGGGCCGCTGCCGACAATTTCGGCAGCCGGCTTGAACGGCGAGGTCGCCGCCAGCCGCTCCGGCATGATCGCAGGAACGTTGGCTCCAGGTCCCGCCAGGGCCTCCGGCAGATGCGGGAACGCCCGTTTGAGACGGAACCGCACGGTGCGATCGTCCGCCGCCGACAATTCCTCAGTCGCCGCCATCAATGCGTAGGCGAAGGGGATGCGCTCGGCAAAACGGCGGATGCTGGCGACGACGTCGCGCGCCAGTACCGGCTCCTTGTCGTGAAAGCGGAGTCCGTCGCGCAATGTCAGAGTCCAGGTCAGCCCATCCTCCTCGACCTGATGTCCCTCGACCATCTGAGGCCGGGCGGTCCAATTCGTATCGATGCCGTAGAGCGTATCGAAGACGAGGAAAGCGTGATTACGCGTCTGCCGCTGGCCGGTGACGACCGGGTCGAGCACGCTGAGGTCTACGTGGACACCAAAGACCAGCTTGTTGGGCCTCTCGGCCCGCCCGATCCGGGGCGCCGCGAGCGCCGCCGCGCCTGCGCCGGCGGCTTTGAGGAGATCTCGTCTACGCATAGGTGCTCCCTGCCCGGCGTTTGTTTTCGGTCGGCAGATAGGGGCTGGCTGCAGAGTGGCATAACAGTTTGTCAGAACATCCCGAGGTCCGCGAGGGTGCGTTGGCGCTCGTTCGCCCTGATGTCCATCAGATCCTCGACGCAGACAGTATGCTCGCGAGTCCCAAAGGGCATTCCGTGCTTTTCGCAGAAGGCGTGGCTCTCCTGC
>Ga0310909_10000054_pt1 | contig 44492 bp, 46 predicted proteins | sample GREbulkMGT000H_FD_203449 | JGI IMG/M metagenome (GOLD analysis project Ga0310909, IMG submission 203449) | Lab enrichment of tropical soil microbial communities from Luquillo Experimental Forest, Puerto Rico - GRE.bulkMG.T000H | ecosystem: Environmental > Terrestrial > Soil > Tropical forest >... | reverse complement strand
TCCTTATTCACGTTTTATTCGCAAGTTGCCGCGTTTCACCGCTCTTCGCGTGACATTTTCGTGACAGCGCGTTCCAGTACCAGGCCCTCGGCGCGTTGGCCGCCGAGCCCGCCAGATGGATGAGCGCAGCAATAGTCACTCGGGGGCCAGCCAGAGATTGCCTCTTTCCCGCTGCACCAATTAGAATCCGGCAATGAAACGATTTCTGTTGGCCCTGGCGTGTGCGGCTCTGACTTGCCCTTGCCACGCACAGGAAAGCAGCGCAGCTCAATCGACTGACCGCTCTGCGCTGGCCACGAAGCTTGGCTTTGAGGCCCAACCTAACGGCGACATGCCGGGCGGCTGGGGCGGCGGTCCATCGGGCACTCTATTCGCAGACGACAAGATTGTGCACGGCGGTCGATTGTCGGCTCGAATCCAACGCCAAACCGATAGCCCAGATGATTTCTCCACGCTCACTAATGACATCCAAATTGACTTTGCTGGCGCGACGGTTGAGCTCCGCGGGTTCCTCCGCACGGAGGACGTGAGCGGCTTCGTTGGGTTGTGGATGCGCGAAGACGGCGAAACTCCAGGCCTCGCCTTCGACAACATGGAGAGCCGCCAGTTGAAGGGAACCACAGAGTGGAAGGAATACTCGATCACGCTGCCCGTCAAGCCGGAAGGGAAACAGCTTTTCTTTGGCGTCCTACTTGCCGGTACAGGAAAAGCTTGGGCGGACGATCTGCAGTTGCTGGTGGACGGCAAGCCCATCTGGGAGGCGCCCAAAGCCCAGCGTCCCAAGACATCGCTCGATCTCGACCACGCGTTCGACGGGGGTTCACGGCTCGCGGTCAGGAAGCTGACCGAGGTCCAAGTCGAAAACGTGGCGATGCTCGGGAAGGTCTGGGGTTTTCTCAAGTACCATCATGCTAAGGTCACTTCGGGTGAGCTTCATTGGGACTATGAGCTAATTCGGGTTCTGCCCACGATTCTCGATGCACCTGATCGAGGGGCGGCAAACTCAGCTCTTGTTCGTTGGATCGAGAAGCTCGGGCCGGTTGCCCCGTGCAATCCTTGCGCCAAGTTGGAGGAAAACGACCTTCACCTGCAGCCGGACCTGCGCTGGATTGACGAGGAGGCGAGGCTGGGAAAGGAACTGAGCCAGACTCTCCGTTCGATTCGTGACAAGCGGACAATCGGCAAGCAGTTCTATGTTTCGCTTGTACCTGGTGTAGGCAATCCTTCCTTCAAGCACGAACTGGACTACGCAGGTCTCAAGCTTCCCGATTTCGGCTTTCAGCTCCTTGCGCTCTACCGATTCTGGAACATCATCGAGTATTGGTTTCCATACCGGGACGTCATGGAAGAAGATTGGGACAGAGTGCTGAGCGAGTTTATCCCGAAGATCGCTTTAGCCAGGAACTCTGAGAGCTATCAGAGAGAACTGATGGCTCTGGTCGCCAACGTCCACGACGGTCACGCCAATCTGTGGAGCTCCCTCGATGTGAGGCCGCCCGTTGGAAAATGCCAAATTCCTCTGAAGATACGCTTCGTTGAGAAAAGCCCGGTCGTGGCAGGATTCGGGACGACCGAAGCGGCAACAACCTCGGGCCTGAAGGTCGGCGACATCATCACCGAGCTCGATGGCGTGCCGGTCCAGAAGCTGATAGAAAGCTGGGCGCCATACTACGCGGATTCCAACGAAGCCGCCCGGCTGCGCGATATTGCGGCGTTCATGACCCGAGGTGCGTGTGGCGAATCCGCTATCGACGTGCGCCGCGAGGGGCGGGATATCAAGCTCAAAAGTGAAAGAGTGCCTTCGCACAGCTCAGATGCAGCCCGGGGCTGGCACGACCTGCCTGGCGATACATTCCGCCGCCTGTCCGACGAGATCGCCTACCTGAAGCTGTCTTCGGTGAAGACCGCAGACGTTTCCCATTACATCGAAGCGGCGGCTGGCACCAAAGGGCTGATCATCGACATCCGGAACTACCCGTCGGAGTTTGTGGTCTTCGCGCTGGGGTCTCTGCTTGTGGATCACGAAACGCCGTTTGCGCGATTCACCGTTGGGGACCTGTCGAACCCCGGTGCCTTTCACTGGACCGAGCCGGTTTCGCTCAACCCAAAGAAGCCACACTACTCGGGGAAAGTAGTGATGCTGGTTGACGAAGTCTCCCTGAGCCAGGCCGAGTACACAACCATGGCCTTTCGAGCAGCCCCTCACGCCGTGGTTGTAGGCAGCACGACTTCGGGAAATGACGGCAACGTGTCTGCAGTTGTGTTGCCAGGTGGGCTGCGCGCCATGATTAGTGGAATAGGCGTGTTTTATCCTGACAAACGGCCGACCCAGCGCGTTGGTATTGTTCCGGACGTGGAAGTGAGACCGACGATCGCCGCTATCCGTGTCGGTAGGGACGAGGTACTCGAAGAGGCGTTGCGGCAGATTCTGGGGCACGAAGTCCCTGCCGACGAGATCGAGAAGATGTATAAACAATGACGCGATCGATGCTCAGGGGGCGGCTGCTTCAGGCACACCGTTCGGTGGCGTAAGGATGAGGGCCGCATGGTGACGTTGCGAACGCTCGGAGGGGTGGTGGTACAATCCTCGCGGTTCTCAAGTCCAAAAGAAAAATATTCCGAATTGAGGGTAAAAGGTTGTGCTCGATAGGAGCGTGAAGGATGTCCTTGATTCGTCGAACTCGCAATTGGCTCGTTCTATCGGGATTTTTCTGTGCCATTCCGCTGGCTGGCCAAACGCCCCCCGTCGCTCCGGTGATCCCGCATGAGGAAACGCGGTTCGGAACGAAAGTCGTAGACAACTATTACTGGCTGCGCGATAAGTCGAATCCCGAGGTGATCAAGTACCTTGAAAAGGAGAATGCCTACACAGCATCGGTAACCAAGGACTTGAAACCATTCGAAGACGCGCTCTATAACGAAATCTTGTCGCACATAAAACAGACGGATCTGAGCGTACCTGTCCGGCGCGGTGACTACTACTATTACTCGCGAACGGAGGAGGGCAAGCAGTACCCCATCCGCTGCCGCAAGAAAGGCAGCGTGGACGCGAAGGAAGAAGTGCTGCTAGACCTCAATGAACTCGGGAAGGGACAGAAGTTCGTCGGGCTCGGCGACTTTGTCGTGAGTGACGATCAGAACCTGCTCGCCTACACCATTGACTATGTCGGTTATCGCCAGTTCACACTTCACGTAAAAGATTTGCGCACCGGCGCTACCCTCCCGGACATGGTCGAGCGCGTCGACAGCGTTGCCTGGGCGGCCGACAATCGAACCCTGTTCCTGACCACCGAGGATGCGGTCACCAAACGCGCCAACCGCGCCTGGCGTCACACGCTCGGCGACAAGGACTCCGAACCCCTCTTTGAAGAAAAGGACGAAACTTTCTCGCTCGGCGTGGAGAAGACGCGGGACAGGAACTACATCTTGCTTGGGTGCTTCAGCACGGATACCCGGGAGTTCTGGTACCTGAAGGCGAATGAGCCCCAATCAACCTTCGTTCTTTTTCTCTCGCGTGAAAAGCAGCATCGCTATTCGCTCGATCATCGCGAAAATCTTTTCTACATTCGCAGCAACAAGGGCGCAACGAACTTTCAGGTGTTCACGACCCCCGACGATCAGCCCGATCCCAAGAACTGGAAAATCTTCATCCCTCACGACAAGGATGCATTGATCCAGAATTTGGATTTGTTCCGCGATTTCGCCGTCTCAGTCGAGAAGTCACAAGCGCTCAATCGTCTGTGCATTCTGGACTTCAAGTCGGGTAGATGGAGCACCATCCCTTTTCCCGATCCCGTGTACGCGGCCTTTCCCGGCGACACGCCGGAGTACACCTCGACGGTCTACCGCTACACCTACCAAAGCTTTGTCGTACCGCCAAGCGTCTTTGACTATGACACCGCGACCGGAAAGTCCATCCTTCGAAAACAACAGGAAGTGCCCGGCGCCTACCAGCCTTCTCAATATGTCTCGGAGCGACAATGGGCGACGGTTCGCGACGGCGTCAAGGTTCCTCTTTCCATCATCTATAAGAAAGGTTTTGTGCGCGACGGCACTCGCCCGCTCTTGCTCTTCGCCTACGGTTCCTACGGCGCTGGGATGCAAGCCACGTTTTCCAGTTCGCGTTTGGTCCTGCTCGATCGCGGCCTTGCTTACGTCATTGCTCATATTCGCGGTGGCGACGATATGGGAGAGCAGTGGCATGATGACGGCAAGCTGATGAATAAAAAGAACACGTTTAACGATTTCATCGATTGCGCCGAGTACCTCATACGGGAAAAGTGGACCTCTAAAGACCGTCTTTTGATTGAAGGCGGAAGTGCTGGGGGCTTGCTGATGGGTGCGGTAGTGAACATGCGTCCGGATCTGTTTAAAGCGGTGCATCTGGCGGTACCCTTTGTGGACGTCATGAATGACATGATGGATCCCTCACTTCCGTTAACCACCACCGACTATCCCGAGTGGGGCAACCCCAACGACAAGGCCGCATACGAATACATCTTTTCTTACAGCCCCTACGACAACCTTCATCGCGCAGCATATCCAACTATGCTGCTCACAGAGAGCCTCAACGATAGCCAGGTGGCTTATTGGGAGGCTGCGAAGTTCGTTGCCAAAGTGCGAACACTGAAAACGGACAACAACCCGGTTCTGCTGAAGATGAAAATGGACCCCGCCGGTCACGGCGGGGCTTCTGGACGTTACGATCAGATCAGGGATCGCGCCTTTGAATTCGCCTGGCTACTAAACCAAGTCGGCCTCACCAAATAGGCTAACCTCGCTAGAGCCGAGTGCTCGGCATACTTGCAGATTTCTTTTCCTCGAAAACATTGGGTTTTAGCGCGATCGTTGTCGTTCTTCTTCTCGAAAATTCCTCACGGAGTGTGACAGTCTGAAGGAAGGCGACAAAAGCTTCCTCCGCAACCAATTGAAAAATAAAAGGGGATTGGCTCCCCGGGCTAGATTCGAACTAGCAACCCTTCGGTTAACAGCCATCTGAGTTGCTTAATCACGATTTGCCGGAGCGGGGGCTTTTCCGAGGAGAATCAGCAAGTTCCGATGAGTCGCGGTGAGTCAACTTCTCTTCACTGTTCAGTTTTTGCTCACACTTTGCTTCCGTTTTCCACGGTTAGCGTGACATTCTCGTGACAGCGCGTGCTAGTACCACGCCTCGCGCGTAGCTCGCTTGCTTTGCCGGCTTCGCCGATAACTAGCGAACCGCGGAGAGTATGCAGACGCCGCTGTCGGTTGCGGCGTGATGATTGACATGATGGTGTCTTTGACCGGGGGGCTCACGCCGTGATATCTACGATGCTTTTCCAAGCTACCTCCAGGATGCAGGCCGGGTTAGAGTACCCCCGGCACCATCCGGGATCGTGTTCGGGAACTGTGATTTCGAGAGCAGCAATAGGGGCAGACTCCGATCGACGTGCGCCGAGGTGCGAAGTTCAACTGCGGCGCCGCGTACCGGATTCTGAGTTGGAACGTAAACAATGATTTTCTTTCTCGGAAACCGTAACCTCACCATATTGACTGCAGGCACGAGGTCAGAGTCGCCGCTGAAAATCACGAACTGGTCGCACATGTCGCGGTAGGCGTCATCAAGCATGAACACCGCTATGTTTACGTCGGTCCGCTTCTCCTCAGGCATTAGAAACCATTTGTTGCCGGGCACTGTGCATGTCGAGACACCGCACTTCACGTTCTTGGTCTTAAACTTACCTAGAGTCACCTCTACGAGGGGCGTTGTCGCGAGTGCCCGAAGGTAAATCTCCTGGTTCGGTCGAGTCGGACCGGCGATTAGGGCGCTGAAATATCGGATCATCCTTATGTCGTCGTGAGGACGGAGCAGCTTGCAGTACCTGGCTATGTCGAGCCACTTAAGAGCAGGTGTCGGGCGCACTGCACCGTAATACAAGTTGAGGCCATCGATGTAGAAAATCGTTCTCGGTTTTGGTCGTTTTGGTGGCGAGGTCGGAGACGGCGAGGCAGCCATAAAAAAAGTGGGCAATCTTATAGATTGCCCGAACCGACCCTTTTCAGGGGCGGGGAGTCGTCAACGCAGGATACCACTTTGGTAGCGTAAAGTGGGAAAAAGTTGAAGGGCTTTGGGGTGCAACCTGCTAACTCCGCTCGCGGGAGGGCAAGCCATCACGTTCAATGGTTCCCAAGCTTCGGACGTGGGTTCGATTCCCATCGCCCGCTCCAGTTATCTTGTTTCCCTACAACAACTTAGCGATTGGTCGCGGCGGCAAAAGGCGGCAATGAGAAATAAAATGAGCCTCAAGGGTGGCGCCTTTGGCTCGCGTGAAGCATGTACTCACGCTCGATTTTCAGACATTTCTTTCTCATGATCAGCTGCAGGTGAGAATCATTTCAACGAAAAGCCGACTATCCGTCAGTATGATTCGGGAAGAACGGTGGCGGAGAGGGGGGGATTCCGTCCAAGCCATCTAAGAAATTCTCAGTGGTAATGGTAAAACGCAAGTCCTTTGGAATCAATCAGCGATTTGGCGAAAAACCATTTTGCCAGTGTCATTGGGAAATCTGAGGTCTTGGGTTTTGTTCGAAGTCTTAGGAAAAGCTTAGGAAGCCCGAACGGCGAAGCCCACTGAAGCGCTAGGGGGGCTGGCGGCAATAGCGGTGAAGGCGGTTCTTACCCACGGAATGCGATGTATGCAGACTTAGCTCCTTCAATGAACGGGGCGAACTATTGCTCGCCCCCTTCTTGACGGCTCTCTTCTCCCGCGGATCTCATGTGAGGTCGAAGCGATCGAGGTTCATTACCTTGTTCCACGCCGCAACGAAGTCTTTCACAAACTTCTCCCCAGAGTCGTTGCACGCATAGACCTCCGCGAGGGCACGTAGCTGGGAGTGCGAACCGAAGATCAGATCGACTCGGGTGCCGGTCCACTTGACCGCGTTCGTTTTGCGGTCGCGACCTTCGTAGACCTCTCCGGAACCATTCGACGCATTGGACGGTTGCCACACCGTGCTCATATCGAGTAGGTTGACGAAGAAGTCGTTGGTCAGCGTTTCGGGTCGCTTGGTGAAGATCCCGTGCTTGGAATTCCCGGCATTCACTCCCAGAACGCGCAAACCACCAACGAGAACCGTCATTTCGGGTGCAGTGAGGTTGAGCAACTGCGCCCGATCGACCAAAAGCTCCTCCGGCGAAAGACGCTGCTTGCCATTGAGATAGTTGCGGAAGCCATCGGCGCGCGGTTCGAGCGGCACGAAAGAATCGACATCGGTGTGCTCTTGCGACGCGTCCATGCGCCCCGGTCTGAACGGAACAGTCACATTGTGCCCAGCGCCCTTCGCGGCTTTCTCGATCCCCGCGCAGCCACCAAGAACGATCAGGTCCGCCAGCGACACCTTCTTCCCGCCAGGTGCGGAAGCGTTAAACTCCTTTTGGATCGCTTCCAGCGCCTGCAGCACCTTCGCCAGTTGGGCCGGTTGGTTGACGGCCCAGTCCCTTTGCGGGGCCAGGCGAATACGCGCGCCGTTGGCTCCGCCGCGCTTGTCGGAGCCGCGGAACGTCGAGGCCGAGGCCCAAGCGGCCGCGACCAATTGGGAAACGGTCAAGCCAGACGCGAGAATCTTCGCCTTGAGCGCAGCAATGTCCTGCTCGCCGATCAATGGATGATTCACGGTGGGGACCGCGTCTTGCCAGGGCAGCGTTTCCTTTGGGACAAGCGGGCCGAGATAACGCACGATCGGGCCCATGTCACGATGCGTTAGCTTGAACCAGGCGCGGGCAAACGCGTCGGCGAACTGATCCGGATGTTCGTAGAAGCGCCTTGAGATTTTTTCGTAAGCAGGGTCAAAGCGCAAGGAGAGATCCGTGGTTAGCATGGACGGGGCGTGGCGCTTGGACGGATCGTGTGCATCCGGCATCTTGCTAGCACCCGCGCCATTCTTCGGCGTCCATTGATGCGCGCCGGCCGGGCTCTTAGTGAGTTCCCACTCGTAGCCGAACAGGTTCTCGAAGAAATTGTTGCTCCACTTGGTCGGCGTCTCGGTCCAAATGACTTCCAAGCCACTGCCGATCGCGTCGCCGCCCTTGCCCGAACGAAACTTGCTCTTCCAGCCGAGGCCTTGCTCTTCGATGGTGGCCGCTTCGGGTTCTGGGCCGACGTTTGCCGCGTCGCCGGCGCCGTGCGTTTTGCCGAAGGTGTGACCGCCTGCAATCAACGCGACGGTTTCTTCGTCGTTCATGGCCATGCGGCGGAAGGTTTCGCGAATGTCCCTGGCGGCCGCGATGGGATCTGGCTTGCCATTCGGCCCTTCCGGATTCACGTAGATCAGACCCATTTGCACCGCACCGAGCGGACCCTGAAGCTCACGGTCGCCGGTGTAGCGCTCGTCACCAAGCCACTTGCTTTCCGGGCCCCAGTAGAGTTCCTCGGGCTCCCACACGTCTGCACGGCCTCCGCCAAAACCGAAGGCCCTGAAGCCCATCGATTCGAGAGCCACGTTGCCAGCCAGAATCATCAGGTCGGCCCAGGAGATTTTGCGGCCGTACTTCTGTTTGATTGGCCACAGCAGGCGCCGCGCCTTGTCGAGGTTCACGTTGTCCGGCCAGCTATTGAGCGGAGCGAACCGCTGCTGACCAGCGCCCGCACCGCCGCGGCCGTCGCCGATGCGATACGTGCCGGCGCTGTGCCACGCCATACGGATGAACAGTCCACCGTAGTGACCGAAGTCGGCTGGCCACCAATCCTGCGAATCCGTCATCAAGGTGTGCAGATCTTTCATCACAGCATTCAGGTCGAGGCTTTTGAATTCTTTAACGTAGTCGAAATCCTCGCCCATAGGATTGGACAGGGTCGAGTGCTGATGGAGAACTTGAAGCTCCAATTGGTTCGGCCACCAGTCACGATTCGTCTGCGCGGGGGTTCGGTGCGCGAACGGGCACTTGGATTCCGTTGGCGCCCCCGCCGAGGTAGTAAGTTCTTTCTCCATATCTTCACCTTCTTTGGAATTAGTCAAGATAATGTGCAAAGTGCAAACTCATCCAGGCTTTTCGATTCCGGTAGCCGTTACCGGGCGCAAGTTACGAGCTGCAACTCCCACACCCCAAACTAAAGGCTTTCTCACCTATAATTCCAATATCTACTTCGGATAGGACGGATAGGTATAACCTATGGAACTCCATCAGCTTCGCTATTTCTGCGCGATCGCTGAGACTGGCAGCTTCAGTCGCGCGGCGCAGCAATCGCATGTCTCACAGCCTTCGCTTTCTCAGCAGATCCTGAAACTGGAAAATGAATTGGGAGCACGGCTTTTCGATCGTCTCGGCCGTACCGTTCGCTTGACAGAGCTTGGCAGCGCATTCCTCCCGCGGGCACGAGCAGTTCTTCGCGATGTCGAAGCAGCGCGCAGCGATGTCGTGGAACGGAAAAGCTCCGTCAGCGGACCACTGTGCGTCGGCGTGATTCCGACCATTGGCCCATATTTCCTCCCGCCCGTGCTTGCGTCTTTCTCGCGTAAATACCAGCAGGCGCGCGTCACCATCGTGGAGGAGATCACCCCTTTGCTTCTTGAAAGGCTTCGCGCGGGCACGATGGAGGTGGCAATCGTTGCGCTACCGTTGCGGGTCCGGAATCACGAATTCAAGTCTTTTCCTTTGACTACGGAAAAGCTTTATGCGGTGCTGCCCAAACGCCATCGGCTTGCAAGGCAACGCGTCGTGTCGCTTGGGGAATTGCGCGACAACCCCTTTTTGCTTTTGCGCGACGGCCACTGCTTTCGTGAAGCTGCTGTAGCGGCCTGCAATAGGGCCAGACTAAATCCGAATGTTGTTTTTGAGAGTGGCCAATTCAGCAGCATTTTGAGCATGGTAGCAGCCGGATTAGGCATTTCGATTGTTCCGGCAATGGCGATCGAGAGGCGGGGGGATTGCCGTTTTATTCCCATCCAAGATGAGCGCGCCATGCGAACGATTGGCGTGGTTACGCTGAACGGACGGTCTTTGCCTCGCGTATGCGAAGCTTTCCTTGCGCACGTTGCGCGAGATCGTAATACGACCTAGCTGCGAATAGGAAATCCGGCTGTTCGCGAACCACTTGTTTCCCCTCGAAGAATGGGGCGAACAAAAGCTAGCTGTGCGCAGACCTTCTCAGACCTAGGGGAATCAGATACCGAGAAAGTCACACCCAGACTCTTTGCCAACCCTGCCGGACCTATTGACTCACAATGGCGATGGGGTTCCTGGCATTTGGAGTTTTGCTTGCCTTCTCCAATTGTGGCGAGGAGAACCTGCGCCAAATGACACGCAAGGCGGCGACCAGCGGCACGGAGAGATAGATTCCTACGATTCCGCCGACCGCCCCTCCAACCATGACGGTGAAGATAGCCAGTAGAGGGTGCATCTCCAGTTCGTGGCCCACTACGCGCGGGGCAATTGCGTAGTCCATGACCATCCGCCAAAGACCGAGCAGTGCGGCCATCCAGATCCAGTGAGAGTGCGTCGCGATGCCAACAGTCGTAATCGTGGCCAGCGCGGTGATCCAGCCGGCCACGGGAATAAATTCGAGCACACCGGCCAGGAGCCCCAGAGCGAGCGCGTGTTGGTATCCCAGCAAGAGCATGGCAACTGAGCAAAAGACGAGTGACAGAACGGCCAGGATGACCTTGGCTCGAATATAGTGCCGCAGCATGTCGTCTAGATCGGCGGCTAGGGCTCGTGCTTCTCCGAACGCTTCCTTGGTCGAGACGAGTTGAATGACTCCGTTCGCCAGCTTTTCACCGTCACTTAGCAAGAAAAGGCCGAGAATCGGAATCAGCACGATTCCGCCGACCACCACGGAAAGGAACTGCCTTGTGGATTCCACCAAACCGCGAATACTTTCCCTGCGTTGTTGCAGAAAGGCTTTTGCGCGAAGCGCCTGCGCTTCATCCCAGCCGTTCCTGTGTCCCATGTCAATTGCAATATCACCGGAATAGACGCCTTCCATCTTCGTGGGTGATTCCCTGACGAGCCGGATCAGCCGGGGCACAAGTTGCGGAGCAAGGCCATGGACGATCAGACCGATAACGATAAGGAGCGCCAGATATGCCTCGGCAACATGAGGTCCCCGCAGGTTCTTGAAAAATAAGGAATGGCACTGAAGGAATCTAACGATCGGGTTAATCAAATAGGCGAACAGGATCGAAAAAGCGAAGATTACGATGACAGCCCGAGCGACATAGACGATGGCCAGCACGACTGCGAACAGCAATGTGGTCAACAATATGTTCAAAGTGCGGCGATCGGGGAACGGCATATTCATCACCCGGGCAATTTACGTTATTGGGCCTGAGACTCGAGTTTCTGCTTGATAGAAGCCAGGGCCTTCTCAAGCGAGGATCGCGTCTTATCCACAGCGACCTTGCGAACAATTCCGCCCTTCAAACCAGTCAGTCCCGCCTGCTGTGATCCCTTCATGGTAATCAGGTAGAAGCCGGGATGGGCCAGATGTTCGTCGTCCCTGACACACACCGTCAAGTCCAGCGCGCTTTCAAAGTAATGGCTAGCGTAAAGTTGTTTCACGGCCACGGCATACGCGGGCTGTTGCGGTGGCTTGCCCTGATAGATGATCGCTTGCACCATGCGAAGGGTGGGCTTAAGCCCAAAATTCACTTTCTCCCAAAAGAAGCCGGATTGGATGCCACTAGAATCCGCTTTGGGATAGTTGAGGAGGTATTCACGCAATTCGGGCAAGTACACCGGGAGTGCTTTGGAACGGATTAGCAAAGAAGCAAACGTCTCCGCCACAACGGAGGGATGTTTCTTGTCGCGGTAGGTTCCCAGTGCCGCGTTGCCGCCCAGTTCGTAGTTAAGAAGGGCTTGCAAAGCCATTTGTTGCGCCAGGTGATTGGCCTGATCGCTGGCATCCGGCGCGGACCAATTTACGGAGTGCTGAAACTCTTCCATCGCTTCGGTCGGCAATTGCACCTCGCAATGGCCCGCCGTGCAATTTTTCAGTTGCTTGAAATCTTCCTCATCCATCGTGAAGCCGGTGAGGTCCGAAAGCTGCGGCGGGTCGCTAAACTTCTGAAGCACGATATAGCTCGGAAGCTTGCGGAGCGCATCGATGTCGGATGCAAACTTGAGGTAACGCTCCGGAGTCGAGTTTATGTAGACAGAGCCGAAAACAAACACCTGATCCGCAGTCGGGGAGTCCAGTATCTTCGCGATTGCCTTTCCTTCCCGAATTGCTCGAATTTGGTCGTCATTAAGTCCTACAAAATCATGGAAGAACCTGTTTGGCTCGGCAAGGTTGTCCGTGGCCTGAATTCCGTCTGCAGGAAAAAGGAGCAGGACGAGCAGGACGGCGGTCGCCATGTTCAGAATGCCCCGATCCTTTCCCCTTAGACCGGCTTTCGATTCCATCTTTTCTTCCTTCTCTCTCATGACTGCAGCTGATTCTGCAGATTTGAAACTGCCGGCGCCAATGGCGCAGAACTTTTGATTTGCGCAGCGCGGCCGCTGTCGCTTGGCTTCACCGTAATGCTGCATTAGGAGAAGGTGAAGAAAGCAACGCCGATGCCTACGTCTCCGTTTTCTCGACCCTCAAGCGCCGCTCCTCCTTGTTGCTCGACGCTCTGCTGATCGAGCGTGCTTACGAGACGTGCCAGAGGGGTCGGTTGGTCGGTATGGGTGCCGGTAAGTGCGCCCGTCAGCTTGAGGCAACCGTTCCAAACCGATGAATCGGATATCGGCGGGACTCAAAAGATGGTGCATAAGCCAGGGCGAGAACTGGGCATGACCGCCGCGTACTCGCTTCTCATTCCATTCCAGCACCGGCTCCCTTTTGACTTGTCTCAGAAACCAAAATCTCCGCCTGATTCTTCATCTGATTCTTCAGGTTGCTTCCGCGCGAATGTGACAATGTTTCAAGCATCTTGCGTAATCCGCTGATTCTAAAGTCGCTCGCCATTTTCGCGAGGCACAGGTGGCCGAAGTGGTGCACCGGTTCGAACCGAATCTGCCCGTAACGCACGTGATGACCATGGACAATGTGATCTCGGATTCCGTTTCGCCTCGCCGGTTTTCGTCGCTGCTCGTGGCCAGCTTCGCGGGATTAGCGCTGCTGCTAGCAGCCGTTGGCATTTATGGCGTGACGAGCTACACGGTCAGCCAGCGCACACAGGAGATTGGATTGCGCATGGCCCTTGGCGCACAAACGCATGCGGTGCGCGGGATGATTCTCGGCGAGACGCTGAAGCCTCATCGGCGTGACCGCCGCCCTGGTGGGCTCGTATCTTCTGGCGCAGTTTGTCGCGAGCCTGCTGCTTCGGCGTAGGCACTCACGATCCGCAAACATTTTGGGTGTAGCTGTGTTGCTGATTGGCGTGGCTTTGGCGCCTTCCTAGATTCCCGCGCGGCGTGCCATCGCGTGGATCCCATCGTCGCTCTGCGGTATGAATGAGGGAGTCCCAGATCGTTATTCGCGTATGTTCACCATTTCACTCGGTGTCTCGCTTGGCCTTCTTTTGCTCTCGCACGCCAAGTGGGAATCAAGCACGTCCGAACCTTCCCCCGATCAAGGTTGGTTCACTCGTGGTAACTGACTGAGATTTCTTTTTATTCGCCTTTTCACCGGAAAAAAGTCTGTGCAGGCGTGCAATTTGGGAATAAGCAGCAGAAGGCTTCTGTCTATACGGAGGAGCAGATAATTGGGTTTAGGAACGACTTAAGGGAGTGGAAATCATGAAGTCGCCTTCTTTTTTCGGCTGGTATCGCATCCTGAGGGCCCACCACCAGTGGACCGTGTTCCAAGCTATTCGGTACGCGCTATGGCTGGCCCGCTAGATGTTGAAGTCCTGAAATTGTACTGAGAGCGCGCTGAAAGTTTGAAGTTTGTCTCGTCCCCGGCACGCTCATGATGTTCTTCCCACTCCCCTAAAACCCTTTCACTCGAACATTCTTTTCGAGGAACTCCTCCAGATTACGGCAGGCCCACCAATTCTGAAGGTTCGACATCGCAACGGATCTCGCCTCGAGCCTGGGGAGGGCTGCGGTGTCGAGAACGACTGGGCGGCCTACTGAAGTATTACGAGAGGGAAGCGGCATAAAAAGTCGAACGGACAGCGGGCGATGGGCTCACAATCAGCACATAACATATATTAAGGGTGGTGGGAATCCCCCCTGACAAAGGACCTCCCAGGCCTGATTTGTAATCAACGGGCGCAGAGCAATGAGTTCCTGCTCCCGGACCGGGACCAGTTTTTTGACCTCACGGGGTCTCGAAAACCGGCCGCAAGCCATTTTCGGGCAAGCTATTACTTTCGTGGCGGTTCGGGCATCAGCGCCTTCAGGGTCCCCACCAACTTTGACAGCCCGTCTTGCGTAGTGCGGACTGGATCCAATCCAATTCCCGGAGACACCAGGTTCCTAAGTTGACTGGTAAAGTGGAGAAGCCGACGATCTTGACATAGGGCAGCTTGGTACGCAGAACAGACACCGTCACCAGACTATCCTGCAGCGGCACCCCCAGATGAATGAGTATTAGGTCGCAGCGCGCCTCCGTCGTTTTGTGGATCACGGACAAATCGTTGTCTATCGCGTCGCACCCTTTGTAGAGCGTTGTGGCTTCGATGAACTCACGAATAGCACCGCGCACGGCGGTACGGTCGTCCACAAGAAGGAGTCAGGGCCTGGGCCCGGTGGTCATGGCGGCGAGGAAGTACTACGGCTCGCCTCCAAAAACAATACGGAAATGCGTATATTTTCGCTTTAAATTGGCCTCAAATAACCCCGGGCACGTCAGTCCGCAGCGGTCGCAAAAACCTGCAGCAAGTCGTTTTTGGGCACGCTACAAAGGGCTCGCTGTGCGCTGCCTTTGGATACCCCCAACTCGCGGCAGATCATTGCGCAGGAAGCCTGCAGCTGCGTAGAGTGGCAATCCTGTGAGTCATCCGCAGGCGATGTCGCTTGCCTCAAAAAAGGTTGCACTCGCCCGAGAAAATTTACATGCAAAGATTCAAAGATTCCATGGGCTATTTCGATTTTTTTCGTATCGAATCGCGAATAATTTCGTCTACGGGAGCGTCTTTCCTTGAGTAAGCGTTTTTGCGGAAGATCCTTGCAAGAGTGGTTCGTAGCGCCGCCCGAGGAATACTAGCCCGAAGCGTCGTTTACCCGCAAGGACACCGAAACGTACAAAGGAGGAAGTATGAAAAAGCTACTGGTGCGTCTACTCTTTGTCTTGGCTGGCGTCGCTGGCCTCACGATTCCTGCCACGGCTCAAGCCTTAGTTGAAGTGCAGATCCCCTTTCAGTTCGTAGTCGCCGGCCAAACGTTTCCGGCTGGCGAATACAAAATCACGCGTCTCAGCGATGTGCAGCCCAGAATCCTGCTACTCAGCAGCATAGAAAATGGCGCCGCCGTCGTTGTACTTGCCGTTGACGCGCAAAGCACCCCTCATGACAAAACGATGCTCGGCTTTGCGAGTGTGGGTGATCAGCATTTCCTCTCTCGCATTGAAACAGCAAGCCATACCTACACTCTTTCGATGCCTAGCAGCCCGGTTCTTCTGGCCGCACGCCGCGCAAGGGTGCCGCTGCCTCTTCCTCTTCCGGGAGCAATTGACCCGTTACGCATCAGCCCTCGCTTGGTGGCGCCCAGGTAAGAGCAGCCTCCGCTGCCACAACCTGGGCGCCTCTCCCTGCGTGCCGTCCCGAAGGAGTGAACCAAATCAGTCCGCAGCGGTCGCGAAAACCTGGTGCAAGCCATTTTTGGGCAAGCGGTGGAAGGCCCGCTGGGCGGTCCCCTTGTTGAGTCCTGTCTCCTGGCAAATCGTTGCCCAGGAGGCCCCGCCGGGGATCCGACCCCGATCCATGGTGCGTAGGCCTTCTGAGACCTTGCGGAATCAGATTACCGTAGCCGATGTTGGTTCCACAGGCGGATTGACATAGCGCACTAGGGATTGTCGAAGTCCTTCACGCGCCCGCGCCAGCCTCGACATTACCGTGCCTATGGGTATTCCCGTGACTTCGGCAATTTCCTTGTAGGACATACCTTCGAGTTCGCGCAATATTAGGGCTTCGCGAAATTTCAACGGGAGCGCTTCCAGCGCCTGTCGAAGCATTTTGTCGTTTGCGGTTTGCAGCAGGACTTCCTCCGGGTTGGGGGCGCGAGGATCTGGGCCGAAGATGTTTTCGTCAAATTCTGTAGCAGACCGCAAGGCCCGATTCTCCTGTAACCAGTTGTAGCACGTGTTGCGCACGATTCTGAGAACCCACGCCCGTGCATTTCCACCTCGGAATGCGCCGAAAAATCGGAAGGCGCGTGCATAAGCTTCCTGAACCACATCTTGTGCGTCCTCCTCTTTGCGAGTCAGCCAACGCGCAAGGTTGTAGGCGGCATCGAGATGGGGCAGGACTTCCTGTTCAAAATCCCAAGAAGACTTTTGATCTGGCATAGACATCTCCTCTCGCACACGCAAGACAAAGAGAAATGTTTTTGGGTCATTCAAGAACACAAGCGTTCGGGCCCATGAGACGAATCCGAGTTCCGAATCCGGTGCTTAACAGCCTTTCCCAACAGCCTTCGGCATTGAATCGTCTATGGAAGCACTGGTAGATGCCTTGGCCAGGAGCCTTAAATCGGACACAGTCCTCACCCGGGACAATGGGCTGTCGGCATTCGGTGCAGTAGATGCTTGCTTCCCGTTGCATGCGTCACCTCCCACGGTTTGTCTCGTATTCCTTGTAGGACAACTCGTTCCTAATCGTTTCCAGGTCCCTATCAGCCTGCTGCAGGCGTGCACGGACCTGGTCGATGGCTTTGAAAACGGCAATGTCGTAGACGCGGACGCTCACTTCGGACTGGTGTTCCCGGAGGAACTTCTGAATAAAGATGACTTCTGTCCCCAGAGTCTCGTGTGCCGAGTTATCCACCGAAGGATCTATCTGGCGTACAAGGTCATTCCACGCGGCGTTGCGTGCGACTGGAACGAAATGCTCGCGTTCCTGCCCGTACAAAAAATAGAGGTAGGCGGTGATGAAAGTAATGAGCAGAAACGCGCGCAAAACTAGGAATCGTACTGTTTTCATGGGTGGCCTTCGATTCTTTCCTGTCAGTCCGTCTCCTTACTTCATGGAAGAGAAGGTTGGTGGTTTGCTGGTTCATGGCGCGACACTGCACCCTGAGGATAAAGAACGCAATGGACCGTGAATCCCACCTCCAAGGAAAGTGGCTCCCCTGCTAAGTTATAGTCGCCATTAGATTTGTGGTTACTTGTCCCCTGTCGGCGCTTGTTGTCGAGTTCCCCGGGGTGGTAGACTCGCGTTCATCTGGGTCTGTCGATGCCAGAAGCCCCTCAGCATTCCGGACCGCTCCGTTTTGGTGTTTTCGAAGTGGATCTGCGCGCAGGGGAACTTCGCAAACGCGGCTTGCAGGTCCGGCTCCAGGAACAGCCTTTTCAAGTTCTCGTGACGCTAATGGAGCACCCAGGCGAAGTCGTGACCCGCGAAGAACTGCAGAAGAAGCTCTGGCCTGCTGACACCTTTGTCGATTTCGACCACGGGCTCAACAAAGCCATCAACAAGATCCGGGAAGCCCTTGGGGATTCCGCTGAAAGCCCGCGCTTCGTAGAAACAGTAGCTCGGAGGGGATACCGCTTCTTGGCCGAGGTCAGGATCGCTGACGCCACTCCCGCGAGCGGTCCAGAGCCTTTAATCGAACCGCCTTCACAAGCAAAGGACCGCGGTTCCGCCAATCTCTCCGACGACCTCACGAGTCATAAACGACTTGCGTGGGGAATTTCCGCTCTAGTTTTGCTATTGCTGATTACTATGGCATGGACGTTCCACTCTCGGAACCGCACGTCACCTTCCATCCGTTCCTTGGCTGTTCTTCCACTGGAGAGCCTCTCCGGTGACGCTTCCCAGGACTACTTTGCGGATGGCATGACGGATGAACTGATCACCGACCTCAGCCAGATTAGTGCTTTGCGCGTGATTTCACGGACGTCAGTGATGCCGTACAAAGGTGCACGCAAGCCGTTGGCCCAGATTGCGCACGAGTTGAACGTGGATGCTGTCGTCGAAGGAACGGTGCTTCGCTCTGGCAACCAGGTGCGCATCACGGCGCAGCTGATTGAAGCCCCAGCAGACACGCACTTGTGGGCCAACGACTATGAGGGCGATCTGCGGGATACGCTGGCGCTGCAAAATCAAGTCGCCCGTGCCATCGCCGAGCAGATCCGAATCAGTCTGAACCCCCAGGAAGAGGCTGCGCTGAAGAACAAGAAAGTCGTTAATCCGGAAGCTTACGTGTCCTATCTCAAGGGACGCTACTTTTGGAACAAGCGAACCGCAGACGGTTTGAAGGCCGCCGTCGCTTACTTCAATCAGGCAGTCGATGAAGATCCGAGCTACGCCCAGGCGTATTCCGGCTTAGCCGACACTTATGCATTGTTGGGGGATTGGCAGTATGCCGTGATGACCCCCAAGGAGGCACTCCCAAAAGCGAAGGCCGCGGCCGTAAAGGCCCTCGAGTTGAACAGTGCCCTAGGAGAAGCCCACAACTCGCTGGCATTCTGCCTGGATGGCTTCGACTGGGATTTTGCTTCTGCCGAGAAAGAATTCCGGCGAGCGATTGAGCTTAACCCAGGATATGCGACCGCCCATCATTGGTACGCTTGGCACTTGGCCCTGGTAGGTAGGAATGCCGAAGCCGTCACTGAAATGAGAAAAGCTCAGAACCTGGATCCGTTATCCCTGATCATTAACTCGGATTTGGCAGAGCTTCTCGTCATTGTGCATTCTTATGACGAATCGATCGAGCAGAGTCGCAAGACAATCGAAATGGACCCTAATTTTGGCCTCGCACATAATCAACTGGCGCAAGCGTACCTTCAAGAAAAGAATACCGATAAGGCGATCCCGGAACTACAGAAGGCCCTGCAGCTTTCCGGAGACAGTCCGACATGCATAGCCAATCTTGCGCGCGCCTACGCCGCGGCAGGGAAAAAGGATGAAGCATTAAAGCTCCTTAGTGATTTGATGAAGGGATCGAATGCCGCATATTCGCGCGCCACGGAAATTGCCCTGGTATATGCCTTTACGGCTTTCAACGAGCGCCGCAAGCAGTTCTGCTTTCTTACATAGCGGCTGGCCCAACGATAATTTGCCCTTTCATTCCCCGGTGTCCGAGACCACAAGTGTGGCAGCACTTGAACGTGTACGTGCCGGGCGTTTGTGCCAAAAACTCGATCGTCGTCGTTTCGCCTTTCTTAAGCTGCCAACACTCTTGCGGCGAGACAAAGACCAACCCAGGTTTGCTACCCGGTTCGGAGCCGTCGGGAACGGTTGCGATTTTGAACCCATGGTCGTGGTCTGTGGCGGTGATTTTGAGCTGCACTTTGGTGCCGACCTTAACACGAACCGGCGAGGGCGAATACTCGTACTTCTTCGCGGTGAGTTCGATGACCTGCGTCTCTTGATCCTGAGGTTGAGCCGAGCTAGATCGCGAGAGAAGCATGGCGGTCAATGGAAAAACAAGAAACACGGACCACAGGAACCATTTTTTAAGTGTCGTCAATGAACCTCCTACCATTCAGAAACCATCAGGCGCTGACCTCAAACGCGACAAATGTTTTGACCGTGACCAAGCGCGGAAGTCCAGCGCGTTGGCCTAACAACTAGATTCGAGAAGGATGTACACATTCGGCCGCTGTAAGGCTAGCAAGTCAACACGAGGGGTTGTTTGCTCTACGCCGGCGAATTTGTCCATCCTGGTTGGCGATATGTCGGACACGCTTGTTGTGCGCGTAAGGTCGCTTAGACCTGACGCCGAACCTCGTCTGCTTCTTCGGCTAAGCGCATCAGAACGTCCACGATGCCCGTGTTCTTGTTTGTGGCCGGGTCGAGGAAAAGCCCGTCCTGAACAAAACTGACTACCGAGGCAACCGCGCCTCCTTGCGCGGTAGACGTGGGACGAAGTATGGAGACCGGCCCGAGCTTCGGATTAAGAAAAACTGTCGGCTCCGGCATAATCAAGTTCGTCTGGAACAGATCCGCAGCGGGCACGCTATTCACGGTCGTTGCGCCACTGTTAGGGTCGCTCCCACCATTGAGGTTCGGGAAGGTGAGGTCGCCGTCTGTAATATTCGGCGCGTTGCCAGCCTTGTCATGCCAGGTCTGGAAATGCATGGCTTCGCTCGGGCCGATGCTCAGGAGCACTCTGAGAACTTCCAGATTCGTGACCTTCTGCGCCAGCGTGGGATAAAGACTCGCGCCGCCTTGCTCGATAAACGCAAAGTGGAAACCGGCAGTGCTCGCAATAGCCTGAAGGTGATTAGGTATGCTCCCGTCGCTGTTTAATGCGGCCTCGTTGTCAGTCTGGGGAATAGCCGGGTGCTGGCCCTTGGCGAGATCCGGCACGGCGTTCTCGAAAGTCCCTCCGAGATCAGGATTTTGATTGTCGCTGCGAAGACGCGTCCACCAGGAAGTATCAACAGTCAACTGCCGCAGATTGGTGAGCCGTCCGGCTTGCGGCACGCCTGTGACTTGGCTAGGAAGCAGAATCGCGAATTGGCTGAGGTCGATGGGCCCCGCGCCCTTCGACTGCAAATAATTGTTCAAAAAGCGGTGATGGCTGATCTCGTCATCCGTGTTGTCGCCGATGTATTGCGGCATGTCGCCGTCCAGCACCTGCAAGGCAGTTACGTAACCCGGCGCGAGACCGGTGCTGATGGCTTTGCCGTTCAGTTGCAAATCGATGGCCGAGAGACCCTGAGCGCCGGCCACACCCGTCGTCGGTCCGCCGAGCTCCGCGTATTGTATCCACAGGTCGGCCTCGACCTGCTCTAACGCACTCAGGAACGTTAGAATCGCGATATCACCCTTGGTAATTGGCGCTCCATCGTATTCTCCTTGGTTGAGGGCAGCCAGACTTCGAGGAAGCATCCCCGCAGCCAGTGTGGCTGCGCCCGCTCCGAGAACTCCTTTCTTGAGGAATGAACGCCGATTCGCCGATTGGTTGTTGTTGCTTCTCCGCTTGTCCATTGTTCTCCCTTTCCAACGAGCTTGGTGCGTTAGACACTGGCTGTCCCGATGCAAGTGGACAACGCTCTTCCCGTTCGTCGGTGACGAGCGAGAATCGCCAACTTCCAGATGCGCGACCGTAAAGACAGAGACTCCAGCGAATCTATTCCGTTCCCGAAGAAAATTTATAAATCTTCCCTTCTAGATGTGCAGGCGCTCAACTGAAGTGGAGCCGGAAGGCTCGACAGGCGATGATCACGCCTAGCTTGCGGAGCTCGTGAAGAGCTGCCCAAGGTCCGATTAGGGCGCACTTTGACGTTCGATACCGCGGCGTGGACAACGGCACTCCCTGATTAAGCCGAACGTGGATCCGGCGACCTCCTTGCACAACGTGAGCGTTTGTTACCACCCAGCCTTCAGTGGCGATGATGAGGCCCGACCCTAAACTCGAGCCACGGGAGAGAAGATCTGTGTTTGTGTGTTCCCGGTCACTATCCAGGTTGTAGCCTGTGCTAAAAATCCGCACAATGCTGGGGCTAACTCGTTTCGCCAGAGCCTCTAACGACGAGCTTATTTGCTGAAGCCACGCACCGTTGGCATCCAGCATGAAGCGCTTCGTCTGACCTAAGCTCGATGACTTTGGGGACTGTGCTTCTAATGACGAGGTGGCCAGCAGGAGACACATCCGTGGACGGACTCTTGCATCTGCACGCTCCCAAAAAAAATCAGAGATCACAGCTAGCTTTGCATCGGCGTAAAACATGAATCTATGAGGATTCCACAAGTTTCTTCCACGGGAAAAACTGATTGCACGACTTCTGCTCCGTTGTCCCTACTGGGTTTATGGTGTGCGTGGCTACGAAGGACTACCAAGCTATGGGTTGTCAGGCTGAGCACCGTAGTCACTTCCGGATCGCCGGGACATTCGATAACAAAACGAAACGCTAAGGTGTCTCCACTGAAGTCGTCAGCAACGAGTTGCTTCTGGGCGGCTATCCAGTCATCCAAGTCCATGCCATATCTGCGGCCGCGTTGCTCAAACAGTTGATAAGCACGTTTTGCAATCGCTGACCGGATAATCGCCTGGTGTCGTTCCTCGCTGCTCTCGACCGTAACGACCCAGTTGCTTCGGCACGTGCGGGTTTGCTCCATTCGTCTGCCTTCCTTCTTCGTCAACTCGATTAGACTTCGGCCAAGAGTGTCCTATTCAGGCTGATTTACCGGCGCGCTCCATGTCGGGAACAACACTATGTTCCGCGCACAGAACGCCAGGTTGCCAACTTGCATCGCCCGGGACTGGCCGGGGAAAAGCGCGTCACTACTCAGCGATTCCGCGATTACACCTTGGAGCCGCTTAAGGTCAGCCAGACCAGCATCGGACACGGCACAGAATTCAATTTGGGCTTTTCGCCATTCGATCCATTGATAGCCCTGCCGTGATCCTGTGCGCGGCGAGCTATCCGCGTCCTGAGCAGGCCACACAAAAACGTTGATGGTGTGCCCATCGTGAGAATAGACGAGTGCTGCGAGCGAGCGGCCCTCAACAACGTCCACGCGTCCGCCCCCCAGGGGGAAGCCATCATTTCCGAAATCCCGGACCGGAACCGTGAACTTAAGAGTGCTTTCGAGCCATTCCTTGACAGCGTGGGCATCGTTGGAAGCTATGCCGGTTATGTTGCCTGGATGCAATGAGGTCATGTGAGCCTCAACAATTTCGTCGGCAAACTCACCTTGGTAGTCGTTGCTGCGAAGGTTGCGATTTATTCTCCACCCGGCAATTGTAAAAAGAAGTAGTGCGGCCGCAGCAGCTAGCCAATGCCAAAGAAGCGCTTTTGACCCAGCAGAGGGGACCGCTGCGGAGCGAAGATTCGCCTGAACCCTGCGCCGCAGCGAAGGAGGCGTGGGCGCATAGAGTCGAGCTAGTTGCAGCCTGGCACTCAACAAATCTAGGTCTACAAGCTCAGTAGCGCACTCCGTGCAATGCGAGAGGTGACGTTCGAATTCAGTCGCCCGAAAGGGATTTAGCTCGCCATCGAAATAGCCTTGAAGAAGAGAGTTTGCAAAGTCACAGCTCACGGTTGGCCTCCTCGTGGGCAAGATTCACGAGCGCGGATAGAAGCTGACGGCGCGCACGTGAAAGAGAAGACATTACGGTGCCGATGGGAATCGAAGTGATGGTAGCAATCTCTTTGTACGAGCATCCCTCCAGCTCCCGAAGCACTAAGACCTCCCGTGCGCGCGGAGACAGAGACTCGAGAGCGCGAGTGAGGCGAGCTCGATCCTGGCTGGCAATGGCGGCCTCTTCTGGGGTCGGACTCCCCGGACCATGGAACTCCTCGTCAAATTCAGTCATGTTCTCCCCGCGGGAGTTCTTCTCCAACCACGAATAACAGGTATTGCGTACGATTTGCAGAAGCCATGCGCGTGAGTCTCCGCCGCGAAAACTTGGGAAGAATTTGTACGAGCGGAGCATGGCCTCTTGCGCAACGTCCTCCGCGTCGGCCCGGCTGCGCATCAGCCAGCGCGCTAGATTGAAAGCGGCGTCGAGATGCGGGAGCACAAGCTGCTCGAAACGCACCTGGTCCTGGGAATCAAGCACGTCCGAACCTTCCCCCGATCAAGATTTGTTCACTCGTGGTAACTGAGTGAGGTTTCCTTTTATTCGCATGTTTACTGGGAATAAAAAAAACATGAGTGGGGGGCGGAATTTGGGAATAAGCAGCAGCAGGTCCCTGTCTACACGGAGGAAACACGTGCAAGGGCGGCGCGGCTCCCCCTTAACTCTCTACCGCGCCGCTCGGGTTTCTGAGCTAAGCGGCGTGCACTGGATACGCAGATCAGACGAAAACAACACGGAGGCGCAATTGATACATAGGAAGAAGAACGATGAAATCATCCATGACCATAACAACGATGGAATTGATCGCCGAGGTTTCCTCAAGTGCATGGCCTGGGTGGGTACGGGCACTCTCTGCGTAATTCAAGGAGGCGTGCTGAAATCCTACGCCTTAAGCCGGCTGCCGGGAATGACCGCTAAGGAAGCCATGGGCGAGGTGAGCTTCGTGCAAATCAGCGACAGCCACATGGGATTCAACAAACCTGCAAATCCGGACGTCGCGGCGACACTGAAAGTAGCGGTGGACAAGATTAACGCTCTACCGACGGCTCCGGAATTCATGCTGCACACGGGCGACATCAGTCACCTTTCGAAACCGGAAGAATTCGACACGGTCGATCAGATTCTCAAGGCCGCTAAGCCAAAGAATGTCTTTTTCGTGCCCGGCGAACACGATGTCTTGAACGACGACGGGAAGCAATATCTCGAGCGCTACGGAAAGGGGACCAAGGGTTCGGGTTGGTACAGCTTCGATAAGAAAGGTGTGCATTTCATCGGACTCGTGAATGTGATGAACCTGAAGGCGGGCGGGCTGGGAACATTGGGGCACGGCCAGCTTGAATGGCTTGAAGACGATGTAAAGCACTTAAAATCGAGCACGCCGATCGTTGTGTTCGCGCACATTCCACTGTGGTCCGTTTATCCCGAATGGGGCTGGGGCACCGACGACAGCGCGCAGGCGCTGGCTTACTTAAAGAAGTTTGGTTCCGTGACGGTGCTGAACGGGCACATTCACCAAACGCTGCAGAAAGTCGAGGGCAAGGTGACCTTTCACACCGCAGCATCTACAGCGTTTCCGCAACCGCAGCCGGGAAAAGCCGATTCGCCCGGGCCGATGAAAGTTCCGGCAGATCAACTTAGGAGCGTCCTGGGGATCACGGATGTGAATTACGTGCAAGGACAACAAGCGCTGGCGGTGGTGGATTCGACCTTGGCGTGAACGATACGCAAGCTCGTTCGAAAAACTAGATCGATTGATTGACTTGAAAGGAAGAAAAAGCATGAGGAGAAGTGTGTCTATAGCAGGTTTGGCAGCAATTCTGATGCTGGGTATGGCAGGACTCGGCATAGGACAAAAGAGCTCTATCGCAGTCGCGCAGGACAAAGCTTCTACTGTCGAAGTCAAGATTGACAACTTCAGCTTTGGACCGGCAAGTCTGACCGTGGCGGTCGGGACCACCGTTACTTGGACGAATCGCGACGATATTCCCCACACCGTGGTCAGCACCGATGATCCGAAGACGTTCAAATCCAAGGTGCTCGACACGGATGAAAAGTTTTCTTACACGTTCAGCAAGGCGGGGACATATCCCTACTTCTGCTCGATTCATCCGAAGATGACCGGCAAAGTCATCGTGCAGTGAGTGAGGAGAAACCTTGCATCCATTCGACATAAAAACAATATTTCTAGCAAAGCATGCGCAACACGTCGTGCTGATTCACTTTCCGATTGCGCTGTTTATCATCGGCGTCCTGTTTGACTTTCTTTCGCAATGGAGGAAGCACTACCTGCTGGCGGCGGCAGCCTATTACAACTTGCTCGCTGCGGCGATCGCAACCATACCGACTGTAGTTACCGGACTCCTTGCGTGGCAATGGGAACTCGATGGTCAGAAGCTAAAAGGCATCCTTCTGATGCATCTAGTAATGGGATGCGTGTCGAGCCTTCTGATCTCGGCAGTTTGGTTCATACATATGAAAACCCGGCGCAAACCAGAAGAGTCGCTCCCCGGATATCGCTTGCCGATCGAAGCGGTGGCCGCAGTGTTTGTCGCAGTGACAGGGCACTTGGGCGGTTTTCTCAGTGGAGTGAACGGGCCTGGATAGGAGGTGGTTTGAAGCTTCTCCCGATTTGCTTCGTTTCCTTCTTGAGCCTCTTTACGCGGATCTGTTTGGCGCAATCGGGAGCGACATCCGAACCCGAGGCTAACCCGGGACGGCCTACGGTATCGACCCCTGCGGCGCTCACACCGGTCGGATACCTGCAGTTCGAGAATGGCACGCTCTTTGCAGAACACTCGACAGAGTTTTCAAAGCGCATCGGAATAAGCCAAGTCACCAAGCTCGCCGTCTTCCCAAGGTTGGAGCTGCTCTTGCAGAGCGAGCCGTTGACGATCAGCGGATTTCAAGGCCAAACTGCGGTTCACGAAGGCGAGGTCTTCGCAGGCGCGCAAGCTCTTCTCCTTTCTGGCGGTGAATCGCGGCCGACCGTGGCGATTAGCTACATTTGGCGGATTCACGCGAGCGTTGCGCCTGAACTTGACGTTGGCACTTTTCGACAATCGACTGCGATCCTCCTCAGTAAAGAGCTACACGGATTTCACATCGATACGAACGGGATTCTTGCAGAACAGGCTCAGGGCTTTGTACGTCGAGCGCAGTTCGGCCAAACCCTGTCGGTCTCTCATGCCATTGGAAAGCTCACTTTTTCCGCTGAGATATGGCACTTCTCACAACCATTCGAGAATGGCAACGCGGTGGGCAATCTCTGGGCGTTTTCCCGCACGCTTCGCAAGAATTTCGTGGTCGACGCGGGACTCGGTCATGGGCTGACCAGCACGTCCACTCGGTGGGAAGCGTTCTTTGGATTTACCTACCTCTTGCCGCATCGACTTTGGATGGAGCATCACGGACAGAGACCGTAGCCTCGCCCTCGGTGGAAACACAACGGAATAAATCGCGATCAATTCTGTCTATGCAATTGGAAATCGCAGCGATGCCCAGAGCGGTTCCTGCAAAGTTGATAGCGAGGATGGCTTATGGCTGACTACGAAATGACACTGATGGATCGTCAAAGAGTTGCCAGGAATACGATGGCATTCTGGTTCGACACGAATGGAGCAGATTACGAATTTCGAGCTGGGCAACACGCTGATTTTACCTTCTCGCAACCGTTCGTGAATTGCGAAGGCGACACTTCCAGAATATTCTCTCTTGCAAATTCTCCCCATGACGGACGTCTGGCGATGATCGCTTTGCGCGTGCGCCAAACTCCCTTCAAGATGGCTCTGAAGACCGCTGCTCGCGGCACCAAATTCAAAGTGAGTCGTCCTAGAGGATCGTTCACGCTTCACAAGGACATTACCAGGCCTGCGGTATTTCTCGCCGGCGGCATCGGGATTACGCCAATTCGCAGCATTCTGCATTGGGCTATGCAGGAACATCTGCCGCACAAACTATTTTTGCTCTATTCGAACCGGGTCTCGGAAGACGCAGCCTTTCTGGAAGAGTTGGAAGGCTTAGCTGCGCGAAATCGGTCGTTCACGCTGATTCCAAATGTCACCCGCGGTAAGAGTCCGACTTGGCCATATGAGAATGGCCCAATCGATCTCAATCTGCTGAGACGCTACCTACACGGACTCAATGGACCGGTCTACTACGTCGCTGGTCCATCCGGAATGGTCACCGCAATGACCACATTGCTTCACCCCTCCGGTATCAGCGACGACGACATTAAGACCGAAGAATTCGGAGACTATAAACAAGATCCGTTGCCGAAGCCGTGACTCTTAGGTTGACGAATGGAGAGTCCGAGTGATCGAAAGGCAAGACTAGAATGAACGCCTCCCTTGAACAAAGACGACCTCGCAGACCCGATAATGCCGCCCTACTCGACACCATCCGACTGGCGCAACAAGGTGACGGCTCGGCGTTTGAATTCCTCTATCGACTCTACTGCCGGCGCGTTTACGCCCTTTGTCTACGAATGGTGAGGGAGACGAGGGAAGCCGAAGACCTAACCCAGGAAGCGTTCCTGCAGTTGTTTCGTAAGATTCATACGTTTCGAGGCGAATCGGCTTTTTCAACCTGGTTGCATCGCTTGACTGCAAACATTGTGCTAATGCACTTCCGCAAGAAGAAGTTGATTTCAAGTTCACTTGAGGACATCAATGCAACGGATGAGCAACTCGCTGGGCATCACCACGAACTCTCCGTGCCAGACCTGAGGCTGACTGGACTGTTTGACCGTGTCGACCTCCAAACTGCCATCGATCGCCTACCGGAAGGCTGCAAAGCAATGTTCCTGCTCCATGACGTCCAGGGCTACGATCACAACGAGATTGCCGAAATTCTTGGGTGCTCGATCGGGAATTCGAAATCCCAGCTGCACCGAGCGCGCCTTCGGCTGCGCAAACTTCTTAACAAATTGCCGCGCCGCCTCGTATCCCAGAACTTGAATAGAGCTGGATGTTTGCTAACAACTGGCGGTAGCCAGGTCAACTGCGAGTCTGCAGAGGCGGCGTGAAGGCGACAGCGGATCCGGTCAGTTTGAGCCGGCGCAGGAACAAAACGGGGAGGAAACTACGTGATCGTCCAAAGATGTCTGGTACCCGCCGACGCCCGTTTCGCAGGGGTTGCGGAGGCGCGAAAAGCACGGAAGGAAATTTTGGCACGAGGGAAAGCCACCATCGTAGGAGATGGTAAACCAGATGCACCCGTTCTCGGTCTGAAAAGGTTGTTTGCAGAAGCCATGCTCGAGAATAGTTCTACTCGGGCACCGCGTCGCCTGCGCGACTTTGCTATTTCGGCAGGGGTCCAACTGCTTTTTCTGGTTGCGGTGCTTTTGATCCCTCTTTTCTTCACCCAGGCACTCGATTTTCAACAGTTAAACAAAACGTTGATTGTGGTTCCTCCTCCGGCGCCTGCCCCACCGCCTCTGGCGCCAGCACGATCGGTGGCACCCAGGAGTGGAACATCGGCGGTGCTGGCGACGCTGGTGGTGCCAAAAGTCATACCGAATCGCATCGCTCATGTCAGCGGAGAGCCGAACCAAGAGGACTTGGAAGCTGCCATTGACCTAGGGGCTGGCGTTTCTGGCGGTGTGGCTAGGGGAATTCCGGGAGGACAGTTGGGTGGCGTTATGGGAGGAGCTTCTTCCGGTCCGGTTCGTCCAGAGGCAATCGATTCGGCGCCGAAAGCTCCGATTCGTGTCGGTGGGAAGGTGAAGCGCCCGCGAGTGCTCTTTGCGCCCGACCCGGTCTATCCCGTTCTGGCCCGACAGGCTCGGATCAGTGGCTCCGTTGTGATTGACGCGGTGATTGACACCCAGGGGAACGTCGTCGAAATGCAAACGGTGTCCGGACAGCCAATTCTCGCGATGGCGGCGATGGAGGCGCTTCGGCGCTGGAAGTACGAGCCGACCTTCCTGGGCGGCGAGCCTGTTCCCGTGCGCTTGCTCGTGACCATCACATTCGAAAGCCATCGAGGCTAGCACAAACTTGAAAAACAGAAATCTCGGACTTCCTAAAATGACTTGGATATTCAGTGTGTTGCTGACATTGTTTCCCTTCTCTTCCCGAGCGGGAGAGGCGGTGCCATCTGGGCAATGTGATGTTCCCTCGCCGTCCTTTGCGAGCGCAGATTCTAGGGTGACTAGTCAGGCGATCCCGCGCAGTGCCCAGCCGATTCCTTTTCAACTTGCCGATGGACTCATCTATATGCAGGCCAGTCTCAACGGATCCTCGCCACTATGGGTGATCCTCGATACCGGGTCGAGTTACACGGTCATCGACGCATCGGTGTCGAAGATGCTGGGTCTTGACCTCCTAGGCGAGGGGATAGCGTACGGGCCGGGACAAGGGTCTACGCAAAAGTTCGCATTCGCCGGCCACACGACGCTCATGTTTGCGGGAGGCGAGCTGGGTGACCAAACGGTGGCCACGCTGCCTCTGGGGTGGTTCTCGAGCGAATTGGGCCGGAGGGTGGACGGATTTCTCGGTTCCAACATATTCCAGAACTACGTAGTTGAGATCGATTATGACAACCAGCTGGTTCGTTTCCACGACCCGGCAAGCTACTCCTACTCTGGCCACGGCCAGCATTTGCCGCTCGAATTCGTGTGGGACAACATACCGAGTGTCCGCGCGGAAGTGTTGACGCGAGACGGGACCCCGATCCAAGGCATCTTTCTAGTGGATTCAGGTGCGACCACCGCGATTTGGATTTCCAGGAACTTCAGCGACACGCATCCAGAGTTTCTGTCGGCGGACGAGACCATCGAAGTGCCCAGCGTGGTTGCAGTGGGCGGCGAATTTAGCGCTCGCCTCGGACGCGTGCCGGCAATAAGACTCGGAAAGTTTCTGGTTTCTATGCCGCTCGCTCAATTTTCTCAAAATACTTCGGGGATTTTCGCTAGGCCGGGACTGGCCGGAATGATCGGGGCGGAAACGCTGCGGCGCTTTACAGTCATTTTCGACTATCCGCACCGGGAGATGATCCTCGAACCAAACAAGCACTTCAGCGACCCGTCCACGTGACCAAATGAAGGCCGGTTACGAGAAAAACGTCTGGACGCTGCCCGTCGGAACAGTCGTAAAGAACGACTTCACCTCGTCCAGACCTTCGAAACCTTTTCGCAGTTCCTCAATCTCACTTAATGCCGAACTGCTACTTCACCGAGAGTTGAAGCTACAAAAAGGAAGCTTTGATGAGCGTCGCAGTAGATGTCAGGAATTCAGCAGATGATGTTAAGAGCGTGGGCCCGAATAACCAGTCGCGGCAAACGCGGCGGGACCTATTGAACAAGGGAAGGGCAGCCTTCGACCGCCCCGCTACCTCTGAGAAGTCAAAGCCATGCAGTTTCGATACCGCGGTTTTCGGCGAGACCATCCGGCTCGCACAACTAGGCGACCACTCGGCGTTCGAAATCATTTATCAACAGTATGCGTCCCGCGTGTATGCCATTTGCCTGCGGATGCTGCGAGACGCAGGCGACGCCGAAGATCTGACCCAGGAGGCATTTGTGCAGTTATTTCGGAAACTCAACACGTTTCGCGGCGAATCAGCGTTTTCTACCTGGTTGCACCGATTGACCGTCAATCTCGTGCTCATGCGCTTGCGCAGAAAGGCGCCACCGACAGTCTCAATCGAGGGGACTGCCGATCAAGACAGTGAGATTGACCCGCCGACCATCGATGTTGGTGCGCCTGACTTACTGTTGGAAGGTTCGATCGACAGACTGCGCCTTGAACGCTGCATCGAGCAGTTACCGGCTGGCTACCGCGCCATATTCGTCTTGCACGACATCCAAGGGTACCAACACAACGAGATAGCCGAGATCGTGGGACGCTCCGTGGGGGATTCAAAGTCACAGTTGCACAAGGCTCGCATGCGCCTCCGTGAATTGCTGCACGAAGCGCAGCGCGAAAAAGCTAGAAATCAGCGCCTGGCTGGTCGCAAGCTTCGTTCTCGGTTACGAACCAGCTTGTCTCCTTTGACAGCTGGCGCTTGATATTGAACGGGGATAGAAAGTGACGACCAAAAGACGATTGCTCACCACGCGCAACCTCAGCGAGCCCGTGGTATCTCTGCTCCTCTGTGTGTTCGCCAGCTTGTGCCTGCTTGCAACCGCTTACTCCCAGTCCCTCGCGCCCGACGATGTGAAACACGATACATCCGGTCAAACCATTAACCAAGGACAGGCTCTGCATCTCGAAGTGGAACTTGCCCTTGTGGACGTCACCGTCACCGATCCTTACGACCGCCTAGTCACCGGCCTCGAGCCCGAAAACTTCCGAATTTTCGAAGACAACGTCGAGCAGGAGATTGTCAGTTTCTCTTCCGAAGACGTCCCGGTCTCGATCGGCGTCATTCTAGACTTCAGCGGTAGCATGGCCAACAAGATTGGCAAGGCTAAGCAAGCTGCGCTTCAGTTCCTGAAGACCGCGAATCCTCAAGACGAATTCTTTCTCGTCGGTTTCAATGACCGTGCGCAGCTGCTCAGCTCGTTCAGCCACGACGTTGAAGACTTGCAGAGTCGCATGCTTTTAGTCTCTGCCAAGGGTAAGACTGCATTGATGGACGCCATTTACCTAGGCACCAGTCAGATGCGTGCCGCGAACAACGGCAAACGCGCTCTGCTGATTATTTCTGATGGTGGCGACAATAATAGCCGGTATAACGAAAAAGACATCAAGCGGTTGGTGCGGGAGGCGAATACCCAGCTCTACTCGATCGGCATCTTTGACCAACTTGAGTATCGGAGTCGAACGCTTGAAGAACTCAACGGTCCCACACTCCTCAACGAATTGACTGAATTGACTGGGGGCCGTTCCTTTGCCGCGGAAAACCTAAACGACTTACCGGACATTGCCGCAAAGATCGGGACGGAGTTACGCAATCAATATGTTCTGGGATATCGCCCCAGCCACAAAGCGCACGATGCCCGCTGGCGGAAGATCAAGGTCAAGTTGCGCACACCTAAGGGACTCCCTCCCTTGACCGCCTATGCGAAGACAGGCTACTACGCGCCCAGCCGATAGCAGTGGCCAATCCAGGGAGTTTGCCTAAGTTGGCAGTCTCGGCATTGAAAAGGCTTCGGCGCTTGTAAACGTAGCGTGAAATTAGGCGTCATTGAAAGAGGCATGACGATCGGCAAAATGGCGGGTGGACTGTTCTACAAGATAGACCTATTCAAGCATGTCGCTGAACCTTGTTTGGAAGGGCTTTTGGAAAATAGTCGGGTTCTGGATGTAGGCGTCGGGCACCTATTTTTCAGTGCGGGCCAGACTGGAGGAGAATTGTTTTTCCTTGAGAAAGGATCCGTCCAGACGTTTAGAACCTGCGGCGAGAGAAAAATAGCAGTCGCGACGCTTCAGGCTCCCGCTGTATTTGGAGAAATGGGTTGCTTCGGCCGGGTAAGACACTATTTTTCCGCCGAATCCGTAACCGAGTCACGAGTCAGGTTGATCTCAGCTAACACCGTTCAGGCTCTAGTGGAATGCTCTCCGAACTTGGCGCACCGAGTGATTGCCCTGATCAGTGAGCGATTCGACCGATTCCTCTGCGAGTTCGAAGCCCACGCACTTAAGGGCACTATCCCGCGCGTCGCGGCCCTTCTGTTGAAAAAGAGGGAACAGGATGTAGTGTGCGGGCTAACACACAAGGACCTCGGTGGCGAGCTTGGCATCCACAGAGAATCTGTAACGGCTGCGCTGGGTGAATTACAAAAGGCCGGCATTATCGCAATAGAACGAAAAAGGATACGCATTCTTCAGCCTGTAAGACTTGAGCGCGCCTCACGTGAGTAGCGCTCTCTGGGCGACTATTGTCCTCAAGCGGCGTCAAATGAACGCATCGCAGCACGGCCCGAAGGCTGGCGGTACATGTGAAACAGATTGTCGCGATTTGCTGCAATGGGTCGCTGTGCCTCGAAACTGGTGTAGCATCAGAGGGCAGATTCCGGCGATGACCGCTTTTAAGCGACGAGCGAATGGAATTCAAAAGCACGAGGATGATTTGTACGCAATCAACGCCGCTAAAACGGAATTTCGCGAGGCGTTCAACCATGGGGATGTATCTCTGCTTTTGGCCTTGGCCGATCCTGACTTGGTGAACTTCTCCGATGGCCAACCGAGCGAGTTTGGCGAGAGCGGGTTGGATGCCTTGAAGACCCAGCTGACGAGTCTATTCGCCAGCTTTATGGCAAGGCTGACGGTGATTGTCATCGAGGTCGAGATTCGTCTCCAAGGGAACGTCGCCTATGATTACGGGTGGCACGACTTAACGCTGACCCCCAAGGAAGGTGGTGCACCTATCCGGCGCAGGAACCGCTACGTGGACATTTGGCGGAAGAACAAAAAAGGTAAGTGGAAGCTATGGATGTACATAGACAACCAGGATGTGGCCGATCCATTTCTGCCGGAGCAGATTCCAGCGCCCGGCGCGTAGGTTCACGGGAGCTTCTGAAGCTTTTTGTATAGCCGCTTACTGAACCCGTCTGGAATTTGGAACAATCTTCCGTCGCCGACCAGCCCGACTACATTTCTAGTGCCGTCGAGCACCGCGGTGCAGTGCGCGCAAGCTTTGAAATGAGCTTCCATTCGTTCGCGCAATTCAGGAGAAATGTCCCCGTCAAGGTAATTGGAGATTTCCCTCCATACTTCGACGCAACTGATTTCAATGGTCGCCATCTTATCCTTCTTCCTCACCAGGATCTAACTTTCCGGTAAGGTCGCCCCCGAATCCAACAACCATCGATTCCAGGAGCGAGACAGTCTCGCAAGTGCAACCTCGCGCGGTGGAGGCGGGTCTTCACATTGGGTTCCGAGATTCCGAGAATTCTCGATGTCTCCTTAATGCTCAAATGCTGAAGGTCCCTGAGAACCAGCACCTCACGGTAAACTGGAATAAGGGAATTGATTGCGTCCTGCACAGCCTGACGCATCTCGTTTCGTTCGAGCAACTCGGAGGGTATGGGCCTCCAGTCTGCATAGTCCTTTGGCCAAAAATCTCCCTCCTCGCTTTGCGGTTGATCGTCAATAGACTCGTAGAGATGTGGGCGGGCCTTCTTTAATTTCATCCTGGCTTCGTTGTAAGTGATTTGCAAGAGCCACGTGCTGAACTTGGATTCGCCACGGAACTTTGCGAGGCCAGAGAATGCCTTCAGAACGGCTTCCTGCGCTACTTCCTCTGCGTCAGCGGAATTTCTAACCACTGAAATCGCGGTTGCATAAATCATGCGCTCATACGGACGTAGCAGCTCATAGAAAGCTTCCCGCTCTCCGTTACACACGCTCTTGATGAGTTCAGCCTCGTTAGGCCTCAATTGCGACCCTGTCATGCTCATCGTCGCCAACAGATCGGAGTCCTAAAAATGCTTCGAGAGAATTCGGCTACCCCAAGTGCCTAGTCTCGGTTGTTAGATTCCCCAGTCGTCGAAAAGTTTCAGAGACAGAGTTACAGGACGATCAGCTAGTCCCAGCCCCAGCGGGTTCTCGTGTTGCACTAAATCCTCCTTGTTCTTTTTCACTTGCGAGCCGGCTCTTGTGGACGTCGCTAACTCTTTTTTCCCATATTTCTTGTTCGCATCTCAAAAAGCAGCCGAACTCAGTAGTTCGACAGAGGACGTCAGTTGAATTGCCTTGTGTAGCGTCCTGTAAAGTGGGCAGTGCATGGCATACACGCCGTGCGTCCTCTCCACTGTGGCCTGGCACTCTTCCGGGGCCACCAAACGCATGGCCACGTGGATACGGCGGATGACCAGCACACCCTCCTCCGACTCTACTTCCCCGGTTACTTCAGCAGTCAGTTTCCCGTTGCTGGCGTCGATTTGGCGCGCCTCCAGCGCGCCTCCGAAAGTGCCCATCATTCAACCAGCAGTCGCTGAGACGACGTAGTCGATCGTCGAGGAATGCGACTCCTTCAGTTTTGCCGGGTCAACTTTGTAGTGCTCGGCGATGGCGCCGTGGACGCTGTAGATCACCGGCTGAGACTCACCGGGCAGGTGCGCGACGCGAAGAGGTCCTTGTCGCCGTTCGATGCGTGACTTGGAAACATAAACGACGTTGCTCATTGTTTTCTCCTACGATCTTTGTGTCCTTCCAAGCTCCACAAATCTCCCCCAATCGGTACAAAGATCATTTGTGTCGAATCGCCTATAGAAGAACCCAGGATAGGCCATTCCTTTGGTCATTCCCTTAGCTTCGGTGTTGAGCACGTTGAAACTGCCGATGACTTCGGACTTGGGATCAGCGAAAAGAGGGAACTCGATTTTGTGCCGTTCGGCAAAATCCTTCAGGATGGCTGGACTATCGTAACTGATGGCGGCCAGCTTCAGTCCTTGCGATTCGAATCTCTGCTTCGCGTTTTGCAGCTGCACGAGCTGCGCTTTGCAGAAGGGTCACCAATCGGCGGAGCGGAAGAAAAGAAGGACCGTGCCGTTCGACCCCTTCAAGGTCTCGCTGGATTGCTTCTTCCCAAACTGGTCGGACAGAGCAAACGCCGGAGCCTGCTGGCCGATTTCCAGGCCGATGTGAAGAGAAACCGTGCCATCGGTGGAAGGAGGTTCTTGCTCAGGAGCAAGACCGATAACTCCGGCAAAGAAAAGGAAGAGAATGGCGGACCCGGTTTTCATTTTCACTCGCAGATTCAGTTTCGTTGTTAATGGCTTGCGACCCTAGTTCGAAAGCCGCGTCAGCCCTGCTCCCAAGACTCTTCCCACCTGGGGCTCCTGTACGATCACCACAATTCTCAGATTGTCGTGATTCTTGGAGTTGAGGTTTATGTCGCGGGAAAACTGAGCGGACGCATCCACAGTCCCGATGCGTGTTAGCTTTCGCAGGACCGCAACATGCTGCAGCTTCCTTCCAGCATTTTCGCCCCCGCTTACTTGCGACTCGTCGCTGTTATCCGCGATCGCCAGGAAAACGCCCGCCGACTGCGTGCCGGTGGCAGAAGGTAATGGCCCGGCTTCGACATGAACAATGGTGGCCCCATCTTTGCTCGAACCCCAAGCGAGATGAACTGGAGCCTTGGGCAACTCCGCTGCTTGTTTAATTAGCTGGCGCGCGCGGCTTTCATCACTACCCACGAACTCAAAGTGTCCGTCAACAACCATCTGCGGCGTGTAAACAGTTCCGGAGCCGAACTGGGACGCATAGGCGCTTTGACGCTCGCTGTATTCGTGCGAAGAGTAGGGATCCCTCCAGCCAATATCGTCCCAATAGTCGACGTGTTCACTTAAGACGATCAGGTCTGCGCCGTTTATTGGCTGAGATCGATCGAACCTTTCCAGCAATGCATCGGCGGGAGGACAGCTTGAACAGCCCTCAGAAGTAAACAATTCGACGAGTACGGGCGTACGAACACTCTCGTCCTTCGGCTGGGGGCCTAAAGGTGTTTTGGCTGCTCGAATAAAGTGAACTGCGCCGACCAACATGGGAATTGCAAGTATTGCGGCAACAAAAAGTCTGAGACGCACGTTTCCCCCTAGGAGTTTGCCGTCTGTGTAAAAGTGAATGTCTCTTCCTCCGCCATCAGGACAATTGGCGTTCCACCCGTAGAAATCTTCACCGCGTTAGCCAGTGTTTCTTTTCCGCCCTCCGAAGCCGCGCACACTTCCAGAGCGTGCATCGAGGGAAAGTAGACTTCTGCAATCCGGTGGAAAGGAGGAAGTCCTTGGGGAGAATCCAGTATTTTGCTGGCCACAATCTTGGTCTTGCCACCGAGTTTCGCGACCGCCAGCGGCACGTGCTCGGTCTGACAGATTTTCTCAAAGCCATCAACATCTTTGGGACGCGGATAGATGACTACGAGCTTTACGGCTGCCATTCGATGCTCCTCGTGACACCAGATTATTGACAATGCCCATCCGTGATCGCGGACACCAAGTCGCACTGGTCCGCGGGGGCGGTGCGGCCCAGTCCGCCGTTGGGCTAAAGTGACGGCCCCAATGAGATTTCCTAGCAAGTGAAAGGTTTCAGGTTCTCAAAAGCGTCTCGTCGTAACCTTTTGCTGGTTCGTTAGTCGCATTCTCGATGCGGCTACTTAAGAACGCCTTGGAGATTTCACCACCAGTTTAAACGTTGGCGCAGAGGCGTGAACGATCGACTCTCGCTCATCTAGCCCGCCTATGGTCTTGTGCGGGCAGCCCCGAGAAAGTGAGCTAACAAAGAAATGGATACGACAGGTCAGTTTGCCCTCACGGATCGAAAGCTTGTGAACGCAGCACAACCCGGCGCGTCAAAAACGCTCATGGAGAATCTAGGCATCAACGTTTCTCGATACGGCCTTGTAGTCACGCTTCTGCTCATCGGGGCTCTGAAATTCACTGCCGGCGAGGCACAAGGCATTCAACCTCTGGTGGCGAACAGCCCGCTGATGTTCTGGCTCTATCGAATCCTAAGTATCCAGGGAGTTTCCAATCTAATCGGCGTCGTCGAGATCGTCGTGGCCTTGCTTATAGCCTTGCGGCCTTTCTCCGCAAGGTTCTCGTTTCTCGGCAGCATTGGGGCAATCATCACCTTTTTGCTTACGGTCAGCTCTTTAGTCTCGACACCCGGCGCTCTCCACTTCTCGTATGGTTTTCCGGTCTTAGGCGATGCGGGACAGTTTCTTATCAAGGACCTCGTTCTCTTGGGCGCGTCAGTCTGGACGGCCGCAGAGGCGCACTTTTGACAGCTAAGTCTCTGCAACAGAATTGACGCAAATGTTCCTAACGTTCTCAAGTTAATCCCAGAGGTGAAAATCGAGCTGTCCTCGAACAATTCGTGTCCCCGCGAAGAATGGCAATAAACAAAAAAGTTAGCTGCACTTGAAACTTTTTGGACGAAGCGGAATCAGATTGTCGTTGTAAATTTTCAGACCAAAAGGAGAATCTACGTGCTGCAATCAATACGGCGAAGTCCGCTTGCGAGGCAGATACAAGCAGTCTTGGCCATTACATCTCTCGGTTTCTTGGCTTTCCTTCCGCTCCTGTCCAAGGCTCAGGAAAAGAAGAACCAGCCTCCGCAGGAACAGAGCCTACAACGTGACCAAGCGTACGTGCGCCAACTCCTGGAGAGAGGAACTTCGGACGCCAAAGTAGAAGGCTTTCTCAAACTGAGCAGCCAGTTCGCGAGCTTCAACCCCTCCGGCGACTTCCATGCGTATGCCCTCAAACTCATTGCCAAAGAAAAAACCGCCCAGAAGCAGATGAAACAAACTCGGCAAACTGCCCCCCGATCCGAGTCAGCGCCCACGGTTGTTGTCGCCGAGACTACTCCCTCCGCTACGACCGGGAATGTAGCCGCGCCATCGAACCCGGTAGGAATTGGCAACATCAAGGCGTCTCAAGAGAGCAGCCGTGACAGCAATCAAGACAGCAGCACGCTCGGCACTCCAGACAGCAATCAGACTTCAGTTTCCATTGCTTCTTCCGCGGCTCCAGTCTTCGGAGGAGGAGTATTTGTTCCCGCTGGCTCTGGATTTTCAAACGCAGGCGGAACTCCTGTTTCCACTCCTTCAAATATAGCTGGGGCCGTCCCGACATCTTCGGCGAGCAACAATTCGAATCAACCTGGCTCTTCTTCGGGTTCGACTCCATCGACTTCGTCGAGCTCCGGTACCTTCAACTCTGACCAAGGCCCTGGGCCGGGGCCGATCGGTCCGGGACCTGGGTGCAACTTGTTGCCAGCCCCGCCGTCAGTCGGTGCTACCGTTCCGCTGTCGTACTTCGGTCCGTCGCCCTCGGAAACCAATCCGAGTTTGGTCGGGCCCGTTCAACTGCTCAAGTCCGGGACCGTCGACGCGGCTCATGGAACCATTACCTTGCCCCTTTATTTGGGCCACATGAAGGGCAGCCGAAAAAACGTTTGGTACATCTTGACCGATGTAGACGATCCGAACGTGGCCGCAGAACTGGGTTTGAATTTCTCTGCGAAACTTACTTTCACGTCCAACGCAGCAAGGACTGCAAACCTTGCGGCGGATGGGACTCTCGTGTTCGACAAAGGTACAGTTGATTTCTCGCCTGTCCGCAATATCATTCCCGGGCCGCCCGGAGCGGAATTTCCTCCGGTGTCGGCTCAGCCTGGTGCCGTTGGCGATGCAGACTACAGTCCTTTTGTCCAAGTTGTGAACGCCGCCGGCGTGATCTACAACGCGCCCATCGTGGCTTTCGGTGTGGACGCCAATCAAATCAATTTCCCCAACGGAAACGTCGATTACAGCAAGGTTCACGACGAAGTAGTGGCCATTGATCCGTTCGCTCAGACGGTGACCATAAATCTGATCAATGGATTTAGCTTTGGCCGGCCTGTCTGGTACATCTCGATGGACACCAGCATTCCGCTGGGCGCAGCCATCGAACACAACACTTTCGCTCCCTTGATGCAGCAACTTCACCTTGGCACGGATGACAGCTTCGCCAGCCCTGTGGAGCGAATTTTCATTTCCACGAACGGCGCAGAGGCCGGCGGATGCAACAATCCACAACGGCAAGGTCTGTCGGCCGATTTGGCTGATGGTGCCCGCCCCAACAACGTGCTTGGCGGAATCCCGACAATCGCGCTGGATTACAGCCCGGCTTGGGACGCTCAATTGTTCGAATGGACCAAAGAAGCGATTGAGGAAGGCTTCCGCGGCCAAGTGCGCGAGGAATTCCAGATTCTTACCTTCGTGCAAGACGGCCTAATCACCGGCCCGGGTGGAAAACCATTCGGAAGCTCCGGATTCTCCATCAACTGCCCGATCGCTCAGCGGCTCGACTGACCATTTGAGCAGTAGGTTTGGGACGCCCGCCGTTTCTTGAGCAGACACGGCGGGCGTTTCATCATCGAATGACTGTCCGTAAGGGCTCGTTCCTCGAAGGTTGGGCATGCATATTCGACTGTTCTACGAGATAGATCTATTCAAGCATGTCGCCGAGCCTTGTTTGCAAGGGTGTTCCTCACACAGGACCGGCGATTTGTAATCGACATTACATTTCGCCACTGCAACCTTTACCGTAAACAACCTTCAAATTGTGCAGGGGCTCTCGCCTCGCAGTCGTAGGCCGTTCGCGCAAGACAGGAACGGATGTCTTCCGGCGCTGCGTACGGGTGTGCATTAGAACGTTGAACTAGGCAGAAACCACATCACAGGGGTGTTCGAGATGAACCGCAGATTCGAGAGTTTCGAGGGCAAAGTGAAAATGAAAAAGTGGGTGGCAATCTTTCTATGTGCATCGGTAATTGCGCTTCTTATACCCTCTGGCCTGCGGGCCCAAGCGGGAGCGACAGGAGCAATCACTGGAACGGTGTTGGATGAAAAGGGCGGGGCAATTTCGGGCGCAACGATCGTGATAATCAATCAGGCGACCGGGAAGGAAGAGCGAAGCGTTACAAGTACGAGCGCTGGGACCTTCAATGTTCCAAGCTTGCCGCCCGGGCACTACCGTCTGGAAGTGGCGGCGACCAGTTTTATGAAATTCATTACGGACAACGTTCTCGTCCAAGTGACCGAAACGGCCAGCGTGACAGCCACACTTCACATTGGCCAAGTGACGGAATCCGTGGTTGTCAACGATGTGACTACTCCTGTGGAGCTGACGTCCGCGACGACTGGCGAGACCATTTCGGCCGAGACGGCCAGCACGCTCCCTCTGTCGACCAGGAATTTCCTGACGCTCTTGACGCTGTCAGCCGGCGCGAACACTGAACTGTTTGACTCCGCGGCGCTTGGCCGGGGAGCAGTGACGATTAATATCAACGGACAGCGTCCGACCAACAACAATTTCCAACTGGAAGGCGTCAACGCCAACGACGTTAACCTCCCCGTTTTAGATAACGTTCCGTTGCCAAATCCGGACACTATTGAGGAATTCAAAACGCAGACGTCGTTGTACGACGCTTCGTCGGGGCGCAACGGAGGCGGGAACGTCCAAGTGAATTTGAAGAGTGGCACGGCGCATTATCACGGGGATGCGTACGAGTTCTTCCGCAACAACGTCTTGAATGCGAATGATTTCTTTTTCAATGCGGCCACCCCGGACGTCCCGCGTCCGGTTCTCCGCCAGAATCAGTACGGCGGCTCATTCGGCGGACCTGTTCCCAAGTCAAAAGACTTCTTTTTCTTTGTGAATTACCAGGGAACCCGCGAGGCGTCGGGAATTTCGGCAGGAACCGTGCTCAACTCGCAAATTCCTGTCTTGCCACAAAGCAGGGACGCGGCAACCTTAGCGGCAACCTTTTTGCCGGCAGGTTTCTCCGCTTCACAGATTAATCCCGTCGCTCTTGCGTATCTGAATTTACCCGCGTCTAAGTGCCCACTGTTCAACGACGGAAAGTTTTGCATTCCGACAGTAGCAGGAACTCCTGGTTTTAACGGGCGGAGCGTGAATCTGGGTAACATCACTGCCACTAGCGTGGGGACGTTTCAAGACGATCAGTTTGTGTTGAGCGCTGACAAGCAATTGACTTCAAAGGATAAACTGAGTGCGCGATGGTTCTTCTCTGACAATGGCACAACCCAGCCCTTTGGAACCGGAGCGAACAACGCGAACAGCCTCCCTTTTGCAAAGGATCTGCCCGGGTCAAATCGGTTTCTGAAACTGGGCTGGACACGAGTATTCTCAAGTAACGTGGTAAACGACGTGCGTTTTGGGTTCAGCAGATTCCTTTTTGCCCAAGACCCATCCGAGCCGATTTCTCTCGCGGACATCGGAGCGACACGCCCCAACTCGGCGCAGTTCCCGGCCGCCTATCAATTGATCATCACCGGCGGCGGGCCGTTGGTGGTCGGCACCGGTACCAACGACAACCGAGGCGGCGCGTTCAATACTTTCTACGAAGCCGACGACCTTTCGATTACAAGGGGAAAACACCTCATCCGTTTGGGGTTTGATGCGAGCCGCTATCAGCTGAACCGCTTCAACAATTTCGCCCAGCGAGGCACTGTTACATTTGCCGATACTCCTGCTGGAGACGCGTCCCCAGGTTTCCCTAACCCGCCGGCCCTTAGCGGCTTCCAGAACTTCCTCCTGGGCCGCGTTGACACGACTCAAGCGGAAGCTGGCTTTTCCTCGTTCCACTTCCGCGCCCTGGACTTTTCCGGGTACGTCCAGGATGACTGGAAGATTAAGCCACGCCTCACCCTTAGCCTGGGGCTGCGATGGGAGGGCTTGAGTACAGCTCACGAACTCAATAATTTCCTTTCAAACTTCCGCGGTCTCGAAGACGGACAGCCGGGTCCGATCAGTATCATCCACCCTTCGGGAACGAAGAATGTCGGCACGCATGGAGTTTCCAGTTGCACGCTGGTGAATTGTTTTAGCGCCGGCAATTTCGCTCCTCGAGTCAGCTACGCCTGGGACATTTTCGGAAATCAGAAGACCGTAATTCGTTCGGGGTACGGCATTTATTATCAGCGTGTCTCGAATCAGTCACTTTTACAGACCGCCGGCGGCCTCCCCTTTTCCGAAGCTGTCAGTGCGCAGCAATTTTCAGTGACGCCCCAAAACCCTTTTCCAAGCCTCTTGCCGAATTCCGCATTTCCTCTGACGACGGATCAGGTGGTGCCCGCTTTGATCGCTTTCGATGGAGCAAGCGGTGCGCCGATTTTCCGCAGCGCTGATAGCGGCCCGCTTTCAGGCTTCTTCTTTTTCCCCATCCGTAGTTTCCGTCCACCTTATGCCCAGCAGTGGAATTTCAATGTCCAACGAGACTTGGGGAAGGGATGGCTGTTGGAAGTAGGATATGTGGGGACGCGCGGGTCGCACTTGCTCGGAACAGGCAGGCCTGCGAATCCTGGCCAAATTTGCACGATCGCAAGCCCCTGCGTTATACCGGCTTCCATTGGCGCTAACGTGAACGTGCCCGCTGGTACGCCGTTCGTAACGAAGAATCCGGATGGAACAATCGAAATCACTGCAAGTACCGCGGCAAGTTTGAACGCGCGAGTTCCCACGCAATACCTAGGACTGGCCAACTCTCGCGGTTTCTTTCAATTCCAGGACGGCAGCTCAACGTATCATGGACTGCAGACTACGCTGAGCCATCATTTCACTGGCTCTTTGTATTTCCAGGCTGCGTACACCTACTCGAAATCCATTGACAATGGTTCAGGTTCAGTATTCGGCGATGAACTGAACGGCCTTACCCAGTACGGCAATCTCCTTGATCCGAATGGCCAACGCGCAGTGTCTGATTTCGACCGGACACATCGTTTCGTTGTGAGTTACAACTACGATTTGCCCGTTGCGAGATTGCTGCACGGCCGCGGTCCGAGCCGGTTGGTGAACGGATGGGCCGTGAATGGAGTGAGCACATTTCAATCGGGCACGCCCATTACGCTGTTTGACAGTTCAGCTCTTACCCTTCAGGACCTCGAAGGCATCAATGGAACCAACTTTGCCACCTTGGCCCCGGGCGCGACTCTTGCCTCGGCCATTCCTTCAGGCGGAGTGGAAAGCCGCCTCGGGTCGTTCCTCAACTTGAACGCTTTTGTGCCGGGCGGAAATTGCGTAAACAACCAGAATGTCGTTGTGCCCTGCCAATTGAATGATCAATCCAATCCCGCTGTTGCAGGCGCGGCAATTGGGAACGTTGGACGAAATACCTTCCGTGGACCCTTCCAGCAAAACTGGGATCTGTCGATCACCAAGAACACAAAAGTCACAGAAGCTACTTCGGTGGACTTCCGTGCCGAGTTCTTTAACGCCTTCAATCATCCGGTATTCTCGGGGCCGCAGTCCGACGGGTTTGGGTCAGCCACAGGCAACCTAGGACTGGTGAATATCGCGAACGGATCGAGCTCCATTCTGTCAACGGCGAACCGGCCGCGAATCATTCAATTCGCGCTGAAGTACAACTTCTAGCGGTCCGTCGCTCGCTTCGTGGTCCGCCATCTAGTGCTGCGTGGCGGGCCACGAGGGTCGTTGACGAATTGCGGCTCTCCGAGGTCAGTAACTTGCCTCACTTCATGAATGAAATGACTGACGCTGGGTCGCGTGTCCGCGTGCAAGGAAGACGCACAACCCATGCAAGGTCCTGCGTATATACAAGGAGGGTTTTTGCTTCGCGTACACCTATTTGAAATTCACGAGCAGGCCTGGTTGCCTGGTTCGTTGCGCGATGCGGTCACCGACCTCCTCCAATGGATCCTCAACTTAACTAAGAGCTACGCAGCTTTCGAACCTCGGCTTAGGGCCGCCCTCAGGTGCTCAAGGGCCAGTCAAGTTGTGGATTTGTGCTCGGGTGCGGGCGGACCATGGTCGTGGATGCAAAAACGATTGGCAGCGCAGAAAACGCCGGTCAACGTATGGCTTACCGATAAGTACCCGAATGACGCCTCGTCGCGAACGATCCAGAAAAGAACAAACCGCGGATTGCGATATTACGTGTCTCCTGTGGAGGCAACTCGGGTTCCCAGCGATTTG
>Ga0310909_10000052_pt1 | contig 44838 bp, 34 predicted proteins | sample GREbulkMGT000H_FD_203449 | JGI IMG/M metagenome (GOLD analysis project Ga0310909, IMG submission 203449) | Lab enrichment of tropical soil microbial communities from Luquillo Experimental Forest, Puerto Rico - GRE.bulkMG.T000H | ecosystem: Environmental > Terrestrial > Soil > Tropical forest >... | reverse complement strand
ACCTCCAATCGACGAAAACTGTGCCCATCAATTGGCAAATTAGTTGGCACACGATCCCCCGCCCATCACACAGGGGAGCATCACACCGTTCTCACCGGGTGCAAGGTGGGAGTTAGGCTCCGCTTACAGAAAATCAGACAGGGGGTGTCACCTATGTGTGAAGCGGTTTTCGATCGCCGCATCACACATTGGAGAAGCCGCGGTGTCGGCCGATTAGGCCGATAAGGCCGACAAAGCGAAATCGGCCCTAGCCGATCAACGGGTTAGGATAGGCTAACTCGGTTTTTCCGGAATTCGTCGATCCATTTGCGCACATGGTCGCGAACCGTCGATTCAGCAGGGTAAAAGTCGCGCTCTGCCAGCCAGTCTTTAATGTGATCTTCGAGCTTCGTCTGTCCGCCGTCCCAGGGCTCGGGGCAGCCGTTATCGTCGAACCATCGCATCGCCCCGGTTTCAGCGGCTTTCCAAATAGGGCTCGGGATTCTGCCTCTGCCCTTGCGACGACCGCTCCCTGACCGGTGATCGGTTTTCGACCCCTTATCGCCCGGCGCCGCCCCGCTGGTGCTCAGCTCGACACTGACTACCACCAACCGCAGTGCGCAGGCCCCCGTCAGCTCTATTTCGTTGGCGTTGAATCGGAAGACGACGATTGAGGCTACCTGTGCCGGCAGAGACTTCGCGGCCCCGGTTGTGGCATCGATGACTCGAATCTCGATCTCGCCGGATCGGAACAATACGCGAAATTCCCGCTCGACCTGATCGAGGATGCACCAAGGCCGAAAGCCGTGCCCCGCCATATCCTTGGCCGCGTCGACCGGAGCGGTCATCAAGCCATCGGTATCGGGTTTAAAGGCGCGGCCGCCCCAGGAGAAGCCGCCTCCATCGGGGTGCCAGAGCAGTACATTGCCCGGCGGATATAGCGCGTTGTTCCAAGGATGCGACCGGCCAGCTTCACCCGCTTTGAGCAGGAATTGGAACTGTTCAACCGACAGGTTCCATCGGCGCCAATCGATTAGATCGACGGCCGTCGCGACGAGGGACGGCCAGGATCGAGCCATAGCGCCTCCGCATGACGCTTCCGCAGAGTGGTCGCGGCGGAAGCCCGTTACGGAGCCGGGCTTGTTGCGTTGCAATCGCTATCCGCCGCTGAGAAAGTCTACTTTGCCAAATCGGCTGGCAGAATGCTGGCGACCTTCGGTTCGGCTTTCCCCAATCCGCTGGCGAGTGCTGCCATTTGGTCGGCAAGCGCACGGGCCTGTTGCTTGTCGCCGTGGACATAATTCATGTAGGCCGCATGTGACTTGTGGCCAGTCAACGCCATGCCGACACGCGCGTTGCTGACGCTGTTCGCGGTCATCGTGGCGAACCAATGGCGGATGGTGTGCAGCGTGCAGCGCTCGACCCCGGCGCGACGGGCGATGCGGCGAAAGGCATTCTCCACAGTGCTGTAGCCGAGTGACGCGGCTGGCCTCTTGATGGCGCGGAAGACGAATTCGACCCCCGGCATGCGCTCCACGCTGTCCAGCACGGCGAGCGCCGCGACCGATATCGGTCTCCTTGAAAAGCCGGTTTTCGTGTCAGGCAGATGCAGCTCCAGCTCGTCGCGGCGGATGTCCTGGTCGCGCAACGTCAGCACTTCCGAGATCCGTGCGCCAATGTGAATGGTGGCGCGGATCGCAGCAATGACCTGAGGCCGTTCAGTCATGTCGCGCTCGGCGGCATCGAGCGCCTTTATCAGGGCACCGATCTCACCCCCGGTCGGCAGCCGCTCGCGCCGCGCAACCTTTGGTTCCGTTAGGTTTTCGAGTGGGTTACCAGCTTCTCTCGCACGCAATTGCCACGCGAGCGCCTTGCGAAACATATGGTGGATCAGGCGGTAGACGTTGGCGGCCTCGGCCCTGCCGCCGATCACTCGACCAGCGGTATCGAGACGCATGGATGCACGCACCACCGCTGATACGTCCTCCTCCGTCACGTCGTTGATCCGCAAATGGCCGATCGCCGGTTCGATCTTGGTCGTCCAGATGCGCGCTTTCTGACGCGCGGTAGTCGCCTTATTCTCGACCGCGACGATTTCCTTGCCGTACCGTTCCCATAGGTCGCGCACGGTCCGCTGCCGCCGTGCCAACGCCGCCTCTTCTTCAGCTCGCTGCTGTTCATCCCGCCGGTTGGCTTCGGCCTGTTCCCGCAGCGTTGCCGGCCCCTGGCCGGTGCGCTTGGCCTTGCGCAGCTCGGCGAGCTTCTCTTGTGCTTTCTCCACCGTCCAGCCTTCGGACGCCCAGCCGAGCGCTTCCTTCGACCTGCTTACCAGCGATCGAGAAGCGCAGTGTGTAGTAGCGGTCCAGCCGGACGCCGTGCTTGCGGCTCGCGTGCTTCCGGTAGCGGACCCCGGGTCCCGCGGCGTTCCATTTGGTTGCCATGGCTTCCGTCGTCCCTAGCCTGTCCCTAGATCTGCAGTGAAGCGCATTCGGGGCGCGTGATGGCGAATGAGAAAGAATACGCGCAGGATTCCTTCGCTACCAGCAGATTTGTGACCTGCCGTGAAGGCAGGTGAGAGTAGCTCAAGGTAACTTAAAATCTGCTCGGGGAAACCCGGTGCGGGTTCGAGTCCCGCCGTCCGCACCAACAACCTCGATGGGTTGGAGAATTCGATTAACAGTTGTCTTGCTCCATGTGATTGATCTGGCAACCGTATCGCAACCAAAGCGACGCGTAACTGACGCTGAGACCATGCTGCTCGGCCAATGTCAGGCAGGCCCCTTCTCGGACCCGCGCAGGATGCCATGATCGCCTGTCTGCGATCGAAAGCGGCTATGGACGACGGAGGCGCCGGCCCTCGGCCTGAGATCGTGGCGGCTTTGGCCTCCCGCGGCTCTCGTCAGCGGTCGGGCGCGCGCCGGTCCCGCCCTCGCCGGGAGCCGGCCGCGGATTAGGGCGAGTGGGATCGGTACGCGTGGGCAAGCTTCATCGGGGATACGAGAGAGCGGCGCGGCATTTGTCTGACCGGGAGTCGGAACTCCGCTCCCCGATTGGCTCAACGCGCCGGAGCACTCGGATCGGCAAAACGTTGCTGATCGACGCTCTTCGGCGGCTTTCCTGCGGCATCCCCGAGCTCACGGGCGCGGCGGTACCATGACTCAGCCCGGTCGGGATCGGCACGAATGTTGTGGATGCCGGCGCGGTCAAGAAAGACAGGGTCGAAGGTCGCTCCGAGCCGGAGCGCCGCAGGCCCGTCGCCAGCATCGGCGGCGCGCTCGTAGAACAGCCGTGCTGACGCGATGTCGCCCGTGCCGAGGAAGCTATCGCCGCGAGCCACCAGCCCAGCGATTTCCGCCGGGGATTCGCTTGGAGGAGACGATGCGACTGGAGGTCTCGCCTGCAGAATTGTCAGGGCCGAGGACGCTTCCCCCTTCCGCGCGGGCTGCACCGGATCAGGCGCGGCGACGGTCGATATCGGTTGAGTGACTTGCGCGGACAGCGTCACAGCAGCTACGGGCGAGGTCGGGTCCGGCGCTTGCGCGACTTGCTGCGAGGAATGCACTGTCGCAGCTGGCCGGGGCTCGTTTGTCATTTCGTTCGGCATCGATTGCGGTAACAAGGCCTCTGCTGTCGATGAAATCCCGCCCGCGGCGCGCGGAGATTGTGCGCCGGCCTGGTCCGCCGAGCGAAACATCACGAAAGCCCCGATCCCCGCCCCTACCAGCACCCGCGATCGCTATGAACAAACGGATAACGCCGCGCGGCGCACCGCGCGCATCAGGGTTGCGGGCCCGATTTGCGCGCTGCGAGCGGGGGAACTCGATGCTTTCGTGTTTGCCAATGTCCTGAAAGTTGAACTGCCCAGCCAATTCTTCTTTCAGAAACATCAGTCCCGGCGCCGCCAGCCGGAAAAGGAAGCCTGAGCGCGCGAGCAGCACTCCTGCTGCGTCTTCCCTATCGCGGTGTTGTATCGCTTCGTAGATACCTTTGATTTGGCCGTTGGAGAGCCGGCCCGCGTTATCGAAGACAAACAACACCGCCGGGAGTTGCGATGTTTGGAAACTCAGCGTTCCGGGTAACGGTGCGGCTGCGGTTGTGGCACGCCAAACCTCGTCGCGCGTCAGCTGCGGCCCGCAGCAGACGTTTATCACTGCGCGGGACGCCGCCCCCAACGCGCTGAGAGCCTCGGAAAGCCGGTGCGGGCTTGCCGGGGGATCACCGGTAACAACGACAAATTTCCGGCTGCCGCCCAAGGCGGCGATGATGCGGCCTGCAAGAGCGGTATAGTGCGGCTCGGTGTCAAAGTAGTCGACGGGCGCTCCAGAGGGTCGACGTGACCTGGCCGAGATCACGTCACTCCCCGATGCAAAGAGAGCGACAACTGATGTCGGGATCTTCACCTGCAGGCAGATGCCGCCGCGGCGCGGCGCGCTGGATTCTAAAGGCTGTGCCGAACATGTCAGTCTCCCCAACGACAATTCGGTGCGACCAGCTTACCTCATCTCGATCCAATCGAAAGAGCTTAGCAGGGTGCAGAAAAAGTCTCGATTTGAAAAAAAACGGACATGAAACAGGCTGTGTGCCGAGAATTCCGATCTCGATAAGTCAATGGGCTATAGACATACCCTACCATTGTAGCTGTAGCGAAGCCAAAGTTAACCGATTTTTCCGCGGCCTGCTAGACTTGGTAGTCGATGGAGTTGGCGACCACTGCGGGGCAGTTCGTCGACACCATCGCGGTTCGACTCACACGACAGCCCTATGCGGTGCATTGGGCGGTATTCATGAATTTACGCGAAAATGCATGCGCGCGGCCGGCGAAATGACATGGCAACCCGATACGCCGATCATTTCCGAGCAGGACCGTCCCGAATGGGCCAGACGGATCGGATGCCGTCCTGGGTCCGGGAGCGGAAGCGCGTGATCATCGCGGAGCGCTGGTGTTGCGCGGCACCGACCGGCAGCGGCTCGCTGCGGCGACTGTGTCTCCCGGCGGTCCCGACAACGGCAAGGAGCTAGATAACGCGCGATTTGCGCAACCGCGAGATCTCAGCATCTTTGTAGCCGAGCTCCGCGAGTACGCGGCCGGTATCTTGCCCCAGTTCGTGCGGCGGGTGCTCGATCGATGGTCCTCCATGCGCGAACTTGAACGCGGCCAGCGGCACGCCTACCGGACCATCGATACCCGGTAGACCCGCGAAATGGTGAACCACGCGCCGATCTTTGAAATGCGGGTCGGCGATGGCTTCGGCCATCGTCCGCACCCGCGCCGCCGGCACGTGGCGAGCTTGGAAGTAGATTTCCCACTCGTCCGCGGTCTTGGTCTTGATGATGTCGGCAATGATCGCGGCCTCGCTCGCGCGATCGTCGAGCCGGCTCTCGTTGTCGGTCTTGATCATGTCCGGCCGTTCGACCGCTCGCCAGAACCGCGCCTGCTGGCGGATGTTGCTGGCCCCGATCATGACCATGCCTTCCTTTGCGTCGTAAGCGCTGTTCGTGGCGAAGGGCTGCTTGTTGCCGTGAGGCCTCGGCTCGGTGCCGTTGCGGAAATAGCCGGTCACGAGCGATGCTTGCATCATCATCGCAACCCCGAGCATAGCGAGGTCGATATGCTGCCCCTTGCCGGTGCGCTCGCGCTGAAACAGGGCGCTGGCAAGGGCAAAGGCGCCCATCGTGCCGGTCGCATAATCGATCGCCGGCGCGCCGATTTTGATCGGATTGACCTCCTCGGTGCCGGTCGAGGCCATGATGCCGGAGGTGGCCTGGATGACATGGTCATAGGCCGTTTGCTCGCGCCGCACGCCGTCCTGCCCAAAGGCCGAGATCGAGCAGTAGATGAGACGCGGGTTGATCTTCGCCATCGCCTCGTAGCCGAGCCCCAGCGCCTCGAATGCGCCGGGCCGGTAGTTCTCCACCAGCACGTCGGAGCGGGCGGCCAGCCTCTTCAGGATCTCGCGGCCCTCTTCGGTCCTCAGGTTGAGCGTGATCGACTGTTTGTTCGATCCTTGGGTCAGAAAGGACGTGCCCATGTTGCGGCGGTTGAGCGCCCGGTCAGTGCCGCCCTCCCGGCTTTGATCGGGCTCCTCCGGATGTTCGACCTTGATTACATCCGCTCCCAGCACAGCGAGTTGATAAGCAGCAAAAGGCCCCGCGAGCACATGGGTAATGTCGATGATGCGAATGCCCTCGAACGGTCGAGTCATCGGCAATGCTCCTCGATGGCCAAGCCAGAATCGTTGGGGACCATCCTGGCATCCGCGCCGAGCAAAGGCAAAAACCTTAGAATGGCCAACCTTACGGAAAGCATGAACCCGAGCGCGAGCGTTATAGGCGGATGCCGAAAGCAGACCCTTTGGCCTGTAAAATGCGCGCATTCGCCGGCGTGCGGGGCTAGGCCGCGCCGAAGAAAACGCTGGCGGCAGCCGGAGCGGCACGCGGTCATGATGACTCAATCAATTCATAGCCGCGCCGCGCATATGTTGCAGCGTTTGACGCCATCGATTCGAGCGGCCGATTATTAATACGAGGCCCGCCCTCCTCGCCTGCGGCCTCTCCGCCTGCGCGACGGCTCGATCGACACGGTCACGGGAGCGGCTCGAACCGCCGCCCCGCTTTGTGAACGCGCCTATTCCGCTGCGGCTGGCTGCGCGACTGGCGGCCCATCGGGCCTAATTTCCGCGTCCCAGGGACCGGGGAAACGGCCACGGCCGACCTTGTCGCGCGAGAAGACGTGATAGTCGACCGGCCATTCGGCGCGCGGCATCTCGTAGAAAACCTCGACGCCGTTGCCGTCAGGATCACGCGTGTAGATGCCGAGCGAGATGCCGTGATCGGAAATGTGCTCGATCGGCCAACCTTTGGCTTTGATGCGGTGGTAGAAATCCTCGAGATCGTCGAGCGACTCGAGCCGCCAAGCCATGTGGTTGAGCCCGACCTGGCCCTTCCGCTGCAAGGGCGCGTCTTCGCCGACCTGCATCAGCGCCACCTCATGTGACTGCTCGGTATCGGCCGACATGAACGCCGCCCAGCCGGGCCGGTACTCGTAGGTGTGCAGTCCGAGCAGGTCCTCGTACCACTCTTTTGACCGCTCGGCGTTACGGACATAGATGTTGACGTGCTGCAGATACATCGGTCGCTTGCTCATTGCACCCTCGCTTGTTGCCGCCCCTCGCGGGAAAGATGGTCCGGGAGACTCTACCACTCCTCGCCGCTCTTGCCCAACCTACTCGTTCAACCAGCGCCGCGCGAAGCCGAGCAGTCCTTGCGGCATGAAAATGACGATGGCAATGAAGATGAGGCCCACCGGGATCAGGTAGTATTCGGTGAAGAACCGCGACAGCCCCTCGCGCAGCAACAGAAAGAATGCGGCGCCGAGGATCGGCCCGACCAAGGTGCCGATGCCGCCGATGACGTTGTAAATCACCGCCTCGCCTGAGACCAAAAAGAACACGAAGTCGGGTGCGGCAAAGCGGTTCTGGACCGCGTACAGCACCCCGGCCAGCCCCGCGAACAATCCGGACAGCATTACTGCGACGATCTTGTAGCGCTCGATCGGGTAGCCGATCGCCCGGGTGCGCGCCTCGTTCTCGCGGATCGACTGCAAAACCATCCCGAACGGCGACCGGGTGATCCGCCGCAGCACCAGATAGGACAATGTGACGACGGCGACGACAAACCAATGCAATGTCTGCGAAGTGAAAGGGACCGAAAATAGTCCTGGGATCGCCAGCGGTGGGCGGCTAAAGGTCAGCCCGTTCTCGCCGCCCGTCACCTCGGTCCAGGTGAAGATGACCACATAAAAAATCTGCGAGAAGATGAGTGTCGTGATCGCGAAGTAGATGTCGCGCAGACGCGTCGAGAAATAGGCCACGAACCCGGCGACGGCAGCGGCCCCGACCAGTCCGTACAGCATCGCCAGCCACAAATTGGGCGGCTGCACCGACAGCAATGCGGTCGCCGCTCCGTACATGCCGAGACCAAAGAATGCGGAATGGCCAAACGACACCATCCCAGTGTAGCCGATCAGGATGTCCGAAGACATCGCCAGCAGGCCCCAGATCAGGATCTCGGTCAGAAAACGGCGCCAGAACTCCGGCAATACCACCGGTGCGATGACCAGCAGCGCCAAAATGACGGAAAATCCGGTCCAATAGACGACGGTGTGGCGAACCCTCATCTCGGAGTCGAAGCGAAGAGCCCGGTCGGCCGGAACAACAAGGTCAGGATCAGTACGACAAAGGATACGATGATGGCCTGGGCCGGGCTGACCCACAGCGCGGCGTAGGCCTCCAACAGCGAGATGAATATCGCAGCGGCGATCGAGCCGGCGAGGTTGCCCATGCCGCCGACGACGACGACGATAAAGGCCTTCAGGATCCAATCGAGACCCATCGTGTGGTTGACCCCGACGAGCGGCCCGAACAGGACGCCGCTGGCGCCGGCCATCCCGGCGCCGATCGCGAAAACTACGGTGAGCACCCACGGTACCGGGATGCCCATCGCCTGGGCCATCACGCGGTCCTGCGTCGTTGCGCGGATCCAAATGCCGTAGGTGCCGAATTTGAGGAACAGCCAGAGCGCGCCGATGATCGCCGCCGCCAGCAGCGCGATCACCAGCCGGTACCATGGATAGTCGAGATAAAAGATCGTGAAGTGGCCGGTGAACGGTTCCTGGATCTTGCGGGCGACCGGCCCGAACTGCCACAGCGCGTAATTCTGCAGCACCAGAGAGACGCCAAAAGTGGCGAGGATCGTCGTCAGTGGGTCACGACCCAAGAGCGGGCGCAAGGTCATCAGGTAAATCGCCGCACCGAGCAGCGCGATGATCAAGCTGGCCGCCACCAGCGCGATCCAGAAATCCCCGGTGGCGGCGAGCACGATGACACCGACATAGGCGCCCAGCATGAACAGCTCGCCATGGGCGAAATTGACGACGTCCATGATGCCGAAGATCAGGGTCAGCCCGGAGGCCACCAATGCCAGGATCATGCCGGTGACGATGCCGTTAATCGTCTGGATCAGCAGCTGATCGAACGGAATGGTCTGCAGGAACGCCACACTACACACCCAAATACTGATGGATCACGGCATCGTTGACCTGTAGCTCGGCGGCCGGCGCGTGATGCCGGACGACACCTTTCTCCAGAATGTAAATCCGCTGAGACGCCTCGAGTGTCAGCGGAACGTTCTGCTCGACCAGCAGCACGGCCACACGCTCGCGATGCAATACATTAATGATCTCCCGGATCTGTGAGACCATGCGCGGCATGAGGCCCTCAGTCGGCTCGTCCAATAGGATGATCTTGGGTTCCAGCATCATCGCGCGGGCGATCGCGAGCATCTGCTGCTCGCCTCCCGAGAGCGTGCCGCCGGCCTGACCTCGCCGCTCGGCCAACACCGGAAAATACGCGTAGACCTTCTCCAGCAGCTCCTTTTTTCTCGCTGTCGTGACACCCTGGCGGTCGAGCCCGGTGCGGAGGTTCTCGACTACCGTCAGCAATGGGAAGATCCGCCGCTCCTCGGGAACATAGCCTATCCCGAGGCGCGCGACCCGGTGGGCCGGCGACCGGGTGATCGACCGACCCTCGAACCGCACCTCGCCGCGGCTTGGATGAACGAGGCCGGCCACCGCCTTCAGCGTCGTGCTCTTGCCGACGCCGTTGCGCCCAAGGAGGCCCACCACCTCGCCTCTGCCTACTTCGAGCGAGACGCCGTCCAGAATATGGCTCTTGCCGTAATAGGTGTGGATTTCCTCGACTTCGAGCAGAGGCGCCGCCGGTGGGAGGCTCATGTCTTCAGGTAGACCTCGAGCACCCTGGGGTTCTGCTGGATCTCCACCGGGGTTCCCTCGGCCAGGATCTCGCCGTAGTGCAGCACGGTGACGCGGTGCGCGAGCTCCATGACGACCTGCATGTCGTGCTCGACGATCAGGATCGTCAAGTCCGTGGCGATCGAGCGCACCAGTTCCATCGTGTCATGAGTCTCGGCAGCACTCATGCCGGCCGTCGGCTCGTCGAGGCACAGCAGCTGAGGCTCGGTTGCCAAGGCGATGCCGATCTCGAGATTGCGCTGCTCACCGTGTGAGAGATTGGCGGCCAGATCGTTCGCCTTGGTCGAGAGACCTACCGCCGCCAGCACTCCCTCGGCCTTCTCCACGATGTCGCGATAGGCGCGATGATGGGCCAGAAGGCTCCAGCTGTGACGGCGCGACTGCGCGGCGATCCGGACATTTTCGAGCGCGGTGGCGTTGGGGAGGATGTTGGTGATCTGATACGATCGCGCGATGCCTCGGTGCGAGATCCGGTCGGGAGAAAGCCCCGTGATCTCGCCACCGTTGAACAGGATATGCCCGGAGGACGGCCGCAGGATGCCGGTCAGGCAGTTGAAGAACGTGCTTTTCCCCGCCCCGTTCGGTCCGATGATGGCCCGGATCTCGTCGCGCTGGACCGCGAAATTGACCTGGTTGAGGGCGGTAAGCCCGCCGAAACGGACGGTCAGGTCCTCGGTGCGCAGGATCGGTACTGCGTCACCCGGCGAATGTTCGGCGCTCACTCAGGCGGCGGGCAATTTGCAGGCCGGCGGCACCGTCGTCTTTTCCCACGGGATGGTCTGCTTAAGATGATAGGTGCCGTCCTTTAGGACGAAGACCAGCTCGCGCATGAACACCTGATGATCGTCCTTGCGCAGCAGCTTATCGCCGGTCGGAAAATCGGGGCCCGCTTTCATCGACAGGCCTTCGAGCGCGTCGATCAGTTTGGGTGTGTCGGCGCGGCTCTGAAAGCCCGACTTCTCGATGCCAAGCTTCAGCGCGTTAACAGCTTCGAAATTTGATTGGACATAGCGGTCGGGCAGCGGCCCTTTCGGGTCGAGCTTCTTCAGCCGGGTGACCGCCTCGTCGAAAAAGCCGTGCAGCTCGGGGGTATCGAGCGGCGCGTCGAACACCGGCACATAACGGTCGATGCCGACAAACCCTTCGATTTTCGTGCCTAGCGCCGGCAGCTGGGTCGATGTGGCGACGGCACCGTCGCCCGCGATTTTATATTTCTTGGCGAAGCCGAGATCATAGCCCTGGTTGACGACGTTGATCGCGTCGCTGCCGAAGAGAATCAGGAACAAGGCGTCAAAATCGCCGCCGATTTTCGACAGGAATGAGGTCGTGTCGGCGGTGCCGAGCGGGATGCCGGTGCCGCCGACGACCTCGCCACCATTGGCCTTGATTTCGGCGGTGTAGGCATCGCGGGTCGACTGGCCCCAGGCGTAATCGGCATAGACGAGGTGCCATTTTTTGCCCAGCTGAGCGACCATATAAGGGGCGAACGCCTTCGCCTGCGCCGGCGCGAAGTCGAAGGTGCGGAACGTGTACCGGCTGCACTTGGTGGTGGTCAGCGTCGTGTCGAGGCAGACGCCGATCATGTTCACGATCTTGTGCTCTTCCCAGACGGGCGTGCAGGCCAGGCAAATGTTGGACAGAAAGCCGCCGACATGGGCATCGATCTGGTCCTCGGTGGCCATCTTCTCGACCGCGCGGCGGCCGACATCGGGCTTCGACTCGTCGTCGCCGACGACCAGCTCGACCGGGCGGCCCATGATGCCCCCGGATTTGTTGATGTGGTCGACCGCCATCTGCACCCCGACAAGCGACGTCTTGCCGCCATAGGCGGCGACACCGGTCAACGGTTGCACTGTGCCAAGCTTGTAAGGCTTCGCCTCGGCAAACGCGATCTGCCACGGCACCGGCAATACCGCCGCGCTAATCCCGACAGCGCTCCCCGCCGCGATCGTCCGGAGCACCCGGCGGCGTGTAAGGGTTCCGGGTCTCCAATTCTCGTCACCCATCCGAACCTCCTCTCTGTTTGTTCGCTTTAGCCTTTCTTCAGCCGGCGGGCTGCGTCGATCGCGGCGTAGGTGAGAATGCCATCGGCGCCGGCGCGCTTGAAACCGATCAGGCTCTCCATCACCGCCCGCTCGCCGTCGAGCCAGCCGTTTTGCGCGGCAGCGTGGAGCATCGCGTACTCGCCGCTGACTTGGTAGGCGTAGGTCGGCACACGGAACGCCTCTTTGACCCGGCGCACCACGTCCAGGTAGGGCATGCCGGGCTTAACCATCACCATATCGGCGCCCTCCTGCAGGTCGAGGGCCACCTCTCGCAACGCCTCATCGCTGTTCGCGGGGTCCATCTGGTAGGTGCGTTTGTCAGCGCTGCCGAGTGCCGTCTTCGAGCCGATCGCATCGCGAAACGGCCCATAGAAGGCCGAGGCGTATTTTGCTGCGTAAGACATGATGCGGACCCGCTCGAACCCGGCCGCATCGAGCGCTGCGCGCACCGCACCGACGCGCCCGTCCATCATGTCGGAGGGGGCGATGATGTCGCAGCCGGCCTCGGCCTGCACCACGGCCTGCCGGCGCAAAATCTCAACGGTCTCGTCATTGGCAACATAGCCGTCGCGAATGACCCCGTCATGGCCGTGCGAGGTGAACGGGTCGAGCGCCACATCGCACAGCACGCCGAGCTCCGGCAGCGCTTTCTTCAGCGCCGTTGCGGCGCGGCAGACGAGGTTGCCGGGATCGAGGGCGTTGCTGCCCTCCGCATCCTTGAGGGCGTCGGGCACCGCCGGGAACACGGCGATTGTGGGGATGCCGAGCTCGGACGCCTCGCCGGCAGCGTCGACGAGCGCTGGGATCGGCAGCCGAAACACACCGGGCATCGACGGGACCGGCTTCTTATCGCCCTCATCGTGGACAAAGACCGGCCAGATCAGGTCGCCCGCGGTCAGCACAATTTCCGCGACGAGTCGGCGCGACCACGCGTCGCGACGGTTGCGGCGCAGACGGGTCTGCGGATAGGGAGCGAGAGGCGGCAAGAACGACGTCACGGGATCACTCCCGACGAAAAACGGAGGAGACCCCGGGTATACAGGAATATGCGCGACCGGCAAGACCGACAAATTGCGAGTTGCCAGCGTGCGCACGCGCAACACGGAAGATTTCGGCCGGACTAAAGAATTAACTTGCATATTGATAGTCACGACCCAACTAGCTTGCACGATGCAAGTGGTGCCAAACTCACACAACAGACTGAAGAGGGCCAATGGCTACAACGATCAAAGTCAACGGGCTCGATCGGACCGTCGATGTCGACGGCGACACCCCGCTTTTGTGGGTGTTGCGCGACGTGCTCGGCATGACCGGCACCAAGTTCGGCTGCGGGATGGCGCTCTGCGGCGCCTGCACCGTTCATTTGGACGGCGCGCCGACCCGGTCCTGCATAACGACGGTCGATAGTGTCGGCGACGCAGCGGTCACGACGATCGAAGCCATTGGGAACACTGCGGCGGGTCAGAAGATCCAAAAGGTTTGGCTGAATCTCGAGGTCGTTCAATGCGGCTATTGCCAGTCTGGCCAGATCATGTCCGCTACTGCACTGCTGGCGAGCAACCCACAGCCGAGCGATGCCGACATCGAAGATGCGATGTCCGGCAACATTTGCCGCTGCGGCACCTATGTTCGCATCCGCGAGGCGATCAAGCGGGCTGCACAATCGATCGGAAAGGAAGGCTGACGATGGTCGCCGATCGCCCAGCTACCCAAGCCGTCGGCCCGGGCTTCTCGCGGCGCACGTTTCTGCAGGCCGGAGTCGCCACAGGCGGCGGCCTGGTGCTGAGTATGAGACTGCCGTTTGCAAGCCGCGGAGCCGAAGCGGCCGATGCCGGCGCTTTCGTGCCCAACGCCTTCATTCGGATCGAAGGCGATGGGCGGGTTATTCTGACCACGCCCTATGTCGAGATGGGCCAGGGCACCTACACCTGCATCGCAATGATGATTGCCGAAGAGCTGGAGGTCGACCTGCCGCGGATCCAACTGGAACATGCGCCGCCAATGAAAAGCTTTACGGCAATCCGCTGCTGGGCGGGATCCAGGCGACGGGCAATTCGAACGCGGTACGCGCATCGTGGCACCCGCTGCGCGAAGCCGGTGCGATCGCGCGGACGATGCTCGTGTCGGCGGCAGCAAAGCGCTGGAATGTCGATCCGGCGTCCAGCCGCGCGCAAGCGGGTGAAGTGCTTCACCCCCCAACAGCGCGGAGATTCAAATACGGCGAGCTCGCCTCCGACGCCGCGCAAATCCCTGTGCCCGACAGCGTGCCGCTCAAGCGGCCCGAAGATTTTAAGTTTATCGGCACCCCGGCCAAGCGTCTCGACACACCTGCTAAGGTCAACGGAACAGCCGTCTATGGCATCGACGTTCGGCCGCGGGCGTGAAGATTGCGACCCTTGCGCAATCGCCGGTCTTCGGCGGGCGCGTGAAGAGCGTGGATGATACGGCGGCCAAGGCCGTCAAAGGGGTGCGTCAGATCGTTCGGCTCGACGACGCGGTCGCTGTCATTGCGGACCATATGGGCGCTGCGAAGAAAGGGTTGGCGGCGCTGGTGATCGAATGGGACGACGGGCCCCATGCCGAACTCGACACGAAAGCAATCGTGGCCGAGCTGGAAAAGGCGACGCTCAATTCAGGCGCGGTCGCGCAGAATATCGGCGACACCGACAAGGCCATGGCGAGCGCCGTCATCAAGGTCGAGACAACCTACGAGCTCCCGTTTCTCGCGCATGCGACGATGGAGCCGATGAACTGCACGGTGCATGTTCGCAACGACGGCTGCGAAGTCTGGGTCGGCAGCCAAGCCATTGCACGCGTCCAGGCGGCCGCGGCGAAAACCGCGGGCCTGCCATTGGACAAGGTCGTGGTCCACAATCACCTCCTCGGCGGTGGGTTTGGCCGCCGGCTTGAGAGCGATGGGGTCATTCGCGCCGTCCAGATCGCGCAGCATGTCGACGGCCCAGTGAAGGTCGTGTGGACCCGCGAGGAGGACATCCAGCACGATATGTACCGGCCCTATTGGTTCGACCGGCTGTCTGCCGGCCTCGATGAAAAGGGGATGCCGGTCGCCTGGAACCATCGCTTCGCTGGTTCGTCTGTCTTGGCGCGATGGGCTCCTCCATTCTTTAGGAACGGTCTCGACCCTGATACGACCGAGGGCGCGATCAATCTGGTCTACGCGCTCCCGAACCTGCATGTCGAGTATCTGCAAGTGGAACCGCCTGGCATTCCAACTGCCTTCTGGCGCAGCGTCGGGCCGTCGCACAACGTCTTTGTGACCGAAGGCTTCATTGACGAACTGGCGGCTGCGGCGAAGCAAGATCCGGTCGCCTATCGGCGGGCTCTGCTCGACAAGACGCCCCGTGCCAAAGCCGTCCTCGATCTCGCCGCGGAAAAGGCTGGCTGGGGACAGCCCTTGCCTGAAAGGGTTGCCCGAGGTGTGTCCCTGCAGTTCGTTTTCGCGACCTATATGGCGCAGATTGCCGAAGTCGAGGTGGCGAAGGACGGTACGGTTCGCGTGCGGCGGGTCGTCTGCGCGGTCGATTGCGGGACTGTCGTCAATCCCGACACTGTCCGAGCGCAAATCGAGGGCGCCATCATCTTCGGCATCACGGCGGCGCTCTATGGTGAAATCACACTCAAAAACGGCCGTGTCGAGCAATCCAATTTTGATTCCTACCAGATCCTGCGCATGAATGAGGCGCCGGCGATCGGGGTCTACATCGTGCAGAGTTCCGCGCCGCCGGGTGGAATGGGGGAAGCCGGCACTTCGGCCATCGTTCCGGCCGTCGCGAACGCCATCTTCGCGGCAACCGGCAAGCGCCTGCGGAAAATGCCGGTCGACATCAATGTGTTAAAGCAGCCCGTCTGAAGCCGAGAGGTTTGGGCTCGGACCCAATCGGTCCGACGCAGCGAGGACCGACTCGGGACCGCAAATAGCGTGACCGCCGTGCAAAATAACTTGCATAATGATAGTCACACTCTATATAGCTTGCAAGATGCAAGTTAGGGAGCGTGACCGATGCGGCGCAAGAGTTTTGGCAACATGCAATGCCCGATCGCTCGCAGCCTGGAGCGGGTCGGGGAGTGGTGGAGCATCCTCATCCTGCGCGATGCGTCTCTCGGATTGACGCGCTTCGATGAGTTCCAGGAGAGCCTCGGGATCGCGCCCAACATTCTGACACGGCGGCTCAAGGCCTTGGTCGAAGCGGGGCTGCTCGAACGCCGCCGCTACAGCGAAAGACCACCGCGCGACGAATACGTCCTGACTGATGCCGGCCACGACTTTCGACCGGTGCTGTGGGCGCTGCTCACCTGGGGCAACAGGCATTTCGCTCCCGAAGGAGCCAGCGTGGTGGTGGTCGACAGCAAAACCGGCGTCCAGGCCGATCCTGTCCTGGTGGACCGCAATAGTGGTCGCCCGCTTGTGCCGCCGGATTTCCGTTCGGCTGCGGGACCGGCCGCCGACGCGCGTACTCGACGGCGCCATCCGATGGTGGGCGAGCAGCCTTAGCTGCAAGACCGGCAAAGCTTTTGGGATGGAGGCTCTCATGGAAACCATCGTACTGGAACGAGAGGCGGCCTCGGTTCCGGTGAAAAGCCGGCTGCAGTTCGGCCGCAAACATCTGGCGATCGCCGGCCTCGCCCTGGCCGTCACTTTGGGCGGCATCGGATACGGCCGCTATTGGTGGAACGTCGGCCGCTTTATCGAGAGCACCGACGACGCCTATGCCGGTGGCAACGTCACCCCCGTGGCGCCCCATGTCGCAGGCTTCGTCGCGCAAATTCTGGTGACCGACAACCAGCATGTCCAAGCCGGGCAATTGCTGATCCGTCTCGACGCGCGCGATTTTCAGGCCGCCCTCGATCACGCCCAGGCAATCGCCGATCAGCGGCAAGCCGCGCTCGCCGGCCTCCAGGCGAAATACGTGCTGCAACAAGAGATGATCAGCAAAGCCGAGGCGGATCTGGCCGCAACGGCTGCCCGCGCCACGTTTGCCGGCGCAGACGCCGTCCGCTATCACGATCTGGCCTTGACCACCTTTGGCACGCGGCAGAACGCGGAGCGGGCATCGTCAGTCGACGAAGAAGCCAAGTCGGCCACCAAATCGGCTCAGGCCGCGCTCGCGGCTGCCCGTCAGCAGTTGACCGTGCTGGATGCGGAGATTGCCGAAGCCCGTGCTGGTGTCGCCCAGGCCAAGGCGGATCTCGAAACCGCGCGCCTAAATCTCGGCTACACCGAGATCCGCTCGCCGATCGAAGGCTATGTTGGCAACCGCGCCGCGCAGGTCGGCGCCTACGTTGCGAACGGTGCCTACCTCGCGAGCGTCATCCCGGCGCAAGGGCTGTGGGTCGACGCCAATTTCAAGGAGGATCAGCTGGCGCATATGCGACCGGGGCAACCGGCCTCCGTGGTCGCCGACGTGTTGCCAGGGAAGATTCTTCAGGGCCACGTCGAGAGCCTGGCGCCCGGGACCGGGGCGGTCTTCAGCGTGATCCCACCGGAAAACGCCACCGGCAACTTCACGAAGATCGTGCAGCGGGTACCGGTCCGCATCGCGCTCGATGACGGCGAGGCAAGGCTCGGCGCATTGCGGCCGGGCCTGTCGACGACGGTCAGCGTCGATACGCGGCCGGATCCGCAAGCCGAGAGGTAACGGCGATGCCCCCTGCCGTCGCCTCGCTCAAAGGCCTGCTGCCGTTCGTGGTGATGTGTTTTGGCGGGTTCATGGCACTGCTCGACATCCAGATCGTCGCCTCCTCGCTGCAGGACATCGGTGGCGGGCTCTCGGCGGCACAGGACCAGATCAGCTGGGTACAGACCACCTACCTGATCGCTGAGATCGTCGTGATCCCGCTCAGCGGCTGGCTGACCCGCGTGTTCTCGACGCGTTGGCTGTTCGCCGCTTCTGCCGCCGGCTTCACCGTGAGCAGTCTGCTGTGCGGCCTCGCCTGGAATATTGAGAGCATGATCGTCTTCCGCGCGCTGCAAGGGCTGCTCGGCGCCTCGATGATCCCGACCATGTTCACTTCGTCATTCTATTTTTTCCAAGGACCGCGCCGGGTTTATTCCGCTGCCGTGATCGGGACGATCGCCTCGGTGGCGCCGACCTTGGGGCCGGTGATCGGCGGTTGGATCACCGACACGTTAAACTGGCACTGGTTGTTTTACGTCAACCTCGTGCCGGGCATCGTGGTCACGATCCTCGCCGCGTTGCTGGTCGGCATCGACGAGCCGAACTGGAAACTGCTGAAGGATGCCGACTACCCCGGCATCGCGCTAATGGCGGTCGCCCTCGGTACCCTCGAATACGTGCTGGAGGAGGGCTCGCGCTGGAACTGGTTCGACGACGCGACAATCCGGATCTGCAGCTGGGTGGCGGCGATTGCCGGTGTGTTGTTCGTGGTCCGCAGTTTGACCTTCGCGCGCCCGGTTGTCGATCTGCGCGCGCTGAAGAACCCCAATTTCGCAGTCGGCTGCTTTCTATCGTTCGTGACCGGCATCGGGATCTTCTCGACGACCTATCTGACCCCGCTGTTCCTCGGCTATGTGCGCGGCTTTAGCGCCTGGCAGACCGGGCTCGCGATCTTCTCAACCGGCGCTGCCTCGCTGGTCGGGACCCCCGTCTATGTTTTGCTGGCGCGCAAATTCGACACGCGCTGGCTGATGATGTTCGGCCTCGCGTTGTTTGGCGTCTCGATGTGGGCCTTCAGCTATATCACCAGCGATTGGAGTGACGGTGAACTGCTGGTGCCGCAGATTTTGCGCGGCTTCCCGCAGGTCTTCGCAGTAGCCCCGGCGGTGACTTTGGGCCTCGGCAGCTTGCCGCCGGACCGCCTCAAATATGCGAGCGGGCTGTTCAATATGATGCGCAATCTCGGCGGCGCAGTCGGCATCGCGGTGTGCGGTGCGATCCTTAACGCGAGGACCAATTTTCACTTCGATATGATCGCGTCGTACCTGACGCCGGCGAACGGCCCCATGACGAGGCTAATTGCCGAGGCCGCGCAGCGCTACGGTGCGATCCCGGGCAGCCCGGAAGCCGGTCATCACGCCGCCCTGAAAACGCTCTGGCACCTTGCCTTTCGCGAGGCGTCGACCCTGGCCTATGCTGATGCCTTCCGCGCTATAATGGTCGCGTTCATCATCGCCACGCTGCTGGTTCCGCTGCTCCGCAACGTCGCTGCCTCCGCCGCGCCCGGAGCGGCATCGCATTGAGGTACAACATGACAGTTTATTACCTCGACGACTTGCATGTCGGACAGCGCTTCACCAGCGGCTCGCAGGTGCTCGACGAGGCACAGATCAAGGGGTTCGCAAGTGAGTTCGACCCGCAGCCGTTTCATCTCGACGAGGAGGCCGCCAAGGCGACAGTGTTCGGCGGCTTGGCAGCTAGCGGCTGGCATACCGCCGCAGTGACGATGCGGTTGCTGGTGCAAGGCGGGCTGCCGATCGCCGGCGGCATCATCGGGTATGGCGGCGAGTTGAGTTGGCTCAAGCCCACGCGACCGGGCGATACCCTCAGCGTGGTCAGCGAGATCGTCGAAATCACACCGTCGCGCTCGCAGCCAAATCGTGGCAGCGTTCGTGTCTGCAGTGAAACGCGCAATCAGCATGGCGAGGTCGTTCAGACCTTTACCGCGCGACTGGTCGTGCCGCGGCAAATCGGTTCGACATCAGGTGATGCCGCCGTCGATCCGGGGCCCTGAGCGATCAAAATTAAGCCCGCGGCTCTGTAACGCTCTCTCTGCCGCCAGGACGCGACCCGGCCCCGGGCACGGAAATCCTCTGCAATTTCCTCGAAGCCGCACACCACAAGAAGCGGCGCGGAGTGTTCCGCGAGCCCGAGAATAAAGCGCTGGGCGAGTTTGACACGGCAGTCCGGTGCGCGCGAAAAAAACAGAAGCTGGTGAAATCAAGATGAGCGGACGCAGATGGCGCGCTGGCCCGACAGCCGCTTGCGCAGCGGTCATTTTCCTGTGCGGGGGCGGCGTGGCGCTGACGCGGGAGCTGGGTCAGCCCGACGACTACACGGCTTCGATCCAGCAGATTTGCCGGTATTACGCCACCGCCCAGACGGGAATGCCGGCCGATCTCATGTTCGCCCAATGCATGTCCGAGCGGCACTGCCGGTTGTCTCCCGGCTCTACAGCCTATCAGTGCGAAATGCCGGGGCCGATGAGTTGGCATGGCGGCGGTTACTGACGACTACGCGGAACATCGTCAACCCGGCTGCTCGCAAATTCCAGCCACGGCTCCGAGCTGGCGCTCGGGGTTACCCGACCAGCCGCACCACAATGTGACTGGCGTCTGCCTCTGCGAAGCCATTGAGAAATTCGGCTGTGCCGGCAGCCGCCCCACCTTTCTGCCGCCTAATAATTCGTGCTCAGGGCTGTCCAAGCGCCGCGTGCCAAAGGTGGCCCCGGTCATTTCGCTTGGCCGAAATGCCGGTGGTGCTTCAATCGGCACAGGTCTGGTCGGGGAGAAAGGAAGCGTCGCACTCCGCCTAAGCCAGCGCGTAGTCGTAGCGGATGAAGCCGTTGAAGCGGGCGATCCGGTCGTAGAGCGACCGTGCGGTCGTGTTGTCCTCTTTGGTCGTCCAATAGAGCCGGGTACAGCCGCGCTCGCAGGCAATTGCGGCGACGGCTTCGATCAGCTTGGCGCCGCAACCTTGCCGGCGGACTGTTGAGTCGACAAACAGATCCTGCAAATAGCAGACCTCGCACGTCATCCAGGCATGGGCGTGAAAGAGGTAGTGGGCGATGCCGACGAGCGGGGCGGTGCTGGTGCCAAGCCGGGCGCCGAGCCCGCGGACCGGACTCTCCGCGGCAACCAGCCGTTGCCAGGTATGATCGTAAATCTCCGCCGGCAAGTGGGTTGCGTAGAAATCGAGATAGCCGCGCCACAGTTCGGCCCAGCGCTCCCGGTCGCCCGCGGTGATCGGGGTAACGACGATATCGGCCATACAGTCTCTCCGCTTTTCCACCCGCCGATACTAAAATGATCGGCCACGTCACCGGGAGTTCCGCGATGCTCGTCTTCCGACAGCTCTTTGATCCGCCATCCTCCACCTATACTTATCTGCTCGCCGATGCCCGCAGCGGTGCGGCGGTCATCATCGATCCGGTTTTCGAGCAGGTGCGGCGGGACGCGGCGCTGATCGAGGAGCTCGGGCTGCGCCTCGAGTACGTACTCGAAACCCACGTCCATGCCGATCATGTGACTGGCGCGTGGCTATTGAGAGAGCGGACCGGGTGCCGGATCGGACTGTCCGCCAATGGCGGGGCCGAAGGCGCCGACCGCTATCTGGTACAGGATGACGTCGTCGCCTTTGGCATCCGCAACCTCCAGGTACGTGAGACTCCCGGACATACCAGCGGTTGCCTCACTTATGTGCTCGACGACCGCAGCATGGCGTTCACCGGCGATTGCCTCTTCATCCGGGGCACCGGGCGGACCGACTTCCAGGGCGGCGATCCGCGCGTCATGTACCGCTCAGTGCACGGGCAGATTTTTACTCTGCCGGACACCTGTCTGCTCTACCCCGCCCACGATTATCGCGGGCTCACCGTCACCAGCGTGCAAGAAGAGCGGCGTTTCAATCCACGGCTGGGCGCCGAAATCGGCGAAGGGGATTTTGCCGGCTATATGAACAATCTTGGCCTCGCGCATCCGAAGAAAATGGATGTCGCGGTCCCCGCCAACCTCAAATGCGGCCGACCCGAGAGCGGGGTCGGCATGACGGCGCAGCCGGGCTGGGCCCCGCTCAGATATTCATTCGCCGGGATCTGGGAAATCGAGCCGCACGGCCTCGAGGAACTTGTCGGCGCTGCTCAGATCCTCGATGTCCGCGAACCGCAGGAGTTCACCGGGCCGCTCGGACACATTCGCGGCGCGGTTCTGATCCCGCTAGGCGAACTGGCCGCGCGCGCCGGGGAGCTGGCGCGCGATCGCCCGGTTGTCGCCGTCTGCCGCGCCGGCAGCCGTTCGGCGCAAGCCACCGTCATCCTGAAGGAGGCCGGCTTCGGCGAGATCGCCAATCTTGCAGGCGGCATGCTGCGCTGGCGCGCCGAGGGCCACCCCATCGAAGGCGGCAGCGCTTGAGGCGCATACCAGCCAAGACGCGACAAATCGTCTCTCGACGGCCGGGGGCGTGCTACAGTTTCGCCGGAAATCGAGAGTGGTGAGCTGAAGCGGAGAAAGGGGCAACGATGGCGTATGATCTGTTGATCAAAAACGGTCGCATCGTCGACGGTTCCGGCATGCCGGCTTTCCGCGGCGATGTCGGCATCAAAGGCGGGAAGATTGCCGAGATCGGCAAGCTGAGCGGTCCGGCCAAACGCACGATCGACGCCGAGGGGCGGGTGGTTGCACCGGGTTTTGTCGACAACCATTGTCACTACGACGCACAGGTGACCTGGGACCCGCTGTGCTCGTTCTCGCCCGACCACGGCTGCACCACGGTCGTCTTCGGGAACTGCTCGCTGGCGCTGGCGCCAGTGCGGCCGGGCAACGCGAAGCGGGTCGCCGAGTTCCTGTCCTATGTCGAAGCGATCCCGATGGAGGTGTTGAACACGGTCGAGGTCGATTGGGAGACGATCCCGCAATATATGGACCGGCTCGACCAAAATCTCGGGGTCAATGTCGGCAACCTGATCGGCCACTCAACCGTGCGCTATTACGTGATGGGCGACGACAGCCAGAAACGCACCGCAACCGACGACGAGATCAGAAATATGCAGGATGTCGTGCGCGACGGCATCAAGGGTGGCGCACTAGGCCTTTCGGTGTCGCGTAATAAGGGCCATTACGACCCGCAGGGCGTCCACATCCCGGCATTGTGGGCCGACGAAAAGGAAATCTTCGCGCTCGGTGACGTGCTGCGCGAGATGGGCACCGGCATCATCCAGAGCGGCGGCGGCCGCGCGGCCGAGCTAAAGGACGGCCTGATGGCACGCCTCTCGGAGGCGACCGGCCGCACCGTCATTTACAATAACCTCGGACAAACCGTGCGCGAGCCCGATGCTTGGAAGAAGCACATGGCGCGGGTCGAAGAGACCTCGAAGGCGGGCATCCGCGCCTACCCGCTGTGCAGCCCGAACCGGGTCACGCAAACCTTTACGATGCGCAACTGCCAGGTGTTCCGCGGCTCGCCAACCTGGCACCCGATCTTGCTGGCTTCCGATGAAGAGAAGCTCCGCGCCTATGCCGATCCGGCGATCCGGCAAAAGCTCCACGATGAGGTGATCGAGCACAAGATCGAGGTCCCGGCCGCCGGTTATTCGCGCCGCTGGTACGACTACATGTGGGTCGAAACCCCGGTTCTGGAAAAGAACCGGGGGCTAAAGGGCAAGACGATCGGTCAGATAGCCGAGGAGCAGGGCAAAGGCATTATCGACGCCTTCCTCGATCTCGTCGTCGAAGAAAACCTCGACACCGGTCTGATGCAGTCCGAGAACAACGTCGACGACGAAGCAATGGCCAAGATCCTGACCTATCCGAATGCCATCGTCGGGTTGTCGGATGGCGGGGCGCACGTGCAGTTCCATGGCGGCTACGGCTACAGCACGCGGCTGCTCTCGGAATGGGTGCGCGAAAAGAAGGTCATGACCCTCGAACATGCGGTGCGGCGGCTGACTTTCGACTCGGCTTCCGCGCTCGGGATCTATGACCGCGGCCTGCTGCGCCCGGGAATGGCCGCAGACATCGTGATCTTCGATCCCGATACCGTGCGGCCGCTCCCCGAAACCGTCGTGCACGATTTCCCGGCGGGCGGCTGGCGCATGAAGGAGCCGGCGGCCGGCATCAAGGCGACGATCGTCAACGGCGAAGTCTTGATTGAAAACGGCAAGCACACCGGCGCTCTGCCCGGTCGCGTGCTCCGTAACACCTATTACCACAGCAACGCTTAACCATTTGTCCCTGCTCCCTCCTCCGGTCGCGGGAGGGAGCAGGCTAGCCTCAGACGGCGAGCTCGGCGAGCTTGCCTGCTTGCGGCCGCCACCTTTGGAAATCACTCCGCTGCCATCAGCGGCGCCGCCGGACTGCCCGATTTTTCGAGCTCGGCGGGCGAGCCCTGATCGACGAGCCGGCCGTGCTCCATGACCATCACCCGGTCGAAGGCCGCGGCGAGGCGCGGACGATGCAAGCTCCAGATCAGGCTGCGCCCGGCGAACTCTGCCTTCAGCCGCTCGAGGATCGAGGCCTCGGTAGCGCCGTCGAGCACCGCGGTTGCATCATGGAGCGCGAGGATATCGGGGCGCTTGAGGATCTCACTCGCAATTGCCAGTTTCTGCCGTTGCGCCTCCGACAGGCGCGAGCCGCCGGTCCCGACAGAATAGCCGAGCCCGACCTCGATTAGGATTCGGCGCAGCCCGAGCTCGTCGAGCACCTCGGTCATGGCAGCGTGAACGCGCTCGCGCCCGCCCAACTCGCCGCGCACGATGGTACCGAAGAGGACGTTTTCCTGCACCGAGGCCGCCGCATTATAGCGTTCGGGGTCGAAGAACTCGACCGAGGCCCGCAGATCCTCAGGCAGACCTTCGGCGAAAGCGCGGCGCGCCTGCAGGATCCCCGCTTGTATTTTCTCGTCGATCAGGTCGAGCGGGTCGCGCGCGGCAATGAGCTTGAACGCCAGAGACAAAAGCCGCTCACGCGGGGGCTGCAACAGGCTTTGGATACCGGCCGTCTCCATCCGCTTCAGGATGCCTTCGAAGACCGGCAGATCGTCGGAACTGAGAAAGCCAAACTCCTCGAAGAACTCGTGCTCCGGCCGCAAACCGGAGAATAGCTCGATCATCACCCGCGCCACCCCGGCTCCAACTTCGATGAGGTCGTGGGTGAGCTCGAGCTTATCGAGCACGCTCCGCAGGTAGGCGTTACGGGCGATCCCGTCGCCCTCGAACGCCGGTCCGATCGGGGTACCAAACAGCAAATTCAGCGACAGCGGAGAATTCGCGTTATAGCAGGCGGGGTCAAATCGTTCGACCAGATGCCCCAGCCCGTCTGCCGTAAGGCGTTCAGACAGGACGCGGCGCGCCTCGAGGATACGTTTGGCGGCTTCGGGCTGGCGATCCGGATCGAGCCGGCCGCGCAATCCGAAGAGATGGACGTCCTCGTCGAGACCGACGAGTTGCAGCACCTCGACGATACGGGCGTCGAGTTCGGCGGCACCGGCCACTCCCGCCTGTTGGTAGTCGAGCCAATCGCCGGCGACATCGAATTCGCTGTTGCCCGATTTGCGCGCCTCGTCGACCGCGCGGCCACGCGTCTGCCCACCGGCCAGACGGTCGCTCGGTATCGGCTGCGGGCGGTGCCGCAAGCCAATCAGCAGGTTGTCGCGGACGGTGGTCGAAAACAGATAGGTTATCGGCCCGACATATCCGATCCGACGGCCGCTAACCGCCAACGGTATGCTGTTGATATCGGTTTCACCGATCAGTAGGCGCCCGCTTGTCGGGATTACGAGTCGGGGAAACAACTGCGGCACGAGATTTCGGCCGCTGCCGCTCTGACCGAGGATCGCCACATCGGTTCCGAGTGGAAAGTCGAAGCTGATCGCTTCGAGCAAGGGGATGCCATCGCTGTCGACGAGACTGAGATTGGTCGCGGTGATCTCGCCGCGCAGCCGCTCGACATCTTCCCGCTCGTCAAGCAGCAGACGTTTGTCGAGCATATCCGGGACGTTGAACTGCTCGACGACCTGCTCGTATTTGATCGCGACGTCCTGCTCGTTCTGGTAGAAATCGAGCAGTTCCTTCCACGGCGATGAGATATCCTTATAGGCGGCGAGCACGGCGACCAGCGCGCCGAAAGAGAGCTCGCCCTTGATGACAAAATATCCACCGATCAAGAAGAAAAGGAACGGTGTGAAGTTGCCGATTAGGTTGTTCAGAAACTTGACAAAGAATTTTCGATTATAGACTTCGAATCGAATGTCGTAAATCTCACCCAAGCGGTGAGACATGTCGGCGAGCTGATAAGCGGCGGCGTCATTGGCGCGAATTTCGGTGCGTGCGGCGATGGTTTCGGCGATGCGGTCCGAAAGCACACGTACCTTGCGCACCCGCTCGCGCCCGAGCCGGCGAATGATCCGCTGCATCTTGGGGATCAGGTAGCCCTGCAGCGGAAAGAATGCGACTGCGGCGGCGCCGAGGATTGGGTCCTGCACGAACATGAATATGAAAATCGTCAGCAGGGTGCCAGCTTGTGAGATTGGCAGGGCGAAAGCCTCGCCGATAAAGCCGCCGACCGGTTCCAGCTCACCCGTCATCATCGCAATGACTTGGCCGGTGGCGGTCCGATCGAAATGGCTCAACGGAAATCGCAGCACCCGCTCATAAAGTTGGTACCGCAGACGACGCAACATTCGCTCGCCGACCTGCCCCTTCTTTACGTTGATGTGCAGTTTGAACCACCCATTAATCAACACGAGAGCAAGAAAAATGCTACACAAGACGATCAGATAGGGGATCTGATTGAACTCCATTCCCATGAATTTCTGCGGATATTCTTTGCCCGAAATCGCTCGATTGACGATCAGCTTTGGCAAATCGAGAGAATAATAGAGAAATGGAAAAGAGAGCAGGGTCACCACCACCAGATATATCTGCTCCCGCAGGCTATGACGCAGGATGTATCCATAGATCGATGGAGCGAGCCCGTCCGTCCCGGTTTCCGGCAACAGGCCTCGCAAGAAAGCCGAGATCGGCCGCAAGGCCGATCGCAGGAACGCGGCGAGGTTGTGGAAAAATCCCATGCGGCTAGTCTCTGATCCCTGGCGTGACATGGCGGTCAGGCTCCGCGCATCAGCTTCCCGCTCTTCATATCGGCGTACGTCAGCATCAGACAGGTTCGTAAGTCCAACCGCGTGTGCTAAGCGTAACCAATTCATCTTCCACCCCTATGTGATACATCTCCTAATACAGCCTCCACAATACTGGTGATCTTTGAGCGAATTCGTTGAATAATGTGGGACCACGCTGTGCCGATTAGGAAAGTAAACACGTATACGTATTGATTTTCTTGGAAGGCATAAACCAGGCACGTGGCCGTGATCGCACCGCCAACTACCTCGATGCTCGATTTTCTGATATAGTGATCGTTCTTGTAATGGTCCTGCTTTAGCGCGACTAAAAAAGACGTCAGGCCCCCGGCAGCTCCCAGAGCCACGAACAACTGTATCCGAAGCAGATCAGGACTCATTCGCGGGTTCGTGGGCTCGTGAATCGGTCAAATTCAACGCCGGACTGGCCGCCGCTATCCTCGGCAAATAGTCGCCCTTCCCGGCGCGCGGAAGATCCAGCCAGCCGATCTTGACAGGAAATTGATCACCCCGTCTCTGTTTGAGCAGCCGGCTGCAAAGCTGACCGCGCCGGAACCTTTTGTCCGCATAGCGCGATCGTCTTTCGAATACCGGCGGCGACACGTGGATCGCGCCAGTCGATAAAATGCTCTCATTCGAAGGCTGGCTCAGATCGTCAGCCGCACCCGATCGATCCTGGCAGGCGCAGCCTGCACGGCTTTGCCTCTTGTGCCGGTTTATTCCGGTGCTTAATCGCTGTCTCAGAGCGGCTGCAACATCGGCCGCTACCTCACGCGGCAAGCTCAAAACGAGATCAACGTCGCGTTGCCGAGCATTGCTCCGCTCGTCGACCGCGTCACGCCGGCCGTCGTTAACATTTCCGTCGAGTTGAAAGTGCAGACGTTCGGCTCCAAATTTATCATCGATCCCCGCGGTTACATTGTCACCGACAACCATGTCGTGGAAACGCCGACAAGGCGGCCGCGATCTTTCAGGCCAACAGCAATCGGGAACCAGCGACAGGGACACTCGCAGCGTCGGTCATGCCTGACAGCCCCGCCGCAAAGGCAGGCATCATATCCGGTGACATCATCACCGCTGCGGGTGACCGCGAATTCGAAACCGCCCGCGACCTTCCGCGTCTCACGCCGGTCGGGAGCAGGCTGGATCTAACGAGTTCGCAACGGCATGGAACAGACGATCGAGGCGACCATCGGCGAGATGCCTAACAAAGAGGCGTCTACGGAGCACGCCGGCGAGCAGCCCCCAATTGCGCCCGACCTTTGACACTTACGGCACCGGTGTCGCTGCGGTGCTGGCGGATAATCGTTAAAAAGTCTCGTAAAACTAAAAATGTCGTTCCACGGAGATAGGATCACTTTGTGGTTGCGGCCCGGATCTGCGAGTCTACTGGACGGCTTGCTTCGATCCTGCTATCGTTCAATCTAGAATGCCAGCCATCGATCAGGCTGTTCGGGCGCACGGATTTCGGGCGCACGGAGCGTTCATCATTTTTCCAGTTCGCGATGCAGCTCAGACTATTCCGACATTTTGTCCCGGCCTCGGTCGTATTTCTCGTGTCGTCGGACGCCTTGCTGATTACGGCGGCCTTTTATCAACTCTTGTCGCATGCGGAGATCGGTACCCCGATCGTCTTTGGAGCCTCCAGCTTTAGCGCGCAATTTGCCGGAGGATTGGCGGCGGCCACGGTAACCGCGATGCTGTCTGTGGGTTTATACGGACAGCAGAGCTTTATGGATTTTCGGTTGCTCCTCAGTAAAATCGTAGTTGCCTCGATACTTGTGTTGATGCTTGTTTCTTTCTCGGTAAATTATTGGCGAGATGGACTTGTTCAACTGTCCGATTTCTCTGATTTTCCGATCAAGGCGACGCTGATCTGGCTAGTCTGCGTGGCAGTCACGCGCGGAACTTTTTCCGTTACGTTGGGCCGTGGCCTGCTGAAGAGGCGGATCTTGGTCCTTGGCAATGGAACGCAAGCAGCCCGCATCGCCAAACTCGTCGAAGCCGGGCAAAACGAGCACTTCACGCCGATATCGTTCGTTGAAGTGCCTGGCGACGTAGCGTCTTCGCGGTCGGCAGGCATCCACAATTCTGCTGGCGACCCCGACGCACTTGTGGGATTGGCCTATCAACTAGGAGCAAGCGAACTCGTCGTGGCGGCCGACGATCGACGCGGCCTGCCGGTTGACCAATTGCTGCACTGCAAGCTCGCCGGCATCAAGGTAATCGACTTTCTCGATTTTTGGGAGCGGGAAACGAGAACGGTCGATCTTGAGGCGCTTAAGCCGAGCTGGTTCTTCTACTCGGACGGCTTCCGCTGTGGCCCGGTTGGTGAGTTCCTAAAGCGCGCCTTCGATATCGTCGCCAGTTCGAGCTTGCTCGTCTTAACCTTGCCGCTACTCGCTCTGACCGCGTGCGCGATCAAGCTCGAAAGCGGCGGGCCGATCCTCTACCGCCAAACGCGGGTCGGGCTGCACGGCCGCGTCTTTACCATCCTGAAACTTCGCAGCATGCGTGTCGATGCGGAGACAGATGGGCGGCCGCGGTGGGCGGCACAGGGTGATCCGCGCATTACGCGAGTGGGATCGATCATCAGAAAACTTCGCATTGATGAACTCGCGCAGATCTTGAACGTGCTGCGTGGCGATATGAGCTTTGTTGGACCCCGCCCGGAGCGGCCGTTCTTCGTCGCCGAGCTGACCAAAGCCATTCCCTACTATGCCGAACGCCACTGGGTGAGGCCGGGTATCACCGGATGGGCACAAATAAATTTCCCCTACGGGGCCTCTTTGGAAGATGCCCGTCGCAAGCTCACCTACGACCTTTATTATGTGAAGAATCGAGGAATTTTCCTCGATGCGCTGATCTTGCTTCAGACCGCCCGCGTGATCTTCTGGAACCAAGGAGCAAGATAACGATTTGCCCATCGCGATTTCTGTAGCTGGAACGGTCTATTCAGCGTGCGCGCTGGCATTCGCCGCGTTGATCGCATTGACGGTTGCGCGCGGCCGGACGAGCAAGACCGGCACCGCGATTCTCGGCTGCTGCCTTGTATCGGCGATTTGGGCAAGCGCGACCGCTGGTGGTGTGGCTGTCCCTGTTCTTGCATTGTTGGACAGCGTCAGGCTTTCCGCTTGGCTGCTGTTCGTGGTCGCTCTCGTTACGATGCGAGCCGAAGACGGTGCCGGTCTCGACCGGGCCTACTTCTACGGCACACTCGCCTTCTGCCTCGTCGCCGTTGGTAATGACGCATGGACCCTCGCCCTCGACGGGGGTGCAGCGCGTCTCTACATGTCACAGCTGCTGATCCGCATCGGGTTCGGGGTCGCCGGCCTTCTCACGATCGAGAATTTCTGGCGTAACACCGCAGCACAGCGGCGCTGGCACGTCTGGCCCCTATGTGTCGCCGTTGGGGGTCTCTTCGCTTACGAACTGTTCCTCTTTTCTGACGCTTTCATTACGCGCGGGCGCGTCGACCCCGGCCTCGCGCTCGGACGGCCGATCGTGGCGGCGTTCATGGTTCCTCTGCTGGCACTAGCTATGGCTCGCAACCGCGAGTGGCGGGTCGACATCCATGTATCCCGCCAAGTCGTTCTGCACACCGCAACGCTCGGAGCGAGCGGCTGCTTCCTGCTTGCCGTCGCTGTCGTCGGCATGCTGTTGCGCAGGTTTGGCGGTGATTGGGGGCTGGTGCTGCAGCTCGCAATGCTGTTCGGAAGCATTGTCGTCCTCGCGATCGTGCTTGCATCGGGAAGCGTCAGACGACGCCTCAATTATCTGATATCACGTAATTTTTTCACGCATCGCTATGATTACCGAGTCGAGTGGCTGAAGTTCATCGAGCTGGTTTCGGAGCCCAAGGAGGGAGAGGAACTCTCGGTGCGTATCATCCGCGCTCTCGCAGAATTCGTCGATAGCCCGGCCGGGGTGCTGTGGTCGTTAAGCCGAGGTATCGGCTATCTTCCGGCCGCGGCATGGAGGCTGCCGACTCCCGATCAAATGAAGATGGCGCTGGACGACCCGTTTATTCTCGGCTTCCGCGACGGCAGCTGGATACAAGAATGCGGCCTGGAAGCACTAGACGAGATGTGGTCGTTTGCTTCGCGAAAAGCCTGGCTGGCCGTGCCATTGTCGCATCGCAGCGAAATCGTAGGGTTTGTTATCCTCGATCGCGCGCCATACACAGTCGGCCTTGACTGGGAGGCCTTTGATCTATTGCGCGCCGCCGGCCGCCAAGCGGCCAGCTATCTCGCTGAGGATCGCTCAACCAGGGTGCTGCGCGACAGCGAATTATTGACCGAGTATAGCAAGCGGTTCGCTTTTGTCGTCCATGACATCAAGAATCTGGCGAGCCAACTAAACTTGATCGTGTCAAATGCGAAAAGACACATCGAAAATCCCGAGTTTCAGCGCGACATGCTCCAAACGGTGGAGGATTCGGTCGAGCGAATGAATAACCTGCTGAGCCAGCTAAAGGCGGACGCTGCGCCGCGCGCCTCGCGTCTGCTCGACCCAAGCCTCGTACTCGGCGCTGTTGCCGGAGAGTTCTCCCGTGCTTCGGTGCCCGTCGAGTTTTGCAACGAGGCCGGAGCATGCGCTGTCGCGATCGACCCGGATCGCCTCCGATCAGCGCTGATCCATCTCGTCCAAAACGCGATCGACGTATCTTGCCCGACCGATCGGGTGACCATTTCTTCACGCCGTCTCGGAGCCCAGCTCTTGATCGAGGTTAGCGACAGGGGCCCGGGGATGGACGACGCGTTTATTCGCAACGAGCTGTTTGTGCCGTTCCGCTCGACGAAGTCGGGCGGCTATGGGATCGGCGCCTTTCAAACCCGCGAACTCGTCCGCATGGCGGGAGGTGATCTCGAAGTAATTTCTGAACAAGGATTTGGTACGACAATGCGGATCTCCTTGCCACAGGCCCCGAGAAAGAGCCAGTGGCGTCCTCCGCCGCGATTTGAGGGACATGGCATCGAACCCGAAACCGCTGTTGATCGTAGATGATGATGTGGGCCTTCTGCGCCAATTGCGCTGGGCGTTTTCCGATCACAAGGTGTATCCGGCCGGAACCCGCCAGGAGGCTATCGACATCGTCAGAACGGAAGTCATTCCAGTCGCAATCGTCGATCTTGGGCTTCCGCCCGACCCGGATGGAGCGTCCGAGGGATTAGCAACATTATCGGGAATTCTTGCAGCCGCCCCGGCGACGAAAGTTATCATCGCGACAGAGAACGAGACCCGAGAGCACGCGCTTCGCGCAATCGCTCTGGGTGCCTACGACTTCTATCAAAAGCCGATCGATGTCGATGTGCTGCAGCTGATTGTGAGCCGCGCCCAACACATGTTTGAGCTGGAAGCCGAGAACCGCAGGCTCGCCGAGGTCGCTCCCGCATCCCCCGTCGATGGCATCATAGCGAGCAGCGCGGAAATGCTGCGGGTGCTGCGCAATGTGGAGAAGATTGCGCCTACCGACGTCACCGTGTTGTTGCTAGGCGAAAGCGGTACCGGCAAGGAGTTGCTGGCCCATGCCATCCATCGAATGAGCGCGCGCGCGCACGGGCCCTTCGTCCCGATCAATTGTGCAGCGATTCCGGAAACATTGCTCGAGAGTGAACTCTTTGGCCATGAGAAGGGAGCCTTCACGGGCGCGGTGAGGCTGAACGTCGGCAAGATGGAGAGCGCCGACCACGGCACCCTGTTTCTCGACGAGATTGGCGATGTGCCATTGGCAATGCAGGTCAAGTTGTTGCGTTTTTTGCAGGACCAGATCGTGGAACGGGTCGGCGGGCGAAAGCCGATTCAGGTGGACGTGCGGATCATCTGTGCGACCAACCAGGACCTCGACCGAATGATGGCCGAGGGCCGTTTCCGTGAGGATCTGTATTATCGCTTGAACGAGGTCGCAATCCGCGTGCCGCCGCTCCGAGAGCGTCTTGGAGATGCGGTATTCCTTGCGAGTTTTTTTCTACGGCGCTTCGCGGCGGAATATGACCGACCGGTGCGGGGTTTTGGCCCCGGGACGCTGGCGGCGCTGAAGGATCACTCTTGGCCCGGCAACGTCCGCGAGCTCGAAAATCGTGTAAAACGTGCAGTTGTAATGGCCGATGGGCCATTGCTTTCGCCAAACGATCTTGGCCTGTCGACACCCGACGAGGAGCCGCAGTCGCTCTTCATTCGTGCGGCGCGGGCCCGCGCCGAGCGCGAGGTCCTGCAACTGGCGCTTGCCCAGGCTGGCGCCAACCTGTCGAAAGCCGCGAAACTGTTGGGGATCAGCCGGCCGACACTCTACGACTTGATGCAGCAGCACCAAATCGGCGTCGATATGTGAGGGCCACTTGCCTGAGATAGGAGAGTCTATGCCTGAGGGTCAACGCCGCTGTGCATGGCGCTTCGCCATTTTTGCTGCTGCCATTGCCGTTTTCGCCGGCCCTGCCGCCTTTGGCAAAGATTCCACCGCCTCGATGAAAGAGGCGGAGCAATACGTCGCAAAGGGAAATCTCAAAGCCGCTGAAATCGAGCTGCGCAACGCGATCCGCGAAACACCGCAGGATCCGTTGCTCCACGCGCGATTAGCGAGCGTGTATCTCCAGCTCGGCGACGCCGCTCTGGCGGAGCGCGAAGCGCGAACCGCCCGCGACCGCAACGGCAATGAAGCTGATTATCTACCGGTGCTGGCCGATGCACTGCTCCGCCAGGATAAATTTGCCGACCTCGTCGACCTCGTTAAGCCTGGCGATCGGGATCCTGTGCTCGAAAGCAAGGTCAGGACCGCGCTCGGCACCGCGGCGGTCGGGCTAAACGATCGCGACAGGGCCGAGACGCAGTTGCGAGAGGCAATCAAGCTTGATCCTTCAGCGGCCAGGCCGAAAATCCAGCTGGCGCGCCTGCTGACCGGAACCAAACCGGAAGAAGCCGACAAGACCATCGACGAGGCGATCGCTGCCGATCCGAATTCGGCGGAAGCGCTTCAGGTCAAGGGGGAAATGCTGCGCAACCGAGATGACCAAGAGGGCGCCCTACGCCTGTTCGACCAAGCGATCAAAGTAGATCCTCAGAACGTGCTCGCGCATCTCAGTCGCGCCAATGTCTACATCACACAAGGCAAGTACAAGACGGCCGACGAGGATCTCGATCCCATCCTCAAGACTTCCCCTAACAATTTCCTGGCGAACTACTTGCGCGGCCTGGAGCTGGCCAAGCAGCAAAAGTATGCGGACGCGGATCACATATTCGACCGCATCAGCCCGGGCTTTTCTGTGCTGTGGGCGGGATATTATCTGCAGGGTGCAACGAAATTTGCGCTCGGCCAATACGCCCAGGCCGAGACCATACTGGGCAAATACCTCGGCCACGCCCCGAGAGATTTAAGGGCGACTCGGCTGATCGCGACCGCAGCGCTGCAGCAGCGGGCCGCGTCCCGCGCGATCGAGTATCTCAAGCCGGCGGTGGACAAGATGCCGGCGGACGCGGAAACACTGACCGTCCTGGGCAACGCGTATATGGCGGATCACAAGCCGGACCTCGCGCTGCAGCAGTTCGAAAAAGCCGCTACCCTCGATCCCGACAACCCGGCCATCAAGACACGGGTCGGCATGTCCGAGATCGATGTCGGGCAAGGGCTGCAGGGTCTGGCCACGCTCGAGCAGGTGTTCGCGACCGAATCCGGCGCGCCCGTCGCCGGACCGACGCTCGCGTTGAGCGAGCTGCGCGCGGGCCGAGTGGACAAGGCGGCCGATGTGGTCAATTCGCTGATCAAACGCGACGCCAAGAACCCGATTTATCAGACCTTGCTCGGGCTTGTCCGCGTCTCTCAACGGGATTACCCGGGGGCAGAAAGCGCGTTCCGTGCGGCTTTGGCGATCAACCCGGAACTCCCCACGGCGACCCGTGACTTGGCGCAGCTATACGTGGCCACCGATCGCGTCGACAAGGCCAAGCAGGTCTACACCGATCTGCTTGCGAAAAAGCCCCGCGATATTACCGCCCTTCTCGGGCTCGCTGACATCTACATTGCCCAGAAGAAATGGCCCGAAGCCATTGACACGATCAACCGCGCCCGCACCGCGGAACAGAACAATCCGGCACCGGGGCTCAAGTTGGTGAGCCTTTACGAATTGCGCCAGGACTGGAACAGCGCGAAGGCCATCGCGGGAGAATTGTCGGCTCAGTTTCCGGGGGATGCCGAGGTCCTACAAGCACAGGCACAAGCCCAGTTTGGGGCCGGTGACATTGATGGCGCGATTTCCAGCTACAAGCATGCCTACGAGCTGACGCCGAATTCGATGCCGATTTTGTCTCGTTATCTCTCGCTGCTCAACACTGGGAAATATTTTGCCGAGGCTCGCGGGGTGTTGCAGGAAGCAATCAACCGTGATCCGCGGAACGCGGCTTTGAAAGGCGACCTAATCCGGGTCGAGTCGGAGATCAATGGCGTCGATGCGGCGGTAGTCAGGGCGCACGCCCTGGCCAGAGACGAACCGGACAACGACGTCTATGATCTCGTATCGGCGGAGCTGTACGAAAAGGCAGGACGCACCACAGATGCTATTGCGGTCATCGAAAAGGCGGTCGCGGCAAAGCCCTCCGATGACCGTCTGGTGATTGCTCTGGCTCGGCTTTATGGCCTGGCGGGAGACCCCGCCAAAGCCGAGGGCGCGTTGACCCAACGGCTCAAGGCGGACCCCAAGGACTTCGCGATAAGCGCGGCGCTCGCGCAGCGATACGCGGCAACCGGGCGCCTTGAAGATGCCAAAAAGATCTATGCCGACCTTCTTTCGCAACAGCCGAAGAATGTGGCCATCCTTTTGGGGCTAGCCGAGGTCTTCACCGCGGAAAGGAAGTGGGAGGAAGCGACAGATTACATAAACCGAGCACGTACGGCGGCGCCATCCAATCCGGCACCGGGCATCGCACTGGTCAATTTGTATGGATTGCGCCAAGATTGGAAGGATGCAACAGCGATAGCCACCGAGGCCGTCCAGCAATTTCCTGTCAATCCCGATGTCATCGAAGCCAAAGGGCGTGTGCAGGCTGCGTCGGGCGATACAGAAGGCGCGATCGCGACCTATAAGCGCGCGTATGAACTCGCGCCAAGCTCCGCGCCGATCCTGGCGCGTTATCTTGCGCTTCTGAACCAGGCAAAGGATTTCCCTCTAGCGCGAACCGTCCTGCAAGCCGCGCTGGCCCGCGATCCCAAAAACGGGGGGGTGAAGGGCGACTTGATTCGCGCCGAGGCGGAAATCGGCGGCTTGGATGCGGGTCTGGCGAAGGCGCGCGCCTTCGCCAAGGATGATCCGGACAACCCGGTTTATGACATTGTTTCGGCGGAGTTATACGAGAACGCTGGGCGGCGCGACGACGCCGCCACCCTGCTCGAAAAAGCGGCCGCTACGCGGCCGTCTAATGACGACCTCGCCTCGGCTCTCGCGGGCCTTTATGCCCGGGCTGGCGATAACGGCAAGGCTGAGGCGGTGTTGAACGCCCGCCTCGAGAAGGAGCCGAAGGATCCGCTGATCCGTTCGGCGTTGGCCTCGCTCTATCTGCAGGAAAAGAAGTACGGGGATGCCGTTGCCCAATATACGCGCGTTATTTCGGAACGCCCGGCCGATGCGGCCGCGCTGAATAATTTAGCTTGGCTTTATCAACAAAACGGCGATCTGGCGAAGGCACGCGAATTGGCCGAGCGAGCCGTCGCCGCCGCGCCGCAATCGCCGAACATCGATGACACGCTGGGGTGGATCTTGTTGGCGCAAGGCGAAGCTGACAAGGCGGTAACCTATCTAAGCGCTGCTAATGCTTCAGCTCCCGGAAACCCGGACATCCGATATCACTTGGCGGTGGCTCTAAACCGCGTCGGCCGCACCGCCGATGCCCAGGCAATGCTCGAGACGCTGCTCGGCTCCGGCGCGGCATTTTCCGATAAGGCCGAAGCAGAAAAGCTGCTGCAACAGCTCAAACGCGGCTGAGCAGTCTCGCTGCTTTAGCGGGCCGCTTCGATCTCCTGCAGTAGCTGGCGCAATTCTCGCGCCAGTCGCGGCGCGGCAGCTATGCGCGAGCGAGGAGCGCGATCGGCGGCCGATGTCACCTCTTCGCCGCCCTCCGGCGCCGCGCTGAGACGCTGGAGCACCGTGGTCAACTCTTCGACTGCAGTCTGCAACTCTGAAAACCCGGCAGCGCCGGCAAGTTTGTTGTCTTCGGTGGGCCATTGCCGCGCGGCCGCAGAATGCATTGTTGTCTCGAACGCCTCGACCGATGTCCGCATCGCCGCTTCGAGCGCCGCGGTGTTCGCCGATAAACGGTTGATTGCATCGAACAGGGCATCGTGCTTCTGCTCGATCGACGCTACGAGCCGCTCCGGAATTTGCGCCGGTGGTGTCGGCACTGTCTCGCCGGTCAAGGGGCGGCTGCAAGCCTGCTCCAGAAGTTCCACAGCGCGGCTCAGCAGCCGGACTTCGATGCGCTCTCCGGGTAGCTGACAGATCGCATCGAGCAGCGGTTCCGCGGTGACGTCGACAGCGGTGCGGCCGAGAATCCCGAGGAGTATCAAGCCGGCGATTATCATCATCGCAGAAGCCGTTGGAATCGCGCCGGGTTCAATTGGCAGGGAAGCGCGGTCGTGTACCAATGCCAAGGCTGCGATCCCGGCGAGAACGATCAGCGCACTGAAGAAATGACACCGAGCTAGCCAAACATAATAAAGTCTCGCCATCTCGCCTCTGATGTCGCTCATCGTCAGGCGGATATCCAGCGCACTGCCGCCCCTCGGGTCTACCGATTGGGCCAGCGCCACAGCCAGCCTCGGTGCGAGCCGCCGCAACCCAGTGACCAAGACACCGCGCTGCTCGCGTCGGCCAGAGTCCTGATCAGCCGCCGTTTGTGCCAGATGATGCCGCAAGCGAAGGATATCGGCGACGAGCGTTGTCGTCGTCATCAGGACCGCGCACAGGCCATACACGGCCAGAGCGGCGACCGCGACAGCGGGCCAGCGTGACAATATGACCGGCGCAATCTCGCCGCGCGGAGCGTTTATTACCCCCGGGATGGCCGTTGCTGCGGCCATGAAAAGCGCCCCGATTGCGCTCGACAAGACGATCATCCATGGTCTCATCGATGCTCCTTCCATCACCCGCGATCACGGGTATCAATCTGCCCTTCGGCTTGCGCTGCGGCGCCCTCAGAGTATCAGATGACGATTAACAATTCCTACCCTGCAGCGCCCGGGCGGCGGTCGGATAAGTGAGATGAGGGATTAAGGCCGCCAGTCGCGCCCGCGATCCGTGAGACCGTCTTACGCGCTCTTCAACCTTCGCTGGCCTGAACTCTGGCCCAGCTGTCGCGCAGTCCGACTGTGCGGTTGAAGACGAGGCGTTGAGGCGAACGGTCTGGGTCTGCGCAAAAATAGCCTTGACGTTCGAATTGGACTGATTCTTCGGGGAGCGAGGCTGAGAGCGACGGCTCGACGCGAGCCTCGCTCAGCGTCTCGAGTGACCGCGGGTTGAGATCGGCCAAGAAATCACCGCCGACACCCGGGTCAGGGCGGGTGAAAAGCGGGTTGTACAGGCGGATTTCCGCTGGCAAGCTATGAGCTGCAGCGACCCAATGTAATGTCGCTTTGACCTTTCGGCCGTCGGGCGAATTGCCGCCTCGGGTCGCCGAATCGTAGGTACAGATCAGCTCCACGACATCTCCGGCTGGATTTTTCACCGCCTCGCGGCAGGTCACAAAAAAGGCGTAGCGCAACCTGACCTCCCGGCCCGGCGACAACCGAAAGAAATTCTTGGGCGGTTGTTCCATAAAATCGTCTCGCTCGATGTAGAGTTCGTGCGCGAAGGGTATCCGCCGCGAACCGGCCGCCGGGTCTTCGGGATTGTTGACGGCCTCGAGCTCCTCGGTTTGTCCCGAGGGGTAATTAGCGATTACGAGCTTCAGCGGACGCAGCACCGCCATCCTCCGCGGGGCCGCCTTGTTCAGGTGCTCGCGCACCGAGTGCTCGAACATCGCCACGTCCACGACGCTGTTCGCTCGGGCGACGCCGGCGCGGCGCACGAAGTCGCGAACCGCAGGCGCTGGAACCCCCCGACGCCGCAGCCCGGCAAGCGTCGGCATCCTGGGGTCGTCCCATCCTGTCACCCGGCCCTCGCGGACCAGTTCTGTCAGAAAGCGTTTGGACAAAACCGTATAGGTGAGGTTGAGGCGGGCGAATTCGTATTGTCGGGGCCGCGACGGCACCGGCAGATTGTCGATAAGCCAGTCATAGAGCGGTCGGTGGTCTTCGAACTCGAGCGAACAGAGCGAATGGGTCACCCCTTCGATTGCGTCGGATTGGCCGTGCGCGAAATCGTAGGTCGGGTAGATGCACCACTTCACTCCGGTGCGCGGGTGCTCTGCATGCAGAATCCGATAAAGCACCGGGTCGCGCAGGTTCATATTTCCGGAGGCCATATCGATCTTGGCGCGCAACACCCTGGCGCCGTTCGGGAATTCGCCGGCTCGCATGCGCCGGAAGAGATCGAGGTTTTCGGCGACGGGCCTGTCGCGGTAAGGGCTGTTGCGCCCGGGCTCGGTCAAGGTGCCGCGCATCGCCCGCATCTCTTCGGCGGGGAGGTCGTCGACATAGGCCTTTCCCGCGCGGATCAGATGCTCGGCCCAATCGTAAAGCTGCTCGAAATAGTCCGAGGCGTAATAAAGGTACGGGCCCCAGTCGAAGCCAAGCCAGCGCACGTCGCGCTTGATCGCGTCGATATATTCCTGCTCCTCCTTGGTCGGGTTGGTATCGTCAAAGCGCAGGTGGCAGCGCCCGCCATATTCCTGGGCCACGCCGAAATTGAGCCAAATCGCTTTGGCGTGGCCGATGTGCAAATAGCCGTTCGGTTCCGGCGGAAAACGGGTTACCACCTCGGCGTTGCGCCCGGCGGCTATATCGGCATCGATGATGTCGCGGATAAAGTCGCGGCCCGGCCCCGCCGCAGTCTCGTTTGCCATCACACTCCTTGGCTCCGTCATCCTGCCTATGTGGCGCATTCGCCCGCGCGGGCAAGGTGGAAGGCCCCTCACCCAGCCCTCTCCCCGCATGCGGGGAGAGGGTCCGAGCTGCGGCGCGGCAGGTGAGGGGCAGCAACCGACGGAGTGAGAGGCTAAAGCTCTACGGCCGCTCTCCGATATCAGCGGGCGGGGCCGCCGAGATGCTTATTGAAGAAGGCAAACACCTTGTGCCAGCCGTCGACCGCCTGCTCGGGGCGGTAATTCGGGCGATACCACGCGAAGAAGGCATGACCGGCGCCGTCGTAACGGTGGAACTCGTAGTTCTTCCCGTGGCGCTTCAACGCGGCTTCGGTCTTGTTGACGTGTTCGACGGTCGGGTTCGGGTCTTCATTGCCGAACAGGCCCAACAGCGGGCAATTGATCCCTTCGGTCAGATCGATCGGCGCCACCGGCTGCGCCTTGGTCAGCCGCGCGGGGTCGTCGACAACGACGTTGCCGCCCCAGCAATCGACGGCCCCCTGGATGAGGTGCGAGAGCTTGCAGGCCGCGAGATAGGCTTGGCGCCCGCCGGAGCAGAAGCCCATCACGCCGACCTTGCCGCTGGCATGCGGCTGCGAGCGCAGAAAGTCGATCGCGCCGGTCACATCACCGAGCATCTGCTCGTCCGGGATGCCGCCGCCTTCGCGGATCTTCGCCACGACTGCCTCATCGGCGCCGTCGCCGACCCGGAAATAGAGGCTCGGCGCCACCGCGGCATAGCCGTGATGGGCGAATTTGCGTGCCACTTCGCAGGTCCATTCGTCCCACCCTGGCATATGATGGATCACGACGACGCCGGGATGCGGCCCGGCATTGGTCGGATGCGCATAATATGCATCGCCGCGGTCGCCGCCGGCGCCGCGATAAGTCGCCATACCCGCCTGTGCGTTCCGAAACGCCATGTTGGACCCTCCCTTTTGATGCCGGCGGCTCTCTTGGCACCGAACCCCGGGGAAAGCAAGCCCCACTTGACATTCGTGTCGCTGTCCGGACCCTGCTCGGTCGAAAAACGCGGTGGGAAGCTTCTTGATGACAGGTGTCCTTGATGGCGTTCGCGTACTTGATTTCACGACCACGATCGCCGGGCCGCATTGTACGCGCCTGTTGGCCGATCTCGGCGCCGAGGTAATTAAGGTGGAAGCGCCCGATGGCGATATGATGCGCACACGGCCGCCGCGGCGGAACGGCGCCAGCACCAGCTTTGGCCAGCTCAATGCCGGGAAAAAGAGCATCATCCTCGATCTTAAGGCGCCGCAAGCGGTCGACGCGGTCCGGCGGCTCGCCGCCACCGCCGATGTCGTCGTCGAGAATTTCCGGCCGGGCGTGATGCGCCGGTTCGGCCTCGATTACGAAGCGCTCGCACCGATCAAATCCGAGCTGATCTATTGCGCCATTTCGGGCTACGGCCAGACCGGCCCGTCGTCGCAGCTGCCGGCTTATGCTCCGGTGATCCATGCCGCCTCCGGCTACGATCTGGCGCATATGGCATACCAGGGCGAACAGCGTCGGCCGGATTATTGCGGCATCTACATCGCCGACGTGCTGACCGGCACTTATGCATTCGGCGCGATCACGGCGGCGCTCTTCCAGCGCCAGCTGACCGGCCGGGGGCAGATGATCGATGTCTCGATGCTCGAAAGCATGCTGAGCCTGACATTGAGCGAAATCCAGGCCGCCCAGTTCGCGCTGCCGCCACTGGGCAGGCCGATCTTTGGCCCGATCGTCGCCAAGGACGGGTACATCAATCTGTCGATCGCCAGTGAAAGGACATTTCAGAATCTGGCCGTCGCCTCTGGTCATCCGCAGTGGATCACGGATCCGCGCTTTGCCGAATACAATGACCGGCGGCGCAATTGGGGCGAGCTGATCGACGAGCTTGAAGAGTGGTCGCGGCGGCACACGACCGCCGAAGTCCAAGCGGTGTTCGACCGCCATGGGGTGCCTTCCTCGCCGTACCGCACTGTCAAGGAGGCGATGGCCGATCCGCAACTCGCGCATCGCCAGGCTTTCGCCGAGGTACATGACGCGGGCGGCGGCTTTCTCGCACTCAACCCGCCGTTCCGATTTTCCGCCGCGCGGGCAGCAGCCGTCCCCTATGTGGCAACGCTCGGCGAGCACACCGAAGCGGTGCTGACCGAAATCGGCTACACCCCGGCGGAGATTGCGGCTCTCTTCAGTCCTGCCGGATCAGACTCTGGCGCGTGACGACGACCTCGCCGCCCACGGTCAGCTGCACCAGGTTGACGGTTTGGGCAAGCTCGGGCGAGCCCGAATAGAAGGCCTGCACGGCCCCATTGCCGACGCGCATCGGACGGTCCCAGTGACCGAGCGCCAGGTAATCGACAGCAGTGGCGGCGATTTCCTCGTCGCTGAAGACCCAGGACGGGCGTAGCGGATTGGCGCGGGTTTCCGGCGGCTCGTAATGACCGTGCGCCATTGCAACCTGCCAGCGCATCGATCGGGCCCGCGGGCCACGCAATGGCGCCATGTCGAAATAATCCCGATGAGCATGTCCCCAGACTTCAAGGTCGTATGCCGGGAAACGGACCGCCTCGTCATGCGTAACGCCGAGAACGTGAACATTCGGAATGGAGGCGATGCCGCCGCGAAGGAAAACCGAATCCGGCAGAGCCGGGTCGTGATTGCCGGGCAATATCACAATCGGCATATCCGACTCGGCGAGGAGCCTGGCGGCGCGGTCGAGAACAGCGGCGCCCAGCTGATTGCTCTCGAACGTGTCGCCGGCTAGCAGAACGAGGTCGGCCCGGAGCGCTCCGGCAGTCGCCAGCACTGCTCCCAGCCCCGCAGTGCCCCGGCTCTCGTCAATATGGACATCGGAGCTATGGACTAAGACCGGCACGCTCACACCCGTTCGAAATCGGTGCGCTCGGTGACCGGCAGGTCGTACAGGTAGCGGCGCAGGCAGTCGAGGCCGAGTTCGACGGCGCCGAGACGCACCCAGTCGCGGCCGCCATAGATGCGCGAGCGGCGCGACTCGACCCGCTCGGGCCCGGCGATCGCGAGATGGATGCTGCCGCCGAAATCGATACGGTCGGGGCCGTCATCGACCTCGATCAACACCGCGAGCGCGTGAGTGGCGCCGGTCTCCTCGCGTAGCGCCTGCGCCACCCGTTCGGCTGCTTCGCGGCTCATTTCGCCCGAGATCAGCGCGCCGTCGAGACCGAGTGCTGCGGCGATCTCGGCCGGGTCGCGGGCGACCAGGCCGCGGCGGAACACCTTCTCCCCGCCGGGCAGATGCGCGAGGCGCGCGGCGATCTGGCCGGCGGTGAAGGTCTCGACCACGGCCAGCGAGCCTCCGCGGGTGGCGAGCGCGTCGAGCACAACGCCTTCGAGCGTCTGTCCATCCTCGGCGATGATGAAATTGCCCAGACGCCTGCGCACCTCCGCCTCGACCGGCGCCAGTTTTCGTTGGATATCGTCCATATCAGCGCCGCGCAGGGTGAGCTTGGTCTCGATCTGCGGATAGTGTGTGCGAAAGCCGAGCTTGACGCTGCCGTCGGGGACGAGGTCCTCGACGCCGGTCAACAGCTGATCGACATGCGACTCGCCGAGCCCGTAGGAATGAAACCGCTTCAGATGGATCGCCGTCGGTGCGCCGCCGCGCGCCAAGAGCCGCGGGATGATCTGCTCTTCGAGCATGCGGCGCAGCTCACGCGGCACGCCGGGGGTGAAGAAGAACCGCGCCTTGCCGATGTCGAGCGCAAAGCCGCAGGCGGTGCCGATCGGGTTGTCGAGGATCTCGGCGGTCGAGGGCAGCATCGCCTGCTTTGTGTTGTTGGAAGACATGACGCGGTTGCGGCGGCGGAAGAAATCCTCCATCCGCTGCAGCCAGTCCTCGTTGAGGACGAGCTCGACCCCAGCGGCACGCGCCGCGATCTCCTGCGACAGATCATCGATCGTCGGCCCGAGCCCGCCATTGACGATGACCGCATCGGCGCGTTCGCCCGACAGCCGAAACGCGGCCAGCAATTCCTCACGGTCGTCGCCGACGGTCGTCCCCCAGCTGACCGACAGCCCGAAATCTTCGAGCTTCTGTGTCATATAGCTGAAATTGGTATTGACGATCTTGCCGGTCAGCACCTCGTCGCCGGTGCAGATGATCTCGATCCGCATTCTCGTTCCTATTGATCAGCCGGGATCGCGGGCCTCTGGCCCGCACGCGGGCGGGACGCCCGCGCTCCACTTACAGCATCAGGCATAGAGTTCACTACTCGAACGCGCGCTTGATGCGCGCCCAGTCTTCGATGGCGCGCTCCTCGCCGGGGGTGATCGCAATGACGATCTGGCTCCAGCCAGCCTCGCGCAACGCCTCGACCCGCTGTTTCAATTCCTGCTCGCGGGCGGTGAAGGTCGTGCGCCGGATCAATTCGGCGGTCACGAATTGGCGCTCCTCGGGTTTGACGAACAGGAAATGCCCGCGGTGGTTCGTCAGATAGCGCGCATCGGGCGGCTCGTAGCGGCGCGCCATCGCGACATAGCCGGCGACTTCGGCCGCGACCTCCTGTGGCGCCGGCGAGGTGTTCTGCCAACCCTCCATGTCGAAATCCGCCGCCCGATGCAGCAGCACGGCGGCGCGCGGTCCGGCCTGCGCCATCGCCCGCGGGCTGTCGGCCGGCTCGCCGTCGCCGAGCACGCAGCCGCAGGTCCAGGCCGTCGCGTAGAGATCGGCCCCATTGCGGCCGGCCGCCTTCCAGCTCTGCTGCATGCTCTCGAGCGCGCCCAGCGCGCCGGGAACGTCGGAGACGAAGGTTTTCCAGCCGGCGTTCAGCTTCGCCGTCAGCGCCTGCGAGCGCGGGCCATAGGCGGAAATGTGCAGCGGGATCGCATCCTTGGTATTGATCAGCCCGATCTCGGGATTGAGAAACCTGATCTTTCGGCGCTTGCCTTCGATCGCGGTCTCGACCGTCTCGTCGTTCAAGAGGCCGTAGACGACGCGAATATATTCTTCCATCTCGGCCAGCTTGACGGCGCCGAGCCCCATCGCGCGCTGCGCCGAAAAGCCGGTGCCGATGCCGAAATCGATCCTCCCCGGCGCCAGCCCGTTGAGTGTCGCCAGCGCGTTGGCGGTGACCGCCGCGATGCGGTTCGACGGCACCAGCACGCCGGTGCCGAGGCG
>Ga0310909_10000050_pt1 | contig 45656 bp, 37 predicted proteins | sample GREbulkMGT000H_FD_203449 | JGI IMG/M metagenome (GOLD analysis project Ga0310909, IMG submission 203449) | Lab enrichment of tropical soil microbial communities from Luquillo Experimental Forest, Puerto Rico - GRE.bulkMG.T000H | ecosystem: Environmental > Terrestrial > Soil > Tropical forest >... | reverse complement strand
CGGAAGCTGGCATTGCTGGAACCGCCGCTCGGGTCGTTGGTGCCGTCCGGCGAGCAGTTCACGGAATGGGTGGCATCTGTCCGCGAGATCTACGACTCGGGAGACAAAACTGCGGCCACGGACATCATCCTGGCAGGCGCGTACGGACAAGAGTACCGGCGATTCACCGACGGCGCCCTGCCTGCGGGTGCGTTCGACCGCGCGGTATCCGATATCGACACGTTCTTTCAAGTCGAACTCGGAGCCATGCAACGCTGGAATATTACAACCGAAGGCCTGAAAGATATTCGACACCCGGTGCTGTCGATGCGCGGCAGCGATACATTGCCGGTATTCTTTGAGGGCGCCGATCTACTGCAGCAGTTATACCCCGCACCCGAGACCCTCGGATTCGTTCCAATGCTCGGGACGCCCACGGAAACCCGGATCTGCTCGCCGACCTGGCTCTGCGGTGGGTGGATGAAGCCGTCGACGGGTGGGACGGCCGAGCAGTGGTGGTGTGCGAGCGCGTGGACCGCGACCGGGTCGCCTGGTGCACGGACGGCCAGGTGGAGCTGCCGCCGGCCGGGTCGGGGCGCGGAGTTCCCCGGCTGCTGCCGATCGTCAGCGCCATTGTCCCGGTCGGCGAGCGCACCTTCCCCGAGAACTTCAACGAACCGACCGTTGCCGCGCTGAAGGCGACCTGGCTGCTGATGCGGCAGCCACTGGCGACCTGCGAGCCGGCACCGGTCGAGCGGGCCGACGCCCGCCGGATGCGCCGCGCCGGCCAGCGGGCCGGCACGAAGTCGTCCGGTGCGGCGTCGGGGACCTTGCGGGCCTTCTTCGCGTTCAGTTACTTGAGGATCTTCACCGCTTCCAGCAGTGACGCGGCGCTGGTGCCGCCGCTGAAGTCCACCGCCTCCAGCACCGCCGGGGTGAACGAGGGCAGGTGTCCGTAGGACTCGGTCATCATCGCCAGGTGCCCGTTGTCGCGCGGCAGCCGCGGCTGCGCGGTGGTCAGCGCGCCGCGCAGCCGCTCCAGCCCAAGCCCACGCAGCACACCGCCGACGTTCTCGTCGGGGATCCCCATGGCGCTTCAAGAGCCGCGACGACGATCACGCAACCCGCGCTCGTCTCGTCTCCGCTATCGCGGGCAGCTCCGACGAGACGAGCGCTACCAGCAAACCCCGCCGCGCGAAGGGGTCAAAATTGGAAGCCGATGAGGGGTCAAATTTGGGAGCCGATTGACACCAGCGAAAGCTGATACGCCGAGATTAGAGGGGTGCTTACCTCTTGAGGGCGTCGATCCGTCGCTGAATAAACCACGAGAAATAGCCGTCATACTTGTTCTGGACCTCGGGCTTGAGCCAATCGAGGCCGGTGATCGTGCCGCGGCAGCTTGGTGTTCCACACCGGCATTTCATCCGGCTCGTCGTCGTTCATTGCGTAATCAAACGTCAGCTCTTCATCTGCTTCGATGTCCCGAAGGGCGAGATGGACCACTTGACCTTGCAACCCGAGATTTGGCTCGCACGAGTGGTTCAGGTGCATCATGCCGCCTTCACGCTCGCGCTTGGTCGCCGGGCTCATAAAAAGGTCTTCGGTGATTTGAATTTCAGATGGCCCAGCTCCTTGCCGATCTGGTCGCGCTGAGCTCTGGTGAGGATGTAGCCGCCTTTCACCACCACGACCTCGCCCATCTCGATAGCTCGTTTTGCGAAGAGTCCCCGCCCGTCGATCGGGCTTTTACGCTTCTCGACCTTTGGCGAGAAATGACTGAGGTTGAGTTGGCGCTTGCCCACAGTTTCACCTCTGACTGGCCCTGGGCTTGGTGCCGACCGCGCAATGAAAGGGCCACGCCACCATCAACACTCCGTCCTGCTCCGCCTCGTCGCGGGCGGCATGCCAGATCGGGAGCTCCTCCGCGGTCAGCAAGGATAGCGTGTAGTCCTCGCGAGGCCGCCAAAGCGCCCCACCCGGCCGATCCAGCGTGAGCAGGGACGGGCAACTGACGAGATCGCCCAGCCCGGCTCGCCGCATCCGGCGATAAAGACTGGCATCCGCGACGCCCTTCTCGGCAACCGATCGCGGCGGTTGGGCGATCTTTCGGCGGATCGGCTCGGGCAGGTCAAGGTTCCACCATTGCGGCAGGTCGAGCGAGCGGACGATGATGCCGATGCGCCCGCCCGGCGCGGCGACCCTTACCATCTCGGCAATCGCGCGATCGGCATCGCACTCCTCGAGCACGGTGACGGAAAAGATTGCGCCAAACGCGGCGTCAGGCAATGGCAAGGTCTCGGCGCTGCCCGGCAGAAAGCGGATCGCATCGGCCAGCCCCTCCTCGGCCGCCAGCGCTTCGGCTTCCTTCAGGTAGAACGGGTTCACATCGATCGCGGTGATCGGGTTGGCGTGGCCAAGACGCTGGGCCAGCAGCCGGTCGAGTGAGCCGGCACCGCACCCGACATCGAGGATAGCCTCGCCCTGCTGCGGCGCGATCGTGTCGATCAAGTTACGGAACATCGCCTGATAAGTCGGCACGCGCGCGCGGTCTTCGAGCAAGGCGATGCTGCCGAGATGGCGGCCGCCCACGCTCACGACGGTGAAATGGCGAGCGAGAAGCGGGATTGCCGGCGTCCATTGCGACGGCGCATGGAATAACGGCAACAGCAGCAAAGCGGGTCCGCTGCCCTCGATGTGATAGGAAATCTCGGCATGGCTGCCCACGATTGCCGGAGAGCGCGGCGCGTCTGCCACGAACCGCGCCAAAAAACCGGTCATATGCTCTGTGAGTTCCACGGTGCGGTCGGCAGCGACATCGGACCAGGTCTGCGCTTCATAGCCGTCTAGGACGTGCCGCTCGGCTCCCGGGAGACGAGCGGCAGCGCGGACGGTCACGTCAAAACCCGGCCCGTGCTCGCCCGACACCATCAGTACGCGGTCGGCGAGCAGGATGAACGGGGCGGGGTCGAGATAGAACGGCGCACACAACACGATCCCAGCGAGACGGTCGGGATTCGCCGCCGCAAGCTCGGCAATGTCGCCCGGGATCTGCGTCGCAATATGCACGCGGCCGAGCCCGAGATGGTCGAGCACGGCGATAAGACGCGCGGCCGACGAAAGATCGTCACTCATGTAATCCCCCAGTGTGGTGCAGCACCACGATGGCCCGCGCGGACCTATTGGCGCCCGGGATCGGCGAGATCATTGGCGGCAGCCGGCGCGAGGATCGGCTCGACATCTTGGATCGCAGGATGGCCGACTCGACATCGATAAGCAGCACCACGCCCCACCCTGCGGGGAGGGCTGGGTGGAGGGCGCCTGTCGGAAATAACCCGCGGGGCCAATCACAGCGGGATGTTGTCGTGTTTTTTTGGGGGGTTGGCGAGCTGTTTGCCGCGCAGCATCGCGAGCGCGCGGCACAGCCGCCGGCGGGTGCCGCGCGGCAGGATGACGTCGTCGATGAAGCCGCGGCTCGCCGCGACAAAGGGGTTGGCGAATTTCTCACGGTATTCCTCGGTGCGCGCCTCGATCGCGGCCTCGTCACCGAGATCGGCGCGAAAGATGATCTCGACCGCACCCTTCGGACCCATCACCGCGATCTCGGCAGACGGCCACGCGTAGTTGATGTCGCCGCGCAAATGCTTCGAGCTCATCACGTCATAGGCCCCGCCATAGGCCTTGCGGGTGATCAGCGTGACTTTCGGCACGGTGGCCTCGGCAAACGCGAAAAGCAGCTTCGCGCCATGCTTGATGATGCCGCCATGTTCCTGGGCCGTCCCCGGCAAGAAGCCGGGGACGTCGACAAAGGTCACGATCGGGATATTGAAACAGTCGCAGAACCGCACAAAGCGCGCCGCCTTGCGCGAGCTGTCGATATCGAGACAGCCGGCGAGCACCATCGGCTGGTTAGCGACAATCCCGATCGTCGAGCCCTCCATCCGCGCGAACCCCACAATGATGTTGCGCGCGAAGTCGGACTGGATCTCGAAGAAGTCGCTGTCGTCGACGACCTTCTCGATCAATTCCTTCATGTCGTAGGGCTTATTGGGACTCGTCGGGACGAGGGTGTCGAGCGAGGGCTCGACCCGGTCGGGCGGATCGGTGGTCGGCCGCAGGGGCGGCTGGACCCGGTTCGAGGCAGGCAGGAAATCGATGAAGCGGCGCAATTCGATCAAGGCCTCGACATCGTTCTCGAAAGCCAGATCGGCGACGCCCGAGCGTTGCGTATGGGTCAAGGCGCCGCCCAATTCTTCTTGCGTCACGGTCTCATGGGTAACGGTCTTGACCACCTCCGGCCCGGTCACGAACAGGTAGGACGTGTCCTTGACCATGAAGATGAAATCCGTCATCGCCGGCGAATAGACCGCGCCGCCGGCGCACGGGCCCATGATCATCGACACCTGCGGCACGACCCCGGAGGCGAGAACGTTGCGCTCAAAAACCTCGGCATATCCGGCGAGCGAGGCGACCCCGTCCTGAATCCGGGCCCCGCCGGAATCGTTGAGCCCGATCACCGGCGCGCCGACATTCATCGCCTGGTCCATGATCTTGCAGATCTTTTCGGCGTGGGCCTCGCTGAGCGAACCGCCGAACACCGTGAAGTCCTGGCTGAACACAAAGACGAGCCGCCCGTTGATCGTGCCATAGCCGGTGACGACGCCGTCGCCCGGGATCTTGTGCGCATCGATGCCGAAATCGTGGCTGCGATGCTCGACAAACATGTCCCACTCCTCGAAGGAACCTGGGTCGAGGAGAAGTTCGAGACGCTCGCGTGCGGTCAGCTTGCCGCGGCGGTGCTGTGCCTCGATGCGGCCCGGTCCGCCGCCTGCGCGCGCCGCCTCTCGCTGCTTCTCCAGGCGGGTGAGAATTTCCTGCATATCGCCTCGCTAGCAAGCAAAGCGCGAAATAGCATTGACCGCACAGCGACACCAGCGGCCCGGCGACCCCGTTCCCACGCGCAGCGGCGTCAATATCCCGCCTCCGCGCTCAAAATGGATCCCTCTCGGAAATCTTCGGTCCGTTGCGATATTACCATCCCCAAAATTGCCTCATTCGTCATGCATACTCGGCTTGAGCGCCTGGGACGTGAAAAGTGCGATGAGACTTATTGGATGCGAACGCATTACAACCAAAGAGAGAATTTGCTGCAGATCCGCTGCAGATTGCACAAAAAGCGAAATGCGACATAATTTCAGGTTGTAGCTTGACCAAAATCCTCGACTTTGCTTGTTGCCGAGGCCGGCTGGTCGCGCGAGCGTTATCGTGGCAATCTCGTACCCCTTGAAAGCCGGAGTTCAACAATGCAAATCGATCGGCTCGATCATTTGGTTCTGACCGTAGCCGACATTGCCCGCACCTGCGAGTTCTACACGCGCGTGCTGGAGATGGAGGTTGTGCGCTTTGGCGAGGCCGCACCGCGCTTCGTTTTGGTCGACAGAAGATCAATCTGCATCCGGCCAACAACATTCCAGGCCTCGTCGCCGACAAGCCGACCCCCGGGTCGGCGGATTTGTGCTTCATCACCGCGACGCCGCTCGCCGAAGTGACCGCACACTTCGAAAAATGCGGCGTTCCGGTCATGGCGGGGCCGGGGCCGCGCGCCGGCGCCATCGGCACGATACAATCGGTCTATATTCGCGACCCGGACCGCAACCTGATCGAAATCTCAAACTACTGAGGCTCTGCGATGTCGCTGCGCCGGAAACACCTCGGGATCCTGTCGGAGCTTGTGCCTGCCGGGATCGTCGGCGTGTCGATGCTGGTCGGTTCGACCGCGCCGAGCCCGGCGTTCGGCGGCGCTACTGCTCGGGCAGCTAACGAAGCCAGCGTGCTCGATCGCCTCTCCTCTGCCGTGGAGGGTGCAGAATCGAGCCACGGCGGGGACCCACACATGTGGCGTCCCGAGCTCGAAGGCCCGCAAGGGCCAATGCAGGTCTCGGCCGCCGCGGCTTCTGATGTCGGCGGCGGCGACCGTTTTGATGATGCGCAAAACCGCGCGCTCGGCCGCGCCTATCTAGCCTACTTGTACCGGCGATACGGCAGCTGGCCCGATGCAGTTGCCGCCTATAATTGGGGGCCGGGCCGCATGAACAGCTGGATCGGCAGCGGCCGGCCCTTCGATAAATTTCCGCCGGCAGTCGCGCAATATCGCAGCCGCGTAACGATAACTTCGGGACTGGCTGCCGACGCCAGCGGCACAGTGGTTGGCGGGCCGGTCAATGGCCGGCTGACGAGGCTCGCGCTGCTCCGTGCGTTGGCCAGGCGGGAAATGACCGCTCGGCGTCACGCCCGCAGCGGCCCTGACGAGGTCGCGCTGCTCTATGCCGAGATAATGCAGGCCACGGCCTCGGGCGACCGTTGAGATTGCCGAAGCTGATTTATAAATTCATATGGACTGGTCGGAGTGAGAGGATTTGAACCTCCGGCCCCCGCCTCCCGAAAGCGGTGCTCTACCAGGCTGAGCTACACTCCGCCGACCGAAGGCGAGATATAGCGAGCGAACCCCGGCGGGGCAAGGCCGGGCCCTCGCCGCCGCAAGCCCGTCAGGAGCTGCGTTCGGTCGCGAAGGCGGCGGCCTCGATCAGCGCGCGCCGCTCGACGCCGTCGTGAAATATCGACAGCGCATCAATCGCCGTCGCGGCATAGCCGCGGGCTCGCAGCAGGGTCTCGGCGAGAGCGCCACGGCGCTCGATCAGCTCGATCGCATGCTCGAGATCGCCCGGGCGCTGATCCATCTCTTCGAGCGCGCGGCGCCAGAAGACGCGCTCTGCCTCGTCGCCGCGCGCGAAAGCGAGGAGGATCGGCAAGGTAACCTTGCCCTCGCGAAAATCATCGCCGATGCTCTTGCCGAACTCGGTCTGTCGCGCCGAAAAATCGAGCATGTCGTCGACCAGCTGAAAGGCGATCCCGAGACTACGGCCGAACCGATCCAGCGCCGCCTCCTCCTCTGAAGGCCGGGCGGCGAGGACTGCCCCGATTCGGCTGGCTGCCGCGAACAACTCCGCGGTCTTCGCCTGGACCACCTCGAGATAGACGGTCTCTGTCGTTTCGAGGTCGTTTTGCGTCCGCAGCTGCAGCACTTCGCCCTCGGCGATGATCGAGGAGGCGCGCGACAGGATCTCGAGAATGCGCAACGATCCGTCCGCAACCATCAGCTCGAAAGAGCGGCTGAACAGAAAATCGCCGACGAGGATGGCCGGTTTGTTGCCCCAGAGCGCGTTGGCGGTATCGCGGCCTCGCCGCAGATCGCTCGCGTCGACGACATCGTCGTGCAGCAAGGTCGCGGTGTGGATGAACTCGACCGCCGCGGCAAGCCCGATGTGCCGGCTCCCGCTGTATTTGCAAAGGCGGGCACAGCCGAGCGTCAGCATCGGCCGCAGCCGCTTTCCACCGCCCGCGATAATGTGGCCGGCGAGCTGCGGGATCAGTGCGGCCGAGCTCTGCATGCGCTCGACGATGAGCCGGTTGACGCATTCCAGCTCGCTTCCGAGAAGCTGGGCTAGCGGGTCGAGAGACGGTTTTCGGCCCGCCTGAACCCGATCGACACCCGCCGCCAGCGCCACCCAATTCTCCTGCCTGTCCCGCGGGCGGGCCAATGGCCACCCGATCAGCTTGACGCGCGTTGACGGCAGCGAGCATAGATTGACGGGGTGAGCGGTCAAGGGCCGCGCCATTGGGTCGCGTTCCGGCCTCACAAGGTTCGGAGGTAATGAAGGAGCTGTTGCGCACCAACGACCCGGTCCGCCTCTCTTTTCTGCAGATGTTGCTAAGAGATTCCGGGATCGAAAGCTTGGTGCTCGACCACCATACGAGCCTGGCCGAAGGAAGCATCGGCGCCATCCCGTGCCGTCTGGTGGTCGCGGAACGGGACTATCGGCGCGCTTGCTCGATCCTCGCGGCAGCCGGCGAAGAGGTGTTATGAGCGAGCTCGAAAATGGCGAGCCCTCCTATACCGAGGACCGGCTGCTCGGCGGCCGGGTCTGCATCAGGCAGCCCGCCGGCGGATACCGGGCTGCGATCGACCCGGTGTTCCTCGCTGCGGCAGTGCCGGCGGAACCCCATCAACTGGTGCTCGATGTCGGTTGCGGGGCCGGTGCTGCGATGTTGTCCCTTGCGGCCCGAGTGCCGCACTCGCGTCTGGTCGGACTCGAGATGCAACGAGATCTCGTCCGTCTGGCTGGCGACAACGTGATCCTCAACCGGCTCGAGGCGCGCGCCTCGGTCATGATCGGCGATCTGCTGCACCCGCCGCCGCGGCTTTCGCCGGGTGCATTCGACCACGTCATGGCGAACCCCCCATACAATCCGGGCAGCAATGCAAACCTCCCGGCGTTGTCCAGCAAGATCACGGCGACGACCGAGGGGGAGGCGGATCTCGCGGCCTGGGTTCGCTTCTCGCTGGCGATGGTCCGCGCCAAGGGCAGCGTCACCTTCATTTACCGCGCCGACCGGATTGACGCGCTGCTCGGACAGATTGCCGGCCGTGCCGGCGAGGTTGTCGTGTTTCCGCTGTGGCCGGGGCAGGGCAGAGCCGCCAGCCGCATCCTTGTTCGCGTCCGAAGCCAAGTATCCGCACCGGCGCGGCTGGCTCCCGGCCTTGTGCTGCACGAAGCCGATGGTCGGCTCACCGCCGCGGCGGAGGCGATATTGCGCGAGGGCCGTGGGCTCGAACTCTGACGTCGGTGGCCGCGACCTACGCGAGCCCCCATTTTGGATCGCATGAAAATTCGCGATCTTCTCAATATCGAACGTCTGTGGCAGCGCGGCCCGGTCGTTTCAGTTTTGCGTTTCGAAGGGGTCATCATGCCGCGATCGCGACGCGGCGGGGTTTCGCTGGCGAGCCACGCCACCGCCATCGAACGAGCATTTCGGGCCGCGAGGCTCGTCGCGGTCGCCATCGTCATTAACTCTCCCGGCGGCTCGCCGGTTCAGTCGGCATTGCTCTACCGGCGCATTAGGCAGCTGGCTGACGAGAAGAGAGTACCCGTCATCGCTTTTGCCGAAGACATTGCGGCATCCGGCGGCTACTGGCTGGCGCTCGCCGGTGACGAGATCTACAGCGAGGAGACCTCGCTTCTCGGTTCGATCGGCATCATCAGTGCAGGATTTGGCTTTTACCAGTTGATGGGACGGCTCGGCATCGAACGGCGCCTTCATACTGCGGGGGAGCGAAAATCTCTACTGGATCCGTTTCTGCCAGAAGAAACTTCTGATCTCGCACGCCTGACGGCATTGCAGCAAGACATCCACCGATCCTTCGCGGAGCATGTGCGCCACCGCCGCGCCGGGAAAATCGATGATGGGGATGAAGCCCTGTTTAGCGGCGATGTGTGGACCGGGCGCAAGGCGTTGGAGTGTGGGCTCATCGACGGCATCGGGGAGCCTCGCGGCGTGTTGCGCGCCCGCTATGGTAACAAGGTGAAGCTGCGCCCTGTTTCGGCGGAAAGACGGCGCTGGCCCTTTCTCGGCCGCGTGCCGTTCGCCGACCGCGAACCCCTGCTGATGATCGCCGAGCTCGCCGAGTGGATTGAGGCACGGCTGCTGTGGGCCAGATTTGGATTGTGAGGGTGTCTCGATTTCGGAGCGTTCCTTGACCAGGCTTTGAGGCTACCGGTAAACCCCGAAGATGTTCGCATTTCCGAAACTCATCCTGCTCATCCTGATCATCGCTGTGATGTGGGTTGGCTATCGCTGGCGGAACGGGCCGGCGCGCGAGGTGTTGCGCCGCGGCTCGGCGCCGCGCCGCTCAGCCGCCCACACCGAGGATTTGGCACCTTGCGGGGTCTGCGGTGCCTATGTCGCCGCCGTGCCGCCAGGTTGCGGCAGACCCGATTGCCCGCTGCCGCGGTAACTCAGAAGCATTGAAGAGGACCGTATTGAGCTTCCAGTCACTCATCCGCGAGCTACAGCGCTTCTGGGCGAAGCAGGGTTGCGTTATTCTGCAGCCCTACGATCTCGAAGTTGGCGCCGGCACTTTCCACCCTGCCACCGCCTTGCGCGCGCTCGGACCCGAGCCATGGCGCGCCGCCTATGTCCAGCCTTCGCGGCGACCCGCCGACGGCCGTTATGGCGAAAACCCGAACCGCTTACAGCATTATTATCAGCTCCAGGTCATCCTCAAGCCGGCACCGGCGGAAAGCCAGGAACTCTATCTCGCCAGCCTGGGGGCAGTCGGTATCGACGCCCGTCTGCACGATATCCGCTTTGTCGAGGATGATTGGGAAAGCCCGACTTTAGGCGCCTGGGGACTGGGCTGGGAGGTTTGGCTTGACGGCATGGAGATTACTCAGTTCACCTATTTCCAACAGGTCGGTGGGATCGAATGCGACCCGGTTTCGACGGAGCTGACCTACGGTCTCGAGCGGCTGGCGATGTACGTCCAAGGGATCGAGAGCGTGTTCGATCTCGACTACAATGGTGCTAAGGGAGCCGACCGCGTCACCTATGGCCAGGTTTTCAAGCGGGCCGAGCGGGAATTCTCGACCTACAATTTTGAACTGGCGCATACCGCACGGCTGGTCAGCCACTTCGCCGATGCCGAGAAGGAGTGCCGGATGCTGATCGATCACCGATTAGCGCTGCCGGCTTATGACCAGTGTCTGAAGGCGAGCCACCTATTCAATCTGCTCGAGGCCCGCGGCGCCATCAGCGTAACCGAGCGCGCGGCCTATATCGGCCGGGTGCGTGCCTTGGCACGCGCCTGCTGCGAGACCTGGTTGGCAACGACGGACGGGTAACGTGGGCGAATTGCTGCTCGAATTACTGTCGCAGGAGATCCCGGCGCGAATGCAGCAGCGCGCCATCGAGGATTTAGCTAGGCACTTGGATGAATGGCTGCAAGCGCATCGCCTCCGGGCGACGACCATCACCAGATATATAACCCCGAGGCGAATGGCTGTGATCGCCGACGGGATCCCACCGCGCCAGCCTGACTTTGACGATCCTAGGCGTGGCCCGCGCCTCGGATCGCCGCGACAGGCGATCGATGGGTTCCTGCGTTCGGTCGGCCTCACCTCGGTCGAGAAGTGCGAGGTGCGAGAGGACCGCTATTTCGCGGTGATCAAACGCCACGGCAGAGACGCAGCCAAGGTTCTTCCCGAAGTGATCGAAGCTACGCTGACGTCAATGTCTTGGCCGAAATCGATGCGCTTTCCGGCAGCCAATTTCCGCTGGGTGCGGCCCCTTGTCTCGGTCATCTGCCTGTTCGATGGCGAGATCGTCCCGCTGCCTTTGGACGGCGTACCGGTCGCGAGAACTACGCGCGGGCACCGCTTTCTGTCCGAGGGCGATATCGCGGTTGACAACGCCGCCGACTATCGCGACCGGCTCGAAGCCGCCTATGTGATCCTGGATCACGATCGCCGGCGCACCCTGATCGCGGCCGATCTCGATCGGCTCGCCGCGGCAGCGGGGCTGTCGGTCAAGCCTGATCCTGGCCTGCTGGACGAGGTCACCGGCCTAGTCGAGTTCCCTATCGTGCTGATGGGCGCGATCGATGATGCCGGCATGGTGTTGCCGCCCGAGGTGCTGGCCACGGCGATGCGCACCCACCAGAAATACTTTTCCTGCGTGAATGCTGACGGCACGCTGGCGCCGTGTTTCCTGTTTGTGGCCAATAATCTCACTGCGGATCACGGCAAGGCGATCATCGCCGGCAATGAGCGGGTGCTGCGGGCGCGGCTGACTGACGCGCGGTTCTTTTGGGATCAGGATCGAAAAGTACGGTTAGAAGACCGAGTCGAGGCGCTCAAGGGACGCGTTTATCACGACAAGCTCGGCACGATGTATGACAAGGCTAAGCGCCTCGAACTTTTGGCCGATGCACTGGTGCCTCACGTCCCGCGCTCGGGGCGGGATCGGGCACGTCGAGCGGCGTTGTTGGCGAAAGCGGATCTTTCTACGGGCATGGTCGGGGAATTCCCCGAACTGCAAGGGATCATGGGCCGCTATTATGCTATCGATAGCGAAGATCCGGGCGTCCCAGAGGCAATCGCCGATCACTATAAACCGCTCGGTCCGACTGACACTTGCCCTACGGCGCGGGACTCGATAGTCGTGGCGCTGGCTGATAGGATCGATACCCTTGTTGGGTTCTTTGCCATAGGCGAGAAGCCGACTGGTTCCGGCGACCCGTTTGCTCTGCGGCGAGCAGCACTAGGCCTCATTCGGTTAATCCTGGAGAACCAGATCAAGACGACTGACGAAGAACCACTACGACTGCCGCTGAGGCCAATCTTTGGAGAGGCGTACCAATTACTAGATGGTCAGCTAAGCTCGTCAGGTCGTTTGCAGGCGGAGATGCACGATCCAACTGAAGAGCTGCTTGCCTTCATCGCCGACCGGTTGAAAGTGCATTTTCGTGGATGGGGCTTACGGCACGATCTAATCACCTCCGTGTTCGTCCCAACGGGCGGGAGAATGGCAGAAGATGATCTGAAACGACTCCACGACCGTGTTTACGCTCTACACCACTTTCTCAAATCCGAAGATGGCGAGAATCTCCTGATCGCGTATAGACGTGCGTCCAACATCGTCGCCATTGAAGAACGGCGCGACGGGTGTCGCTACCAGGGTGAGACCGACAGCGCATTGTTCTCCGAACATGAAGAACGGGTACTTGCTGACCAACTCTCTCGAGCTGACAAGGACCTCGCCATTTGGCTCGACAATGAGGAGTTTGTTGGTGCGATGTCGATTTTGGCTTTGCTGCGTAGCTCAGTCGATAGCTTCTTCGAAAGGGTCACGGTCAATTGTGACGAGCCCGAACGGCGCGCCAATCGGCTGCGGCTGCTGGCGCACATAAGGGATACGATGAACCAAGTTGCCGACTTCTCGCAGATCGAGGGGTAAGCAGCCCATGACGAAATGGGTCTACCGGTTTGGCAACGGCGCCGCGGAGGGTCGTGCCGACATGAAGAACTTGCTCGGCGGGAAGGGCGCCGGGCTCGCTGAAATGAGCAATTTGGGCCTGCCGGTGCCGCCCGGCTTTACGATCACAACGGAGGCCTGCGCCTATTTTTATTCACACGACAGGAGCTACCCAGCGGAGCTGCGAACAGAGGTAGCCGACGGCCTTGCTGCTCTCGAGCATTCGCTCGGCGCGCGTTTTGGCGATGTCAGCAATCCGTTGTTGGTATCGGTGCGCTCTGGAGCTCGCGTCTCGATGCCCGGGATGATGGACACCGTGCTGAACCTCGGGCTCAACGATCGGGCGGTCATCGGGCTGGCGCGCAAAAGCGGCGACGAGCGCTTTGCCTATGACAGCTATCGGCGTTTCATCCAGATGTACGCCCAGGTCGTCCTCGGCATCGACCATCATCACTTCGAAGAGTTGTTAGAAAGCTACAAGTCCGATGCCGGTGCGATGCTCGACACCGATCTCTCTGCAGAGGACTGGAAGACCGTGGTCAGCGGTTTCAACGACATCGTCGTGCGGGAGAAGGGTCGGCCGTTCCCGCAGAATCCCGAGGAGCAGCTATGGGGCGCGATCGGCGCCGTTTTTGGGTCCTGGATGAACCCGCGCGCGATCACTTATCGCAGGCTCCACAACATTCCAGAGGATTGGGGGACTGCAGTCAACGTGCAGGCAATGGTGTTCGGCAACATCGGTGCTGATTGCGCGACCGGTGTCGCCTTTACCCGCGACCCTTCGACCGGTGCAAACGAGCTGTACGGTGAATATCTCGTCAATGCCCAGGGCGAAGACGTCGTCGCCGGCATTCGCACCCCGCAGCATCTGACGATCGCTGGAAAGCAAGCGAATCATTCTGCGCTGCCGGCCATGGAAGAAGTGATGCCCGAAATGCTGGGCGAACTCTACAAGGTGCGGCGGAAGCTCGAAGACCATTACCGCGACATGCAGGACATCGAGTTCACTGTACAGCGCGGCGAGCTCTGGATGCTGCAGACACGTACTGGTAAACGAACCGCGCAGGCCGCTCTGAAAATCGCTGTGTCCTTGGTCGAAGAGGGGGTGATCGACCGCGACGAAGCGGTGCGCCGCATCGACCCGACGTCGCTCGACCAGTTGCTGCATCCGATGCTCGACCCGATGGCGAAAATCGCCGTGCTGGCCCGCGGGCTTCCGGCCTCGCCCGGGGCTGCCGCGGGCAAGGTCGTCTTCTCTGCCGACGAGGCCGAATCACTTGCCGCACGTGGAGAAGCGGCAATCCTGGTCCGCATCGAGACAAGCCCTGAGGACATCCACGGCATGCATGCTGCGAAAGGAATTTTGACGAGCCGCGGCGGGATGACCAGCCACGCCGCGGTCGTCGCACGCGGCATGGGACGACCCTGCGTCGCCGGAGCCGGCGACCTTCGTATCGACTATGAAACCGGCTCGATGGCGGCGCGCGATGCTTTGGTCAGGGCTGGCGAGCTCATCACCATAGATGGTTCGACCGGAGAGGTGATGCTCGGCGAGGTGCCGACGATCCAGCCGGAACAGTCGGGCGACTTCACCATTCTGATGGGTTGGGCGGACGCGCTGCGTCGCCTGAAAGTCCGTGCGAACGCAGAGACTCCGATTGACGCCGAAACGGCTCGCCGGCTTGGCGCGGAAGGGATCGGGCTGAGCCGCACCGAGCACATGTTCTTCGAGGCCGACCGCATCGGCGCGATGCGCCGGGTTATCATGGCTGAAGACGAAGCCGGACGGCGCGCCGGACTTGCCGAGTTGCTCCCGATTCAGCGCCGGGATTTCGTCGAAATCTTCAGAATCATGAAGGGATTGCCGGTGACGATCCGGCTATTGGACCCGCCGCTCCATGAATTCCTTCCCAAGACCGAGGCTGAGTTCGTCGAGATGGCGCGGTTCACCGGCAAGGACGTTGCTGCCATCCGCCATCGCGCCACGGCGCTGTACGAGATCAACCCGATGCTCGGCCATCGCGGCTGCCGTCTCGGCATCACCTATCCCGAGATCTACGAAATGCAGGCAACGGCGATTTTCGAGGCAGCTGTCGCGGTTATGAAGGAGGCCGACGCGGCGGTCGACCCTGAGATCATGGTGCCGCTGATCGCCACCAAAAGAGAGTTCGACATCCTCAAGACGTTGATCGACCGTGTCGGCAGGGAGATCATGGATCGGGAAGGTGTCACCGTGCCTTATCTCGTCGGCACCATGATCGAGCTGCCGCGAGCGGCCTTGCTTGCCGGCGAGATTGCTGAGGCGGCCGAGTTCTTTAGCTTTGGTACCAACGATCTGACCCAGACCGTCTTTGGACTGTCGCGCGATGACGCGGCGCGCTTCATCGGAGCTTACCAAAGGCTTGGAATCTTCGAACAGGACCCTTTCGTTACTCTCGATGTTAGTGGAGTTGGCGAACTCGTGCGCATCGCCGCCGAGCGCGGCCGCACCATCAGGCCGGGGTTGAAGCTCGGCATTTGCGGGGAGCACGGCGGTGATCCGGCATCGATCGCCTTCTGCCATTCCGTCGGCCTTGATTACGTTTCGTGCTCGCCCTACCGGGTGCCGATTGCCCGTCTCGCGGCGGCGCAAGCCGCGCTGTCGGGGGAAGCGGGGAGCGGAACTGCGTGACAATTAAAATTGCCGCAATTCTTTTGCCGCTGCTCGAGATTTCGAGCGCTGCCACCGCCCAGACCAGAGGACTTCCTACCCCAACCCCGCCACCAACGATCTATTCGGCTCCAACCCCCGCGCCGGTGACGCCGCCGATCAATCCGGGACCGGCTATCGTGCCGCCGGCCGGCCTCTCGCCGCGGCTGACGCAGCCCGGGCCAATCGCGCCAGATGCGGACCAAGGAACGCCGGCCTATCCGTCACCGCAGCTTCCCGGGCCAACCGGCCGGCAGAACCTGCAGGCCTACCGCAACCGCCTCTTGCAGCAGCAGTGGGAGCTCGAGCGCAGCGGCGTCAGCCCCGACAGTGAGCGCAGTCGAGAAATCCAGCAGCAGCTGAACCAGCTCGACTCGAGATAGCGTCCGCTCTACGGCACGGGTGTTCAACCGCCCGCGTTGTGCTGTAAGCGCATCCACGCGGGGGTCATTGGGGCGAGATTTGCAGCCCCCGCTTCCAGCTTTCTTCCTTGAAGCACTGGCTCGACCCTGAGAAGTGCGAGACCTAGCTCCTCGCAACTCGATCTCATTTCACCGACCTCGCTTCCGCCCGCCATCACCACGGTCCCTGGGGCGGGCGCCGGGCCGCGGATCTCGACCGGCATCAGCCTCTTTCGGATTAGTCCCCGGTATTTTGTCCGAGCCGTCAGTTCTTGACCGACATAGCAGCCTTTCTGCCAATCGATGCCGTTCAGTTCATCAAAACCCGCTTCGAGCAAAATAGACTTCTCCGGGACGAGGTCGCGGCTGCCGTCGGGAATCCCGAGCGAGAGCCGCAGACGGTCATAGGTCTCGAAATCGGCTTCGGCGAGACCAAGATCGGCAAATTCACACCCGGCACGATCGCGCGCTAAGATGGCGCGCGCGCCGAGCGCGGTGAGCCGCGGATCGACGAGAGCGACACCCGAGCCCAACACGCGTGCTGCTCCAAGTGTATCGGAGAGCCCGAGAGCCGCCAGTGCACCCTCACCAAAAACGGCGGCCACTGCGAGATCGGGCTGTTCCTCGAGCGACACCTTAGCGCGCAGCCGATAAATCGAAAGGCGCCTTTTCAAGTCGCCGAGACGGGCGGCCTCCGTTTCGAGCCAGATCGATTCGCCCGCTTCGACCATGACGAAATCGTGCAAATACTTTCCTTGTGCCGTGAGCAGTGCCGCATAGTAGGCTGTGTCGCGGGTGACTCTTTCGATGTCGTTTGAGACTAGTCCTTGCAAAAAGGGGCGGCGATCCGGTCCCGAGACGCTGAGCACGCCCCGATCCTGGAGCAGGACAAAGCTTCCATCGTTCATGGCGAGGTAGAGTTAAGCGAGCACGCCTTCCTTGGCAAGCTGCAGCCCTGTCGATATAACACCCGCTGATTAGTGAAATGCACATCCTGTTTGTCACCGCGACGCGCATCGGCGACGCTGTGCTGTCGACTGGCCTTCTGTCCTATCTGATCGAGCGCTATCCGACAGCGCGGCTGACCATCGCCGCGGGGCCAGTTGCGTCCCCGCTGTTCGAGGCCGTGCCAGGACTGGAGCGGCTTGCCGTTTTAGAGAAACAGCGCTGGTCGTTGCACTGGCTGCCGTTCTATTGTGCCGTCGCCACCCGGCGCTGGGATCTGGTCATCGATTTGCGCGGCTCAGCGCTCGCATGGCTGTTGCGAGCGAGAGAGCGCAAGGTGATGGCGAAGGGTGATGCGGATGAGCACCGCGTCTGCCAGCTCGCTCGCCTGTTTAACCTCTATCCGCCGCCGAACCCGCGGCTTTGGACGGCGCCGCATCACGAGCGGGTGGCGAGCACGCTAATCGCGCCAGGGGTTCCCGTATTGGCGATCGGCCCCACCGCCAACTGGCGCGGCAAGCAATGGCGTGCAGAGCGCTTCGCCGAGCTCGCGCGGCGGCTCACCGCAGCAGGAGGCCCGCTACCCGGGTTTCGCGTTGCGGTGCTGGCAGCACTAAATGAACGCGAGCAGGCCCGGCCGTTGCTGGGGGCGATACCGGTTGATCGGTCCATCGACCTCGTCGGCAAGATCGATCTGCCGACCGCCTTTGCAGTCCTGCGACGTTGCGCAATGTTTGTCGGCAACGACACCGGCCTCATGCACCTGGCCGCGGCTGCAAATACGCCGACCCTTGGTCTCTTCGGCCCCAGCCCCGTCGCTCAGTACGCGCCGTGGGGCCGGCACACCGCCTATGTGCGCTCGACGGACCCCCCGGAGGTGATGTTCGGCCCGGGCTTCGACCATCGCACCACCGACACGCTCATGGACGGTCTTTCCGTTGATGCCGCCGAGGCGGCTGCTGTCGAGCTCTGGCAATCGGTCGGGAGCGTCGCAGCGTGATCGGACCGCGCGTTTCGGCTCTCGTCGTTGCCCATGACGAAGAGGGTCAGCTCGCCGATTGTCTGGCCGCGCTCGGCTTTGCCGACGAGATAGTCGTCGTTCTCGACCGCTGCCGCGACCGTTCTCGGGAAATCACAATCCGGTTTGCGCGGCGCCTTGTCGAAGGCAGCTGGGAGCGCGAAGGGCCGCGCCGGCACGCCGGGATCGAGGCCTGTTGCGGCGACTGGATAATCGAGGTCGACGCCGACGAACGCGTTACGCCCGAGCTCGCCTCGGAAGTCCGCCGCGTTGTCAAGACATCGGACGCGTCGTGGCACCTGATCCCCGTCGACAATTATGTTGGCGAGAGGCTCGTGCGCTGGGGGTGGGGCGCCGCGTTCGGCCGGTCGGCACATGCGGCGCTTTTCCGCAAGGGTGTCAAGCAATGGGGCGACGAGCGCGTGCACCCCACTGTCTTGTTATCGGGCAAGCGGGGCCAGACACTCTCATCGCCCCTGCTTCACTACGTCGATCGCGACATCTCCGGAATGTTGCAGCGACTCGATCGCTACACCAGCGCCCGCGCACAGGATCTTCGCGACAGTGGCGACATCGGCAGCTATGGCCGCAACCTCCGCCGCATCGCCTCGCGTTTTTGGAAATGTTTTGTCGGCCGCAAGGGCTATCGGGAAGGCCCGTACGGCTTGTTGATCGCGCTCTGCGCCGCGCTTTACCCGATCCTATCCTACCTCAAAGCGCGGCTCGATTCCGCTCCCGAAAGAGCCCGTTACCCCGCGTGTCGAGAAAGGGAAGAGCCCGTGGATCCCCGGATCAAGTCCGGGAAAGAGGGTGAGATGCGGCACGCGGCGGAATTCCGTCCTTCGTAGAGCAACCATGGCTAAAGTGGTGATGGCCGATGACGGCATTGCCTTCGATGGGGCCACCGCGGAAAAAGGGCCGCTCGGTGGTGCCGAAACCGCGTTCGTGGCACTCGCCGAGGCGCTCGCGCGGCGCGGCCACGAGGTCTCGGTACGCAATTGCTGCCGCACTGCGCGGTGTCATAAAGACGTCCACTGGGCACCATTGGAGAGCGAGATTCCAGGCGTATGCGATCTCTACATTGGCAATCGTGGACACCGGGTAATTGGTCTTGTTCGCAAAGCCGGTTGCCGACTGTTCTGGCTCCACAACCCGGCCAGCTATTTGAAAAAGCCGCGCAATCTGTGGAGGCTCGCCTGGTTTCGTCCAATTCTGGTTACCACCGGCGCTTATCACGCCAAGACAATTCCGCAATGGCTCCCATGCGGCGGACGCGAGGTCATCCCTTATGGCATTCTCGATCACTTTCGCGCCGCACTGCCGCGTGATCCGCCGCCGCCGCGGGCAATTTTTACTTCAAACCCGCTGCGTGGGCTCGATTGGCTGCTTGATCTCTGGGTAGCGCGGATCGCCCCAGCAGTGCCGGAAGCGCAGCTGCACATCTATGCCGGCGCGGCTGTCTATGGCATGGCCAAAGTACCGCGAATGGATGAAGTTCTGTCGCGAGCCGATGCGCTCGCCGGCCACGGAATACGCCGGTTTGCCCCGGTTGGCCGCGACGCGCTGGCGGCGGCACTGTCCGGTGCGCGGGTGATGCTGTACCGCGGAGATCCAGGGGAGACCTTCTGCCTGGCACTTGCCGAAGCGCAGGCTATGGGAGTGCCTGCGATCGTCGAGCCTTTGGGCTCGGCCAGAGAACGGGTGATCGACGGCATCAGCGGCCGGATCGCCGAGAATGATGACGCATTCGCCGCGGGCGCGATCGCGGTGCTACGCGACGACGCGTTGTGGCGCCAGTGGCATCTCGCCGCTCTCGCGCATCAGCGTGGGTCGAGCTGGGACACCATTGCCGGCCGGTTCGAGGCACTGATGAGATGACCCGGCGGCTGTTGCAGGCAATCGCCGGTGCAGAGCACGGCGGTGCAGAGACGTTCTTTCTGCGGCTCACGGCGGCTCTGCACCGGGCCGGTGAGCCGCAACGGGTGCTGATCCGCCGCAATCCCTCCCGCGCTCGGAGCTTGCGAGAGGCCGGCGTGGCGGTTACCGAACTCGCCTTCGGGGGTTTGCTCGACCTCACGACCCGGCTCGGGTTCCGCCGTGAGATCGCTGCTTGGCGCCCGAATATCGTGCTCACCTGGATGAGCCGCGCGACGCGACTTTGCCCGCGCGGCGACTTCGTCCACGTTGGCCGGCTCGGCGGATATTACGATCTGAAATATTATCGCCATTGCGATCACCTCATTGTGAACACCAGTGGGATCGTCGATTATGCCGTCGGCAACGGATGGCCGCGGCAACGCATAACCCATTTGCCGAATTTCGTCCCGGATGCGAATTCCGCCCCAGTTCTGCTGTCGGGAGAAGCTGCCACCTCGAACAATCCGGTGCCTCTGGCACTGGCGCTCGGCCGGCTGCACCCGAACAAAGGGTTCGATTTTTTACTCGAGGCACTCGCTGCGACTGCGAAGGTCGATTTGTGGATAGCGGGCGATGGGCCGCAGCGGCAGGGGCTCGAGCGTCTCTCCACCCGCCTCGGAATTACCGATCGCGTCCGATTTCTCGGCTGGCGCGAGGATGTGCCGGCTTTGATGGCGAGCTCCGATCTGCTCGTCTGCCCGTCATTGCACGAACCGCTTGGCAATGTCGTGATCGAGGCTTGGTCCGCCGGGCTGCCGGTCGTTGCTACCGCCAGCGATGGGCCGGCAGGACTGATCACGGATGGCGAGACTGGAATTCTAGTGCCGTTGCCGGGCGCAAATGGCCGCGGCCCGGCGCTACTCGCCTGTGCCATCGAGCGCCTCTGTGCCGATCCGGCGCTGCGTGCCAAACTCGGCAAAGCTGGCCGCCGTGCCTACGAGGCCGAGTTCACGGAGCCGATCGTAGTCTCTCGTTACCGCAAATTTTTTGACCGGGTGAGCGCCTGATGTGCGGCATAGCCGGGCTGATGACGCGCGATGGCTCGCCGCCACCGCTAGCACCGCTGCAGGCAATGGCCTCGGCACTTGGTCATCGGGGACCCGATGGCGACGGCAGATACCGCTCGGCCGATGTCGGGATGATGCAGACCCGGCTCGCTATTATCGATCTCAAGACCGGAGATCAACCACTCTACGAGCCTAGCGGCGCCGCGCTGATCGCCAACGGCGAGATCTATAATTACATCGAGTTGCGTAACGAACTCGGCTGCGGGCGTGCGGAGGTCTTCTCGACGCAATCCGATTGCGAATTGCCGTTACATCTGTACCGCCGATATGGGCTCGAATTCACCGCCCACCTGAGGGGGATGTACGCGATAGCTCTACACGACCCGGCAGCGGGCCGCCTGGTTCTGACCCGTGACGCGTTCGGGATTAAACCGCTCTATTACGCCGAGACACCACGGGCCTTCGCATTTGCCTCAGAGCCGGGGGCGCTGATCGCGGCCGGAATCGTCCAGCCACGGCTGGTCGGGCGGGCTCGCAACGAACTCCTGCAGATTCAGTTCACTACGGGCCGGGAGACAATCTTCGCCGGGGTCAATCGGGTGCTGCCGGGCGAGACAGTGGTCGTCCGCCAGGGGCGCATCGTCGAGCGCCGCCGCCGCGAGGCACTGCCGGAGGGCGGGCCCTTGCCGCTCGGCGAAGAAGAAGCACTGGTTCGGTTGGATGCGGCGCTTCTGGAAAGCGTGCGCCTCCACCAGCGCTCCGACGTGCCGTTTGGCATGTTTCTCTCCGGCGGCATCGATTCGACAGCGGTGCTGCTTTTAATGGCGCGGCTGGCCGAACGCCCGGTCAAAGCCTTCACGATCGGCTTTACCGCAAACGATGTCGCCGACGAGCGGCCGGGAGCGCGCGCCGCTGCGCAGGCGGTGGGGGCTGAACACGTCGAGATCATGTTCGGAGAGGCGGACTTCTGGAGACTGCTGCCGGAGATCATCTCGCGCGTCGACGATCCGGCCGGAGATTACGCGATCCTGCCGACCTGGGCCCTCGCGGGGGCAGCACACGAGGCGGGGCTCAAGGTCGTCCTGACCGGTGAGGGCGGAGACGAGCTCTTTGGCGGCTACGGGCGCTATCGCAGCGCAATGCGACCATGGTGGGCGGGGGGCCGCACGCCGCGGGCGCGCGGGGCGCTCGACGGGCTCGGCGTATTGCGAGACGAGATCGCCGGGTGGCGCGACGGCATCGCCGCAGCCGAGGTCTGCAACAGCGGCCACTGGCGCACTCCGTTGCAGGTCGCACAGGCCGTCGACTGCGCGGACTGGCTGCCGAACGACCTCTTGATCAAGCTCGATCGCTGCCTGATGGCGCACGGGGCCGAGGGACGTACACCCTATCTCGATACCGAGCTCGCGGCGCTCGTGTTTCGCCTGCCCGACGAACTAAAGGTCAAGCACGGCGTCGGTAAGTGGCTGTTACGCCGGTGGCTTGCCGATCGTCTGCCCGAAGTTCAGCCCTTCGCCCGGAAGCGCGGCTTAACCGTGCCGGTGGCGCGGTGGATTGCAGCGCGCGGCATCGAATTGGGCCCGTTGGTCGCGAGCTCCGACGCCGTGCGCGAGTGTTGTCGGGCAGACGCGGTCGAGCGTCTGTTTGCCGCCGCGGATACTAAGCGTGCGGCGCGCGCCGCCTGGAACCTGCTATTTTACGCTTTATGGCACCGTCATCATATCGAGCGCGTCCCACTCCCGCCCGACACGATCGCCGCGCTCGCAGAGCGAGGGTAAGCCGGGTGTCTTGTCTGCTCGTGCCGAAGTCAGAACAGAACGCCGGCCTCGAACAGGAAGCGGGTCTGGGTCGTATTGGTGCCGCTCGGACCAAAGGCGAGGCCCGGTGTCGTGCTGTTCGCCCCGACATGGGAAATCTCGGCACGGGCAAAGTAGATTTTGTATTGGTACGTCGGCGTCAAAGTAATCGACCACGCGTTGCTGCCGGGGCCGTAAAGGAGATTTGGTGTGCCGCTCGCTGCGTTGCCCGTAGTAGAGATGTACTCGAAGCGGATAGGGATGCTGACGCCAGGCAGAGGCGAGCCGTCGCCAAAGGAATAGTTCGCCAGAATGGCGCCGCCATAGGTCGCTGCCGAGGTAAATGCGCCGATCGACGACGCGGCCGGAACATGGGTGTATTGGAAATACGGCGTGATAGTCCAAGGTGCAGAATTATAGGTATAGACCAAGGTAAAGAGCGTCGAATTGTTTTGGAATAATGGCGTCGCCAGGGTCGCTTTCGTCGTGTGTGCATAATTGCCGCCGGCGGCCAAGACGAAACTGTTGGCGCTATCGAGCGTGTAAGTCGCGGAGCCGGAAAGCCAAGTGTACCGATCCGAATAAAACCCGTCATTCCACGACAGTGCGAAGGTGATCGGGTCCTGCGTATAATTCAGCTGAGCGCCGCGGCTGATGGCCGGCTCCTGGTTCCATATGAGGCCGCGCTCGATATTCATGTTTTGAAACGAAAAGGTGTTTTCGGCGCCGATCAAAGTCGGCAACTTGCCGCCCTGAATCGAGAAAGTATCGGTCGGGGCGACCTTGGCCCATGCCATCGGCAGCGGCCCGAAGAAGTCACCGGTGGCCTTTGGCGTGTTGACATAAGGTGTGCCGAGAGCCGGGATCGTATAGGCGCCGATCTGAACGTAATATTGAAATAGCCCATCGATCTTCTGGAAGAAGAACTGACCGTTGCTCAAGCTGGCCAGCGAGTGCTGATCTCCGGGAGATATGTTATTTTGCCACAGCGTAAGACCACTGACCGCGCCTGTCAGGTAGATGGGACCGAGCGGCCCGGCGTCAAAACTCATCGGGTTTGGGTTAGCGGTAAGCGGACCAGGCATGACGGGCGTTGTCATCGCCGTTGGTGCCGCCGGCTTTTCCTCCGCCGCGGGCTGCTGGGCTTCCTGGGCGAATGGACCACCGACACCAACCGTGAGCAGCGCGCCGGCGAACGCGACGACGGAAACGCAAAGGTTCTTTATCCTCTTCATGTTCAACGAGGCCTCTCGACCGATGTACTTCTGCACCATTTCCGCAAAGCAACCGCCATACCAGTCGCCGCTCGCTTGCGGGATGGCAACGGACGCCGGCGCAAAGCCCTGGTTGTGTGCCGATGCGCCTAGTGCCGTTCTCGTTCTAAACTTTTGCGCTTATCAATGGCTATCGGTCGAAACGTAGGATTGATCATTTTCTAGGCAATGCGGTTGCTGCGCGACGCCGAAATAGCCAGGACGCACTGGGCTCGAGCCGAGCGCCCGAGGGCCACTCGCCGCTGATCCCGCTGTTAATGCCGGGAAAATACAGCGGAGGGGGCGGGCCCGAGGCGCGGAAGCCCTCGTTTTTTGGCCACAGACGATGCGCAATGAACCGGCGTCGACTTCTACTCGATGACGATGCGCGGTGGCGGGCGGCGCTCGGCGCCTTCACCCGCGACCTTCTCCCAGATCCGAGCGGCCATCTGGCGGAACACGACGGCATGCGGGTTTTCCGGGTCGGAGACGGTGATCGGGCGGCCGCCGTCGGAGGTCTGGCGGATTTCGAGGTCGAGCGGCACCTCGCCCAGAAACTCGGCGCCGAGGCGCCGGGCTTCCTCGCGGGCGCCGCCATGCGAGAAGATCTCGCTGCGGCCACCGCAATGGGGGCACAGGAAATAGCTCATGTTCTCGACGATGCCGAGCACCGGCACGTCGACCTTCTTGAACATGTTGAGCCCCTTCCTCGCGTCCAGGAGTGCGATGTCCTGCGGCGTCGAGACGATGACCGCGCCGGCCAGGGGGACCTGCTGCGCCATTGTCAGTTGCGCATCGCCAGTGCCGGGCGGCATGTCGACGACCATGATGTCGAGGTCGCCCCACTCGACCTCGCGCAGCATCTGTTGGAGGGCGCTCATCACCATCGGCCCGCGCCAGATCATCGGTGTGTCTTCAGGCACGAGAAACCCCATCGACATGCATTTAACGCCATAATTCTCCATCGGAATGAGGCTCTTGCCTTCGCGCGAGCGCGGCCGGCCGGTGATCCCCAGCATCCGCGGCATCGAGGGGCCGTAGATGTCGGCGTCGAGCACGCCAATGCGCAAACCGTTGGCCTTGAGCGCGAGCGCGAGATTGGCCGCCACGGTCGATTTGCCGACGCCGCCTTTGCCTGAAGCTACGGCGATGATAGCGTCGACACCCGGCACCCCGCCGCGCGCAGTGCGCGCGCCTGCAGGCCCAGCCGGGCGCGGGGCCGGCTGGTTCCGCGGCGGTGCCTGAGCGGTCAGCACCGCCGTTACCGAGGTCACGCCGGGCAGCGCCTCCACCGCGTTTTCAGCGGCCTCGCGCAAAGGCTCGAGTTGTGGGCCGCGCGCGCGGTCGACCTCGATTGCGAAGGCGACGTTGCCGTCGCGAATCGCCAAGCCCGAGATCATGCCGAGCGACACGATGTCCGACCCCTTCTCCGGGTCAGCGATATGCCCCAGCGCATCGAGGATTTGTTGCTCGGTGACGGCCATTTGATTCTCCGTGCCCGGCGCGGCGGAACAACGCCGGTCGTCCGATCGTGGCGCTTTGTTCGCGGCGCGGTTTGAGGCAGACTAGCGATCGAGTGAGCCGGTGGCCGGGCTGCGGGAGGACCCACTCTATCTTTCGTGACCGGGTCATGAGCGCCGCCGGATATGCGGGATTTGGGACGGGCGACCCGACTTGACAACACCCGCTCACGCTAACTATCGCGTCGTTATTGCGCGCTGAACAACTGCAGGCGCCACACCAGGTTGAACGCGGGCCTGGAGGCAAGATCGCGGAAAGGTTCAACATCGATGTTCTGGCAGAGTCAGGGTGGTGGCCCTTGGGGCAGCGGTCCGCGCGGCGGCGGCCCGTGGGGCGGCAACCGCGGCAGCCCCGGTCCGCGCGGACGGCCTCCCGATTTCGAGGAGCTGTTGCGGCGGAGCCAGGACCGTTTCCGGAGCGTGTTGCCGGGCGGCTTGCGCACCGGAGGCGGGATTGCGCTCGCCGCGATCGTTATCGCCGTCATCTGGTTGGCGAGCGGGTTCTACCGGGTTCTGCCTGACGAGGTGGGGGTCGTGCTGCGGTTCGGCGCGTACAATCGAACCACGCAGCCCGGACTCAATTACCATCTTCCCGCCCCGATCGAAAAGGTGCTCACGCCGAGCGTGACCCGCGTCAACCGGACCGAGATCGGATGGCGCTCCGCAGAGGGCGCGACCGCCCGCGGCGTTGGGAGCCGCCAAGTGGGGGAAGAAGCGTTGATGCTTACCGGTGATGAGAACATCGTCGACATCAACTTCACGGTCTTCTGGGTAATCAAGAACGCTCAAGGCTACCTGTTTAACATCCGAGACCCGGACGCGACGGTCAAATCCGCCGCCGAGAGCGCGATGCGCGAGGTGGTCGGCGAGACCCCGATCGCTCAAGCATTGTCGGAAGGGAGGGGCAAGATCGAGACCGATACGCAGCATCTCTTGCAAGGCATCCTCGATGCCTACGGTGCCGGGATCGAAGTCACTCAATTACAGTTGCAGAAAGTCGACCCCCCGGCCCCGGTCATCGACGCGTTTCGCGACGTGCAGCGGGCGCTCGCCGACAGAGAGCGGCTGCGCAATGAGGCCGAAGCCTATCGCAACGACATCATCCCGCGGGCGCGGGGGGATGCCGTGCGGATTAAGCAGGAGGCGGAAGGCTATCGCCAACAGATCATCAATCAGGCGCAGGGCGATGCCGATCGCTTCGTTGCGGTCTACCACGCCTTCAAGGCGGCGGAAGATGTCACACTGCAGCGGCTCTACCTCGAAACGATGGAGGAGATCCTCAAGAACAGTAACAAGGTGATTATCGACAAATCGGCGCAGGGCGAGAGTGGTGTCCTGCCTTATCTGCCGCTTCCGGCCTTAAGCGGGGGCCAAGGTACAGGCGCCGCGCCTGCCGGGGGCAACGGCGCAGCTCCAAGCGGAGCGCAGCCGCCCGGACCGGCCGTGCCATCCTTACGGCGTCAGCAGTAAGGAGGTCGTCGTGAGTCGTCGAATCCTTCTAGTCGCCGCTGTCGTACTGGTCGTCGGCGGTATATTCGCGATGAGTTCTTTCTTCATCGTCGATCAGACCCAGCAGGCGCTGGTTCTGCAGTTTGGCCAGCCGCGGCGAGTCGTTAGCAACCCCGGCCTCAAGATCAAGCGACCCTTCATCGAGAACGTCATTTATTACGAGAACCGGCTTCTGGATTTCGAGCCGCCACCCGAGGAAGTCATCGTTTCTGATCAGAAACGGCTCGTCGTCGATACCTATACGCGATACCGCATTACCGATCCGTTGCTGTTCTATCAGACGGTGAGTACCGAAGCCGCCGTCCGCGCTCGATTGAATGCGATGGTGAGCGGCAGCCTGCGGCGTGTGCTCGGCAACGTGACATTGTCGGCTTTGCTGTCGAATCAGCGCGCGGCGATCATGCATCAAATCCGCGACGAAGTCAGCGAGCAGGGCAAATCCTTTGGTATCAATGTCGTCGATGTACGAATCCGCCGCGCCGACCTGCCGGAGGAAAACAGTCAGGCGATTTTCGCCCGCATGAAGTCGGAGCGTGAGCAGCAGGCTGCGCAGTACCGCGGCGAGGGTGCAGAGGCGGCGCAGAGCGTCCGCGCCAATGCCGAGCGTGAGCGCACAGTCATCCTCGCGGAGGCGCAACGTGATGCCCAGCGGGTGCGCGGGGAGGGCGATGCGCAGAGTATCAAGCTCTATGCTGACGCTTTTGGACAGGACAAGGATTTCTTCGCCTTCTACCGTTCGATGCAGGCCTATCGCGATGCGCTGAACGGGCACACCACGTCCTTCGTGCTCACCCCCGACACCGGATTCTTCCGCTTCTTCGAGAACTCGGCCGGGACCCCCGGCAAACCCGTGTCGCCGACAGCGCGGGCCGGCTCGCCGTGAGCCGCGGCACGAATCGCCGCGCGACAAACCACGGGCGATGAGGGATCTGTGGACCGCACTCGCGCTTGTGTTGGTTATCGAGGGTGCGCTCTATGCGTTGTTCCCGGAAGGCGTGAAGCGAGCAGCAGCACAAGCGCTTTCCGTCCCACCGCAAACCTTGCGGTTGGCCGGGCTCGCGGCAGCTTGCGCCGGGGTCATCCTAGTCTGGCTGGTGCGTCGATGAGCTTGGCGTTAGTATTGGCTAGCTTTGCCTTCTAAGTCGCGAATTGCTCCAAGGAGTTGAAGACGGTGTCATCCCGTTCGTCGAATTTCGTCTGCCGCGCCGCCGCGAGTGTGATCTCCTGTTTCCTGATCCTCGCTCCTGTCGCGGTGGTGGCGCCAATCCCTGCCGCCGCTCGTCCTGCACCCGACAGCTTTGCCGATCTCGCGGCCCGGCTGCTCCCGTCAGTGGTCAATATTTCGACGACCCAGACAATAAAATCCGATCGCGGCCGCGAGCACGGCGGGCCAGAAATCCCGCAATTCCCACCGGGTTCCCCGTTCGAGGAGTTCTTCCGCGACTTTTTCGACCGCGGTCTGCCGAAGAGCGGCCGGCCAGAGGCACAGCCGCGCAAGGGCACCTCGCTTGGCTCCGGCTTCATTATCGACCCGGGCGGCTATATCGTGACCAACAATCACGTGATCTCCGATGCCGACGAGATCACCGTCATCTTGCACGACGACACCAACCTGAAGGCCGAGGTGGTCGGTCGGGATACGAAGACAGACATCGCTCTTTTGAAGGTCAAGACCGACAAACCGCTGCCCGCCGCGATCTGGGGCGACAGCGATGCCTCGCGGGTCGGCGACTGGGTGCTGGCCATTGGCAATCCCTTCGGTCTCGGCGGCAGCGTCACGGCAGGCATTCTGTCGGCACGCCAGCGCGACATTAATTCCGGACCTTACGACGACTTCCTGCAGACGGATGCCTCGATCAACCGGGGCAATTCCGGAGGACCGATGTTCAACATGGACGGAGAGGTCATCGGTATCAATACGGCAATCTATTCGCCGTCTGGCGGCTCGATCGGGATCGGTTTCGCGATACCTTCTTCGCTCGCCAGAGAGGTGGTTGCCGAACTGCAGAACGAGCCCGACCACAATGTCCACCGCGGCTGGCTCGGCGTCCGCATACAGGCGGTGACCGACGAGATCGCCGAAAGCTTGGGCCTCGACAAGGCGAGGGGAGCGTTGGTTGCGAGCGTCAGCGACAGCGGTCCCGCCCAGCTCGGCGGGATTCAGGCCGGCGATGTGGTGCTGAGCTTTGACGGCAGGGAAGTGAGCGATATGCGGCGGCTGCCGCGGCTGGTCGCCGAGACGCCGGTCGGCAAGACGGTTCCAGTGACCCTGTGGAGGAAGCGCAAGGAGGATGTTGTCGAGGTCAAGGTCGGCAGGCTTGAAGAAAGCGACCAGCAGCAGGCAAGCGCGCCGGAGGTGGTGGGTAAAAGCGGTAAAGGCGAGGGTGGCGTCGTCAGGACCCTCGGTTTGACGCTGTCGGGCATCACGGCCGACCTCAAGGATAAATTCTCGCTCTCCGACGATTCAAAGGGGGTCGTGGTCGTCGATGTCGCGAAGGACAGTCCGGCCGCCGCCAAGGGGGTGCGCGCGGGCGACGTGATCATGGAAGCGGCTCAGGAAGAGGTGAAGAGCCCCGGCGAGGTCAGTAGCAAAATCGAGGAAGCCAAGAAATCCGGACGGAAATCGATCCTGCTGCTGGTCGAACGCCAGGGCGACCTCCGCTTCATCGCTCTTCGCCTCGATCAGGGGTAAGCGGTCGCACTTTGGGTGGAGGGGGGCGTCATCCGACGAACTCGTCCTTCCGATAGCCTTGGGCGAACAACAGCGCGGTCAGGTCGGCATGGTCGATCCGCGACCTCACAGTGGCCGCCACCCGGGGCTTGGCATGGAAAGCGATGCCGAGACCGGCGGTCGTCAGCATCGGCATGTCATTGGCGCCGTCGCCGACAGCTACTGTTTGCCTCAGCGGAATGTCATGTTTGCCAGCCAGCCTGAGGAGGGTCTGACGCTTCGTTTCCGCAGTCACCAACGGCCGACGCACGGTGCCGGCGATGTGGCCTCCCTCCAAGTTCAGCCGGTTAGCGACAACGTGATCGAACCCGAGTTCAGCGGCGACCGGTTTGGCGAAAATCGTGAACCCGCCCGAAACCAATGCCGTCGCGGCTCCGGCGGACCGCATCGTTCTGACAAGCTGCCGGGCTCCGGCGGCCACTCGCATCCGCTGCGCCGCTCTTTCGAGCACGCGGTCATCCATTCCCCCGAGCAGTGCCACCCGCGCGTCGAGCGCGGCGGCGAAGTCGACCTCGCCATTCATCGCGCGGCGGGTGATCTCGGAAATCTGCGGCCGAAGCCCGGCGAAATCGGCGAGCTCGTCGAGCATCTCGTTCTCGATGATCGTCGACTCCAAATCGGCAATGAGGAGGCGTTTGCGCCGCCCCGCTAACGGCTGAACGATGACATCGACTGCGGCATCGCCGATCACGGCGCGAGCGACTTGCTCGCCAGTGGACGGATCGACAGCATCGAAGACAAGATCGCAGGCTTCGTCGGGTGCGAGCCAAACCGGCCCGCTTGTATCCCCCGCAGCATCGGCGATTGTCTCGGCCAGACGAGCGAGCCCAGACCGGACGCGAAACCCGGCGATCAATGTGAGAACCACCACCATCGCTCGCCGTCCTACCCTGATCATCGGCGACGTCACAAGCGGCCTGCGGTGCGGAGCGCGCACGGACCCGGGGTGATCGTCGTCGCCGGCCCGACGGCGAGCGGGAAATCCGCGCTCGCACTTGCGCTTGCGGACGCGCTCGGCGGCGTAATTATCAATGCCGACAGCTTGCAGTGCTATCGCGATCTGCGCATCTTGACCGCACGACCCGGCGAGGCGGCCGAGCGGCAAGTGCCGCACCGGCTCTACGGGTTTCTCGACGCCGGCGAGCGCAGTTCCGCCGCGCAGTGGCGCGCGCTCGCGCTCGACGAAATCGCCGTGGCGTCGAGGGACGGGCGACTGCCCATTCTTGTCGGCGGCACCGGCCTCTATTTGCGGGTGCTCGAAGAGGGGCTGCCGCCGATCCCGGAAATCCCCGTGACGACAAGGAGGGAGGCGATCGAGCTTCATCGGACGTTGGGCGGCGCCGCGTTCCGCGACCGGCTTTCCGAGCTCGATCCGGCGGCCGCCCGACGGCTGTCCCCAGGCGACAAGCAGCGGCTCATTCGCGCTTTCGAAGTTGCGCGGGCCACTGGCATCCCGATCAGCCAATGGCAGCAGCAAAGGATATCGCAACCAGGCCTCCGCATCGGCACGATCTTGCTTGCGCCGCCGCGAAAGCGGCTTTACGCCGCCTGCGACGCACGCTTTGGGCGCATGATCGAGGCGGGAGCCGTCGACGAAGCGGCGAGGATCGCCGCGCGGGGTCTCGATCCCGACCTGCCGGCGATGAAAGCGCTCGGCCTCCCCGAACTCTTGTCCCACCTTCGGGGGGAAATGCCCCTCGATGCGGCAATCAATGCGGCGCAACGCGCTACGCGCCGCTACGCGAAACGCCAAATGACGTGGTTCCGCCACCAAACTACGCCGGGCCGCACCTTCACTGCGCAATTTTCGGAAAGTTTGCTGCGCTGCTCTCGTCATTTTGTTGAAGGGTTTCTGTTGACCAGGCCAGCATAGCTGACTAGGGTGCGCACCCCGCCCGGGGTCGCAAGCTCCGGGCGGGGTCATATGTGCCCTGTGAATTCAAGAGCGGAGATTGCCATGTCGGCCGAGCCGATGAGCGGAGCGGAAATCGTCATCAAATCCCTGGTCGACCAGGGCGTTGATGTGGTTTTCGGCTACCCCGGCGGAGCGGTCCTGCCGATCTATGACGCGCTGTTCAAGCAGAACGCGCTGCGGCACATTCTGGTGCGGCATGAACAAGGTGCGGTCCATGCCGCCGAGGGCTATGCCCGCTCAACCGGGCGGGTCGGGGTCGTGCTCGTGACGAGCGGTCCCGGCGCCACCAACGCGGTCACCGGGCTGACGGACGCGCTGATGGATTCGGTCCCGGTCGTCTGCCTCACCGGGCAGGTGCCGACTCACCTGATCGGCAATGACGCCTTCCAGGAAGCGGATACGACCGGCATCACGCGTCCTTGCACGAAGCATAATTATCTCGTCAAGAATGTGTGCGAACTGGCCAAGACGTTGCACGAGGCCTTCTACGTCGCAAGAATTGGTCGCCCCGGCCCAGTAGTCGTCGATCTGCCCAAGGACGTGTTGTTCGCGCCGGCTCCTTACTGCGCCCCCGAAGAAGTGCGTCACAAGAGTTACCGCCCACAACTCCGGCCCGATCCGGCCCAGGTGGCAGAAGCGGTCGAGATGATCCGGAGCGCGAAGCGGCCCCTGTTCTATGGCGGCGGCGGGCTGGTCAATTCCGGGCCCGAAGCTTGCGCTCGCTTTGCCGAGCTTGTGCGGCTGACCGATGCACCATGCACCTTGACTTTGATGGGGCTTGGGGCATTTCCCGCTGCCGATCCGCATTTCCTCGGCATGGTCGGCATGCACGGCACTTACGAAGCCAATTTGGCAATGCATGAGTGCGATCTAATGATCGCGGTCGGCTCTCGCTTCGACGATCGAGTGACCGGACGGCTCAACGCATTTTCGCCGGGCTCCAAAAAGATCCACATCGACATCGACCCGTCATCGATCAACAAGAATGTGCGGGTCGAGCTGCCGATCATCGGTGATGCCGGGGAGGCGCTGTCGGCAATTCTGGCGGCGGGGCCGGCGACCTTGCGCTGCAAAGACCAGAGAGTGCGCGCCGAGTGGTGGCGCACGATCGACGGTTGGCGGGCGCGCGACTGTCTGCGCTACGACCGAAAGCGGCGCGACTTGATCAAGCCCCAATACGCCATTGAGCGACTTTATGCATTGACCCGCGAACGCGACGTCTACATTACGACCGAGGTCGGCCAGCATCAGATGTGGGCGGCTCAGTTTTTTAAGTTCGAAGAGCCCAAACATTGGATGACCTCGGGTGGCCTCGGCACGATGGGATACGGCCTGCCTGCGGCGATCGGCGTGCAAATCGCCCATCCGGCCGCTCTCGTCATCGACATCGCCGGTGAGGCGTCGGTGTTGATGAACATCCAAGAGATGTCGACCGCTGCACAATATCGGTTGCCGGTCAAAGTATTTATCCTCAACAACCAGTACATGGGCATGGTGCGGCAGTGGCAGGAACTGCTGCACGGCGGCCGCTACTCCGAGAGCTATACTGCGGCGCTTCCCGATTTCGTAAAGCTCGCTGACGCTTTCGGCGCGGTCGGGCGGCGTGTCGAGAACCCGGCCGAGGTCGACGAGGCGATCATCGAGATGTTGGCGATCGACCGCGCTGTGATTCTCGATGTTGCCGTAGACCCGGAGGAGAATTGTTTCCCGATGATCCCATCGGGCGCGGCTCACAATGAAATGCTGCTGGGTCCCGAGGACGAAGCCGAGAAACCTATCTCCGAGGAGGGAATGGTGCTTGTCTGAGGGGCGCGTGGCGGATGTCGAGCGGCATACCATCGCCGTGCTCGTCGACAACGAGCCGGGCATTCTCGCACGCGTCGTCGGGCTGTTTTCCGGGCGAGGCTACAACATCGACAGCTTGACCGTTGCCGAGGTCGACTGTCGGAACCAGCTTTCACGGATAACAATCGCCACCTCGGGGACGCGCATGATTATCGAGCAGATCAAGGCGCAGCTGTCACGCCTCGTGCCGGTGCACAAGGTGCACGACCTGACCGACGAGGGGCCGTTCGTCGAGCGCGAGATGGCGTTGATCAAGGTTGCCGGCAAGGGTGACTCACGCATCGAGTCGCTGCGCTTGGCCGACATCTTCCGGGCGCAAGTGATCGACTCGACGATCGAGAGCTTTGTGTTCGAGATCACCGGCTCGGCTGACAAGCTGAACGCCTTCATCACGCTGATGGAGCCGCTCGGGCTCGTCGAAGTGTCGCGCACTGGAGCGGTGGCAATCTCGCGCGGCCCGGCGGGTATTTAGATCGCGACCGCTCTCTCACAGGAGGATACGGACATGCGGGTGTATTACGACCGGGACGCGGATGTGAATCTCGTCAAGTCAAAGAAGGTCGCGATCGTCGGCTATGGCAGCCAAGGTCACGCGCATGCCAACAATCTGCGCGACAGCGGGGTGAAGGAGGTTGTCGTGGCGCTGCGGCCGGGCTCGGCCTCGATCAAAAAGGCCGAGGATGCGGGCTTGCATGTGATGGGCGCTGCCGAGGCCGCGAAATGGGCCGACATCGTCATGGTGTTAACCCCCGACGAACTCCAGGCCGCGCTCTATACAAGCGATCTGCGCCCGAATATGCGGGAAGGTACCGCGCTCGCTTTTGCTCATGGGTTCAACATCCATTTCCGGCTGATCGAGCCACGCCCGGACATGGACGTGTTCATGATCGCGCCGAAGGGGCCGGGCCACACGGTTCGTTCGGAGTATTCGCGTGGCGGCGGCGTCCCGTGCCTCGTCGCCGTCGAACAAAACCAGTCCGGCAATGCCCTCGAGATTGCGCTCTCCTACGCGTCGGCAATCGGCGGCGGCCGGGCCGGGGTCATCGAGACGACGTTCAGGGAGGAGTGCGAGACCGATCTGTTCGGCGAGCAAACGGTACTGTGCGGCGGGATCACCTCGCTCATTCTCGCGGCCTTCGAGACGCTGGTCGAAGCGGGCTACGCGCCGGAAATGGCTTATTTCGAATGTTGCCACGAGATGAAGCTGATCGTCGACCTGGTCTATGAGGGCGGCATCGCCAATATGCGCTATTCCGTCTCCAACACCGCGGAATATGGCGACTATACGCGCGGCCCGCGCGTCATCGATGCGAACGTCCGCACCGAGATGAAAAAGATTCTGGCGGACATCCAATCCGGCAATTTCGCGCGCGAATGGGTGCTCGAAAACGCCGCCGGCCAACCGAGCTTCAAGGCGTTGCGCCGCCGCGCCGCCGAGCACGAAATCGAAAAGATCGGCGAGAAGCTGCGCGCGATGATGCCTTGGATCGCCGAGAACCGACTGGTGGACAGGTCCAAGAACTGAACCGCGGTCGGGCTCGCGCAAGCAACGCTTCGCGAGCCGATGCGCGTCCTCTATGTCGCGGCGGAGCTCTATCCCTGGGTCAGGTCGGGGGGACTCGGAGATGTTTCGGCGGCGCTGCCGCCGGCGTTGGCTGCACTCGGGGTCGATGTCCGCCTCTTGCTACCCGGCTTCGCGGGCTTTCTCGATGCGTTTCCCGCCATTACCGACGCTGCGCGGCTACGCACGCCGTTTGCCTCGGAACGGGTGCGGATCGGTCTCGCCCGGCTCCCCGGCACCGAGCGCCTCGCATATCTCGTAGATCAGCCGGCGCTGTACGACCGGACCGGCAACCCATACTCAGGGCCGGATGGGCGCGATTGGCTCGACAATCATCGCCGCTTCGGCCTCTTCGGCTGGGTCGCCGCAGAACTGGCGCGCGGCGGCGATCCGCATTGGAACCCGGACGTCCTGCATGCCCACGATTGGCACGCCGGGCTCGCCCCGGCGTATCTGACGGCATCTCCGGCGCCGGCTGGCCACGTCCCGACGGTCTTCACGATCCATAACCTCGCCTATCAGGGCCTTTTTCCGCCCGGCGCCTTTTCTGAACTCGCCTTGCCGCCCGAGTTTTTTTCGATCGATGGGGTCGAGTTCAACGGCAACGTTTCGTTTGTGAAAGCCGCGCTGTTCTACTCGGACGGCCTGACCACCGTCAGTCCGACGTATGCGCGCGAGATCCAGACACCAGCTTTCGGCGGTGGCTTGGACGGGTTGTTGCGCAGCCGCGCCGACACCCTGACCGGCATCTTGAATGGCGTTGACCCGCAAGTCTGGGATCCCCGGCATGACGCCATCTTGCCACAGGCCTACGGCATCGAGGATGCAGCGGCCGGGAAACGCGCGGCGAAAGCCGCGCTGCAACACCGGCTCGGGCTCGACGAGCGAGAGGATGCGCCGCTTTTCGGGGTGGTTAGCCGGCTAACGCCGCAGAAGGGTCTCGATCTCCTCCTCGCGTGTTTGCCCGAAGTGGTCGCCGCCGACAATCAACTCGCGATCCTTGGTGCCGGTGACACCGATCTGGAGCGGGGCTTTGCCATCGCGGCCCAGGTGCAGAAGGGGCGGGCGGCGGTCGAGATCGGCTATGACGAAACGTTGTCCCATCTCATCATCGCCGGCTCCGATATCATTCTGGTGCCGTCGCGCTTCGAACCTTGCGGTCTGACCCAGTTATATGCCCTGCGCTACGGCACTTTGCCGCTCGTCCGCCGGGTCGGCGGGCTCGCCGACACTGTCCTCGATGCGACATCGATCAGCCTGTCGGAAGGCCGGGCTACTGGCTTCGCATTCGATCAGGACACCCCCGAAGCTCTGATGTCGACGATCGCGCGCGCCGCCACGCTGTTCCACGAGCCTGAGATGTGGCGGCGCATGATGCGATGTGCGATGACCGCCGACTTCAGCTGGGAAGCCGCCGCGCGCCGCTACTTTTCCGTTTATCATGAATTGAGGCGGATCTGGTCTCACCCATTCCCTCCTGCGCGCGGAGGGGGGAATGGATAGGGACTACCCGCCAAGGACAGTCCCTTCCGCGATGCCTGCGTCGGTCGATTTGATCTTGGGTCCGTCGTCGAGGCGCACCCGGGAAACTTCGACGAAGCCGCCTTGGGCGAGAATTCGCAAGCCCGACTCGCCGACCGAGACCACTTCGCCGATCTTGCGTCCGCGCACGGAGCCGAAACTCGGCGCGATGATCTTGCGAGCGTCGAACAGGTAGAGCTTGCGCTCGCTGAGCATCGTCCAGGCGCCGGGGGCCGGATTGCAGCCGCGTATGAGATCGTAGACGAAATCGACATGGTTCGCCCAGTTGATGTGGGATTCGGCCTCGCGCACCCAGCCTTCGTAGGTGGCGCGGCTTTCGTCCTGCGTTGTTTCAGTGGCCCGTCCGGAGACGACGAGATCGGCGGCCTGCACTAGCGCTTCGACGCCGAGTGGGAAGATCTTGTCGAAATAAAGCGATCCGGCGGTGTCGTCGGGGCTGATCGGCACACGCTTTTGCAGGATCACCGGACCCTCGTCGAGCCCTGGGGTCGGACGGAAGATCGACAATCCGGTCTCGGTTCGGCCACGGATGATCGCCCATGGGATTGATGAGGGACCGCGATGCAGCGGTAACAATGAGGGGTGAAACTGGATCATCCCGTGCTTTGGGACAGCACAGAACTCGGGTGGCGCGAACAGCGTGACATAGGCCATCACTCCTAAATCCGCGCCGAGGTCGGCGAGCGCCTGCTTGGCTTCGTCGCTCGAATATCTTGCGTGGCGATGGACCGTTACCCCGCGCTCCGATGCGGCGGCGACGAGCGGGTCCGGCCTTGCACCCGTTTTTTCCGGTGGTGCAAAAACCCCCGCCACCTGGTCTCCGCGAGCGGTAAAGGCATCCAGCACAGCCTTGCCGAAGGCCTGCTGGCCGACGATCACGATGCGCATCTCGGTTCCCTCCGATATCTGTCGGGTTGCCCTGACGAGAACGTCAGAGTTTCACGCGACAACCACCGGGGGCAAGTCTGCCGAGCCGTCGTTCCAGGTCTCGCCCTGTGCAGCGCGCGGTAGCAGCAACGTCACTACCGTGCCGCGGCCGACCTCGCTGCGGATCGACGCTGAGCCGCCGGATTGGCGGGCGAACCCGTACACCATGCTGAGGCCGAGACCAGTGCCCTTGCCGGGCTCCTTGCTCGTGAAGAACGGCTCGAACGCCCGCGCGAGCACCTCGGGCGGCATGCCGGTTCCGGTGTCCGAGATCTCCAGTCCCACGAAATCCCCTCCCATTACAAGCCCCCGATCGAAAGCCTGCGGGGACAGGGTCGTATTGCAGGTCCGCAAGTGCAGCACACCGCCTTCCGGCATCGCATCGCGTGCATTGATTACGAGGTTGATCACGGCGAGCTCCAGCTGAGTGGCATCGGTGTCGACCAGCCACAAATCCGGAGCAAGGTCGTATACCGCTCTGATGTTGCTGCCGACGGTTTGAGCCAGCAGTTCGGTCATCCGGCGGAGCAGGCCATTGATGTCGACCCGCGCGACCTTTAACGGCTGCCGCCTGGCAAAAGCGAGAAGCTGCCCCGTCAGCTTCTTGCCCCGCTCGAGCGTCCCCAGCGCCGTATCGACTCGGGCCTGCAGCCTTTCCTCACCCTGGCGGCCGCTCAGCATCTCGAGACAGCCCTGCAGCACGGTCAACAAGTTATTGAAATCGTGTGCCACCCCGCCAGTCAGCTGACCCAATGCCTCCATCCTTTGCGATTGGTACAGCTCGGTCTCCGCCCGTGTCCGCCGGTCCATCTCACGCTTCAGGCGCTGCGCGGTCCGTCGCCATCGCCAGCTCGCCACCTTTTGCTGTTGCAGCTGACGCACTGCGAACAGCGTCATGCAGAACAGGCCAAGCGAAGCGGGAACCGCAAACCACAAATAGTCGACCAGATTGGCCCGCCATGCACCAAGAATGTCCCGCACCGGAATGCCGAATACGACATAGAGCGGATACCCCCCGATCCGCTCATACGCGAAAACACGCCGGATCCCGTCCGTTGCGCCTCTGCCCCGAAACGAGCCGTGGTCAGGCGCAACCGCGATCGCCTGCATGACCGGAGTGTCCGGCGCGAAAATCCGCCCGGACGAGGATGGCGGCGGGTATCTCACCAGCACCGAGCCGTCGCTCAGCAACAACGAGGCGGAAACATCCTTCTCGCGCGACACCGTGCTGAAGAAGTCGCTGAAATAATCCAGTCTGGCCGCGACGTCGATGACCCCGTCGAAGTTGCGATCGGCGGTCGTTCGGCGGCGGCTGATGTCGAAACCACGGATGTGGGTGCGCGGATCTATGTGATCGTGCCCGACATAGATGCCGGCCTCGTGCTCTCTCTGCGCGACAAAGGCATCGAGATCGGAGACGTCGGGGGCTGGCGTCGGTAATGGATGGCCGCTCGCTTCGATGTGGCCTGATGCATCAATGATCGAAACCGCGTTGATCTGCGGCAATGTCTCGATATCCAGAAGAAAGCTGTGCAACCCGGGATCGTGCTCGATCCGATCCCAGTCAAGGCCACGGATGCGATCATCGATCCAGGCAAGGATCAGTGCGTAGGTTTCGAGTGCGCGGACGGCGTGCTCGTGTAGCTGGCCGGTCTCATCGGCTACCCGCTGTTCAGTCTGCATCTCGACTAACCGCAGATTTTGCAAGGCGGCCGCGCCCAGCAGCAGAAGCGGGACGGCGAGAGACGCAGCTAGAAGCAGGCGCAAAGGCCAAGTGAGCCCCCGCCGCGGCCGGCGCTCGACCAAGTCCGCACGGCCAACAGCAGCGCCGAACACCGCCCCGAAGAGACCGCGACGCTGACGCTGATTACCGCGGTCTTTGGACGCAGCGGTTTCGACGGGGTTAGCGGAATTCGCCTCCCTCCGATCGATCCCGTCGGCAAGTCTCGTAGGTCTACGCCGCGTTCCCAGCCCTCGTACGAGGCTCAGGAGGACCCCGTAGGCCGACCTCATCCTGCAATTGTGCTCGCTGGGTGCATCGCAGCCGCGACTTTACGACGAAACCGCAGCGAGGTCGAATGAAGCAACCACGGCACCGCGCGCAAGGCAAACGGCTTTGGTCGTGAGCGGCGCGTCTCCGCGTGCTTTTGTGGAGCCGGCTACGGCCTCCCAAGCGCCGCCATTAGCTCGCGCCACTCCCGGGGCGAGAGACCGCTCGCTGGCTGGTCAACTTGCTCGCCGGCCAGCAGCCGGCGGATCACCGCGAGCCCGGTCGCCGAAATCAATGCTGCATTCATCCGGTATTCGAGAAAGGCCGCATGAGCCATCGGGACCCAGCGCTTCAGGGTGTCGAGGATCACCTCCGCATAGGCGCGGATCTCGTATTGCGCGTGCGGATCGGCGCGCAACGACAGGAAGTGCAGCAAATTGTGCAGATCGATCTTCCAATACCATTGCGTGTAGAAGCCTAGCGACAGGTTGATGCGGGCGAGTTCACGGGCAAGGCCGGGCCGTCTAGGGTCGATCGGCGCCCCCGACGCGTCCTCATTGATGAGCTCAGCGTACCCGGCATAGGCGGCCTCGGCATCCCGGCGTAGCAAGTCGAGCGCACGCTGCGCCGCCTCACCGTCAATCGCCGCACCCCGCCCTTGCCGGTTTGTCGTCGCCTGCACCGCTAAGTGCTCGGGCGCCGGGATATAAAATTCCTTGTCGAGGATCGAATACCGCGCCGAGTACTCGTTGACGTTCGCCGTGCGATGACGGATCCATTGTCGCGCAACAAAAATCGGCAGCTTTACATGGTATTTGATCTCGCACATTTCAAACGGCGTCGTGTGGCGGTGACGCATCAGGTAATTGATCAATCCTTGATCTTCGCTGATCCGGCGAGTCCCGCGGCCGTAGGAGACTCGCGCCGCCTGAACGATAGCTGCGTCGTCACCCATATAATCGATAACGCGGACAAAACCGTGATCGAGCACCGGCAGCGGCTCGCAAAGGATCTTCTCCAGCGCCGGCACGGTGGCGCGGAGCGTTGGGCAGGTTTCGCTCCGTTGGGTGGCGACTTCATCTTGTTGCTCTGGCGTAAGCCGCATTCTCTCATCCGAGTTGATCGACGGCGGCTGGATGTGACAGCCGTTCGCGCGCCATTCGAACCATTGGATCGCGTGCCGGCAAGCTTAAAAGTTGGCGCTCCAGTCGGACGAGGACCGTCGGCGCATCCAAGAACTCGCGCTCGATCCAAAACCGCTTCGCGCGGTCGAAATAGCCGACGGTATCGAGGAATGCGATCGTGAAGTAGTAGCTCTCGGGCAGTGATTCGCCCACCGCCCGCGCGCGAATCGCGCCGTCCGGCGCGATTGCCGTCGTCATGCACCAATCGAGAAGCCGAGCGAGTTCTTGTGTTGCGCGGCAGCGCTGGTCAGCGCGCATGTGCGGCCAACCGAGCTGGAACAAAATCGCAACATCGTAATTGTTGTGGCTCGTCAAACCTACCTCATCGAGCCAGCCATTGGGATAGCGGTCGTCGCGAATGCCGATCAACGTGTCTATGAGTTGGGGCCAGTACCCGATTTTCCCTTCGAGATAGCGCGCCATATGGAAAGTGAGGCTCAGATCGACGGTCCGCAGCCGGCGCCTTCCGATTTGATAGCTCGCGCCAAAGAACCCGGTGATCGGGTCCTGCCACTCCGCAATAAAGCGGCGGATGACGGCTTCGAGCCCTGAATGCCATCGGTAATTCGGCGGTCGCCGCCACAAGATTAGGCGAACGAGATTGGCGGTTGCGAAGTTGAGCTCCTTGCGACGATCGATGCCGTCTTCGGTCGGGCGCGAGACTAGCAAGCTTTCGAGATAGATCTGCAGCCGTGCGGGGTCGTTTATACGGTCGAGGAAACGAGGTGACCTGCCTCGATCATCAAAATCTGGGGCGAGCATGTGGTCGACCGACGCATCGAGCCTCAAAAACCACGTGCGGGTAGAGGGTTCATAACTGCCGTCCGCGTCCGGCAGGTGGGTGGTGCCTGGGAAGGGTAGCGCTGTCGTCGCCCGAAGCCGGTCGAGGGTTTCATAAGCAGCAGTGGTATGGGCGGTGTATTCCAGTCGCCAGCGAAGCTCCTGGAGGATTTGGCGCGAGCACGACATGTCGCCCCCGCCGGACTCCGCTCGATCGAGCTTTCCCGCGATCTCTCGGATCTCGTCTTGTATTGCGCCGCGTAACTCGGCGATTTGCGGAAATCGGGTAGCGATGGCTGTCTGCGGGCTCCAGCCGAAAGGGGCAGGGGTCGTCATCAGAGATACTCGGCGGTGCGCCTTACGGCAGGGCAACTAGATCGCGGCGCGCCCACGCCCGCTCGGGCTGGGTGGCGCGGACTGGGTTGGCTCGGTATTCGAGCCGGGGGTATCGCGCGAGCCGCACGGGGCGCTTGGCGAGCCATTCGCTCAACGGTGTAACTGGCAGCGGCATTTCCCCGTCATCGCAATCCGGCAGCAGCGCGACACACACGCGTCGCGTGCCCTTCGGCCAGACGATTTGCAGACGCCTGATAAGGGCCCCGCCGGCACGCTTGCCATCGTGGTCGGTGCGACGAGGCAATTCGGACATCCAAGCCCCCTCACCGGGCAGACACGAGCGGCCGTGCAGGTGTCGAATATCCGCAATTGGAAAGGATTTCGGCTCCGGTGGGGAAGTGATTTCGAAGCTCGTAGCTGCGGGTTCCAGGATGCGTGCGACAAAACGGTCTTCACGCGATCGGAAGCGTGCTACCGGGCCGGCCACTGAAGTCGGTTCGGCGCTGGTATGCGCGGTCCATACAACCGTGCCGGAAACTTCCGGGCCGATTTCGTCTTGGATCACCACCTGCCGCCCGATCAATGCCGCTCCGCGGCGTATCGAACCTGCTGGTTTTCCATACGCGGCGGACAAATCGAAGACGACCCATTTGCAGTCACCGTCGACACAATAGCCGATGATCGGCGCGTACGCGTTGGGCACCTGATTGCGCCCGCCAATCACCAGAGTGTTGTGTCCCGCGGTCTGCGTACGGTAATACCGCCACCGTGGCCCGGATTGGCAGTCGACGCCGTGATCGAAATAACCGGGCAAGTCATAATCGTCTGAACCGAGGTCGATTATCCATCGCTGTTTCGCGCCATCAACTATAAAGCTGCCCGCGTCCGCTTGCGCATGCAAGATGACGTCTTCCGAGCGGCCGGATGTTCTGCCCTCCGCGCTGAAAAAATTCCCGCCCTTGATGGCGACGTAGACGGGCCGCACCCTGGGTTTCGTCGACCAGCTATTCCGAAAACAGGCGAGATCGGCGCTGCGAAAGACTTTCCCGGTAGGGGGCTCACCGGTCAGCCGCTCGCCCCGCATGCGACCCGCCCAGATCACGGTAAATGGGAGATACCAGCCGTCATATCCATCGAGGAGCCGGGCATCGATGGGTCGCTTGTACCGATGGGCAAACCAAGCGAGCGATGAAATATCGAATCGGGGCTCCGAGTCCCCAAAATTAAACGCGGCGCCGGACGGTCCGGCCGCGTGCAGTGCAAAGTCGCCGGTCTGGGCGAATCCCGGCCGAGACGCGAAGCCAAAGCTTTGGCCAAACGTGCTTTCGAGCGCAGCAACCATCAGAGCGGCATAACGCATGGTCAAGGACCAGTAGCTGAGCCCTTCTGGCCAAGCTCCGTCGGGGGCAAGCCGATCGAACACCCTCGATGCCGAAGCGAGGCTCTTTGCAATCAGCTGTGCCGCAAGCTCGGGATATCTTGCGAGGGCGACAAGCGACGATACGAGAATAGCGGAATTCGAGACAAGGGTGCAATTATCGCGTCGTTTTGGCCAAACCGAAAACCGATCATCGTACGCGGCTAGGGCAGGCTCGAGCACATGCCGTAACAGCGCACCTTCGATCATCCTTCGTTCGTCGTCTGAGAAGTCGTCGTATAACCAATCATAGGCCAGAGAAACTGAAACAGCGATTTCAGCACAATCAAGGAATGATTTGATTACCGGCCGTGGCTTCCAGCTAGTTTCCGCGATGAACCTTGACAACGCGGTCCTCGCCCCAGCTAGGGCCTCGGCGCGTTTGGCGCCGCCGCTGATCGAAGCGAGGAAAGACATGTGTATCAGACGGCGAGATCGCCGCTTGATGCCGGCGCGCAACTCCTCTCCGTCCGCGCGCGACGCTTCCTCCGATAAAGATGTTTCCAGGCGCGCCAGCAGCTTCGGATTGCGGTTGGCGCGTTTGCGGATAGAGGAAATCGCCGACTTATGAAATAACAAATAAGGATGGGTCGCTTTGAACCGCGCAACGGTGACTTCGAGAAGGTCTAAATCGGCGCCATTCGGCTCGCCTGACGGCAGCGATCGCGCAGCAACAAAAGGCAATCGAATCCCTCGGCTCGAGGTCTTGCGGTTGCCGAAACCAATCGTGCGATCTGGGTGAGGTCCGCGATCGTAATTAGCAACCGCACCGCTTCCAAATGCGGCGAACGGGCGGCGCGGTCAAGCATCTTGTCGATATCCGGTAACAAATTGTATCAAAATTTACGATATTTGGGATTTTTACTGAGTCCGTTTCATACGGGTACGAGGAGTTTGGCGAGGAATTCGTCTCTCCACCCGGCAAGGTTGAATTTACTCCGCAGAGACACGCAAGAGCGATCCTTTTGCATCAGATTCAGGGCCATGTGGCGGAGAATAGCGAGGTTATAAGCAGTATTGTCGTCGCGGTTTCGCCCCTGGTCCTCGTTCATGACGGTATTGAGAACCCAGTGCAGGCGGTTTTCGACGCCCCAATGCAAGCGAACGACCTTGCCCAGGCCTTCGGGAGAAAGAGCCCTGCTGAGGAGGTAATAAGCGGTCTCGGTCGTCGCCCTAGTAGTGGTGCCGCGCGATCGGATCACCTTGCCGACCGCAGTCAACCCCGGCCAGCGGTGACGCTTCTGCAGCTCTTCGACTTCGGTGCACACCAAGCTGGTGCGCTTCTCGATGCGGCCGTGGCTACTGTCTACGGTCGAGTACACCTCGGCACCCTCATACCTCGGCTGGCTCAGCAATTGGCTGACCTCGGCATGCAGGCTGCGATGGTTGCGCTTGAGGGCCAGTGCGTACTCGCCACCCCTCGCGACGATTTGTTGGGCGATTTCGCGCCGACAGTTGAGCGCATCGGCGGTCACGATCCGGCCGGTCAGCGACAGGAAATCCAAGAGCTTGAGCACCCCCGCGCTCTCGTGTGACTTGGCGTGGATCGCGATCTGGGCGAGGACCAGGCGCTTCTCGCAACACCAGGCGCTAATCATGTGCAGGGCGAACGACCTGGCACGACGCGGGTCGGACGATCGATGAAGGGTCTTTCCATCGATCGCAATGACCCCGCTGCTGGTCTCGCCAAAGCGCGCCACGAATTTCAGGAAACACGCACGAAGTTGGTCGGGATCGAGCCGGCTAAAGAACCGGCTGAAGGTGTCGTGGCTCGGAATCCCGTTCGTCAACTGCAGAAAACGCGCGAGGAAATCTTGCTTGGCCTGGGCAAAGATAGCCATATCCACCGCGTTCTGACCACCCGACAAGATTGCGCACAGCGCTATCATCAGGATCTCGTATAAATCGTGGCGCTTCGGGCGGCTCGATCGCGGATCCCTAAGCTCAGAAAAACAGGACACAAGTCCATTCATTACTTTCTCCGTTACAAATGATTCTTGGTTGATTTAACTGAAATCAACATGTTCTTAAAAATTTGTTTATGGTGTAGTTGAGCATCATCAGACGATGTCAGTGCGTCGTCGATATGGGCGTCCCCGCGACGTCCAAAACACAATTTGAGCAAAATTTGACGTATCATTTACAGTCTGCGAGATAATCGTTACAAACTTCCCTCACTAACTGACCTTTGTGAAGGCCGATGAGCCTGCCGGCGAATAAGCGGGGTGTTCCGCCCGCTCCGCGGTGAGTTCCAGTTTAAATTTTAAAGAGAGCGCGGCGGCTGACGCCGGGGGACGTGGATATCGTTAACCCGCAAATTGCTCAGGTGATGACGGCAGATGCCGGAAAACTGCTGAGGAAGTTCCTGGCACTTTCGCGAAGAGCTGGCAGGAGATCCTAGAGCAAGATTCTAACAGGCTGAATCAAAAAGAGGATTCCCATATTTAGAGTTTTGTGATTCAAGATGCTGGCTGGGGCTGGGGGCCAGCATCAGATGGCAAGACCCTATTCGCAGGACCCGCGGGAT
>Ga0310909_10000045_pt1 | contig 46163 bp, 42 predicted proteins | sample GREbulkMGT000H_FD_203449 | JGI IMG/M metagenome (GOLD analysis project Ga0310909, IMG submission 203449) | Lab enrichment of tropical soil microbial communities from Luquillo Experimental Forest, Puerto Rico - GRE.bulkMG.T000H | ecosystem: Environmental > Terrestrial > Soil > Tropical forest >... | reverse complement strand
GTTTTGTGGAATGGTCAAAAGGTTGCTGGAGCTGCGCAACGGCGAACGCGCCGGGGGCTGTTGCAGCAAGGCAGCATTCAGGGGGTCGATCTTCCCGCAGATTTTGAGATAAGTTTCGCATTGCGTCTGACCGATAATTGCCAGGAGAAGACGCTGGACGAGCAAATCTTGCAGCGCGCGGAAGAGATTGGAGCTCAAAAATACACGCGTGCGGCCTGGCTACGGCGTCGCTAAATGGCCCGCTTGTCCGCGGTGTTGCTTTGACAACCGCCGCAGCGTCCTTCTATGCTGCAACTGTGGAGGCCACAGTTTTCTCGGCGTTCGCGCCTACAACTCCAAATGGACCGCTGAGCCGAGTGAGCCAAGTCGTGCGCCATGAATTAGACGACGTCGAATCGCGGATCATCAGGCAGGCGGCAACTTTTGACCCGGCGGTGGAAGGCTATGTCGCCTATGCTATCGGCGTTCGCGGGAAGCGCTTGCGTCCGCTTGTTGCATTGCTCGCCGGCGGCGCCGTTGGCCCGATCAAATCGGAACATGTCGACCTCGCTGTCATCGTTGAGCTGATTCATGTCGCGACCCTGGTTCATGATGACATCGTCGATGAAGCGGAATGGCGTCGCGCCCAGCCAACCCTGAACGCGCGCTGGGGAAATTCTCTCAGTGTGCTCCTGGGCGACTGGCTTTTCGCGCACGCGTTGAATTTATCGGCCCAGTTCGACGATGTTGAAGTCAGTCGCGCGATCGCGAGCGCGGCTCGCGAGGTTTGCACGGGCGAGATTATTCAGACGCAACGCCGGTTCGATCTTCATCTCGGCATCGATGATTATCTGCGCATCATCGAGATGAAAACCGGCTCGCTGTTCGCAGCGGCGGCTGACCTCGGTGCGATGCTCGGCAAAGCCGATCAAGCTACGCAGAATTCATTGAAAGTCTTTGGCCAAAAAATTGGCACCGCATATCAGATTTACGATGATTGCATCGACATTGGGGGGACAGAACGGCTCACGGGTAAAACGCTCGGGAGCGATTTGCGCAAAGGAAAGCTAACATTGCCGGTGCTGATGCTGCTGAGCGGACGTAATGGCCCAGACAAAGAACACCTTTCACAGCTGATTCTCGACGCTCGCTTCGAGGAAATCGCGCAACTTTTGAATTCCTCGCAGGCTAACGGCGCACTCGGCGCCTCAATCGATGCCGGACAAACATTGGTCTCTGAGGCGCAGGCCCAAATCGAGAATCTGCCGTCGAATCCGTACAACAGCGCACTCATCGGTTTGGGCGACGCATTTCGCGAAATGCTCGAGCAGTTTCGCGCTCTCTGATTTTACAGCGAACAAACTTCCAACTCCCCCCATTTCTATCCCACCTCAAACACCATGAGCGGCGGCAAGATTCATCCCACGGCGATTGTCGATCCAACGGCAAGAATCGCCGCTGATGTTACCATCGGCCCATACACGCTGGTCGGAGAGTACGCTGTAATCGGCGCAAGGTCGGCAATCGCGTCACACGTCGTCATCGAAGCCGATGTCGTTATTGGCTCCGACAACGTAGTCGACCACGCAGCCATTATCGGAACGGCACCGCAGGACGTTTCATTTTCCGCCGACCGAAAAACCTACGTGAAAATTGGCAACGAGAACGTAATTCGCGAGCACTGCACGATTCACCGCGGTAGCGCGGAAGGTAGCGCAACCAAAATCGGCCATGAAAATTTTCTCATGGCGGGCGCGCATCTCGGGCATAACTGCGAAGTCGGAAACAATGTGATCATCGCCAACAATTGTCTGCTCGGAGGTAACGTGCGCATCGGGGACGGCGCGTTTTTAGGCGGCGGTTGCGTTTTTCATCAAAACATCAGCGTGGGGAGACTGGCGATTACCCAGGGCGCGTCCGCATTCAGCAAAGACATTCCGCCATTCGTGATCGCGGCCGAACGCAATTATGTCTTCGGATTGAACGTGATCGGACTGCGCCGCGCCGGATTCAGTGCGAAAGATCGCGATGAAATCAAGGCGGCGTTCAAACTAGTCTATGCGAGTGGACTGAATGTCGGCAACGCGATCGAAAAAGGAGCTGAGATGAAGCTTGGTGATGCCGCGCGCGAATTTCTCGATTTCGTCGCGAACGCGAAAAAGCGCGGGATCTGTCCGGTCAAGCGCGGCGCCGAAGAGGAAATGTCGATCTAAACCAAGCCGAGGAGCGCGAGCATGCGACCGGTTTTTCCTTTTTCGGCGCGATAGGAATAGTAGCGATCGATGTCGCACGCAGTGCAGGCGCCGGAATCATGGATTTGTTTCACGCCAGCGGCGCGAAGTTGATCGACGATCTTTGCGGCAAAATCGATTTCGTAATGTGGCGGCCGAATGCACGGGCTTAGCTGCACGATCAAGTCGGCCGGGTTCGATCCAAAATGTTCGCGCGTTACCTGAATCGCTTTTCCCGCCACCGCCAGCTCGGTCCCTTTTTTGCCGGAGTGAACTAGACCGACGACCGGGGTTTTTGGATCGACAATATAAACCACACAACAATCGGCCGCGTGAATACCGAGCGTGATTCTTCTTTGGTTCGTAATTAAGCCGTCGCAACCCGCAAATTCCTGGTCGCGATCAATCGCGCGATCGATCACGGCGATTTTGTTTCCGTGAACTTGTTGAGCAGTAAGCAGCGGCCAATCTCCAATGCCAATCTCGCCGCGAAGGTCGCCATGAATGCGATCTAATCGTTTTAGAACTTCGGCTTTCTCAGCTGAAACGTCGATGCCCGGGATTCGCTGGATGAAGGCGTGCCGGACAAGCTTGAGCCCAGCCAGCGCCGGAAAAAATTCCACCCGAGCCTGTGTCCTCACCGAGAAAAGATCACGATTGTTCTACTTCGAGGCCGGTCGCTGTGAAGTCGTTGTGGCCGTGGTCGTTGTGACTGGCTCCCAGCCAGTCGGCCGTTTTGGCCGGCCTCGGGCATCGACATCGCTGCCGGTGTAGTAGGTTCGTGTCTTGGTCGCGCGTGGGGCAATACCGTTGAATTGTTCGGTGAAGGAGCTCTGCGTGCCGGTGACCCGATCGTACTCGGCCAGCGCCGAATCGTAACCAAACAGCGCCTGCAATCGCGTTGATTGCGCGGTAGTCAATTGCACTTGCGCGTTCAACACGTCCAATTGCGTCCCCGCGCCGGCATCGAGTCGCGCTTTGGCCAGACGCACCGCTTCTTCGGCTTGCTCGACAGTTTTTTCCGTGGCTTTAATCAATTCGCGATCCTGCAACAAATTGGAAGCAGCTTGCTGGACCTCGAGTTCAACCTGCCGAACATCGTCGTCGTAGGTAATTTCTTGCTGCGACAACAGCGCGCGTTGTTGTTTAATCTTGCCCCAGGCCATGCCGCTATCAAAAATCGGCCAGCTTCCGGTGGTGGTCGTTAGCCAGCCCTTCGAAACATCGCCAAAACTTGAGTTGAATTCATTACTGAGCCATTCGCCGCCGCCGCTGGTATTGACTGTTGGCAACCAACTGCCGATTGCGACGTGAACCTGCTCGATTTGGTTGAGGACGTTAGCGCGCGCCTCCTTCAAAAACGGACGATTGCGTTTGGCTGTTTCGATATCCGACAGCAGTTCGATGTTGCGCGGGATGTAAGTCAGTTCCCCGACGACGCGCAAAGGCGCCGCGATCCCGCGGGCCGGATTAAAATCCAGGCCGAGCGTTTTCGCCAACACCAAGATCGAGATTCGATAATTATTCCGGGCCGTGATCAGTTGCGGGATTTGATTGTAGAGCTGTACCTGAGCTTGAAGCACGTTGAAACGAGGAACGGTTCCGGCTTCGAAACGGTTCTCCTGGTCCTTGAGTTGGCTCGCGAGCAACCTCACCGACTCTTCCTGAACAACGATCAGTTCTCGATCGAGTATGACCTGATAAAACTCCGTTTTTGTCGTCGAGATCGTTTGATCAACTGTGTTGCGCAGCGCGAAATAGGCGGAATCCCGCTGGAAGAAGGTGCCGCGAATCGCGCGAAAGGTGCTGTAGTTAAACACGAGCTGTGTTCCGGTTACGTTGACGTTGTAGAAAATATCGCTCCGTAAATTTTTGATTCCGCCAACGCCCGGTGCCGGCGAGCCACCACCACCTCCACCACCTCCTCCTCCTCCCACCCCACCTCCCACCCCACCACTACTGAGGGCCGATATAGTGGTCGTCTGCTGCAGGTTGTGATCCCTCCATTCCCAGTTAAAGCTGGGGCCAATCTGCGGGAGGGCCTCTGCCCGAATCTGAATGATGACGCCTTTGGTGCGCTCAATCTCCTGAATGGCACTCGTGACAGCGGGGTTTTGTTTCAGCGCCGTAATCACGGCCTTATCGACCGTAAACACAGGGGCGCCTTTTTCGGACCACTCGAAACTTGGGACCAATTCTGGGGCCAATTCGACCAGGCCCGGCTCGGTAATTCCAGGCGTGGCCGGCGGTGGTGTGATTGGCAGGGAGCCCAAAGTTGGAGGAGTTCCGGCTCCGCCTGGTGAAATTGCCGGCGTTGGACTTGGCGTGGGCGTCGTGGTTGAAACCAGCATCGGGGTCGGCACTGGCGTTTCCGAAGGCATCGGACCTTGTCCGAATGCGACCAACGCAACCAGAAATGCCGCTAAGTTGAATCCGGCGGTAAGGAAATGTTTTCGTATCACAGGTTAAGGCGTCAGGTGTTTGGTACGCCAAGGTTAAGGCGCGGATTCAACCAATCCAGATTACCTTTTAGCACTGCCGGCTAATGAACGACAATCCTTTAATTGGCAGTAATCGTAAATTTTGCCGTATATCTGCAGCCACGCTTTTTGTTCATCCGGGGAAAGATATTCCATGATCTTCATCAGGTTGCCGACTATTTCCTGACGAATCCGGCGGACCAGCGCGGACCCTTTTGCTGTAATGCATACCCTCACCTTGCGCCTGTCATCGCGCGAGACCGATCGAACCAGCAGCCCCAGGTTCTCTAATCGCGCCACCAACCCACTCGCCGCCGCAGTGGTGTGCCCCATTTTTTGCGCGATCGCGGACATCGTCAGCACTTCTTTTTGATCGAGATACGCGAGCAGAAAAAACTGCGGGAAAGAAACATTGCCAGGCGCGAGCTCTTTGCACAGATGGAGCACGAAACAACGCTGCATTTCGAGAACGATGTCGGCGAGTCGCTCGGCGTCAGCACAGATTTGATTGGGGGGCGGTTGTGCGAACACCGTTTCCGTACTCAAAGCCATTTAACCTAAAATGCGCGCAAGTCGTGTCAAACCGCTCGTGCGAAAAGAATTAGCACCAAACTTGAACGTGAACTGTCTCGCCGGCGTGCAGCGACTCGCCGCGATCAAGTCGCAGCAACGCGTTTGATTGACTCAGACCAAACAACGCATGCGATTCCTGTCGGCCGATTGGCGTAAATCTTCCGTTCTCGAATTTGCCGCGAACGTAATGGACACGCTCGCTCTCGTTGATTTGATCGACCGTTAATGTCGCCGTCAATCTCGCAAGATCGACACTGTCCGCGGCCATCATTTTCAGAATCGCAACGCGAACAAACTGCAAAAAGGTTACGAACGCGGAGACGGGATTACCGGGCAAACCGAAAACGAAACAACTACCTAGGGTCCCGAACAAGAACGGCTTACCCGGCTTAATCGCAACCCGCCAAATGTCGATCTTCGCGCCGAGTTTGCGCAAAGCTGCTTGAACCAAATCGTGTTCGCCAACGGAAACGCCGCCCGTCACGATCAGAATTTCGTTCTTGGCCGCCACCAGAAACTCTTTTTGCAGCGATCCCGCATCATCGGAGCAACGCCCAGTCGACGTAATAGTCGCGCCGCAAAGTTCAAGCAACGATTGCAACAAAACTGAATTGCTGTCGTAGATTTGTCCGGGGTAAAGTTTTTCTCCCGGCATCGCTAGTTCGTCGCCGGTCGAAATAATCGCGGCGCGAACTTCGCCTCCAACTAAAACGTCGGCGAACCCCTGAGACGCAAGCAATGCGAGTTTGGTCGCGGTGATTCGTTCGCCTTTGCTCAAAATCTTTTGGCGCTCGCCGAGGTCGCAGCCGCGTTTTCGCACAGATTCATCAACATTGACAGCCGCATTCACGACAATTTCATCGCCTTCGCGCGTGACGTCTTCCTGCATTACGACCGCATCCGAGCCGGCCGGCATCGGCGCGCCAGTAAAAATCCGAACCGTAGTACCGTTCGACACGCGCAGTTTGCGATTGACACCGGCCGGCTGCTCGCCGACGACGCGCAATCGCTTGCCGACTTTGCAATCGCTCGCGATCACCGCGTAACCGTCCATCGCGGAATTGTCGAACATCGGCAGCGAAAACCGTGCGAAGGAATCTTCTGCTGCGAAACGATCGAGCGCGGACTGAATCGGCATCTTCCGCGCCGGCAAAGGTTGCACCGCATCCAAGATTTTCGCGCGCGCTTCCGATTCGCTGATCATTACCAATCATTTCAATTAGCATTTGAAAATTGGCAATCGCCAATTCCGCAGCATATTGTCGGCCCGAGCTTTTGGTGAGGTGGCTGAGTGGTTGAAAGCAGAGCTTTGCTAAAGCTCCGTGCCCCAAAAAGGGCACCGAGGGTTCGAATCCCTCCCTCACCGCCAGCCTACCTACTTCCGTGAATCAGTCATCGGTGCAGCTCCAAGATTTTGACGAATCGGGAGATTTTGAACTTGCTCGATCGAGGGGCGCAGAGCGCAGGGTTAAGAGCGAAGCTCTAAAGCTGGAGCCAAAGCGGAGCTTGGGATTAATCCCTCCCTTACCGCCAACCTTCGCTTGGAGCGAAGCGAATAGAGAAGGCTGTCATGCTGTCGTGAAACAAAGGCGGGCTTTGCTACCGTCAAAATTCGAATCGTTTCAAGGCTACGGCTTGCCAGCCATTCAATTTCGCGAACGCGCCTACCCCAAAAAATCCGCGGAGGCGAACGCCGCCGCGGATTTCCTTTTGGCAACTGAAGAGCTTATTTCTTCTTCGATTCTGACTTTGCCGCCCCTTTATCGGCTTTAACTTCCACATCGGTAGCGGTCATGGTGTATGTGATTGTCACCTTTGCGCCAACTTTCAGGTCACCGGTGACTTTCGTACTCGCATCACGCGCAAGTTCCCAACGGTCCTTTCCTTTTTGCACAGCGATCATGCTGTCGTTTACCTCCAGAACCGGTCCCGTTACCTGATACGTTTTGCCCGCTGCCAGAGCGAGACTGCTCAGGGCAAGACTTCCTGCGACTGCTAAGCTTAACAACGATTTCATCATAAACCTGATTAGAGCGAATTGCTCATCTCGGTGCAAGCCTTTGCACCGATTGGTGTCAGAATTGTGATTACTGCAGCATTAGCAGTAATTAACACTCTCGCAGGGCCCAAGCCACTAGTAATGCTAAAAGCCAAGCTCGACAATTTGTTTGGCGGCGGGAAAGCCGGACTGCCTCTCCTACAATTAGAAACGGCGACAGGATCTCACCTGCCGCCGCCGCCAATCAATTATCTACGCAAGGCGATCGTCAATTGTTCCCTTTCGCTGCTCGATTGCCTTCCTTGATCGCTTCGGCTTCGGTCATGTATTTCCCTTTCGCCGTCTTTCCGTAGAACCGCGAGCTCTCCTTGTGATAAACGTGCGAGTCGGTATTGACCCATACCAGACCGTGACCGCCTCCCGGTGCGGGTGCAGCCGCTGGTGACGCCGCGGACCGAGGAGTCGCCATGGCGGCCTTCTTGCGTGCGCCTTTGGATGCTGGCTCAACCCCTGCTTGGGTCGTTGCAGCTGGAGAAGCAGCTGCTGCCGCAGAAGGTGCAGGTGTTGCCGTTGCTTTCTTTCGCGACTTCTTCGCCGGTGAAGCCGACGCTTCTGCCGATGGCGATTCGCTCGCGGCGGGAGACGCTTGGGCCGCCGCTTTCTTGCGTGAATGTTTCGCAGGCGAGGCCGAGGCGGTAGGACTAGGTGATTGACCATTGACCAGGCACACACTGACGAGCCCGATCAGGAGTAGAAGGCTGAAAGTTTTTGCGCGCATGACCTACAGTCTAAGAGGGATTGCGCTGTTTAGGGAAGCTTAAAAAAATAACTTATCGACGCCTTCACTGCGCCTCTTCGGCGGTCGATGTTGAGCCAGAGGCAAATACGGAATCATCGGATTCGTTTCTTTCACCAACCGGCCCTGGTGCGCGTTCCAAAGATTGACGTCCGATTCGCCATACTGTGCGTTTTCGTGTTGTTGCCGCTGGATCACGACCATCCGCTCCTGTTCCCCCATTCCCCGTTTGTTGAATCGTTTCGCAACCGATCAGAACCGCGGCGCAAGCAATTAAGCCAACGAGTGGAAACACTTTCATGAGCACACTATACGACACGGCAATCTGGTTCCGCGGAAGCCGGCAGCTTAAAGATTGGTGCCGGTAAAGTCAGCCCGCGACTCGAAGGCTTGACCGGCTCGGATTTACGATCATGCTGCGATTGAGGCGGCGTTCATCCACTGCTCGATGAGTAACAAAGGTTCCGAAGATTTCATCAAGGACCTAAAGGCACGTTTGCGAGGCACGATCATCGGCTCAGGCGAGGCTAATTACGATGAAGCGCGCAAGGTCTACAACGCGATGATCGACAAAAAGCCGCGATTGATCGCACGTTGTGCGGACGTGGCGGATGTGATTTTGTGCGTGAATTTTGCGCGCGAAAACAAATTATTGCTCGCCGTTAGATGCGGCGGACATAACGCCGGCGGCCTCGGAATTGTCGAGGATGGATTGGTGATCGACCTGGCACCGATCAAATACACCGGAGTCGATCCAACTAGCGGCACTGCCACGGTCGGTGGTGGCTGCATCTGGGGCGATGTCGATCATGCCACGCACGCATTTGGAATGGCGGTGCCGAGCGGAATCATTTCCACGACGGGCGTTGGCGGATTGACGCTCGGCGGCGGCATTGGCCATCTCACCCGCAAATGCGGATTGACCATCGACAATCTGCTCTCAGCCGACGTCGTGCTGGCCAACGGAAATTTTGTCAAGGCAAGCGCGGACAAAAATCCCGATTTGTATTGGGCGCTGCGCGGCGGCGGCGGAAATTTCGGCGTCGTAACTGCGTTCGAGTTCAAACTCCACAAGATCGACATGCTCTACGCCGGACCAATGCTCTACGAATTGAGCGACGCCGCTGACGTGATGAAGTGGTATCGCGAATTCATCGTCGACGCGTCGGACGATCTGAACGGATGGTTTGCGTTTCTTACCGTTCCGCCGTGGCCGCCGTTCCCCGAAGATCTCCATCTCAAAAAGATGTGCGGAATCGTTTGGACCTGCACCGCGCCGCAGGCGGAGGCCGAAGTAATGTTCAAACCGATTCGCGCGTTCAAAAAACCCGCGTTGGACTTTGTCGGTCCGCTGCCCCAACCGGCCTTGCAAACCTTGTTCGACCCAATCTACCCACCCGGACTGCAATGGTATTGGCGCGCCGATTTCGTGAACGAACTGAGCGACGCGGCAATCGCGCAGCATGTTCGCTTTAGTCAGGCGCTGCCATCAATGCATTCCACGATGCATCTTTATCCGATCAACGGCGCGGCAGCTCGTATTGGGAAAGAGAAAACAGCGTGGAATTATCGCGACGCAAACTGGGCGCAGGTCATGGTCGGCGTCGATCCAGATCCGGCGAACAAGGAGAAAATAACCAAGTGGACGAAGGATTATTTCGACGCGCTTCATCCCTTCTCGGCCGGCGGGGCCTATGTCAATTTCATGATGGAGGAAGGCGAAGACCGGGTAAAAGCGACCTACGGCGCTAATTACAAGCGTCTCGCCGAGATCAAAGCCAAATACGACCCGGAGAACCTCTTTCGCGTAAATCAGAATATCAAGCCGAGCGACGCAAAACGCGCGCCCGCCTAATCATGAAAGCTGCCGAACTAAAGTCGTTACAGACTCCTATTAAAGAGAGGTATCGACAGGAGCCGAAATCCGCGATGATCACGCTTCGTGCCGAAGGCAAAATCGGTGAAGGCGTAACGTGCAATGTTGCGACTGGCAAGAGGCTGGTCGAAGCGGGCCTTCACCCGGCAACCGGCGGCAACGGATTGAGCGCGTGTTCCGGCGACATGTTACTCGAATCATTGGTCGCATGCGCCGGCGTAACTTTGCGAGCGGTTGCGACTGCCCTCGAAATTCCGCTGCGCGACGCAACTGTTCGCGCAGAAGGCGATATCGATTTTCGCGGAACGCTGGCCGTGTCCAAAGAGGTTCCGGTTGGCTTTCAAAATATTCGACTCCGTTTCGATCTCGAGACCGATGCAACGGAAGAACAAATCGCGACGCTGCTCCGCCTCACCGAACGCTATTGCGTTGTCTACCAAACGCTCGCTCACTCGCCTACGATCGACGTCTCCCATCGCGTTTCAGGTCGATAAATTTGCCGGCGCCACGTTCTTGGCTTAGGGAAATCGTATGCCGACCTACATGGACATTCACGAAATCTCGGGAGGCGTTTCTGCCGAGGACGTTGCCCAAGCGCACGCGAACGACGTTGCCGTTCAAGACAAATACCGTGTCACGTATCACAAGTATTGGGTCAACGAAAAGACCGGCAGGATTTTTTGTCTCTGTCATGCTCCAAACGCCGAAGCGGCCAAGCGGGTCCATCGCGAAGCCCATGGATTGGTGGCAGAGAAAGTGATTCGTGTGGACCCGGAAGTTGCCGAGCTTTTTATGGGCGAAAGTCACGTCAACAGCGCTGGAGCAGTCGTTCTGCCAGGCGGATCTACGCACGATCGCGACCCGGGCATTCGGACAATTCTATTCACTGACATTGTCGGATCGACGGTGATGACTCAGCAATTGGGCGACGAAGCTGCGATGGAATTGCTGGCCGTGCACGACAGCGTTGTCCGCGACGCACTCGCGGAGTCGGGTGGACGCGAAGTCAAACATCTCGGCGACGGCATCATGGCGTCATTCGTCTCGGCCGCGAGCGCAGTGAAATGCGCGACCCGTGTGCAACGGGAAATTACCAAACAAATGCAAGATAAAGCTGATCGGGCGATTCGCGTGCGCGTCGGCATTGCCGCTGGCGAACCGGTGGAGCGCCACAACGATTTGTTTGGCGTCACCGTGCAGTTGGCGTCTCGTCTTTGTGCCCATGCCAAGGGGGAGCAAATTCTCGTTTCCAATGTTGTCGCCGAGCTGTGTGAAGGGAAAATCCTGCCGTTCGAAGATCTCGGTGAAATGACGTTGAAAGGCTTTGATCATCCAGTCCGTGCCCACGCCGTTGCCTGGACGAACGACGGCGCGTAGGGACGCAGGCTTTGCGAAGGCGGGTTGGACGTCTAAAATCTTTGCGTGCAGAAGGAGTCGCTCCGAATTCTGAATTTTATCGACGGCAAGTTCGTCGAACCTGTCAGTGGAAAGCATCTCGATAACATCGAGCCGGCCACGGGCAAACCGTACTCGCAAGTTGCCGACAGCGGAAAAGAAGATGTCGAGCTTGCCGTCACGGCAGCAGAGAAAGCGTTTCCGGATTGGTCGAAGAAGCCGGCGGCTGAGCGCTCTAAGATTCTTTTACGCATTGCCGACCTGATTGAGCACGACTTGGAAAAATTCGCGCGCGCGGAATCGATCGACACCGGAAAGCCGATCACGCTGGCCCGCACGTTGGATATTCCCCGCGCAATCGCGAATTTCCGTTTTTTCGCGACCGCGATCCTTCACACCGAGAATGAGGCGTATGTCACTGACGGGGTTGCGTTCAATTATACATTGCGTCAACCGCGCGGTATCGCCGGATTGATTTCACCGTGGAATCTGCCGCTCTATTTGTTGAGCTGGAAAATCGCGCCCGCGATTGCGGTTGGGAACACGGCGATCGCAAAGCCGAGCGAACTGACGCCGATGACGGCGTTCTTGCTTTGCGAAGTTTGCGTCGAAGCAGGATTGCCAAGCGGCGTGCTGAACATAGTCCACGGAACCGGCCTGAATGTCGGCGCAGCGATCACTGCCCATCCAAAGATCAACACCATTTCATTTACCGGCGGCACCGTTACCGGGAGGAAAGTGGCAGAAGCGTGCGCGCCGTTGTTCAAGAAGATCTCGCTCGAGCTCGGTGGCAAAAATCCAAACATCGTTTTCGCCGATGCCGACCTAGATGCGGCAATTACCGGCAGTGTTCGCTCGTCATTCGCCAACCAGGGTCAGGTTTGTTTGAGCGGCTCACGCGTTTTCGTCGAGCGCTCCATTTACAAAGACTTTGTCGATCGATTCACCGACGAGGCGTCGAAGTTGAAACAAGGCGATCCACTCGACGAAAAAACCGAGCAGGGTGCGATCGTGAACAAGACACAGCTTGATAAAGTGAAGTTCTATGTCGACCTTGCCCAGAAAGAAGGCGGCAAGATCGCCCTCGGTGGCAAAGCGCCATCGCCAATCAACAATCGTTGCCGCGACGGTTATTTCTTTCCGCCGACAGTGATTGTCGATCTTCCGGTCGCCTGTCGAACCAATCGCGAGGAAATTTTCGGCCCGGTCACCACGATCACACCATTCGACAACGAAGATGAAGTAATCGGTCACGCGAACGACGTCGATTACGGACTCTCCTCGACTGTCTGGACGCAAAATCTCAGTCGTGCCCATCGCGTCGCCGAGCAAATCCACACCGGCACGGTTTGGGTAAACTGCTGGCTCGTACGCGATCTTCGTGTTCCCTTCGGCGGCATGAAAGCCAGCGGCGTCGGCCGCGAAGGCGGCGAGGAAGCATTGAGATTTTTCACCGAGCCGAAGACCGTTTGCGTCGCGCGGTAGGGCCGAGAGCGCGCGCCGGGGGTGAATTTAGGTTTGTTCCACGGACGATCTGCCGGAATGTGCTAGAATACGACACTGAGCAGCGATAGACAAAATCCGGCTCTGTCGCTTGATCCCACGGTTAAGCCGGAATTCGTTAGGCCAAAACGGGCTTTGCGTCGTCTAGCTTACCAGTACATTCCGCGATAGCCCCAAGCGCCGTACCAGCGACCGCTCCAATAGGGATCCCATGTTGCCGCCGTGTAGTAGTCCTGGGCGATCTGTTGCTGGATGCAGAGGTTTTTGTAACGCTGATACTCGGCTTCGTGACCAACGTATGCGATCCCGGCTTTCTCGTCCTTGAAAGCGTAAATAGTTTTGCCCTTCATGCTGACGCGCTCAACGTGATACGCGGGCAGCTGCGCGTAGACTTCCTTTTGCAGCCGAGTAGTCGGCGTAATTGTGCGGAAGCCCGCCGCCGATAACAGCGATTTCGTATTGGTCGCTTCCATCTCGGCACAGCTGGTCAGAAAGGAAACGCCTCCGGCCGCGGCGATGAGGATTGCGATAGTCGAAATAGGTCTCTTAAGGTTCATAGGTTTTCCTCTTTTTGTAAGGTTCAGTCGGGGGGCGGTGGGCAAGCTATAGGACTTAGGTCTCATCCATTTGGGGCAGCGCGATAATCGACTCGCAGGTTAATTTCAGAGCGAGTTAACCCTGCAATGGAAACAACACCAGAGAATGCCCCCAAGAAAAAATGGCTCGAGCCGGTCACGGCGTTGATCATGGCGATGGCAACTGTGGGTACGGCATGGTGTTCATATGAATCGGCGGCCTGGACCCGGCACAGCAATCGCAGCTTGAATCAATTCAACATTTTGGAGCGACGCGCCGCCCTATTGAACATTCAGGCAACGCAGGCGCTGACGATCCATACGGCGATGTTCATGGAACTACTCGCTGCCCAACAGGCAGGTAACCAGACATTGGCAGATTTTTATGTGCAACGGTTTCCACCCGACGTGCGGAAAGCGTACGATGCCTGGATGGCGGAGAAGCCATTTGAAAATCCAAAGGCGGATCCGCACCCATTCGTTCCCAATTTGTACGAGATGCGAGGCTCTCATGAAGCAGCGGAAGCAACCGAAAAGGCAGCGACGCAAATAGAGGACGCGCGCCGCGCCGGCACCCTTTCCGGCCAGTACCTGGCGAACACAGTCCTGTTTGCAGCGGTGCTGTTTTTCGCCAACGCCGCGAGTAAGTTCGAGCAGCGTCGCGTGCGCACCGTATCATTTCTTTTTGCGGTCGCAGTGTTCGCGTTTGCGGTCGCGCGTATCGCGATATTTCCGCGCTAACGCGAACAAGCGGTAAGACGTCGTTTTAGTGGCCGGCTTGCGAAGTGCTTGCGGCCGCGTTTGGCGCCGGCGGCAAAAGATAAAGCGTGGTCGCGAACATCAGATAAACAACGAGCACGAGAACTCCGACGAACCACGCCGAACGGCCGGAGGTCGTAACCAACGCTGCCGTTATTGTAGCGAAAAATATCATCACGACCGCGGCCGGCCAGAAATGTAAATCCATTGGCGCGGGGCCAACGAAAAAGCTGAGTAAGACAAGAACTGGCCCGACAAAAAGAGCGATCTGAGCGGCGCTGCCAAGAGCAATGCCTACACTGAGATCGAGATGATTTTTTTGGGCGGCGGAAAATGCAGCCGCCATTTCCGCGGCTGCCCCAACCAAAGCAACCACAATGAAGCCGACGAACGCCGGCGTCATTCCGAAAGCAACGGCCGCTTGCTGAACCGAACCGACGAAAACTTCGCTGACTAGCGCAACGAAAATGGTGACGCCGGCGAGGGTGCCAAGCGCGAGACCGATTGGCCATGGTGCTTCCTGTTCCTCTGCCGCTCCCGCAAATAATTCACGGTGCGTCTTGAGCGAAAAGAAAAGGCCGAGCGCGTAAGCGATCAAAAGCAAAATTGACAACGCGACGCTCAAATCCTGAGCAAAACGAGCAGGCCGCGTTGATTCGTGCGCGTCCAGAGCCGAGGGGATTAAGAGCGCGACCGTGGCCAGAAACAGGAGACCAGCCTGCACGCGCGCGGCGACGCGATTGTATTCCTGAACGTGATGGCGCAAACCGCCGAGTAAAAAAGATGCGCCCAGCATGAAGAGCGTATTAGTGACGATCGCGCCGGCGATAGAAGCTTTGACCAGCATGTACTCGCCGGCCTGAAGAGCGACAATTGCGATCACCAGCTCAGTCAGATTTCCGAGGGTCGCATTCAGCAAACCGCCGACCGAGTCGCCCGTTTTTGCCGCGACCGATTCGGTTGCGTGGCTAAGGAGAAGAGCCAGCGGCAAAATCGCGAGAACAGAGAGGACGAACAACAGGGTATGCGCTTCCGGCTTTAGTTTCTCCGCGACCAAAACGATCGGGACAAAGATCAATAGCCAAAGCAATCGATTGCTTCGGATCTCGTGAAGAAGCTGCTTCATTGAGTTCTTCATTTTCGCGAGACATGCGCGAGCGAGAATAAGACCAAGGTCTGATGGTCCGCTTGGGTGCGAGCCAGTAAGGAAAGGCGACGATGAAAATCAAGGTCATCGGCGCCGCCGGCGGTGAAGTAACCGGCTCTTGCTACAGTGTTCAGACCAAAGAGGCTAGGATCTTGGTCGATTGCGGGCTTTTCCAGGGGGGAAAAAAATCCGAAGCGCTGAACCGGCCACCCACAACACCGAACCGAAAACTGGAGTCGGTTCTCCTAACCCACGGACATCTCGATCACACCGGACGACTGCCGCTACTCGCGAAGATGGGTTACGCCGGCCGCGTTCTTGGCACGCCCGCGACGCTCGACATGACAAGATTGATCTTGCGAGATTCCGCGCGGTTGCAGATGTCTGATTGTGAAAGGCAAAACCGAAGGCGAAAACGCGCTGGACAACCGCCGATTGCACCGCTCTACACGACCGATGAGGTCGACTCGATCATTTCCCAACTGCAACCGGTCCGCTACTTAAAGCCGGTCGATGTTGCACCCGGAATTCAGGCGATCTGGGCGGAGTCCGGACACATGGTCGGTTCCGCGAGCATTCAGCTATTAATCAACGAAGGCGGCCGCACCAAGCGCATTGTTTTTTCCGGCGACCTCGGTCCACGAAGCGCGCCGATGTTGCGCGAGTTCGACCCGTTTCCCCACGCTGATCTTGTTTTTCTCGAATCGACCTACGGTGGACGCGATCACCGTTCGTTTAAGGACACGGTCGCTGAATTCGAACGAATCGTAACCGAAGCGATGCGCCACGGGGGCAAAATGCTCGTGCCGGCGTTTGCGATCGGCCGGGCGCAATTGATTACGCTATTGATCGGCAGAATGTTTCGCGCTGGAAAGATCAGGCCGTTCCCGATCTTCCTTGACAGCCCGATGGCGATTGAGGCGACCAATATTTACGTGAAGCATCTCGATCTATTCGATAACGAGATGAAAGCGTTTATCCGCGACCGGCCGTTGCGTGAAGATTTGAAGACGATGCGACCGACCGCGACTGCTGACGAATCGCGTGCAATCAACGACGCGGAGGGGGCGTGTCTGGTGATAGCCGGAGCCGGCATGTGCAATGGCGGGCGAATTTTGCATCATCTCAAGGCAAATCTTTGGAAACCTGAGACTCAGGTTTTGATTGTTGGTTATCAGGGTCACGGTTCGTTAGGCCGACGTCTGGTCGATGGCGAAAAGGAAGTCAGCATTTTCGGCGAGAGAATCGCGGTCGAAGCAAAGATCCACACGCTTGGCGGCTTCAGCGCTCATGCCGGACAAACGGATCTGATGCATTGGTTCAGCATCGTGGCTCCCTCCAAGCCGCGCGTGGTTTTAACACACGGCGACGACGATCAGCGGACGGCCCTCGCCCGGCTAATCCAACAGCGGCACCGCCTAGCGTCTAAACTACCAAAGATGAACGAAACCATTGAGTTCTGAACATGAAGAGAAAGGCTCAATCCTATGCCATTTGAAAAATTCGATCTCGAAAACCTCAACAAGGAACGCCGTAAAGCGCTCGCCAAAACCATTCGTCTGGTCACCGCTGAAGAGCTAAAGAAAATCGGCAATGAGATTTTTCACTACGCCGACGATCCATGGCGGGAGACCTTCTTCAATTTCATCGCCGAAAATCCTGGCTCGACGTTTCATCACGCGATAGCGAGTGACGGCGTAAACATCATCTACTGCCGCGACAAAGATAAAGGCATGTGGTTCCTGCCGGGAAGCGGAATGGGCCCGCTGCAGGAGCGAGGGCGAAAGGCGATGAAGGAAATAATCGAGGGCGGACACTAAATCCCTCGAAAGGGCGGTCGCCAATTAGCGAAGATCGCTAATGAAGAAATCAACTGAAGCTTTTGGACAATCGGACATCGTTCGGTTGAGCGATGAAAATGCGACGGTAGCACTCCTTGAACGCGCCGTGACCGGTTTGTGGGAAGTGGTCAATGAATTGACGCGGCTTCGCCGGACGACGCGACAAAATTATCGCGTGACAATCTTTGGATCGGCGCGACTCCAGCCCGGTTCGGTTGCTTACCAAGGAGTGAAGCGACTTGCCGCCGAGCTGACGAAAATGGGTTGCGATATTATAAGCGGCGGCGGTCCCGGAATCATGCAAGCGGCAAATGAAGGTGCCCTTTCGGCCGATCCAAAGGCGTTGCATCGCTCAGTCGGGATTCGCGTCGAGCTGCCATTTGAGCAACAGGTGAATCCTTTTGTCGGGCTGGCTTACGAACACCGGACTTTTTTCTCGCGGCTGCACCATTTCATGATCGCTTCCGATGCGTTTGTCGTGGTGCCGGGCGGGATTGGCACTTTGTTGGAGTTGTCACTTGCGTGGCAATTGCTTCAAGTGAGCAAGCTTTATAACAATCCGCTGATTCTGGTGGGAAAAATGTGGGCTGACCTTGTCGAATGGGGCCGAAAAACCATGCTGATTGAAGGAAGCGAACTTGCCAGCAAAGTCGATTTTACGATTCCGCATTGCGTGAACACGATTAAGGAGGCGATCGCCTTGATTCGAGATAATCGCGCAGCCTGGCTTGCAGCGCAGTCCGATCGCGCAAGCAATGATGAAAACTCACGCAGGCGGCGTCTGAAGTGATTCGATTGGAACGTTCAACCATTTCGCCGCGGTTTCTAGTTCTTTGAAGAGTCTAACTTGCAGCGGCGAATGGTCGGTTAACAAGGCATGCAGTTTGAAGTAGTGCTCAAACGCAAAGTCCTCGACAAAAAACGCGGACTTAATGGGCGCCCGTCCCATGCGCGACATACGCCGATAAAGCGCGCCGTGAAAAACGTAGCGAAAGTTAAGATCGATAGCCGTCAGCGCGGTCGTATCGATGAAGCGAAGCTCATTCGCTTGCGACTCGGCCTCCGCTTCTTTGATAAACGCGATGACTTTGTTTACTCCTTTTTCGTTTAGCACGCCGCGCGGCTTCCAGAGAAGAAGGTTTAGCTCCGGACGAAAATAAAAGTCGGGCGGGAGTTTCATGGGCGGTTTCGGTGTTAAAGATTTTTGACGTGCAACTCCAAAATCCGATCGAGCTCAGTAATTGTTTCCGGAAGAGCGCACGATGTGTGCGGACCGGGAACAATTTTCTCCGATTTTGCGCCGTCGAGGTGCGAGCTCCAGTAGGCCACCACGCCATCGCTACTGTTAGGCGAGTTGCCTTTTCCGCGATCGGCGATGATTGAATGATACGGAACAGTGATCGGCGCACCGTTCACAACTGGAAATGACGGATTCGATGGTTTCAGGCCCGTAATACTGTTCGGCAAACGCTTGGAAGAACCGGTTAACTGCGCAATCTCCTGAGAAGTTAGCGCATCCGTCATCGTTTTAGCGACAGTCAGGGGAAGAGTAATCAAACTGATCCCAAACCTGCCGATTCCACCACTCGCAATGTCGCTACCGCGATGGGGAGTACAAACAAAGACAACGCGTTTGATTCGAGGATTTGCCCGAAAAGTCATCGCACGCACCACCGGACTGTCGACCGAATTGTTGGAGAAAACACTCTTCGCCGCCGCCCCAATATTCTTATCGCGCTCCCACATGGATCGAGTGACGGTTATGACCTGGGCGTGGGTCAGCATGCCGCCCATGCTGTGGCCTACCACAACGTAGGGACGATGATTCGGATAAAGTTTGTCGACTTTGGCCAGCTCGTCGCGCAATCGAAGCGCCGAATAAAGAATCGGATTACCGGTCGGATAGGCAAATACCCAGAATTGATAATGCTTGCGGATTTCGGGGTCGGCTTGAAGGCCGTTAATCGTCTCCACCCAAGTGAATGGCGTCCCAAAAAGACCGTGCACAAATACGACCGGAACCCGATCCGGATCGTATGGCTGAAGAAAGTAGAGGCCGGTCTTCTCAGCGTAATGACTGCCGCGGAGTCCCGCGATCACTCCCACCAGCAACAGATTTGCCGGCGGTTGGTAGTAGCTGATCGGCGCCGAGAAGTCGACCTCAAGTGGACGAACTCGGCCCTCCACCATCGTGAGAGGTTGTTTGGCCGGACGGCGCAACGCAAGAGTCGCTTCAGTTCCTTTGAAAGCGAGAGTCGCGGTGACCGAAGCGCTCGTGCCTCTTAAAGGTGCAAAGTTTTCGCGGGGATTAGCTTGCCGAATTCCAACGAGCGAACCACCGACGCCAACCTGATGGTTCTCTTTCTTTATCAATTTCTCTTTGATCTGAACCGAAGGAACGAAGGACGTGAAATAGTTGGGAGACCAGACAGCGTACTCGGCAGGTTGCAGGCGGAGATGGTAAGTAGTGTTGCTGGCGGTCAGCGTGAGCGGATGATTCCAGAAACGACCGCCTTCAGCTGATCGCAAAAGAATCGTCAACTCAGCGGAAGCCGCGTTGTAAGTCTGGCGCGCAGCAGTTGGCTGGATTCCTGAGCCCAAGTCCGGAGCAGTCAGAGCCGCTGCATGCAAATAATCGGCAGCACGCGCCTCCGCCGAAAGCTGTGATGAGCGCGCCGCGCGTAAACTTTTTGCGGCGGCCACGACATTCGGCGAGCCGGCCGGTTGCGTCGCGCAGCTCGCAAGAAACACTGCGCACGTGACGGCGGCGACAACACGCTGCCAGTTCGCAATTCTTAGTGCATCACGGCTCATGGGATTTGGGCATCGCTTGGAGAGCAACCAGCCGCGCGATCAAGACCGCGACATAAAGAAGTCCGGTTATCGCTTCCATCGCAGCGAGCATCCGCGCCACTTTCGCGACCGGAGTGATGTCGCCGTAACCAACCGTGCTCATGGTGATGAAACTGAAATAAAAACCGTTGAAGCCTTCAAGCGATTTGTCAGCTCCGCTAAATGCGAACGCGTTCGGAATTAGCTCGGCCACCAACCAATAAGCAAGAGTCCAGAGCAACCCGAGGAGCAGGTAAGCGGAAATACTCGCGCAGAGGACTTCCGCGTCGACCGCCGACGCTTTCAGAACAAATCGCAGAAGGCTAATAATGACGAAAAGCACAAAAAGAATTCCGGCGATAAGAAACAGCTCCGGCGGCATTAGATCGGGCCGGAAATGATGCATCCATCGACCCGTCAAGGCAGCAAGCGCCAGCGCCCCCCCAACAACCACAACCCGTCGCCGATCGGCGATCGCTAGCACCCCCGAGGCAAGAACGACAGTGAACAGGATCGATTCAATAAGAGGACCGACCCGGAGAGGCTCTATAAAAGGCATTGAAACGAAAAACACTGCAATCGCGATCAAAAGCTCAATTGAAGAAAAGCGTCGCAGTGCCAACCTGCCGGATTCAATTTGCAAGGTATCCTTCATTGGATCGACATTGCCGCGATTAGAAATGATGGGAGACCGACTGTCGATCCGGTATGGGACGAAAGTCCTATGATTTAGCTCCGGCTAGTCTTTCGGGAGACTTTCGCGAACAAGGCGTGAGAAATCGGGCTCCTTGTCAGCGGCGCGCGCCCATTCGTTAATCAGACTGTGTTGCTTCAATTCAGCAAAACTGAGCCCGCCGGTCACGATGAGTTTGCGCTCGTACAGCATTTCATCGCCTTTGCCGTTTACGAGGATCCGCCAGTCCCAAGGCGCCCGATCGCTTGCGGCGTGCTGTTGGCGAATCGCTGTTGTGCAGTTGGTGGTTAGGGCATTGTACCAGCGCGGCCGCGCGTGCAGCGCGTTGAGCGAGCCAACATAATCGAGGAATCGTGTGCGCGCCTGCGTCGGCGAAAGCAGCGTCCGATAAAGATATACATCCTCGCCGTGACGATAGTTCGTGCGGAGGCGAATCACATCGCGCTCATCGGCGCAAATGTAAATCAATTCATATTGTCGATAAAAACCCGCGATCGTTGAATAGCTTTCGCCGATTTCTTTGCGCGTCTCGATCGAAAAACAAATCGGCAACGCATCAGCGAACTGAAAGCTAACGATCGGATGAGCGATATAAGGCGAGCCCCAGTAAGTGATCGCGAGGTCCACGCCAGTAAGCTGCGAAAGTTTAACGACGCGCGTTTCCCAATGCGTCGTGTAATCGGTTTCAGTTCGATAATCGCAATTGCGAACATTGTGAAGCGTAACGTCGTCGCCATTGATTTCAGCCCACGCGGTTTCGGCAACATCAGGCTGCCATGGGCGATTGTTGGTTGGCTTCAACGTTAACCGCCACCACGCGAGAACAATCAGAAAGCCGCATACGACGATGAACAGCTTTCGCCTTTGTCCATGAACGAAAAGCAACGTGAGCAGAAGAAGAATGGTAAAGCCAACAGCCGCAGATGCGCGCAGCGTCGCGATTGGAAAATCGTAATAGAGAGCGCCGACCGCCCACAATGCTGCGAGCAAGACGACGAGCCAGACAACCGTCCAAAGAACCAGCCTAACGAATCGCATCAAAAAAATCTTCGACGGCGGCGCTAATTGGTCACTTAAGCGGGCCCGCGCTCACTCGGTCCTGTATCGTAAAACCGTAATTCTTCAATTGCTGTTGCAACCGCAACGACGCCTTCCCCTGTGGCCTGATCGTTCTGCGCGAAACATGGAACGATCGCGCCGATCAGTCGACAAGCCGAGAGAAAACGTTCTCTTCAATTACCTGTCGCCTGACTGACCGGCTCGTCGGATTCCGGCCATTCGTCGTCCGTTGCCTGCCAACCCTTCTCCGGATTATATCGCTCCATCTCCTGGAACGTTTTGAGCGTGTCAGGTCCAAAGTCCTTTTCGTAAACAACGCCATTCGGACCAACGATGAAAGTTTTCACACCGGTTACCCGGTATTGCGCCGGAGCCGCCGCCATCGCGAAGCCGCCGATCATCGCACCATCCACCACAAAATCCATCTGGCCCATTGGCGCAGCCGGACCTTGTCCCTTCAAAACTTTGAAGTAGTAGCCGTGGTAAGGCTGCGGTTGCGATTTTTGGGTGTAACCTTGTTCGAGCGCTCTCGCGATTCCTTGTCCAACCGGGCCTCCCCACGTGCCGTCGGGATTTTGCCAGGCAAGACCATCATGTTTTCCGGGAGTGCTGATAATCCTCTGCGCGTACTGGTTAACTTTCGCGTCATCGTGTTTCTCCTGAGCGTATTCTTGCTGCGCCTCGACAAAACCGCGACAAATCGCGATCGCGTCCAACTCGTTCGAGCCGATCCGGCGATTCAAAATTTCCTCGCGACCAATCTTTGTATCAAACATCCACTTGCCCTGCTTTTTCATGATCGGAATCGGCAACGGAAAATCGTCGTTGCCGACAGTCAGAATTGCCTGGTTCGGATTTTTCGGATCGGTTCCAACCGAACTTTTTTCTTTTGCCTTGGCGGCAAAAGCGGCCGCTCTGTTCTTATCCGAAACTGGATCTTCCGAACTGACAATGTCAGCGGCATCCGGTCCGAGAATCTCTTTTAACGCAGGTACGTCGAACGAGGCCGCGGCCTGAACGAGACTGTCGGCTGCCTCTTTCGGCGTGTTAAATTGCTTCTGTTGTGAGACTGCTGACGAATCCTTTTTCGTCTCAGTCGCGGCGTTGACTGCAAGATCAACGACGCAAACAATCGCGAAAACGATCAGGAGAATTTTGGTTGAGGTCATAGAATCTAATTTTGATTTCATTTATTTTTCCTCGTGCATGACTTCTAGCGTCGACCCCCTCCGCCGCCGCCGCGTCCGCCTCCGCCGCCACGCCCTCCTCCGCTAAATCCGCCTCCGCGACCACCGCCACCGCCGCGACCACCGCCGCCGCGACTAAATCCGCCACCGCCCATGCTGCTGCCGCCGCGACTACTAGCGGCGCGCACCGAGCCGCCACCGCCACCGCCAAAAGCGCCGCCACCGCCACCGGACGAGAGATTTCGAGAACCAATGCTATTGGCGCCGCCGCCGCCAGGGCGAGCTCCCGCTCCAGCCCCGCCGCCAGGGCGAGCGCCAGGTCCGGCACCTGCACCACCGCCAGGCCGACTCGCAACTCCAGCGCCGCCGCCGCCAGGGCGAGCTCCAGCTCCAGCCCCGCCGCCAGGGCGAGCGCCAGGTCCGGCACCTGCACCACCGCCAGGCCGACTCGCAACTCCAGCGCCGCCGCCAGGGCGAGCTCCAAGTCCGGCACCTGCACCACCGCCGGGGCGATTCGCAACTCCAGCTCCGCCGGCACGCGCCTGCTGGCCGGGACCCCTGCCGCCATATTTGCCAGCCGTGTTTCTATCTCCATAAGGAGCACCACCGCGGTGAGTTGGGTTGTGTTGCCAGTTCCCGCCTTGCCCGGGTCGGTTGCCAGCGCTGATATTATTTCGATTAAAATTGTTGTTGTTGTTGACTGTCACGTTTCCTCCACCGTGCCAATCGCAGCTGCCCCAAGCACCTCCCCACGCTGCGCCCATCGCAATCCCGGTCCCGAAAGCGAGCAATCCATACCCCGGCGGGTAAGCGTATGGGTAAGGATAAGCCGGCGGCGCAGAACCATAAACTACGGCCGGACTGTACTGAGGAACGGAAACAACATCCGGGTCCGCTGGTTGAATGACGATCACTTCCTTGTTTTCAATTGTTTGGGTCTCCACCTTCTGTTGCGCGGTCGTTTGTAGATTTCCATTGCCTTGCGCCTTGGCGCGCATGCGTTGCACTGCGTCCATCACGTCCGATTGTTGGCCGAGGAAAGCATTTCCCAAATCTGTCGTCCACGAGACATGCTCACTTAACTGCTTGAGGACATCTGGAAACGCGGCCAGCGATTGGACGCTGGGGTCATAAGGCAGCTTGGCCACCGCATCTGCGAGCGCCTTGTCCTTCAAGGTCTTGTTATTCGCCATCCACTGTTGAAGCTGGATGACTTCCAAAGGATACGTGGAAGCGGCCATTATCTGGGCAACCAGCGGATCGGGATAAAGAGCAATCGGTGCGACTAACGAATCCAATTGATCACTCGGAATTTTCGGCGCGGCTTCCTGAGTAGGGACGTTAGTTGTGCTCGTCGCGGCTTCTGGTTGGGCGGAGGGTGGCTGTTGCTGAGCAACAAGCGGTGACGAGCTTAGCGTAGGCGATGCGATGCAAACAATAGCGACCGATATGTGAGGTAGATGATTGAGAAAACGGCGTCGAAGAGTTGATAACTTCATATTATTTAGTTTTCGCTGCGATTGTCGTCCGCTGGGGACGCTTTCAGCCTGGCGAATTCTTTTCCACCGGGCTTTCGGACTTTGGGCTCACGGGATGAGACCTACTCAAAGGCGCGACTTCAAGAATTAATCTGGTGAGTCGTCTTCTTCGTCGTCGTCGGTTTCCTGCCAGGTTTTGTCAGGGTTATAACGGTCCATACTCTGAAACGTTTTCAGCGTATCTGGTCCGAGATCTTTTTGGTAAACGATCCCATCCGGGCCAACGATGAAGGTCTCAACCCCGGTCACTCGATATTCAGCCGGAGCCGCGACCAGAGCGAATCCGCCAATCATCGCTCCGCCGATCATGAAATCCATTTCGCCCATCGGTGCAGCAGCTCCCTGTCCCTTCAGCACCTTAAAGTAATAACCATGGTAGGGGGTGCCGGCTTGCGCTTTATAACCTTCTTCCAGCGCTTTCGCGACCTCATCTCCAACTGGTCCACTCCATGTCCCGTCCGCGTTCTGCCAGGCGAGGCCGTCATGTTTTCCGGGCGTGCTAAGAATATGCTGCGCGTACTGGTTCACTTTTGCATCGTCGTGTTTGTCCCCCGCGTAATCGTGCTGCGCTTCGACAAAACCACGACAAATCTCGATCGCGTTCAGTTCGTTCGCTCCAACGCGACGATTGAGAATCTCCTCACGCCCGACTTTTGTATCAAACGTCCACTTACCTTTGCTCTTCACGATCGGAATCGGCAGCGAAAAATCATCGTTGCCGACCACAAGAATGGCGCGATTAGGATCATTCTTATCGATCTGGATTGATTTTTTCTCTTTGGCCTTGTTCGCAAACGCAAGCGCGCGGTTTTTATCCATCACCGGATCTTCCGAGCTGATAATGTCCTCACTGTCCGGGCCCAGAATTTCCTTTGCGCCGGCGGCATCTGATGTTGCGGCTACCTGGATAAGCGCATCAGCCGCCTGATCCGGCGTGTCGAATTGCTTTTGTTTTGCCTGCGAGGACGCTGCCGCTTCCTGTTTCGACTGCCCTGCCGCCCCAGTTGTTTGCTTTTTCTCCGCAGCGTCAGTGACCAGCATAAGAACGGCGCAACTAAGAAACGCTGTGACGATTATGAAGAGTTTCGACGAAGCCATAATGTTTCGTTTTGTTTTCATTCGTTTTTTCCTCATCGAACTGTTTATCGCCTACCGCCGCCTCCACCACGACCTCCGCCACCACGACCTCCGCCACCACGACCTCCGCCACCACGACCTCCGCCTCCACGGAACCCGCCGCCTCCGCGGCCGCCGCCGCCTCGGCTAAATCCGCCGCCGCCCATGCTTCGACCGCCTCGCGCGCTGCTAGCCCGCGCGTAACCTCCACCGCCGCGACCGTATCCGCCGCCGCGGTTGCCGTAACTCCCTCGCGATGCGGTGCGATTACCAACTCGGTTACTACCGGAAGGACGCGTAGATGGTCTTGCCCCGGCACTGCCGCCAGGCCGACTGGCTACGCCACCTGACGGCCGAGTAGATGGCCTCGCGCCCCTAGCGCCTGTACCACCACCACCGGGACGGGTGCCGGCACCAGCACCCGCACTCGGACGAGTGTTGGCTTGACCAAATTTGTTCGACGTTCCGCGGTTGCCGTACGGCGCATTGCCGCGGTGTGATGCATTGTGTTGCCATTTGCCGCCGCCAGCCCCTCCGACTCCGCCAACCCCACCAGGTCCGCCAACGCCGCCAGGCCCGCCGACTCCCCCGGGTCCACCAACTCCACCAGGCCTACCAACTCCACCAGGTCCTCCAATTCCACCGGGTCGGCCAGCCCCACCAATTCCGCCGGGACCGCCCGGTCTCCCGCCGCCGGGGCGGTTGCCACCTGAAATGTTGTTCCGATTAAAATTGTTGTTGTTGTTAACGTTGACGTCCCCACTGCCCCAGTTGCAATCGCCCCAGTTACCACCCCAGTACGAGCCCCAAAGGGCAGCGGCACCGAAAGCCAGACCCATCCCCGCGTAATAGCCAGGATAATAATAGGGGTAGTACGGATAAGCTGGCTGGCCGTAGACCACCGCCGGATCGTACGATGGAACGTAAACCGTTTGTGGATCGGCGTTCTCGATTACGATCACTCCCTTGCCGCCTTCGACGGTTTGCGTCTCCACTCTTTGTTGCGAACTGGTCTTGAGGGTTCCTTTGCCTTCGGCTTTCGCGCGCATGCGTTGCACAGCGTCCATTACGTCGGATTGCTGCGCCAGAAACGAGTTTCCTAAATCAGTCGTCCATTGAATATTGCCGGCCATGCGCTGCACAACTTCCGGAGTAGCGGCCAGTGATTGCACGCTCGGGTCCCAATTCTGTTTTGCGACCGCATCCGCGAGCGCCTGGTTTTTCAAATTCTTGTTTCGATCCAGCCACTGCTGCATCTGGATGATCTCAAGCGGATACGTGGAAGCAGCCAGGGTGTTGGCGAGAAGTTGATCAGGATAAAGCGCGATCGGCGCGACTAACGAATCCAGTTGATCATTCGGAATCTTTGGCGTTTCCGGGGTCGAACTGGTGGTTGTCATCTCCTGCGATTGCGCTTGGGGTGGTTGTGTCTGTGCCGAACAAATTGAGAAGGCCAGCAACAGAATGGCGATGTTGCAGAAGGCAACGATCGCGTTGCAGCAAATTGATTTATAGAAATCGGATCGACGGACGCATGGCTTCATAGCATTTGCCTTAAGTTGATTACCGAAAATTATCGGCGCGCGTTCGCGCCGCCGGATATAGGACTTTGGTCTGACGACCCGCTATCCCAGGGCTTCCCGCACCGCAGCGATAAATTTCTCGTCGTTGAACGGTTTGATGAAAAACGCGACTGGGCCGATCGCCGTTGCTGTCGCCCGCGCAGCCGAATCCTCTCGCGCCGTAATCACAATCACCTTCGTTTTTGGCGAAATCGCGCACAACCGCGCCAAGACTTCCAGCCCCGTCACGCGATCCATCCAGATATCGGTCACTAACACCGACACGTGATTCTTCGTAGCGTGGGCGAGAAACTCTTCCGGATTATTGAACGCCCGGACGGTGAAACCTTCCGCCAGGAGAAGAAATCGCATCGAGTTGAGAACGGAGAGGTCGTCATCGAGCAAACAGACCTCCTGGGCCGCGTCAGGTTCGCTCATGCCGCGGCTTTGTTTTTTTCAAATTCCCCGCGCGCGGCCGGAAGCCGCACAACGATACGCGCGCCACGGTCGGGAGCGTTTTCGGCAGTGATTGTGCCGCCATGTGCTTCGACGATTGATCTAACAATCGTCAATCCCATCCCCATTCCTTTTTGCTTGGTTGAAAAGAAATGATCGAAAATTTTGTCCGGCCGATCCTTCGGTAGGCCACTCCCAAAATCACGCACTGCTATTTCGGCCACGTCGCCCCTGTCCGAGCGCGTACTAATAATAATGCGTCGCTCGCTCGGGCTCAAACCTTCGCTGGCATCGAGCGCGTTCGTGATCAGATTGAGGAAGATTTGTTGAATTTGGACCGGGGCCGCGTTCACCTCCGGCAGGGCTGAGTCGAACTCGGTGCTAACGACGCTTTCCCGGCTAAGAAGATCAGTGCTCACAAGGCGAACCGTGTCACTGATCACGGAATTGAGATTCAATCGCGCTTGGGCGGTACTCGTGTCCTTGCGAACAAGACTTCGAATCCCTTGGACAACGTCTCCGGCGCGCTTGCTGTCGGCCGCCAACGCCTGGAGCAATTCCCGCAGCATCGCCGGGTCGACATTTCCGCGATCTAAGAAGCGCCGCGCAGCCGATGCATTGTTAGCAATGGCGGTGAGCGGTTGATTCAGTTCGTGTGCAAAGGAGGCCGTCATTTCGCCCATCAGCGAAACGCGATTGCGATGCGCCATCTCCTCTCGTTGCACTTGCAGTTGGAGGTCGGCCTGTTTCTGTGAACTGACGTCGACAGTGACACCGATCGTTTCAATGATTTTTCCTTGTTCATCCTTTAAGCAGCGCCCGCGCATGATGACCCAGCGCACTTTCCCGTACGGCAAAAGAAGGCGATGCTCGCTCTCGAAGTTTCCGTGGATCGCGCAAGCTGAATCATATTCGGCTTTTATTTTTTCACGCTCGTCGGGATGAACACGCGACAGGATGGAGTCGCAGGTCAATCGCGCGTCCGGCGCAAAACCGTAAATGATGCGCCCTTTGTCGCTCATCCAGACGTTATCTTGTTCCGGATACAAACTCCAAAACGCGAGCTCCGCCGATTCTGCAGCGAGACTGATGCGCGCTTCGCGCTCGCGCAGCATTTCCTGTTGTCGCTGGCGCTCGATCGCGATCCCGGCAATGTGCGTTGCGATGGCCGTGAGCCGCTCTTCTTCCCGATGTGGTCCGCGTTTTTCTTCACGATACATCGCGAAGGAACCAAGAACGTCGCCTTGGGGAGAAATGATTGGCGAGGACCAGCAGGCGCTGAGTCCGCAGATTTTTGCAAGCCCGCGATAATCGGTCCAAAGCGGATCAGTCATTACATCAGTGACGACGACTCGTTGGCGCCGGTACATTGCTGTGCCGCAAGAACCATTACGTGGACCGATCGTGGCGCCATCGACCGCTTTTACATAAGCTTCTGGAAGATTCGGTGCGGCGCCGTGACGGACATGTTTCCCGTCCCGATTCAGAAGCAAAATCGAGCAGCGCAAACCTTCCGCCTGTCCTTCCATGAGAAGAACAAGACTCTTGAGCACTTCGTGTAGCGGTTTGTCGGCCGCGATCATTTCCAAAACCTGGCTTTGTCCGGCCCGGAAAAACTCCTCCTCTTTGATGGCAGAGATATCGCGACAAACAATCACGCCGCCCAACAATTCGCCATTGGCACCGTGCAGCGGCCGGCCAGTGATCCGTGTCCACAACCCTTGCGGCACCTTTTGATTTCGAATATACATTTCAATGTTGTTGACCTCGTCGCCTCGAATTGAGAGCGTCAGCGGCAGTTGATCGGCCGGGAAGGGTGTAACTTTGTCGGGCAAATAAAGGCCGTAACGATGCGGCCATTCTGCCGGCGGGGTCTTTGTCGCGCCCTGACCAAACATTCGCTGTGCCGCTGGATTAAAGACGAGAAAGTTTGCGTCTTTGTCGGCCACGATGACGGCATCCCCCATGTCCGATAAAATCGAGTGGAGGATCTCGTTTGTGCGAGAGAGTTCGGCCGCTGCAAACTTTCGCTCCATCACGAGGTCGAGTTGCGCTGCCACAGCTGCAATGACCTTGACCAGTTGTTCGTTTTCGTTGCGCGGTTCGCGCATGAAGAATTCGATGACCGCGATCACCTCGTCTCCCGACAAAATGGGAATCCCAACTGCGGCCTTCAGACCGAGCGCTCTCGCGGCTGCAGATCGGGGAAAGTTCGCATCCTCCCGCACATCGTCGATCCAAGCGGGCGCCTTTGCTTGCCACACTCGGCCCGGAAGTCCAACGCCTGGCGGGAATTGATTTTTTTCCGAAGCCGCTCGGAAATCGGCCAACTCCGGCCTGCCACACAGCCAGACCGGGCCGCACTCCAGCAACGTCTTTTGTTTATTGGGCAACCAGGCTTGGCCTAGGGCCCAGTTCGTTTTCTCGCAAACCCGACGCAAGACAATTTCCAGGGCCGACCCAATATCGCCGGCCGCCACGACTTCCATGGTAATTGTCTGCAGCAGATTGAGCTGTCCTTCGCGCTGCTTCGAATTCAATTCATCAACTTGCTGCAAACCAGGCTCTTTACGCTCGCTGCGCATACAGGCAGTCCCAATTGATCACAACCGAGCCGTGATCCTAATCGAGTCGGCCATCGGCGGGCTGTTGGACTTAAGTCCTACCATGCGCCGTTCCTTTTGAGTAATTTGTTGGTTCATTATTCAACGCGCGGTGTAGCCACCATCGATGGTAAACGTTTGACCAAGCGCGAAGGACGCACGGTCCGAGCAGAGGAACAACACCATGTTGGCGATCTCTTCCGGTTGCGCGAACCGACCAATCGGCGTGTTCGCATTGAAAAACTGTCGCGTCTCAAGATCGTCGAACCAGTGCTTGGTCATCGGCGTTTGCACCAATCCCGGCGCAATCGCATTGATTCGAATTCCCTGGCTGGCGTATTCGATCGCTGCTGCTTTCGACAAACCGATGACCGCGTGTTTCGCCGCTACGTAGGCGCTGATCCCGCGTTCGGCGATTAATCCGGCGACCGATGCCGTATTGACGATTTCACCGCCGCCTGTTTTCAGCATTTGCTGAATTTCGTATTTCATCGCGAGAAATATGCCCTTCACATCGACAGCAAACGTTTGGTCAAAGGTTGATTCTTCGGTATCTGCTAACATGGCCGTCGCTGGAAGAACACCGGCGTTGTTAAACGCGCAATGCAACGCGCTGTAAGTCGTCACTGCAGTCGCGACCAGATTTTGAACCTGTTGCGCGTCGCGCACGTCGGTCTGAACAAAAGTAGCGTCGCCGCCTGCGTGCTTGATTGCTTCCACGGTTTCCTCACCCGTGGGATTAACATCGCCTATCACAACCTTTGCGCCGTGCCGTGCAAACAATAACGCTGTCGCCCGACCGATCCCGCTGCTCCCACCGGTTACGAGAACGACCTTGCCCACAAAATTGAAGTCTTCGTTCACCCGATTTTTACGTCGATGCCGGCCGTGACGTTGCCGCTAGGCGTTCGATCGGTACGCCGAGCCACCGCGCTGCGGCTTCTCGCTCATGAAAGACCTGGGCCTTGATTGGAGAGCCTTGGGTCATAAGCGCGTGAAGTTTCGCGTAATGGATGATCGTCGAATCAGCCGCGAGAATTGCCGACTTTACCGGCTGGCGGCCTGCATAAGTTAGGCGACGATACAACGAAACATGGATGATGTGCCTAAAGTTGAGCTCAACTTCGTCGGTTGCAAGCGTATCAGAAAAACGATCGAACGGCTCTGTCATCTTGGCTTCGAGGTCCGCCAGAACCGACGTAACCTCATTAACCGCCGTTTCGTTTAACAAACCACGCGGCCTCCAAATAAGCAGGCGAATGTCTTCGTAAAATTCGACGTCGGATGGAAGTTTCAATGGATTACGTTCAAGTTTGAGAAAATCCGCCACAAAAGCGGCCGCTTTTCACTAAGACTTTGGTCTCATTGTCGGGTTTGTAGTTGGCTTGATCGCACGAGCCATAATGTCGGGTGCGCAGCATTTCACTTTCATAATGACCGCGCTGCTCGGCATCGGTGGCTCGATCGTCGGGGGACTGATCGCTCGCCTGTTTTCCAAACCGGAGCTAGGTTTCGACGTTTCACCTGGCGGGTTTCATTCTGTCGATTATCGGCGCGATCATTCTGCTCTTTATTTGGGGAAAATTCGCAACGTGATGTATAGTTGCGTGGGAATATCAGGAGCACGTAGCGCGCCAGTGAGACTTAAGCGATCTGCATTACTCTTGATTTTGTTGACCGGATCATCGGCCCTGCTTTGGGCAGGCTGTCTCTCTGATTGCAAAGACGCCTACGAATTAGCGGCGGCACAATGCAAACTGCAATACGACGGTCCAGACGACGCGGACGACCTAGAGCGGTGCATGAAATCTGCTAAAGACGCTTACGAAGCGTGCATTAAGGATTGTGGCGACTGACCTAATTGGAAAGCGCCGCTAAAAAATGCGCAGCACGTGGGCAAATTGCGACGGCACAGCCGCAAGTCGACTGCCTTAGATCCAGGCCGGCCAGTTGACCAGAGCACAGACTCTAGTGCCACCTTCAAAGAGTGTTCTCTTATCTTCGCGATACGGACCGTTATCGCGTCGATTCCTTAATCAAACAACGAATAAACGATTCCTAATTGCAGCCGGAAAGCGTCGCCGTCGTTGCCATCCTTCTCCTCTTTGTGTCCGTAAAGTCCTTCGAAACCAATGCTGAGACGCTTTCTAAGTTGCCAGACCAGGTTCAAACTCGCGTAGTGAGTCAAATGATAAGCGTGCGGGCCTTGCGAGAATTCGTTGTGCAACTGCACGTACCCATAGCTCGCGGTCGAGCGTAAATCGTCGGTCCACTTGTGAGTGAAACCGATCATACCGCCAAACGCGGGAATCGCTGTGAGCTCCCCCGATTTGTCGAACGCTGCGTCGTTGTTGACAAAGTCGTCGTTGAAATAACGGAAAATTCCTTCGCCGTAGGTCACTTGCGCCTGCACCGAATCGTTCTCAGAAAGATTGAAAGCCCCCGCAAGATTCACTCCCCACCCGAACGTGCTTTGACTCTCAACGATCGGTCCCTTCACGCCAATGTCGCGGAAGATCGCGCCAAGTTGCACGTGACCGATATCCTTGCTCTCCCATCGAACGTTGAGACCTCCGTCGGGGGCGTGATCAACCCCGACCGCGTTCGGGTCGATCGATGTGTCAACTTCAGCGCCCGGCTTTTCCAAACCGAAATTCATCTCCCAGTGTTTGTTGATCTGCCACAGATAACGAATCAATGGCCGGCGCGCGAAGACCGCGGAATTCGGTCCTTCATAATCGACTGTGTCGGGCCATGCGTCCGGATCTTCAAAGACGCTAAAAGTCTGGCCGAGAACGACGTTGTAGATTTCTCCGTAAAGCTGTCGGACGCGGAACGGAAGTTCTCCTCCCTCGCTGCCAAAAAAGTCATTCTGATAATAGAAGCGTGGACTTCCATCGACCTGAGGCGCACGCACGTCGATGCTCAGTTGCGAGCCCTTAGCATTCATATTGAATTGATTGCCGCCGCCTTTGAAAAAGTCGCCCTCGACTGGGATTTGCGCCGTGACAAAGCGATCTGGATTCCCAGTGTTTTGCGGATCGTCCGTGATATCCAAGCGCGGCTTGGCGTTGAACTTGATTAACACCGGCGTGTTCGGGATGGCAATAAAGCCTCGGTACTTAGGATCCAGCGTCAGGTCGCTAGGCCGGGGCGCCGGTTCCTGTTGATCGTTCATGGCGGGACGATCTGTGACTTCGCTGGCGTGTCCTTCGATCGTCACCGGCTTGGGCGCGATCGTTACGACTTGACTCCCAGTCGCACCAATCACTGCCGGCGCGGGATGCGGTCCTCCCGCGGGAGGCTGCGCAGTTCTCGAAGCAGCGACTTGCTGATTCTGTTGCTGCTGTTGCTTCTGCGTCTGATTCTCCTGTTCCAGTTGGGTGATTCTTTCCCGCATCTGGTCCATGCTTTTTTGCATCAGTCGCATCTCCGCCTTCAGGTCGTCGATTTCTGAAGCGCGCGCCGGCGTTACCGATCCAACGCCGATGAGAAGCGCGAGGCTTAGAATAAGGAATGTATTGTGATTCGTATTCATAAGGATCTGTGGAAAACGCGGCCGCTTTTCAGTTGACCATCTTATGCGCGCAGAAATGATCGGTGAAGCCTAGATTTTGTACGACCAATCGGCGCGGAGTATCAGACTTTGACCGCGCGCGATTTGAGTAAAACTCTCTCCTCAACGCCGGTTGAATTTTACGGCGCGCAGGCTGCATTACTGAATGCTTCGCCAGAACGCTTAGTCGAGGGCGTGAGCCTTAAGAATACGTAGCACGTCGGCAATCGCCTGCGGATTCTGGTGCGCACTGTGATCGGACGGCACAATGTGTTCGCTCTCGGCGCCTTTGATGTGCGAGCTCCAATATGGTACCACACCATCGCTGGAATTCGGCGAATCGCCGCGGCCGCGATCTCCGATGATCGTGTCGTAAGGTACGCCCCGCGCCATAGGAATCTCGTTTACCGCCTTCATGAAACGACTCTTTGGTGACAAACTGTCCACGCTGTTGGCGCGGCGCATCGGTCTCAGCTCCTCTTCTTTGATATTTGTGTGGCGCAGCATCTCTTCGCTTGCCTGGCTGCTCATGGTTGGTTCACGGATAATCATGTTTGCAAGGCTGCTGATCAGCCCAGTCGCCATGTTACTTCCACGCAACGGCGCAGCAATGAAAATGACGCGCCCGATTTCCGGGCGATGACGAAAGAACAACTCCTGACGAAAATATTCGCGAACGTGTGGTGATAGCGGCACTTCGTCCAGCGGTCGTCCGAAGATTTTCATGCAGATCTGGTTTCCGCTGTCGGTCAGGAGTAAACGGCTAATACAGCCGCCCATGCTGTGACCGATGACCACCATCGGTTTCAGTTTCGGATAACGCTTTTCAACGCGGTCGAGCTCTTGGCGCAAAATCGCTGCGGAATATGGATACGGGTAACCGGTGGGATAACTATAAAACCAGAACTGATAATGCTGCCGGATCGCGCGGTCACCGCGCAGCTTGTTCAGCATCGGCGTCCAAGTTGCATTCGAGTCCTTCAGCCCATGGATCACAAGCACGACGGTCTTGTTCGGATCATAAGGTTGGAGCCGCTCGACCGCGGCGGTGCGCGCGTACTTCTCCGCATCGAGGACGCGCGAGAGCTCGTGCTTCCGCGGATCGGTCTGCTGGAGCATAACTGCGAGCGGTACCGTGAAATCGGCGGCCAATGGGACGGTGCGGCGATTGAACTCCACCGTTTCTGCCGACAATGGATCCTCGAACGCAAGAATGCAGCGGCGTCCTTCAAAATGAGCGACCACCGTGACGCTGTAAAAAATGCGTGACGGCGCAAAGTCCTCGCGCGCGCTTTTGTTGGGCTCGCACTCCACCGCGACGATCGGTGCACCGATGCCGGCGCGGGTCGTTCTCTCGGTTACGTATTTGCCGCCCACATCGAATTGATCGGCTGGAGTAAAATCGTAGAGCGCGGGATTCCATTCTGGACGAGGATCTCGTTTATATGTCAGCACCATTTCGCCGGATTGGGTCGGAACCGTCAGCGGTTTGCTCCACGGATCGACTTTTGTGTCATGAAGGATTTGGAAAATTCGGCTGATCCCAAAGTTGTAATCACGCAAAGCCGTTTGGTTGTCGATCTTCCGTTGCAATTGCTTTGAAGCTAGCTGTAATGCGTCGAGACACTCGCCTAACGAGTTCAACGGATGTGCCCGTTCCGTTCGCATCGCGTCGACGATTGTTCTTTCCGCGGATGCCAAGGGCTCCGCGCCAATGGGACCGTTCAGTCGCGGTCGCTTTGGCGAGACCTCGGCGTAGGGATCGCTGCTACAACCCGCGAGCAACAACGCACTGCTCACCAGGCATAGGAGCGAGCGCACAGAAGCCAACTCAGTCAGCCGCGAAGTAACTGGAATCAGCGACTGGTTTTCGTACGACCGGATAATCCGTAACAATTACCGTTGTCCCCGGCTTAAGTTCATTAGCGAGCTTGTCAGCGAAGTCTGGACTAAAGTGCAATCTCGACGCCACCGTGTCAGCATCCACCGGTCGGCCTTCGCTCGTCACCCGCATCCATCGCGCCTCCTCGTGTGCGGATGTGAACCGGCTTGGCCTTCCGGTAGTTCCTTCGAGCATCGTAAAAACATGGTTCCCAAGCTTGTCGCGACCCGTCAGGCCATAGCCGCTAATCTCCACCGCCGCGCGTCCGATCGGATTACCGTTGCGATAAACATACATGGCTCGATCGGCTGAGCTGATCACGATCGTGATCGGTCCCTCCGGACTTCGTTCCGGGTTCCAATCGTAATCGTTCTTGCCGAGTTTATGCAGCATTTCCGGCGAAAAATCCGTTGGCGCCAGCATCAGACCCGGATTCGAGGCAAGGCGCGGTACTGGCGTTTTGCCATCACCGATGATGACCGTGCCGCCACTCGACGTTGTAGCGAAGAGCAATTGCGAGAAATCGTAGGGTAGACGAACACAACCGTGGCTGGCGGCGTAGCCCGGAAGCTGGCCGGAGTGCATGGCGATTCCGGACCAGGTAAGTCGCTGCATGTTCGGCATCGGCGCGTTGTCATATTTCTTCGAGTAATAGGTCCTGTTTTTCTCCAAAATGGTGAAGACGCCGCCCGGCGTCTCATGGCCCTTCGAGCCCGTGCTAACGCTCGACCGGCCAACAAGAATCCCGTTACGATAAACGTGCATGGTCTGTTCCGGAATGCTGATAAGGATCATGAGGGGACCCTGAGGTGAGATTTCAGGATGCCACCAATACTCGCCAGGCTTCAATGTCCCGGTTGGTTTGCCGGTGGGACTTCCCTTGGTGTGGAAGGAAGGTTGCTCCATCGCGAACGAGGCAGCGATCAGCGCGACGGTAACAGACAGGACAGAAAATATCTTCATAAGGTGGTGCGAGATTGAGTGCAACGAATACGAGAAAGCGATAATAAGCCATTCGTCCCACGGACGCGAGCTTTGATTCGGCTATCGCAAAAGTGCCCCTAAGAAAGCCAGTATGCCAAGCAGGGCGATCATTCCCGACATGATGCCCGCAACCGGCGCCGGTAGTTCGGGGCAACGCTTGCGAAGCGCTCTTACCGCGCGGCGTTGCTGCCAGTTCGCTAGAATTAAACCAACCAAACCGATTAGAATCATGATAAGACCGACCGCGCGCGGAGTTAGGAGAGTGGTTTCGCCTCGCTCTTGCCGCAAGTAAGTGAAAAATTTTGCGATCGCGAACCCAAACGAGATCAATGCTAGCGCGGTTCGCACCCAAGCGATTTGTGTTCGCTCGTAGGCGAGCAGGGTTCGCTGGTACGCGAGTGGAACTCTTGGATCCAACGAAGCGTTATCGGGAGATTTTTCGTTCATCGAATCGAATCAAGCCTTCCGTGTGGCTGGTCCTGTTTCTTTAAGGAATAATGTCAGAATCAGCGCCAGAAGAATTCCGTAAAGCAAAGGCTTGAAGCCGGCTTGGTAATGCGCCAACGCAAGATCGACATTTCCTTCCGGCATCTGCACTAAGCGCGCGCCAAACACCGGGCCGAGGAGCGCGCTGAACGTAAAATTGATGAAATTGATCACGCCCGTGGCCGTGCCGCCTAACTCGGGCGAGTTGGCTTCCTTGATTACGGTGTATGGAATCATCGCCGCACCGGACGCGATCCCCATCAGAATTCCGACAGCGTGGCCGCGAAAGATTTCCGGTTTGCCGAACAAAACCCAGGTCACAACCGCCAACAGCATGATCGTGCCAGCGAGAATAACTGGCTTGCGCCGACCGAGCCGATCGGAAATGAAACCGAGCAACGGACAGCCGATCATCCAACCCAGCGGGATCGTTGCAGCGAGAATGACCGCCGCTTCGTATTCGCGCCCGCGCGCTTCCTGTAGGAAACGGACGCCCCACGTCATTCCTAAAATCGTGGTCGGGATGAACAACAAACCGGACACAAGGCCGCAGAGAATCGATTGTGGATTCCGAAACACTTTGCCTAACGAGCTAAGCAACGTCGCAAAACTTCCCGGACCCCTCGCTCCTGTCTTCGGAGTTTCTTTTGGCAAAAGAACGAACAGCGTTGCACTGATGAGTAACCCGAGAACGCCGCAGTAAGTCCAGAATCGGTCCCACGTTAGTCCGCTCTTGATCATCGGCCCAACCAGAAATTGCCCCGCGGACCCACCCGCCATACCAAACATTTGGGTTGCGCCAATCAGAGAAGCAGCAACTGTCGCTGGAAAATTTTTCGTAATCAGATAAACCGCGCCGATCAGCGCGAACGCGCCGCCGGCCCCTTGTATGAATCGCCCGATATTTGCAACAACCACGTTGCCTGCACTGAACATCATCGCGCCGATTCCAACAAGAGCAGCTCCGATTGGAATGACGCGCTTTGCGCCGAAACGATCCATTGAAGCTCCGGCGACCAGACTGAACGGCGAATAGCCGTAGTAAAACATCCCGACAATCGCGGAGACTCCAAGCGCGCTCACGCCGAACGCATCCGACAATTGTGGGATCATGACGCTCGGCGCGGACCGCAGTGCGTACTGGTAGAAATAATAGAGAGCAACCAACAACCACGCGCCGACTGCTTTAGCTGAGAGCTTCGAACTCACTTCGCGTCGTGTTGTTTCAAACGACGTTCAATCCCACCGCGCGGAACCGCGCGAGAGTCTGCTCGATCGTCTCGGCCGAGGGCGGTTCGGCGTCACGCAGCTTGTAATCCATCCCGAGCTTCTCCCATTTGAAGCGTCCCATTTGATGGAAAGGGAGTACGTCGACGCGCTGAACGTTGCCAAGTTCCGCGGCGAAATCCGCCATTCGGCTGACTTCATCCATGTTGTCGGTCCAGCCCGGCACGATGACAAAGCGGATCCAGACCGGATGTTTTTTCGCGGCAAGGCGGCGTACGAATTCATGAACAGGCTTGTTATCCATGCTGGTCAGCCGCCGGTGCAAATCAGGTTCGATTGCTTTGAGCCCAAGCATGACGAGATCGATCGATGACAGATCCTTATCGGTGAGTCGCTCACCGAGATAACCATTCGTTTCAAGAGCGGTATGGACGCCGATTTTCTTAATCGCCGGAAACAATTTTGAAAGAAATCGATATTGTATCAGCGGCTCACCCCCGCTGATGGTCAGCCCCCCCTTCATCGTGCGCAGGCTGTTGCGATATTGATTCACCACTTCGACTGCGCGCGCGAGCGGCACCGGCATCCCGTTGGTTAACTTCCAGGTGTCCGGATTGTGGCAGTACACGCACTTGAACTGACAACCGGTGAGCCACGCGACGAGCCGCACGCCCGGACCATCGACCGCGGAGCCGGTAGTGAAGGAATGGATGAAGCCCCACTCTCCGCTTTCCAGCGCCGACTTAATGTCAGTCTCGTCCACCTTCTCCGCCATCGACAGGCGCAGATCGAAGGGGCTGCCGATCGGTGGACCTTCCGGCGCGAGCGCTGCCAGCTTCATTTGTTGTTAGGACATGCCGTGGAACGTGCGGTTGATTACGTCCATCTGTTGTTCGCGTGTGAGACGAACGAAATTCACCGCATAACCCGAAACGCGAATTGTGAGCGATGGATATTTTTCAGGGTGCTCCATTGCATCGAGCAGTGTGTCGCGGTTGAGAACATTCACGTTGGCGTGATATCCCGTTGTGCCGAAGAACGCGTCCAATAGCGCGACGAGATTGTCGATCTGCTCCGGTTTGGTGCGACCCAGGCCAGTCGGCACCATTGTTGTCGTCAGTGAAATTCCGTCCTGTGCATCGCGATACGGAATTTTGGTCACTGACGCGGCCGAAGCCATCACGCCATGTGAATCCCGGCCGTGCATCGGATTGGCTCCGGGTGCGAACGGTTCGCCTTTGCGGCGTCCATCCGGCGTGTGGCCGGTATTCTTTCCGTAAACAACGTTGGATGTGATCGTGAGCACCGACTGCGTGTGAATCGCGTTCCGATACGTCGGATGCTTTCGCAGCTTGCTCATGAACATCGATACCGCCGTGGCCGCAAGTTGGTCGACGCGATTGTCGTTGTTACCAAACTTTGGAAAATCACCTTCTGTTTGGTAATCGACGATCAGGCCAGTTTCGTCGCGGATCACTTTCACGCGCGCGTAACGAATCGCCGACAAACTGTCTGCCACAACCGAAAGACCAGCCATCCCAAACGCCATTGTCCGTACCGGCGCGTAATCGTGCAGCGCCATCTCAATCCGTTCATAGGAATATTTGTCGTGCATGTAATGGATCACGTTCATCGCGTTCACGTACACTTTAGCAAGCCATTCCATCATTCGGTCGAACTTTCCGGCGACGTCATCGAACTCGAGATAATCGCCTTTCACCGGCTCAAACTTCGGGGCCACTTGCTTACCGCTGAGTTCGTCGCGACCGCCATTGATCGCGTAAAGCAAGCATTTCGCGAGATTGGCGCGCGCGCCGAAAAACTGCATCTGCTTGCCCATCAGCATCGGTGAGACGCAACAGGCGATCGCTCCGTCATCACCCCATGCGCCGCGCATGAGCGAATCGCTTTCGAATTGCAACGCGCTGCTTTCAATCGCGACCTTGGCGGCGTATTTGCGGAAATTGTCTGGCAACCGTGGTGAATACCAGATGGTAAGGTTCGGTTCCGGCGCCGGCCCAAGATTGTGGAGCGTGTGTAAGAATCGGAAGCTGGTTTTTGTGACGAGCGGCCGTCCGTCGTCACCCATTCCCGCGATCGATTCCGTGACCCATGTCGGATCGCCGGCGAAGAGATCGTCGTATTCCGGCGTTCGCAGAAAACGCACGATTCGAAGTTTGATCACGAAATCGTCGACGATTTCCTGCGCCTGCTCTTCGGTCAGCTTACCTTCCTCCAGATCGCGCTCGAAGTAAATGTCGAGGAACGTCGATACCCGGCCTAACGACATGGCCGCACCATTCTGTTCCTTCACAGCCGCGAGATACGCGAAATAGAGCCATTGCACGGCTTCTTTTGCATTTTTTGCCGGCCCGGAAATGTCAAAGCCGTAATTTTTTGCCATCACGAGTAATTCGTTGAGCGCGCGGGTCTGCTCACTCAACTCTTCGCGGTCGCGAATGATGTCTTCAGTCGACATCTCGGAATCGAGCGCGGCTTTCTCTTTTTCCTTTTCCTTGATCAACCGAGTAACCCCATAGAGGGCGACGCGCCGATAATCTCCGATGATTCGTCCGCGACCGTAAGCATCTGGCAATCCAGTGAGAACGTGCGAGCTGCGACAGGCACGAATATCCGACGTGTAGGCATCAAACACTCCGTCGTTATGCGTTTTGCGATATTTTGTGAATGCCTCCACGACCGCCGGAGGGGCCTCATAGCCATAGGTTTTGAGAGAGCTCTGGACCATTCGCCATCCGCCATTTGGCATGATAGCGCGCTTGAGCGGCGCGTCAGTTTGCAAGCCGACAATGACTTCATTGTTTTGGTCGATGTAACCGGGCGCATGAGCGGTGATCGAGCTCGGGATCAGGGAAACGTCGAGCACACCTTTCTTGCGCTCCTCAGGAAACATGTCGGTCAATTTTTTCCAGATCCCTTTCGTTCGTTCGGTAGCCGGCGAGAGGAACCCGTCGTCGCCATCGTAAGGCGCGTAGTTTTGTTGGAGAAACCAACGCACATTAATGTCACGCTGCCACAAGCCCGGTTTAAATCCGCGCCAGGCTTCTTTTGTGTCCGGCAATGGCGCCGGTGATTTTTTCTCGGCTGATTTCTTTTCTGGTTTCGTCAGGACCTCTGTTGCCATCTTACTCGCGCGATTACGCCCTCGGGTTCGTGTTCAGCAGAGAACAAGGTTCGCGGCCAGACCGGCTTCGCTCGTTTCTTTATACTTTGTGCTCATGTCCTTTCCGGTCTCGGCCAAGGTTTCGATCGTCGTGTCGAGATCAACACGGTGCCGTGATGCAATCTCGTTGGTCGCGATCATGTAGGCGGTCCAGGCTTTCACCGAGCCAAAAGCGCAGCGCTCGATGCAGGGAACCTGCACGTAACCGGCGACCGGGTCGCAAGTCATCCCCAGGTGATGCTCAAGCGCCGATTCGGCCGCGTTTTCCGTTACTAGAGGCGACGCATCGAGCGCCGAGGCTATAAATGCCGCTGACATCGCTGATGCGACGCCAATTTCAGACTGACAACCGCCCTCAGCGCCAGAGAGTGTCGCATTGTGTTTGCACAAGTAGCCAACTGCGGCGCCCCCTAACAAGCCTTGCCGAATCTTGTCCTGCGGAAGCGCTCGCTTCGTTTGCGTCAGGGCGTAAACAATCGCGGGCATCACGCCTGCTGAACCTCCGGTTGGCGCGGTGATGACCAAATGACCACGTGCATTTTCTTCCGAAGCGGCCAAGGCGCACGCGGAGAGCATCGCGACCGCTTTGTCGGCTTCGTATTTATCATCCTGGGCGCGCTCCCAAACCGTCGCCGCTTTTGAATGCAATTTAATTGGACCAGGCAGGACACCTTCCTTTACTGCGAGGCCCGCTTTCACGGTCGCGATCATTGCGGCGGCGATCTTGTCCAGGAAAGCGTTGATCTGGTCCTCGGTCTTGCCCGACACGGCGACCTCGTTCGCCATGATCACTTGCGCGATTGAAAGATTGTTTTTCTCCGCGTGCTGACGCAATTCCTTCATCGTCGCGTACGGATACTTTGGCTGACCTTTTTTGGGCGGAGTGTAGCCTTTCCATTCGTAGAACCCTCCGCCAGGCGAATAATATTCCAGCTCGTAGATCGCTTTATCCCCGCTCATCAATTTGCAGGTCATCGTGTTGGGGTGCGGGAATTCGCCGTTCGGCGAATCGTAAATGATGTCGGTGAGCGACAGATTGAACGTTTTATCACCAAGCTTTAACGGATACGACCGATCCGATTTCTCCTTCATCTCATCGAGGAACAAAGGATCGACAGTCGCCGGTTCCTTCCCCAGTAAACCAGCGAGAGCCGCGCGTTCGGTCCCGTGACCTTTACCGGTCGCGCTCAAACTTCCGTAAAGATGAACCTTTAATCCAGTCGCCTTGGTCAACTGGTCGGCCGGCAATTTCATGCAGCGCTGATAGAAATCGTAGGTGATACGCATCGGTCCAATGGTGTGGGAGCTCGATGGCCCCGGGCCGACTTTGTAGAATTCATCAAGCACGGTCATAACTGGACCCTTGGACCTTTTCACCACGTCCAAGTCTGTCGACATGGAGGTAGAATCTAGCGGAGGCAGTGAAGGCTTCTTCGCAGCTTCTTTTGCGGCTTGTTGGGCGCGGGCTTCGCGCGTCCAGGTTGTGCCGGTCATCACCGCAGCCGCGCCGATAACGGCGTTGCGTATAATGAAAGTCCGGCGATCGATTTTGGAGCTTAGCGGTCCTGACTCCGGTAATTCCGGGAACAGCTCATTATTTTTGTTGTCGGATTCATTCATGGTCTTGGGGTTCTCAGTTTGGTTTGTGAAATTGGCTTTTTAATTCATGGATCCTTCGCTTTGAATTCCGTCGATAAATCCTTGCGCGCCTTTTGCGCCAATGTTGGCGGCATTGGCCTCATCGGTGTCGATGTGCATGGCGAGTTTGAAATTTGGATCCACTCGCACGAGCACATCGCCGAAGACAAGCTCGCGATGGCCGCTCACTCGCACGCGCACAAATGACTTGTCGCGTACGCCATATCGAAGCGCGTCTTCAGGGGACATGTGAACGTGTCGCAACGCGCAAATGACTCCGCGGTCGATCGGCACGCTGCCGGTCGGACTTTCAAGCGTGCAGCCGGGAGTGTCCGCAATGTCGCCGCTTTCGCGAATCGGCGGATGAATGCCAAGCTTGAACTGTTCGGTCATCGCGATCTCAACCTGCGTGTATTTGCGGGCCGGGCCGAGAATTCGAACGCGGTCGATGCGGCCTTTGGGTCCGACAATAGCGAGTTGTTCCTTGCAGGCGTACTGGCCGGGCTGGGAAAGGTTCGCGTGTTTCGTCAGTTGGTGACCTTGGCCGAACAACGCCTCAACATGTTCCTGCGTAAGATGAATGTGGTGTGCGGAAACTTCGACGAGAAAGGATTGTTGTTTTTGCGCTTCGAGGACCCGCGTGATGTAGGAGCGACTCAAAGTGCGCAACGCTTCGCGCGCCATCATTCGTTCTTCATCCGTCGGGACGACAATTACCGCGACCTTTGAGTCGTCGGTGGAGATGCGAGTCACTTCATCGCCGCTCGCTTCGCCATTGCGTTTTTCGTCGAGCGCGATGCCCATGCAATCGAGTCCTTGCAAGGCGAGCGCCCGGACGACCGCGCTACCTTGGCCAATGCCGCCGGTAAAAATGACCGCATCAAGTCCTCCGAGCGACGCCACGTAAGCGCCGATATATTTCCGGACGCGATAGCAAAATGCCTTGAGCGCGACCAACGCACGGCGGTTGCCTTGATCGGCGGCCGTCAAAACCTCGCGCATGTCGCTCGACACGCCGGACAACCCGAGCAATCCGCTCTTCTTGTTCAGCATCTCGTCGATCTGCGCGCTCGTTAGGCCGTCGCGTTCGAGAAAACCGATCACGCCGGCATCGACATCGCCGCAGCGCGTGCCCATGATCAGTCCTTCCAGCGGCGTAAATCCCATCGAGGTGTCAATCGAGCGGCCGTGATCGACGGCGCACAGTGACGACCCGTTGCCGAGATGGCAACTCACCAATCGCAATTCGTTAGGCCGGCGTTTCAAGAATTGAGCCGCGCGGAGCGCGATATAATTGTGCGAGCTGCCGTGGAAACCATAGCGGCGCACGGCTTTCTTCTCATAGAGTTCGTGTGGTATTGCATAGAGAAATGCGTAAGCCGGTAGCGTGTGATGGAATGCAGTGTCGAACACCGCAACATGCGGCACGGCTGGATAAAGCCGGCGCATTTCGCGAATGCCCGCCAGCATCACCGGATTGTGCAACGGCGCGAGCGAATTCAGTTTCTCCATCTCCGCGAGGATTTCATCGGTGATGAGCGTGCCTTCGGTGAATTTCTCGCCGCCGTGCACCATGCGATGTGCAACGACGCTAACCTCCCCCGCTCCACCGATGACTCCCGTTTCTTTCCCGGTGAGTTCGGCCGTCATCGCTTTGAATGCCTGAGTGAAGTCGCTTCTTGGCAAGTCTCGTTTCAGTTCGCCTTTGGGCCCGTGATGTTTGAGCCGGGTTCCATCCAATCCAATCCGCTCGATCGAACCGCGCGCGTTCCGTGATTCATCGTTCGTGTCGTAAAAGCTGTACTTGAGCGATGAAGAGCCGCAGTTGATGACGAGAATTTTCTCAGGTCGTTCGCCCTTCAATTTCAGGCCGTAGGGATCATCGCTCTCGCGCACGGCAGCGGCGGCTTTGGCCGGATCGGCCATCAACATTTTCATTCGATCGGCGATCGTTCGCGAAATCGTTTGCACCGCGCTGGGCTCCGCGACGATGATGGACTGAAACAGCGACACTGGAATTAGCAGCACTTCACACGGCGACTTGGCGACGAAATCCGCGAGCAACGGCTGGCCGCTCATTAGCGAAAGCTCGCCGAAAGTGTCACCGGCCTTCAGTTCTCCGAGCATTTGACCGTCGCTGCCGGCAACAACCTCGCCATTTAACACCACACCGAAATGCGTCGCTTCGTCGCCGCGATGCATGATCGCCTCCTTCGCTTCGAAGGATCTGACGCGCGAGCCATCGACCAATTGTTTGAGACGATCGGCGCTAAAATCTTTGAACACACCGACACGCCCTTTGATGAAGCCCAGGGTATCCATAGTTTTTCAAGAAGACCTTTAAAATGTGCCGCCCGGTATGCGGACCGAGTATTGGACTTTGGACCTACCCGCAGAAGCCGAAGAAGCCGAGGCCGAGCGCGTGGTTTACTTTGCCGATGTTATCGATTACTCGCTCGCGTGAAGCTACCGACGCTTAGAATGCAAGGGTGTAATTGATCGTGACGCGAAAATCCCGTTTCTCCGGCTGGTTACTCTCCCAGGTGTGTCCGTAGCGAACACGGAACCACAGATTCTTAAGTGATCCCTTGTCGACTCGATAGTCCGCCGTGCCGTTGATTTCATCTTCGTGCTGGCCGCCGGGAAGTACTCCATGCGCGTAATCGGCAAAGAATGTGACGCCGGCGAGTCCGATTCGCGCGAAGTCGTAACTAACGCCCACACCGAGAGAATCTTCGCCAGCCCGGTCGAAGTCCGAGATCATGAGTGAATTGAATGCCGGCGTGCCCCCGAATGGCTTCAAAATGCTTGCGCCGTCAGCTGTGCCGGTGAAGGCGACGCTCAGAACCACGCTGCGGTAACTTGCAATCAGAGACGCACCATAAAGTTGAGTGGCGAACCGCCCAATCAAGTCATCCCCCACGCTCTGCTGGTCGACGAATTGAATAATGCTGCGCAATTGAAAGTCATCTGAAAGATCCCATGTGCGACTCGCCTCGGCATAG
>Ga0310909_10000039_pt1 | contig 47762 bp, 55 predicted proteins | sample GREbulkMGT000H_FD_203449 | JGI IMG/M metagenome (GOLD analysis project Ga0310909, IMG submission 203449) | Lab enrichment of tropical soil microbial communities from Luquillo Experimental Forest, Puerto Rico - GRE.bulkMG.T000H | ecosystem: Environmental > Terrestrial > Soil > Tropical forest >... | reverse complement strand
ATATGGCGATTGCCGAGGATGAACGAGCCGGCGTGGGATCCGCCACCGTGGATATACCCGGCGTGACGGTTGTAGGGACCTAGCTCGACTGGCGCGAGAACGACGCGGATATTCAGCGCGTCGAGCGGAACGGCGAAAAGTGTTTCTGCCCGCCGTAGGACGATTTCGGCGCACTGACGGCCCGCCTCGCCAAACATAAGTCATGTGCATCGAGCATTTCCTGCGGTGATCGAAACGGTTTCATGACATCAGCACTTCCAAGTGTTTCCGGGACGGTTTGCGACGAATAGACTAGGGTAGTCGTGGCGGTCTTTCGGGTCTTTGTGGTCTTTGATGACGAGCACTTCGTTTTTCTTCCATGTGTTGAGGATATCCTTGCATTGCCGATCGGTGAGGTGCGGGCACATCTCCTGGATGGCAGGCCAAGCTGCGCGTGCCTTGGCGTGGTGTGAGGGGCTGTAGCGGCCGTCGGGGTATGGGCCGGCTTCGATGCGGTCGAGGATGGCGTTGAGGACGATGTCTGACAGTCCGGCGAAGGTGTCGGGCGGGGTCCATGTCTCGACGGTCTGCACCTCGTCGCCGTGCGGGTATTCGGCAGTTGCATTGCCAAGGCGGACGCCGACCAGCTTGAACCATGCGATGCGGTCTGAGCGTGCGGCGATATTGACCTTGGCGTCATCGACGCGCACCAGCGCGCAGCGGTCTTCCGGCTTCAACCCATAGAACTTTGCTTCGTCGGCACTCATCGTTGTCGCGGTGCGCACCAGCCGACCGGCATCTTTCTTTGCGCCGGCCCCCCGATCTCGTTCGGCGTCGCCGGGCGTAGCATTGCCTTTGCGTGTATGGCTGGTGAGGTCGATATCGCAATTCAGTTCGCTCGCGAGATTGGCAAGCATGGTGCAAACCTCGTCGATTGCCTTGTTGTCGTTCTCGGACACGCCGTGGGCTTTGACGAAAGGATCGATGCCGACGAGATCGCTGTGACGCGCTTCAACGGCGGTCTTCAACTCTTCGTGTAGTTCGCCGATGACCAGTTCGCCCCTGTGGCCTTCTCGCAGCAACTTTAATCCAATCGGCGTGCAATACGAGATCCAGCCGCGGATTTCCTCGGGGTGGACGCGGTGGTGCAGCATCACTGCGGCGAGACGGCGCTGCACTTCGTGGAGATCGTCTTCGAGGCAGACAATGAGGGTGCGGAAGCGGTGATGGACGTGCTCGCCGGTGATGTCTTTGCGCCCGGTGGCGCCGGCTAGGTATTGGGCATATCGGATAGCGGTCTTGCCGACACCACCTTCGCCGATGAGGCCGGAGAGGAACTTGCGGCAGAACGAGACGCCGAGCAGCCATGCCCGCGGGGGGATTTGGGCTGGGTCGATATCGCCGGCATCGTAAATCTGAAGGCGCAGCGATTTATCCTCGGCGTGGCTGTTGGCTCCGCGTCTCTCCTCGTGAATTTGCTCGGCGAGCACGCGAGACGAAATCTCCTCGAACGGGGCGACCATTATTTGCCCTCCGTTCGCAGGGCGTCGTTGAAGTCGCTGCCGACTTGACGCGGCCAGCGGATCCGCACGGTGCGGCCCTCGGGTTCCCAGCGCTTCGATGCGTCGAGCGCGGCTTGGAGGCCGGCCGCGTTGCGATCGTGGTCGGCGCAAATCAGCACCGCATCGACAGCGGGCGTCAGTTCCAGCGCGGCAAGTCCCGGCGCCGAGAGTGCGGCCCAGGCGGGCAGGTCGAACAACTGCATCGCACTCAGGGCCGTCTCGATCCCCTCGCCGACGGCAAGTTCCTTGCCGGGTTGCAGTGCGGCGAGACGCACCGCGCCGCCGCCGATCGGGCCGCAGGATTCGCGATGCTCTGCGCGTGGGAGATCGGCTTTGCCGCTGCCGTCAGGTCGCAGGAAGGTCCCGTGGATGCCGATCAGGTGACCGGTGACGCCTACCACCGCGGCGACCATTGCCGGGCGGTATCCGCCGCAGCGATGTGGGCAGTATTCGAGGAAGCGCAGGCTGTCGGGGATCGGCAGGGTGATGCCGCGCGACCGCAGGTAGCGTTCGACCGGTGTTCCGGTTGCCGGGACGGCGCGGTGCCAGAGCGCCCGCGCGGCATCGATGCGGCGCCGCAAGCGGTCTATCTCGGCTTGGTTCTCGGCTTCTTCGCGCTTCCTGCGTTCCGCCTCGGCGACGCGAACCCGGTCGATATGCGCCTTGCCGAAAAGACCGAGATCGCGCAGCGCTTCAAGCACGGCGTCTTGGTCGCATCCGGCTTTGCAGTTGAAGAGCGTTTTGCCGGCGCGCTCGGTGACGATGAGGGAGCGCCCGCCATGCTTCGGGCACGGGCAGCGCCAGGAGCGGCCCTCGCGTTTGCCGCCGAGCGCCTTGGCGAGTTCGGCGGCGGTCATTCTGCAGCCATCCGTGCGGCGATTGCTTGCCGCAGTTCTTCACGCACGGCACTGAGCTTGCGCCGATACTCTTTGATGGACGATTCCGGCACATAGCGGAGAATGGCTTGCCGGCAGAGCGCGCGTCCGGCATCGGGACGTGCGACTAAGGCGTTCGCTTCGACCTTCCGCGCCCCGAAGCGCTTCAGGTAACCCTGCACGTAGGGTTTGAAGTGATCCTGGTGTTTTGGGTCGGAGAGGTTTTTGCCGCTGCCGGTTTCGAGGTTGTCGATCCAGGTCAGGCCGTTGGCTTCGATGAAATCATAGTCGAGCCCGAAGCGGTCGATGATGAGGTTGTCGGGTGACCATCCGACCGCTTTGCCGAGTTCGGCGAGGTTGCAGCGCAGGAAGTCGGAAATCTGCAGTCCGCCGGGGTCGTGGTCGCCGCAATAGAGCAGCACGCATCGCTTGCCCTTTGCTTCCCATTTTTTAAAGCGCCGCATCATGCCGGCGCGGACGTTGAGATCTCCCCAGCCGCCGACGTTTTGGATCGGGACGTGAAACGACTGTGTGACGCGGGAGAACAGCGACTTCAGGTCCGATTTCTCGGTTGCGGTCTCGACATAGACGTCGAGATCGTCCCAGAAACTGATCGGCTCGTAGTAGCTGTGTGCATTGTGGATGTAGCGGAAGATGTCGTCGGCGCGGGTCTCGACGTTCGGTTCGTCGAGGTCTTCGAGTCCCTCGACGGCACGCTTGCCATCCTCGGCGCAGATATCCAGAGGCAGGTTGCCATCCTTGCGACAGTAGGTGATCAGTTGCTCACAGGTATCGAATTCGCCCTTGTCGATGACGCGCTCGCCTTCGAGCAGGTAGCACCAACCGCGAGTACCGACCTCGAAATCCAGTCGTGACCTGATTTGCAGGATGCGGTCGCAAAACTCTGTGAGCGCCGTTTGATACGCGGCTTTTGCTGCACCATTGGGACGCCCTCGGGGGAGGTGGGGCAGGCCGGCGATCATGGCGGATCGAACCCGCGTGGCCAGCGCTGCTCCACCGCGCGCAGGACGCCTTCGGTGAACCGATCGCGGGTGGCGCGGTATCTGAAATCGATGCAGGGCGCGTAGGCTTTCTTGCCGTCGACCACGAGGTGGCGCCCGTCGCTGTCGAGCACGGGATGATTTGGCAAGCCGATCCACCAGCGCCCGTCGTTTGCCCGCATCAAGCGCAGGGCAGGGACGAGCATTCCGGACGGCGTTTCCACGTCCAGAAACGCGCGCATCTGACCGGATTTATGGGGCGAGCTTCGGATGATTCGAAACGCCGGCCCCCAGGCGGCATCTTCGCCGTGCCGCAGCGAGGCGGTCAACGGGCGCGCACCCGGCCTTGCCCCATTCATGGCGCCGCCTTCGAGATCAGCGAATTTTTCTGGCGGTCGAGATCCGGTAAATCACCGTATTTTTCGAGTTCGCAAATCAGCCTGAAAAGCGCTCGCGGCCCGAGCCGGTGCAGCGCCTCGACCAGGCGCGGCTGGCGCTCCCAAAACAAAAGGTCGCGGCTTCGGGCGGCGCGGAGATGCTGACCGCGCGTCATCGCGACCGCCTCCTGAACGGCGGCTTTCGCGCGATAAAAACGACCCGCCGTTCGGTTAGCGCTTGCCGTTGGCGGCGCTCGGACTTATTTGCGAGGCGTTGAGTGGATTTTTCCCTGCTGCCACTGAGGAAAATCTCCGAGAACGCCAGCCCGCCCACGGCTGGTGTTCTCGCATTGGGGCGCACCGGTCACTCTCCGAGAGCCCGGATCGAGGCGACCGAGATGAGGCGAATATTCCCTATCTTGCGGTTGACCAGCTGGTCGCTACCAAGCAACTCGTAGAGCCGCGTCAAGCCGATGCCGGCGATGCGCGCCGCTTCTTTCGGGCGCACCCATATCCGGTCGTCCGGGGGACCTCGCGCACTCACGATTTTAGGGTGAAGCCCGGATATTTCATGCTGGGCTAAGGCCGTCGAATGGACTGACAAATCCCGATCTCCGATTTGAAGCGCCGCTATTCGGCGCCAATCGGAACGTTCCGCATCAGAGATCTAACTACAACGGGGGCTAAGATAGATTTCCCGCGCCTCCCAAACCTCGCAGGCTTTCTGCGAGAAGATCCAGAACGACCTGCCTATCTATGTCGCGATTGCCAGAGCTTTTAAACATGGCACAAAGGTCACGGCAGATTCCGGCGTCTACATCCGTCTCTGGATTGCCTCCCATCGCGCGATCTCGCCAGTTGCTGATGGACTTTCCTGCTGGCGCGGCGCGGCTATCACCAAATGGGACGCCTAGTTTCCGCAATTCTCCGGCTACGATTGTCCCGGCTTGACCTTTCTTGAAGCCGTTTCTCATTAAGCAGTCCGTGGCCACCGCTGCGCATCCCCACACAAGACGGGGTGGAACCCGCTGACCTTTCCGCTTCGCAGGCTTCAGCAAGGCGGGAACCTTGCCATCATCGAGATCGGCGAGGGCGATATGCAATGCAGTAAGAGCTGGTGGCGGCGCTAGCTCGTAGTCCAGTTGCGGGATTGCCTGGAGAAAGTCGATGAAGCCCAACACTAAAGCAAGCGCCGCATTGCGGCTGTTGGCTCCCGTGATGTCACCAGCATAGTCAAGCTGGTGTTTCAGCCTGAACAGTTCTTTAGCGATCGCGTGAGGATCAAGTGTCTCCGCGAATGCCCGGATTTCTTCCGGCGTAGGCTCTGCTGGCATTGCGCCTCCGCAAGGCGCCCTCAGAGGGATTGCGACGGGACCTGGTGAGGAAACCGGGCATCGGGCGTCCCCTTACCCGTCGCAGTTCGATGTTATCGTGCCGCGGCCAGCGCTACCACTTCGCCGGTGGCGAGCGGTACTGTGCAGTACCTCGCCCAGGTCTCGGCCAATTGCCGGCGCTTTGCGAACAAATCACCTCGTCTGTAGGCCGCCTCGACCTTGTCGCTGACGACGTGGGCGAGCGCCATCTGCCGAACTTCGTCGGGAAAGTTGGTGTGTTCGGCGGCCCAATCGGTAAACCCGGCGCGAAATCCATGCACCGTCAAATCGTCGCGTCCCATGCGCCGCAGCAGTTGCAGCATCGCCATGTTCGACAGCGGGCGGCCGATGCGCTGGCCGGGGAACACGAACTCGGATTGCCGGAGGTCACGTAATGCCGCCAGGATCGCCACAGCGGGCTCGGAGAGCGGTACACGATGTTCTCTGCGTGCCTTCATCCGCTCCGCTGGCACGACCCACAGCCGCTCGGCGACGTTCATCTCCGACCACGTGGCGCCGATCACCTCGCCGGTGCGTGCCGCCGTCAGGATTGTGAACTCAAGCGCCCGCGCGGCAATCCCCTCCTGCTGCCGCAGCTCGGTAATAAAGCGGCCGATCTCGGGATAGGCCAAGGCAGGGTAGTGCTCTACGCGGGCCACTCTTGATTTCTTTGGCAATAGGTTCTCAAGATGTCCGCGCCATCGCGCTGGGTTTTCGCCCTGGCGATAGCCGCGCGCCGTGGCCCAATCAATGACCGCCTCGATGCGGCCACGCACCCGGCTGGCGGTTTCCGGCTTTGTCGTCCAGATCGGCTCCAGCGCCTTCATAACGAGCCCGACGTCAACAGCCTGTATCGGGAGCGAACCGAAAATTGGAAAGGCATAGCTTCCCAGCGAGGCCGGCCACTGCGCTGCGTGCTTGGGATTTTTCCACCCCGCCTCGTAAGCCTTGATATAGGCTTCGGCACATTGACGGAACGTCATGCCTGTCGCCGCTTCGAGCATCTTTTGAGTACGCTTGGCCCGGCGGTCCTCTATCGGGTCGCCGCCCTCCCGGACGCGGCGCCGGGCATCGGTCGCCAGCTCGCGCGCCTCGGCCAGCGTCACATCATCATCGCCGGCGGTGCCGAGACCCATGTCGTGCGATTTGTGATCGCGGCTCCATCTAAAGATCCAGCTCTTCGCACCGGAGGCCGACACGTGCAGATAGAGTCCGCCGCCATCGGCAACGAGCCCCGGCTTGGTGATCGTCGCCACCGTGCGCGCTGTCAGTTTCTTCCTAAGTCGTTGCATTTGTTAAGCCTCGCGATCCTTCTACCTAACTCAGTTTCCATGTCTCTTCCCATGTCTTAGCGGCGGTTCGAGGCGAATGCAAGCGAGAGAATGCGAAGGAGGCGTGACTTATTTATCAGTACTGTAGGGGTGGTTTTGATGGGACGGCGAAAGCCCGCGAAAGTCGGGAGGATAGACATTTTCTCCTCCCTACTCGTGCAGGCTACGCGACCGCGTCCAGGGGCTCGCTGTCATCGTTGTCGAGGACACGACGCAGGCGCTCGTCATCGAGCTCGCCCATCCACCGCGCGACGACGACGGTGGCGAAGATATTGCTGAAGAGGTTGGTGACCGCGCGGATCTCCGACATGAACCGCTCGACGCCGAGCAGCAGCGCGAGGCCGCCAACCGGCAGAATGCCGAGGGCCGGGATCGTCGCGGCGAGCGCGACAAAGCCGGCGCCAGCGACACCGGCCGCGCCCTTGGAGGTGAACAGCATCACAAACAGCATCGTCAGCTGCTGACCGATGGTCAGATGGATATCGGTCGCCTGGGCGATGAACAGCACCGCCAAGGTCATATAGATCGCGGTGCCGTCGGTGTTGAACGAGAAACCGGTCGGGAGGACGAGGCCCACGGTTTCCTCGGAGCACCCCATGCGCTCAAGTTTGGCGATCGAGCGCGGGATCATCGCTTCGCCCGAGGTCGCGCTGAACGCGATCAGTAGCTCGTCTTTGAAATAGCGGATGATCTTCCATATGCGGAGGCCGAAGAGGCGCGCGATCAAGCCGAAGCCGATTAGGGCAAAGAGGATCGAGGTCAGATAGACACTGGCCAAAAGCTTGCCGAGGCTGGCGAGCATGCCGAAACCGAACTTGCCGATCGTAAACGCCATCGCGCCAAAGGCGGCGAGTGGCGCGACATACATGACGATCCGCACGATCCCGAAGAGCGCGTGCATGAAATCGTCGATTATCACGACAAGCCGCTGGCCGCGCTCGCCAATGTGGCAGAGCGCGAAGCCGAACAGCACAGCCATGACCAGAACCGGCAGAAGATCCCCTTGCGCAACGGCGCCGACCATGTTGGATGGGATCATCTTCATCAGAAAATCGACCACTGTCAGCGACTTGGCGGTCGTCACGTAGCCGGCTACCGCCTTATCATCCAAATGCGCGGGATCGATGTGAAGGCCGGCGCCAGGCTGCAGCAGATTACCGACCGCGAGCCCGACCAGCAGCGCCAGGGTCGACACGACCTCGAAGTAAATGATCGCGCGCAGTCCGACAACACCGACGCGGCGCATATCGCCCATCTTGGCTATGCCGGCCGCGACGGTGGCAAAGATGATCACCGGCACGACGGCGCGAATGAGGGTGATGAAGCCGTCGCTCAGCGGCTTCATCTCGACCCCGAGGCTCGGATAGAAATGGCCGAGCAGGATGCCGAGCACTATTGCGATCAGAACCTGGACGTAAAGCTGTTTGAGCGGCGCGCGGCGCGCGGCCGCGGCGACGGGCCGCGTCGTGAAATCGGCGGCTTCCGAACTGCGCATAAACCAGCTATGCCCCGCTCAGTTGTCGCGAATTTTGACGACGACCTTGATCGCGTCGTCGATACGCTCACGGGCGTATTGGATTGCGGTCGGCACTTCGGCGAGCGGGAAGGTGTGGGTGTGGATCAGCTTGGCATCGAAGCGTTTCTGCGCCATCAGCGCGGCCGCGCGGTGCGTCGCGCTCTTGCCCTCGCCGCGAATGCCGAACACGTAGATGTTGTTGCGCACGAGATGAGCGAGATCGACCGGCACCGGATCGGCGGGGAAGGCCGCAAGACAGATCCGCCCGCCACGATTGACCATCCTTGCGGCCTCGTTGAGCGCGTTCGGCGCGCCGGAACATTCGAGCACATACTGGACACCCTTGCCGCGGGTGATCCGCTGGACGGCTTCGACCGGGTCTTCCTCGTTGACATTGACGACCGCGTCGGCGCCGAGCCGTTTGCCGATCGCGAGCCTGCGCTCGCGCGTGCCGGTCAGGATCACCGGTTGCGCACCCAGCGCCTTGGCGACGCCGACCCCCATCAGGCCGATCGGTCCTGGCCCGATAACGACGACCGCTTCTCCGGCGATAATGCCGCCCATCACGTCGAGGCCGTACATCGCTGTACCGGAGGTGACGATGAGGGTCGCCTCCTCATCGCTTATCGAGTCCGGAACGCGGACCATCGTGTTGATATTGTTGACAGCGTATTCGGCGAAGCCGCCATCGGTGCTGAAGCCGTTGGCGCGGTGACCTTTGTCGCGGAAGCCGTAGTTGAGGCACGAGGTGTACATGCCTTCGCGACAGCGCTGGCAGCGCCCGCATCCGGCATGGACCTCGACGGCGATGCGGTCGCCGATCTCGAATTCGTCGACAGTGGGGCCGAGCCCGACGATCGTGCCCATGTATTCATGGCCCGGTGTGAAGCCTCGATTGAACGGGAGCTCACCGTCCACCATCGCAGGCAGCCCGTGCTCGAGGACTTCGATGTCGGTGGCGCAGACCGCGATCGCATCGACACGGACCAGCACCTCTGCGGGGCCCGGCTCCGGCACCGGCTTCTCGACGAGCATGAGCTCTTCCGAGTTGCCCAGCACCCAGGCCTTCATCGTCTTGGGGACCGGATACGCGTTGGCTTGATGCTGCGTCATAATGAAGTCTCCAATCCGGTCTTATTTCCGCGCGTTGGCGCCGACCGACGGCGGCGCGCTCAGCCAGACACCCGCCAAATCCTGGCCGATGAAGTGGCTCGGGGTGATGCTCCAGCCTTTCAATACCGACGAGGTCGCGACAATCCGATTCCACCACAGGAGCGGAACCGTATAGGCCTCGGTCAAAGCGTGGCGTTCGAAATCGCGTACGATTTTTGCCCGCTGCCCCTGGTCACTGGTGACCGCCTGCCCGATGAAAAGCGCGTCAAGAAACCGGTCGGTAGACCCGGAATAGTTGACCGGTGAAAGATCGTGCGACACGAATTTGGTCAATTCGATCGTCGGGTCGTCATAGAAATCGCCGGAAAAATCGAGCGCGACGTCGAAATCGCCGGCATCGATCACCTTTTGCCATTCCCAGATATTGCGCCGGTCCTCGGTTGCGGCGACACCGATGCCACGCCAACTCTCGACGAGCAGGTCGGCGCCGGCGTAATGCGGCATCGGAATGTCGCGAACCATAATCGTCAATTTGAGATTGTGAACGCCCGCTTCCGCGAGCAGCCTCGTGGCTTCCTCGCGCGATGCGCCGACATCGTGGGAGAAGCCGGGTATCGTCACCAGCTCGGATTCCGGCGTCGCCATGCTCGACCCCGGGCGCATGACGCCGCCGGCATATTTCAAGAACGTCGAATTTTGCAGCCTTGCCGCCGCCCCCCAGCGGTCGATCGCGAGCGAGAGGGCGCGCCGCACTCGCACATCGTCGAATGGCGCACGATGAGTGTTGAAGACAACCAAAAGGTTTGACAGCCACGGACTCTCGCTCACGTCGATGCGGTCCCCCATTGCCTCTTGCAACTCGTTGCGCTGTGTCGGCGTGATGCCGCGAAACTCGGCAGCGATGCGTCCGGTCTTATAGGCCTCCATTACTGCGGGGCCAGTCATGAAATCGGCGCGGTAGGCGTCGAGATAGGGCTTACCGGGCTGGAAATACTTATCCCAGCGCACACCGCGCCAATATTGTCCTTTGACGTGCTCGGCAAAGACGAACGGCCCCGTTCCGAGCACGTGGGTTTTCGGAAACTGAGGGTCTTCGGCGAGCTTGGCGGCGCTGTAGATGCAGTTCCACGGAGACGCGAAATTCGCCAGCATCGCTGCGTCCGGCCACAACAGGTGAAAGATGACAGTGCCCGGGTCGGGCGTGTCGATGCTCACAATGGCCGCGTAATCGACCTTGCGGGCCGAGATTACCCCAGGTGGCGGGTGGATAATGCGTTCGTAGCTTGCTTTCACATCGGCCGAAGTCAGCGGCGAGCCGTCGTGGAAAAGGATATTGGGTCGTAGCTTGAAGGTGTAAGTGAGGCGATCGGCCGACACGGTCCACGATTCCGCCAAGTCGCCGACGATCTGCGGGTAATTGGCCGCGTCGAATTTGAGAAGCGTCGAGTAGTGCGGTGCAACCGGATGGAGAAAGGCAAACGATATATTGGCGTGGCAATCATAATTGCCGGGCTCGACCAGGTCGGCGAATTCGAGCGTGCCACCGCGCTTAGGAGTCAGCTGCTGGGCGAGCGCGGCGCTGCAAAACGTGGCCGCGGCAAAGATAAGAATAGCGGCCCAAGCGATTGCGACGCTGTGCTGCGGCCCCACTGACGAGCAACGCGGCTCCGACATGGTCCGGTTTTCCATTGTGAGCCTGGAGACGTGGAACGAGCAGGCTTGGTTATCGCAGCTGCCCCTTTTGCCAAAGCTCGAATTGCCCGAACAATTCGTCTTTCTGCTGCTGGGTTAGGGGCGGGCCGCCGGAAGCTTGCTGGCGCTCGTCGATGAAGCGCGAGAAAATTGCACGCAGATCCTGCATGTTAGGCGCGCTCGCAACCTGCACATTGCGCTGCAGCCATTGCTCGGCAGGTGGAAAACGGCGCCAACCGGGGAGTTCGGCGGTAATGTTTACCTCGCGCCATTTCGGATGGTGCCCGGGCTCGAGCAGCGATTGAAAGCCAGTAAAGAACGCTTCCACGAAGTTCGCTAGATTGCGGTAACGATCGCTTCCCTGCTGAAGATTAGCTGCGAGCAATATGGCCCCTACCGCCACGGTATCGACCGGTTGGTCGTTCGCCACGAGACCCGGATAATCCGCGGCAGTCAGCCGGGTCGGCACATAAGCCGCGGTCACCGCCGGGTTGAGCGGGATGGGGAGGAAATGCAAACCATCATTGCCGTTGAGACTGCGGAAAATCGGCGCCGGCTTCCCTGTCACAAAGGCAATGGCGGCAACCTCCCCCTTGCGCAGCTTTTCGAGCGCAGCGTCGTGGTCGTCGTATGTGGCGGTAACCGGGATTTTCAATAGATCGAAAAGCCGGGCTGCCGTGATCGCGGTGCCCGCCTCCCGCAAGTCGACATTGACTCTTTGGTTGGCGAGATCAGGCACGGTTTTGATGTCTTGTCGCGCAAGGAGATGAAATTCTTCATTGTATAGCTTGGCAATGTAGGCGGCCCAAGAATCGATGCCGGGGAACAAGTTCTGCTGCCGCGCGTAATCCAGCACATCCGTCTGCAGGATGGCCATGTCGATGCCGCGCAGCAGCTTGAGGTCGGTAAGATTTTCCAGCGCTCCTTTGCCGACGACCGGCAGAACCCGACGCGTCGCGCCATCATCGATGACATTGGCGAGATCCTCAGCGATGCGCACCGAGATGCCGGCGCTTCGGGTCGTCTCGAGTTCTACAATGCCGCGGTTGACGCCAGCTTCCGAACCGGCGGACGGGGTTTTTGCACCGGCCGAGGGGGAGATCGGGCAAGAAAGGATGGCGACGACTGCCGCAGTGATGATCCTGTATTTCATCGTCCGTCCCCGTCTGATCGAGAGGTTGTCGAGCCGACGATTGGCGTCTGCAATACCGAGATCAAGGGCGTGGCTATACCACCAGCGCGCTTCAGCAAACCAGAATACACGGGGGGACGCCCGGATACCGTCATTATTTTAGACGTTCCTGCTCATGGGTTCGCGATTTCGCGCCGGGCTTGCTGCGGGTGGATCCGCTATCACGCTGGCGCTTCGAGCTCAACGAAGGTGGCAGGCGACCATGTGGCTGGGGCTGACCTCGCGTAATGCCGGGATCTCAGCTCTGCATCGCGGTTCGGCATAGGGGCAGCGGGTATGAAAGCTGCAGCCCGGAGGCGGATTGATCGGGCTCGGGACATCGCCTTCCAGAAGGCGCCTCTTGCGCTTGACCCTCGGGTTGGGGATTGGCACCGCCGCCAACAGGGCCTCGGTATACGGATGGAGAGGGTTGGTGAAGAGGGTCGCTTTGTCGGTGCACTCGACGATCTTACCAAGGTACATCACCGCGATGCGGTGACTGATATGCTCGACGACCGCGAGATCGTGCGCGATGAACAGATAGGACAGGCTCTTTTCTCGTTGCAGATCCATCATCAGGTTTATGACCTGCGCCTGGATCGAGACGTCGAGGGCCGAAACCGGCTCGTCGCCGATGATCAGCTTAGGGTTCAAGGCCAATGCCCGGGCGATGCAGATGCGCTGGCGTTGTCCGCCCGAAAACTCGTGCGGGTAGCTGCGCATTTGCGTGCGGCGCAAACCGACTTGATCGAAAAGCTCAGCGACACGTTTCTCCTTCTCTTTGCCGCTGGCGATGCCGTGCACCTGTAACGGTTCGCCGACTATATCACCGGCGGACATGCGCGGGTTCAGAGACGAAAACGGATCCTGAAAAATGATCTGCATTTGCCGCCGATGGGGGCGCATGGCGGCTTTACCCAATCGCGTGATGTCATGCCCATCGAGCTTGATCGAGCCGCCGGTCGGCTCGAGCAGGCGCAATACAGTCCTAGCGACGGTTGACTTGCCGCAGCCGCTTTCGCCGACCAGCCCCAGAGTTTCGCCCTCGCCGATCGAAAAGCTGACACCGTCGACCGCATAAACGTACCCGGTGGTCCGGCGCAGCAAACCCTTTTTTACAGGGAAATATTTCTTCAGTCCTTCGACGGCGATGATCGGGCCGCCGCTCGTAGCTCCCATCCCGAGCGCTGCGGCAACCTGCCGCTCTGGCACGTCAAGAATCCCGCTCACCGTCGAACTTTTCCGAATACCAGCAGGCCGCCCAATGGCCAGCCCGCTTTTGCTCGTAAGGCGGAAATTGCGCCCGGCACCGATCGTCGGCAAAGGCGCAACGCGGCGCGAAAGTGCACCCCGGCGGGAGGTTGGTCAGCGCCGGGACCATTCCCGGGATCTCCTTTAGCTTCTGGCCGGCGTTGGCGGATTTCCCGCCGATGATCGCGAGCCGCGGAATGGAGCCCAAGAGCCCGTGGGTATAAGGATGGAGCGGCTCTGCGAACAGCGCGTCGACATCGGCCTCTTCGACCTTCCTGCCCGCGTACATGACGACGACGCGTTGCGCGGTCTCAGCGACGACGCCGAGATTGTGGGTGATTAGAATGATTGCGGTACCGAGCTTTTGTTGCAGTTCCAGCATCAAATCAAGGATCTGCGCCTGGATGGTCACATCAAGGGCGGTCGTCGGCTCGTCGGCGATCAGCACCCGTGGGTTACAGGCGAGCGCCATTGCGATCATCGCCCGCTGCCTCATGCCGCCAGACAGCTGATGCGGGTACTCCCGCGTCCGCTGTGCCGGTTCAGGGATCTTGACCAGCCGCAGCATTTCCACCGCCTTTTCTGCCGCGACGCTCTTGGAAAGATCCTGATGCAGCCGCAAGGCCTCGGCAACCTGATGCCCTATGGTCAGAACCGGATTGAGCGAGGTCATCGGCTCCTGAAAGATCATCGAAATCTCGTTGCCGCGAATATCTCGCATTTCGGCTTCATTGAGCTTCAGCAGGTCCTTGCCGTCGAGCGTGATCGCACCGCCGACGATTTTCCCTGGGGGAGACGGGACGAGCCGCATGATCGACAAGGCGGTCATTGTCTTGCCACAGCCGGATTCGCCGACCACGGCTAGGGTCTCGCCGCGGCGCACCGAAAACGAGACATCATCAACGCCCTTGACGACCCCCGAGCGGGTAAAAAGGTAGGTCCTCAGGCCGCTGATCTCGAGGACCGCCCGGGTGCGCTCGGCGGCGGCTTGGGTCGCCGCGTAGGCAGGCGTTGTCGAGCGCTCGGTTGCGGCCTGGGTACTTTGCATTTGTGCCAACCTGTTTGCGCTCAGCTACGTTGTCGCGGATCAAGCAAGTCGCGCAAGGCATCGCCGAACAGGTTGGTGCCAAATACGACGAGGCTAATCGCCAGGCCCGGGAAGATGACCAGCCACGGCGCGGTGCGAACATATTCGGCTGCCGATTCCGAAAGCATCCGACCCCACGAAGGATGCGGCTCGGGGACGCCGAGCCCGAGAAACGACAGCGTCGCCTCGATCAGGATCGTCGCACCGAGCTGGGCGGTCGCCAGCACGATCAACGGCGCCAGAGTGTTGGGAAGCACATGCCGGAAGGCGATGCGCAGCTCGCTCATGCCGATAGCCTTCGCCGACTCTACGAAAGGCTGCTCACGCAGAGACAAGGTGGTCGAGCGGACGACGCGGGCGGACGACGGTATCAGCGCGATCGAGATCGCAATGATCGTGTTGCGGAGCGAGGGCCCGAGCGAGGCTGTCATCAACAATGCCATGACGAGCAATGGGAGCGATTGCAGAATGTCGATCAGGCGCTGGGCGACCAGATCGATCCAGCCGCCGAGGTATCCCGACGTCAGCCCGATCAGCACGCCGCAAGTAACTCCCAGGCCCAGCGAGCCGATTCCAACAGCCAGCGAGATCCGGGCGCCATAGACGATGCGGCTGTACACATCCCGGCCCATGAAGTCGCAGCCGAGCCAGTGCTGTACAGAGGGCCGCGCCAACGACAGCGCCGCGTTGGTCGACAATGGGTCGTATACCGTGATGTAGGGGGCAAACAGCGCGGCGAAGACGCACACCGCCATGATGAACGCACCAACGGCGCCCAGCGGGTACCGGCGCGCGAGAAAACGCACAGCGCTCCAGCGGCCTGCGACATGGGCGCCGGCCCTCGCCAATTCAGCCTGATACTCGATCGTGCTCACAGCGGTTTCCTCCGGCCGAAATTGCTGGCTAATCCGAGTATTTGATCCTCGGGTCCAAAGCTGCGTAAAGCATATCGACGGTGAAGTTAATGACGACGACGATGATCGCGATATACATGATTATGTTCTGCACGACCGGATAATCGCGCCATCGGATGGCCTCGATAAGAAAGCGCGCTACTCCGGGAATATTGAATACGGTCTCGGTTACGACGAGGCCACCCAATAGGATCGCGACCTCGAGCCCGATCACGGTGACAACCGGCAATACCGCGTTCTTCAGGGCATGGTGGTAATTGACGACATTCTCGGGGGCACCTTTAGAGCGCGCGGTGCGGATATAATCCTGACGTAATACTTCGAGCATCGACGAGCGGGTGAGCCGCATTATCAGCGCCTGGCTGCGGATCCCGACAACGGCGGCCGGCACGCTGTATATTGCCAGTGCGTGCCAGAAGCTTTGCGGCGTATCGCTGTAGATCGGGATCGTGCCGAAATAGGCCACGCAACCCATCAGGACCAGCAATCCGAGCCAGAAGTTCGGCATTGACAGCGTGGAGAGCGAAATCACCCGTAAGATGTAGTCGAGGCGGGTATCCTGCTTGACGGCGCTGATCACCCCGAGCGGGATTCCGATCAGCGCCGCAAAGCACACGGCCAGCGCGGCGATCCTGGCGGTAATCGGGATGCGCGGCAGGATCTCGCGGATCGCCGGCCGGTCCGACACATAGGAATAGCCGAGATCGCCCTGCAGCAACCCGCCGATCCAATGGGCATATTGCACGGGGAGCGGCTTGTCGAGGCCGAGATCCGCCATGATCTGCGCCTTTTCGGCCGGGTCGACGAAGCCTGCGGCATCAAACAGGATATCGGCGATGTTGCCCGGGGCGATGCGCAACATCACAAAAATGATGACCGAGATGCCGAACAAGGTCAGCAGCATCAGGCCGAAACGCCGCACCAGATAGGAACCCACGACTCTCCTCCCTGGCCTGCGGCGACTAGCCCGCAGGAGTTGCGAGATGATGATAGCACGCCTCAAGCGCTTCGGTCGATCGCATCTGCGTGTTCAGCCGTCCCCGAGCCCGCCCTAGCGGTCGAGCCACACATCCTCGAAGCGTAGACCGTTATAGATGCTGTTGACCATCGGGGTGTACCCCTTGACATAGGGCTGCCAGCACGTCCCGGAGCGGCTGTGATAGAGGATCGGGCGGGCGGCATCCTCGGCCAGCTTTCGTTCGATCGCCCATATCAGCGCTTTGCGCTTGGCCTGGTCGAACTCCATCGATTGCCGGTCGACCATCTTGTCAAGCTCGGGATTGCAATAACCGTCGTAGTTGCCCTCCGCGCCGCACGTGAAATTCTCGTACAGGGTCTGGTCGGGTTCGTCCAAACCGTTGCCAGTGAGGTTCAGCGCCGCCGTGTAATCCTTGCGCATGATCTTCGGCAGCCATTGGGCCGTGTCGACCGGCTCGAGCTGGCCGTCGATATAGATCTCCTTCAGCTGATCGATCAGGATCACCGCCGGATCGCGATAAGGCGGGATATTTCGCGCCGAGACAGTCACCGCGAGCCGCTTGTCAGGCCCATATCCAAGCTTCTCCATGATCGAGCGGGCCTCGGCACGGTTCGTTTTCATATCCGTGTCGTAACCTGGCAATGTCTTGAGCATCTCGGGCGGCATGCCCCACACGCCCTCGGGCGTCGGCAACATGGCCCCGCCGATATTGCCTTTGCCCTCAGTGAGGATGTCGACAAACGCTTTGCGGTCGATGCTCAGAGCGGCGGCGCGCCGAAGTTCTGGATTATCGAACGGCGGCGCCTCCCGATTGAACATCACATTGCGATTAACGTTCGACGGCATCAATTGACAGATCGCGTCGGGCGCCTGATTCTTTAGGTCTTTCAGGACCGGGACCTGCAAAAAGTAAGGCGAGGTAAAATCAAATTTGCCGGCAGCAAAAGCCATAACCCCGGTCGAAACGTTCTTGATGATTGTGTACTGGATGCCGTCCAGGTAAGGCCGGTCCTTTTTCCAGTAATCGGGATTGCGCGCGACTTTGATCGCCTCGTTCGGTCTAAACTCGACAAACTTGAAGGGGCCGGTCCCGATCGGATGGCTGCGCATCTCGCGCGCCGGCACATGGCAGGGATAAACCGGCGAAAACCCGGATGCGAGCAGCGCAATAAACGCGGGCTGCGGGCGCTTCAGCTGGAAGGTCACCTCGTAATCGCCGCCGGCGGTGACCTTCTCCAGGTTCTTGTACCAGACCTTGCGGGGATTGATGCGCAGTTTGTCGCCCGATTTGCCGGTCAGCAGGTCCCAAGTGCAGACCACGTCCTTTGCAGTAAAGGGCTTGCCGTCGTGCCACCTGACTCCCTGGCGCAGTTGAAACGTCAGCTGAGTCTTCTCCTCGTCCCATGACCAGTCGCCGGCGAGGTCCGGCACAATCGACTCCATACCGCTTTGCGGCACGTCCTGCTTGTATATGACGAGGTTGTTAAAGACGCCCATCATCGGCCCTTGCGCAGCGATCGTCGCCTCTTCGTGGATCGACATGCTGGCCGGGCTGTCGAAGAAATAAACTTTGAGGATGCCGCCGGATTTTTGGGCAGCGGCCGGCGCGGCCACGCAGAGGATGCCGGCAAGCGCGCCGGCCGCCGCCGCGATCGCGCGCAAACTTCGTTCCATGCCCCTGTCCTTTCTTCAACCTCGCGAGGGTGATACGACACACCTACTTGTCGAGCCAGAGGTCTTCGAAGCGCTGGCCGTTGTAGATGCTGTTGACCTGGGTCACGAGGCCTTTGAGCCTGGGGTGGCAGTTCGCAGCTCGGGTGTAGAAGAGGATCGGACGGGCGTCGTCCTCGATCAGCTTGCGCTCGATTTCCCAGACAATCTTCTTTCGCTTCTGCGGGTCAGGCTCCGCCGACTGCTTGTCCACCAGCTTGTCGACTTCGGCATTGCAATAGCCGGTATAGTTGCGCGCGGCGCCGCATACATAATTCTCATAGAACGCCACATCCGGATCGTCGACTGCCGTCTCGGTGACATTGACCGCGACCTTGTAATCCTTGCGCATCAGCTTCGGATACCATTGGGTGGTATCGATTGGGTCGAGTTCCGCGTCGATGTAGATCTCCTTCAATTGCCCGATCAAAACCACTGCGGCATCGCGATAGGCCTGGACGTTGCGTGTGGTCACCGTCAGCGCCAATCGCTTATCGGGGCCATAGCCCAGTTTCTCCATCATCTTGCGCGCTTGCGCGCGGCTGCTCGCAACGTCCGGGTCATAGCCTGGCAGGTTGCGCATTGCGTAAGGCGGCATACCCCATATGCCCTCGGGCGGCGGCTGCATGACGCCACCGATCGTTCCCTGTCCGTCGGCGATGATGTCGACAAACGCCTGGCGGTCGAGGGCCAGCGACATCGCGCGACGCAGTTCGGCGCTATCGAAAGGCGGCACGTTGCGGTTGACGAGCAGGTTGCGGCTGACATTCGGAATGAGCATGTCGCAGATCGCCTCCGGACGCTGGTTTTTTGCATCCTTCAACTGTGGCATTGTGACGCCGAAATAGACGTCCTCGTTGCCCGCGATGAAGGAGAGCAGCCGGGTCGACACATCTTTGATGATCCGGTATTCGATGCCATCGAGGTAAGGCCGCTGGTTTCCAATAATCCGGATTGCGGACTACCGTGATCGACTGGTTCGCTTTGAATTCGACGAATTTGAACGGCCCCGTGCCGACCGGATGCTGACGCATCTGTGCGGGCGACACGTGACACGGATAGATCGGCGTCCACCCGGTCGCCAGCATCGCCAGCAAAGAGGGCTGCGGCCGTTTCAGATGAAAACGTGACCTCGTAGTCGCCGTTGGTTGACACCTCCGACACATTGTCGAACCATGGTTTGCGCGGGTTGATCCGGAGCTTTTCCGCGGCCTTGCCTTGCAACAGGTCGAGAGTGCATTTGACATCGGCGGCCGTGAACGGCTTGCCGTCGTGCCATTTCACTCCTTGGTGCAACGGGAACGTCAACTCGGTGCCGTCCTCGCTCCAGCGCCACTCGGTGGCTAGTTCAGGCACGATCGACTCCGGGGTGTTCTGCGCTTCGTCCTGATTGAAAATGACGAGATTGTTGAACACGCCCGACATCGGCCGGTTGACGGCCTGTGTCGATTCCTCGAGCATCGACATGCTCGCCGGGCTGTCGAAGTGACCGATTTTGAGGATACCACCCGCTTTTTGCGCGAACGCCCCGTCGGCGGCGAAAAACGCAAGTGAGAGCGAACCCGCTGCCGCGAGCGCGCGCAGTTCTCGCTTCATTCCCTTGCCTCCTGTTCAATGACCCGGGCTCGTGAGCCCGCCGCCGAACTCTCGCTGGCCCGTTTATTGGGCTCTCGTGCGAGTGGCTAGCTGACGCTATCACGTCTCATGCAATCGGACTAGGAGGAGATGAGCCCGTGAAGATTTCCACCGTATTCGCCGCAGTCGGACTCCTCCTTCCGACTGTCTCCGTCGACGCCGAAAACCTGCCGCTGCCGATGACCGAAATCGCCGCCGGTATATTCGTTCACAACGGTGTGCAAGACGAGGCTTCCGCAGCCAACGAGGACGGCATCGCCAATATCGGCTTCATTGTCGGCGCCGATGCCGTCGCGGTCGTCGATCCCGGCGGCAGCTTCGCCGAGGGAACGGTGCTGCGCGCGGCGATCCGCGCGCGTACCGATCGGCCGATCCGGTACGTGGTCCTCACTCATGTGCATCCGGACCACATTTTCGGCGCGGCCGCGTTTTGCGGTGATCACTCGGATTTCGTCGGCCATGCGAAGTTGCCCGGCGCTCTGGCTCAGCGCGGCGACTATTATTTGCGCCGGTTGCGCAGCGCCCTCGGCGGCGAGGCAGCGGGCAGCGAAGTCGTGCCGCCGACGCTCCTGGTCTCCGACCGGCTGGATCTCGATCTGGGGGAACGGCATCTCACCCTGCATGCGCACGGCCCAGCTCACACCGACAACGACCTGACAATATTCGACGAAAACACGCGGACCTTCTGGCTCGCCGATCTACTATTTGTCGATCGTATCCCGGCCATAGACGGCAGCCTCGTCGGCTGGCTCAAGGAGTTGGACGAGGTGAGCGGCATCCCGGCTGAGCGCGCGGTTCCCGGTCATGGCCCCATCTCGGTGCCGTGGCCGAGGGCGGCAGAACCGGAACGGCGGTATCTCGAAGCGGTGGCGCGCGAGACGCGCGCCGCGATCAAGGCGGGCATTGGCATTGCCGACGCATGGCGCCATGTCGCAAACTCCGAACGCGGGAGATGGCTGCTCTTCGACGACTATCACCCGCGCAACGTGACGGCCGCCTACAAGGAGCTCGAGTGGGAATGACCCGGTTCATATACGTTTTGCTGGCTATTCTCCTGCTCAGCGGCGCCGCACGCGCCGAGCCAAGCGAGGCGGAGCGCGCAACGCGCTGGGCCGATCTGAAACATGCGATCTTTGGGGATCGGTTAGTGGAAGATGCCGGGGACCGCGTCGTGATCGATGCCCCGATGCGCGCTGAGGACGCCGCACTCGTGCCGGTGGCGATCCGGGTTGCGCAGACGCTCGCTCCCGAAGTCCGCGGCCTCTATCTCGTCATTGACAACAATCCTTCACCGTTGGCGGCACATTTCCTGCTCGGCCCCATGGCGGATCCGAGCGAGATCGCGACACGGGTGCGGATCGATGACTACACCTATCTTCACGCCATTGCTGAGACCGCGGACGGGCGCCTCTACGCGACCGCGCGGTTCATCAAGGCGGCCGGGGGCTGCTCGGCACCCGCCAGCAAGGACCAAGCCCTTGCCCTTGAACGGCTCGGCAAGATGAAATTGAATTTCGCCGAGCGGTCAAAGCCCGACGCACCGGTCAAGGTGAAGTTGCTGATCAGCCATCCGAACAATTCCGGGCTCCAGATGGATCAGGTCACCCGCAATTACATCCCGGCCGATTTCGTGCAAAGGCTCGACGTCACCTATAACGGACAATCGGTGTTTCGGCTCGAATCGGACGTTTCGATCAGCGAGGACCCGACCTTCAACTTCAGCGTCCGGCCGACCGGCCCAGCGAGCGCGGGAGTGATCACGGCGGAGATCCTCGACAGTAGCCAGCGGCACTTCAGCCAAAGCTGGCCCGTTCCGCCGACGCCGCAGATGTGACGGCGGCGATGGCTCTCACCGACACTGCAGGTTCGCTTCGGCCTGCGCCTTGCGCAATTCTTCGATGACCGCCTTGATCTCGGGCGGATCACGGAAAAGCCCGACCCGACCCCCTACACCACCGCCGGCCTGCAGGCTGAGCGCGGTTTCCGCCTGCTCGTAATGGGAGTAGGGCATCAGCGAGGCGATCGTGTCGATCGCGCAGGAGCATTTAAGGAGCCCCTCCCGCGTGTTGCCGTTTGCCGCCATGCAGCCGATCACGTAATCCGCCCGGGTGGAGGTCGGATAGTCGTTACCATCGGCGTAAGCCGGTAACACGGCGAGTGCCAGCACGCCAAACACGAGGAAGCCGATCGCGAGCTGCCGCTCATCATCGCTCCGGCGACACTCGTTCGGCTGCCGTGCCCAGAAAGGAATGCCCATGACCGCGCTCGTCCTCGTCTTTTGCCTACAGGCCACTCCTCAGTCGTGCACCGAGCAGCGTCCGATGGAGGACCTCTCGCTGCAGGCGTGCCTCGTGCGCGGCCAGCACTATGCCGCCGAATGGCTCGCCGAACATCCGAAATGGGTGCTGTCGCGCTGGCGCTGCGAGCACAACATCCCGCAGCAAAAGCCCGCATAGCCCCGGCCTCGGCGGCGTGTCCTCGGCGGCGCGCTTGTGCACCACGTGGAAGTGAAATAGCATCGCTGCCTTAACCTATTCGAGCAACCAAACTGGGGAGGGATGAAGGCGATGAACCCGTCACGCTTTTGGCTCGCAGGACCGGCGCTCGCGCTCCTCGCAAGCGGTGCCAGCGCCAACGACCAGCTGATCACATTGTCGAAAGACCCCAATCAATGGGTCATGCCGCCTCGCGACTACGCGAACACGCGGTATAGCGAGCTCAGCCAGATCAACAAGGACAATGCCAAGAACCTTCGGCCGCTCTGGACCTTCTCGACGGGGGTGTTGCGAGGCCATGAGGGCGGACCTCTCGTTGTTGGGGACGTCATGTACGTGCATACACCCTTCCCCAACAACGTCTTCGCGCTCGACCTCAACAAGAACGCGCAAATCTTGTGGAAATACGAGCCAAAGCAGGATCCGACGGTGATCCCGGTAATGTGTTGTGACACGGTCAATCGCGGCGTCGCTTATGGCGATGGCAAGATCTTCCTGTACCAAGCTGATGCGACCTTAGTGGCGCTCGACGCAAAGACCGGGAGCGTCGTGTGGAGCGTCAAGAACGGTGATCCGAAGAAGGGCGAGACAGGAACTAGCGCCCCAATGGTCGTCAAGGACAAGGTGATTGTCGGCATCAGCGGTGGCGAGTTCGGCGTTCAGGCGCATGTCACAGCCTACAACCTCAAGGATGGAACGAGGGTGTGGCGGGCCTATTCGGAGGGACCCGACGACCAGATCCTGTTCGACGCCAACACCACCGAACTGGGTAAGCCCGTCGGCAAGGATTCCTCCCTGAAGAGCTGGCAGGGCGACCAGTGGAAGATCGGCGGCGGCGCGACCTGGGGCTGGTATTCCTACGACCCGCAACTGAACTTGTTCTATTACGGTTCGGGCAATCCCAGCACGTGGAATCCGGTGCAACGGCCCGGCGACAACAAGTGGTCGATGACCATCTTCGCCCGCAACCCTGACACCGGCATCGCCAAGTGGGTCTATCAGATGACGCCGCACGACCAGTGGGACTACGACGGCATCAACGAAATGATCCTGGCCGACATCAGCGTGAAGGGCCAACCGACCAAGGCGCTCGTCCATTTCGACCGCAACGGCTTCGGCTATACCCTCAACCGCGAGACCGGGGCGCTGCTTGTCGCGGAGAAGTACGATCCAAAGGTGAATTGGGCGAGCAAGGTCGATCTGCAGACCGGCCGGCCGCAGGTCGTCGCCGAGTTTGCCCCGGGCTCGGCGGGCGAGGACAAGAATTACAAGGCCATTTGTCCGGCGGCGCTCGGCTCGAAAGACCAACAGCCGGCCGCCTTCTCGCCGAAGACTGGGCTATTCTACGTGCCGACGAACCACGTCTGCATGGATTACGAACCCTTTAAGGTTTCGTACACGGCCGGTCAGCCATATGTCGGCGCCACCTTGTCGATGTTCCCACCGCCGGGGGAAAACAACCTCGGCAATTTCATCGCTTGGGATGCGGGAACCGGCAAGATCGTGTGGTCTATTCCGGAGCCGTTCTCGGTGTGGTCGGGCGCCTTGGCGACCGCTGGTGATGTTGTCTTCTACGGCACTCTCGAGGGCTACTTGAAGGCGGTCGACATTCAGACCGGCAAGGAGCTCTACCGGTTCAAGACCCCGTCCGGCATCATCGGCAACGTCAACACCTACTCGCATGGCGGCAAGCAATACGTGGCCGTGCTGTCGGGTGTCGGCGGCTGGGCCGGCATCGGCATGGCGGCGGGTCTAACCAAGGACACCGATGGGCTCGGCGCGGTCGGGGCGTATAAGGCCTTGGCCAACTACACCCAGCTCGGCGGCGTCTTGACTGTCTTCGGCCTCCCCGAGTGACTGCCGGTTAGACTAACGAAGAGACCGGGCCGGCATTCGCCCTCGATGCCGGCCTTCCTTTGGGAGCACCCCGGGTGAGAGTGTTGAGGCCGGTAGCACTCAACGTTGCTGCGCTAGCCCTTGGGACGGGCCTCGTCTTCGCAGCGGAAAGCAATCAACCGACCGAAAAGCCGTACACCATCACCGACGGCAAGGTCGACAGGAAGACCTTCAACGGCTGGCGACGCTATACCGAATCCTGTCTCCGCTGCCACGGGCCGGACGGAGCCGGCAGCTCCTACGCGCCATCGCTCGTCGATTCGACCAAGCACCTGAGCCAGGACGAATTCAACGAGATCGTCATCAACGGCCGCACCAACGTCAACGTCGCCAGCGGGAACGTGATGCCGCCCTTCGGCGAGGTCGAAGACGTCGTCAGCTATCTCGACGACATCTGGGCTTATTTGAAGGCGCGGGCCGATGGCGTGCTAGACCGCGGTCGCCCACCGCGGATCGGTGATTAGATGAACGCCGCCGCGCGCTCGTTCCAGGTGGCAGGCCTGCTTTTTCTCGCAGCCGGACCGGTCACCGCACAGACCAACGACATCGTCGATCGCAGCGAGCTCAAGGTATGCGCGGATCCGAACAACCTGCCGTTTTCCGACGACAAAAAACAGGGGTTCGAGAACAAAATTGCGGAGCTGATGGGTGGCGAAATCGGCCTCAAGGTCGATTACGCGTGGTTCCCTCAGGTAGTCGGGTTCGTCCGCAACACCTTGCGCGCCCACCTTTGCGATCTCGTCATGGGCACGGTGGCCGGCGACGAAATCATGCAAACCACAAATCCCTATTATTTTACCACTTATGTCGTGTTCTATCGGTCGGACAAGGGCTTCTCTTTCGACGGTCCGCAGGATCCCCGGTTGGCGAGTTTGCGCCTCGGGGTTGTCGCCGGCACCCCACCGGCAGATCTTCTCGCGCGCCACGAGTTAATGTCCCACACCAAGCCCTACGCGCTCACCGTCGATACGCGCGCCGAATCCCCGACGCATCAGATGATCCAGGATGTCGTCGACGGGACAGTTGACGTTGGTTTTCTATGGGGGCCGATAGCCGGCTACTACCGCAAGCACGATGACTTGCCGCTCACTTTGGTGCCGCTGAAGGATGAGCCCGGCGCTGCCCGTATGGAATATCACATTGCGATGGGGGTGCGGGCGAACGAGCCCGAATGGCGCCGTCAGGTCAATGCTGCAATCGTCAAGCGGCAGGGCGACATAACCGCCATCCTGCGCGATTACGGGGTGCCGCTGCTCAACGAACAGGGGGAGCTCAGCGCTCCGTGAGCGGAGCATCACCGGTGCCGGTCTTGCAGCGCCTCGTCCTCGGCTTCGTGCTGCTCGGCAACATAACCGCTAACGCCCAGCCACCGGAGCCGGAAAGCTACCGGATGGACGATTATCGGGCGCCGACACCAAAGACCGTTGCAGGCGGGTTCGCGCTCGATACCGATGCCGCCCGCCGATTGTGGAGTAGCGGTGCGGCTGTTTGGATCGACGTGCTTCCCGCACCGAAGCGGCCGGCGAACCTGCCGGTCTCGGCGATTTGGATGCCAGTGCCGCATCGCGACATTTCTGGCAGCCAGTGGCTCCCCGATATCGGCCGCGGCGCACTCAGCGGCGAACTCGAAAGCTATTTTCGGGACCACCTCGAAATGGCGACCAAAGGCCGGCGCGATACTCCAGTGGTGTTTTATTGCCTCGCCGATTGCTGGATGAGCTGGAACGCGGCGAAACGGGCTGTGAGCTGGGGTTACACGCAGGTCTACTGGTATCGCGACGGCATCGACGGGTGGGAAGCGGCACAATTGCCGATGCAGAAAGCGGAACCCACGCCGTGACCGGGACGAAAAGCGCCCTTGGCTTCGCGTTGCTATTGATGGGGCTGGCGACCCCGCCTTGCCGGGCCGCCGATCTCACTGCAGAGCAGGTCGGCGCCATATTGGCATCAACTGCGCCGGAGAAGCCTGCCGATCTCTCGGGAAAGTCTCTCGAAAACCTCGATTTGAGCAATCTCGATTTCAAACGGGCCAACCTCTCCGGTACCAACCTCTACGGCGCGAAATTAGACGGCGCCGATCTTTCCGGCACCAATCTGTCCGGAGCAAAGCTCGATCTCGCGTGGATCATGCGAGCGAATTTCACGGGGGCCGATCTGTCGAACGCAAGCCTCTTTGGCCTGGTCGTTTCGTCCAGCCTGGATGTCTCTCCCGCCGAAGCGCCGATATTCAGGGGCGCCAATTTCACGGGGGCGCGCATCATCGCGCGTCTCAACCGTTTCGATCTGAAGGGCGCCAATTTCACCGACGCGAAGATGGGCGCCGATATGAAGAACCAGTCCATGGGATTGATGCGCAGCGATCTCTCGGGGGCCGACTTGTCGGGCGCGAATTTCACCAACGCCGATCTCGGTCGCGCGCTGATGCGCTTCGCCAACCTCACCGGCGCCAATTTGAGCGGCGCCAGTTTGACGGGCGCCGATCTGTCGGGGGCCGACCTGACCGGCGCCAATTTGACCGGTGCCGATTTAACCGAAGCCGATCTCGGCAGCGCGGTCTTGGCAAATGTTTACGGCCTCAACGCGGCGAAAGGGATGAGCCTGCCGCAGAGACATTGAGCATTTACTCGGCGGCGGCCTGCTGCAATGCCCGCGCCCACGCGCCCAGGCGGGCATCGAGCTCGACGGGTATCTCGCAGGCATAGCGGATCGTGCGCTGGATTTCTTCGAAGTTGCGCACGGTGAAATCATGACGCTGCTGGAGATCGATACGCTTGGCGGCGCTATCGCCCGCGGCATCGGGAGGAATCTGGTTTAACTCTGCCACGAGCCGGTCGGCGAGCCCGGCGAGTTCACGCTGCCGCCGACCGATTTGCTTCAACTGCGCGATGAGTGCGGCACGTTCGCGGTCGGTCTCCTCAAGGAGACCTTGGAACGCGAGGGCGAGGCGACGCGGCCGATCTTCTGGCAAACTCTGCGCAAAGGCGGCAATCTCGGAAAGACCTTGTTGCGTCGAGACCTTCCGCGGCGCGAGACGCCGTACCAGATCGGCGACACTAGGATCGGCGCGCCAGTCGTCGATGCCCTCCAGCGCCGGCCCATTCCAATATGCGGCGGCCGCGAGCTTGGGCACTAACCGCTGCTGGCAGGGCCAATCCGGGTTTTCGGTCCGCGGTGGGGCCGACTGGACTTGGACAGCGACGCACGCGGCAGCCAGCGCGCCCAACACAAAGCAAGATTTACGAGACAACCTGTTACTCGGCGATGCGGCGTGCCATCAAACCCTTTGCCGGGTCGTAGCCGTAGACCGCCAAAGTCAGGAAGATCGCGGTCGCGGCGACGAGCACCACGGCCGAGGTGGGTTCGAGCCGACCATAGAGCGCAAAGCGGATCAGCTCGACGGCGTGCGTGAACGGGTTGATCTCACAAATATAATAGAGGAAGAGGCTCGCCTCTTTGACATGCCACAAAGGGTAGAGCGCCGAGGAGGCAAAGAACATCGGAAATATTACAAAATTCATCACGCTCGCAAAATTTTCGAGCTGCCGGATCGCCGAGGACAGCAGCAATCCGAGCGCGCCGAGCATCAGCCCCGCCAGAACGAGAGCCGGTAGGACCGTAATATAGCCGTACCACGGGGGTTCGATCTCCCAGATCAGTGCGATTGCCAGAAACGCATAGGCCTGCAATACCGAGATGATGACTCCGGCGAGCAATTTCGCAGTGAGCAGGAACCAGCGCGGCAACGGGCTAACCATTAGAACGCGCATGCTGCCCATCTCGCGGTCGTAGACCATCGATAGCGAGCTCAACATACCGTTGAACATGAGGATCATCGCGATCAGGCCCGGTGCGATGTAGACTCCATACGGGATGTAGGTCTCGTAAGGCGGGATGATCGACACGCCGAGCACGAAATGAAACCCGGTCGCAAAGATCGCCAGCCAGACCAAGGGTCGCACGAGTGCGGAAAAGAAGCGGCCGCGCTGGTTCAGAAAACGCAGCCACTCGCGGATCGAGATGCCGGCCAGACAGCGCAGGTAATGGATCGGTTTCATGCCGCGGCGCGCTCCTGTACCAGGGTTTCGAACGCCGCGCGCATCGACGGCGCCCGCATCTCGCCGAGGAGCTGCGCGGCAGCGCCCACCGCGCGCACTTCGCCTCGATGCAAGACCACCACCCGCGCGCCCTCGCCGACCTCGTCGATCAGATGGGTGGCCCACAGCGCGGCGATACCGTCCTCTCGGCAGAGCCGGTGAACATGGTCGAGCAGAAACTGCCGGCTCGAGATATCGAGCCCGACCGTCGGCTCGTCGAGCAGCAGCAGGCGCGGCCCGTGCAACAAAGCGCGCGCGATCTCGACCCGACGCCGCTGGCCGCCACTCAGCCGGCGCGCTTTGTCCCGGCGCTGGTCGACCAGCCCCACGCGCTCGATCTCGGTGGCGATGCGTCTGGCGGCATCGCGATGCGCCAGTCCATGCAGAGCACAATGGTAAAAGAGGTTCTGCTCGACAGAGAGGTCCAGGTCGAGGGTCGGCTGCTGGAAGACGACCCCGATAAGCCGCAGGCAATCCAGGGGACGTTCGCGGATGTCCATGCCGAAGATGCGGATCGTTCCCTCGGACTGAGCGTAGAGCCGCGTGGCGAGTGAAAATAGTGTCGTCTTTCCGGCGCCGTTCAGCCCGAGGAGCACGGTAAAGTCGCCGGGTGCGATCGAGAACGAGACGTCCTTCAGTGCCCGCCGCTGTCCGAAGCGATGCCCAAGATCCTCGACAGAAAAGGCTGCTGCTGTGCTCACGAAAAGCCTCACGGGCGGGACACGACACCCCAAGGCGACTGACCGACCGGGACCGATTTAACCACCTTGAGGGATGCGACGTCGATCACCGAAATGTCGTTGCTGACGCCATTTGTCGTGTAGACCCGGCTCCGGTCCGGGTTGAAGGCCAAGCTCCATACGCGCTGCCCGACCAGCAGGTATTTTTGGACCTCATAGCTTTGCGCGTCGACGACGGCAACACGGTTGGCTGGCCCGAGGGCGACGAAAGCGAGCTTGCGGTCGGGAGTGATCGCGATGCCGACCGGCTGGATCGCTTCGGTCGGCACTCCGGGCGCGGCGAAGGTGATGCGCTTGACGATCTCGTGCTTTGCCGCGTCAACGACGCTGACCGTGCCGCCGATTTCGGCCGAGACCCAGAACTGCGCGCCGTCGGCGGTCCAGACGGCGCGCCGAGGGCGGCTGTCTACCAGGATATTGGCGACGACCTGGCGCTTCGCAGTGTCGATGACATGCGCCATGTTGGTCGTTTCCGAGGTGTTGACGAGGTATTTCCCGTCCGGACTGATGCCCATCCCTTCCGGCTCGACGCCGACCGGGATCTCGGTGACTACCTCGCCGCGGTCGATGTCGACGACGGTCACCAGATTGTCGTCCTCATTGGCGACGTAGAGTAGCTTCCCGGCGGGATCGAGCGCAAAGAACTCCGGATCTGCGCCGCTCGGCAGCGTGCGCGCGACCTGGTCGCTGGCGAGGTCGAGCACCTCGATGTGGTCGCTGTCGCTGGCGCAGATGTAGAGCGACTTCTCGTCCTTCGAAAGGAGAATACCGCGCGGGCGTTGGCCCACCGGAATGGTCTTGGTCGCTTCTAGAGTTTTGCCGTCGACGAGCGTGATCGTGTTGTCCTTCTCGTTTGACACATAGATCGTCTCGGCCGCCGCCAATTCACTCAAGGAGAGGGACGCGATGGCGGCGGCCGCGAGCGCGCTAACGATCAGCCCATTCGGCATTTCGTCTCGGGTTTGTCGATCCCGAGCGTATCGAGCTCGGAGAACTGGTGCAGGAACCCGGGTTGCGGCGATACCGAGACGAGAGAACGTGCATCGGCGAGCAGGATCGGCTGGCGGAGCTGGCCGTCCCACGACCGGAAGCTGAGGCGAGCGCCTTTGTAGGCGGCGAGCTCGAAACGGTCGCCGCGCATGAACGAGACGATAGCGCCCGGATCGACCGATTTCGACCGCGTCGCCGCTTCGCCGATTGCGCGCACCGCCATCCAGGCGGCGTAATCCCGGTCGGTCATCCAGCGTTTGGATTGGTGCAGAAAGCGCTCCTGGAGCTGGGTCGCGCCCCATTGCTCGTGCGGGCGGGTCCAGGCGCTGGGGACGAGGCCTTGGGTCCCGGCGACCGGACGCGGATCGAATGTGCGGTAGGAGAGATCGTCGCCGAACTCGTCCTCCTCATCGGCGACGACCAGAACATCGTACCTGATGCCCTGCGAAAAACGCGCGACCTCGGCCTGGATCGCGAAATGGCCAGTGTCGGTGCGGCGCGCGCCGGGAACGAAGGTCCATGGTTTCTCCTGGACGATACGCGCCTGAAACTTTTGCGCAGCGTGGTGGATATCGGCGGCGAACTCGCGGTCTCCCTCGCCATGGCCGACGACCAGCAACAGATCCTGCCACCGCTTGGCCACCAGATATTGGACGAGCGCGTCGGCGAGCATTGCCCGGCTCGGCAACAGATGGAGGATGTCGGCGCGGCAGTCCTCGCCGCGCAGGCGGTCGTCTGCGGAGCCGGTGTTGAAGAATGTGACCCCTTGAGCTTCGGGCATGCCGGCGACCGACAGCAATTGCGGCGCACCGAGGTCGGTCACGATGAGACGAACCCCTATTGCTGCGAGTTGGCGGAGGCCTGCAGCGAGATTGTCCTCCTCCGGTACGATCGACTCTGTGAGCGCGAAGGATTGGCCAGTGAAATGGCCGGTAGTGTTGTCGTCGGCGATGCTGAGCCGCGCACCCTGGATGCCTTCATCCTCGGGCGGCTGTTCGAGATAGGAAAGCGGCAGGCTCCGCTTCGTCGCCTGCGACAGCCAGCCGACCCGCACCGTCTCTTCGCTGCCGTCGCCGGCAACAGCCGGTGACACGGCCGACAGCACGATCACGACCGCCAGCAGCAGCGCGCAAAGCCATGCTTTCCTGGAGGTCGCGTTGCCTATTGCCGCAATAGGAAAGATCTTCATCGCAGATCCATGACGTGGCGGCGGCGCGTCTCGGTGGTCAGGGGCGAGATCCGGAGGTCTGATATCATCAAGCTGTTCCATACGACAGGAAGAAAAATACCGTTTAACAATCAATGATAGAGCAGATTATTACCGTTTGCTGCAATCTGCAGCGAATCAGCAGCAAAATCTACTGATGGTTGTGATGCCAGCTCGGCACCGTGCCCGCGATCCCGGCCACGGCGCGCGTTCCGCGTTCGACGGTGAGCCCGCCCGCGGACCCGCGACGATGCGGAATTGTGGCATGTAAATACGGCAATTATAAGATTGCCAGCATCTACACGTCTACACTCCCCGTACCGTTTCCGCGATCAGCCAGTCGACGACGGCAGTGAGCGCCTCGGGGCGGCTTGCGCCACCAGCAACTGCACGGTCATAGACAGCGAGCTGGCGATCGGCGCTGGAGCCGCGGGCGAGGATCTCGCGTGCGTGCCCAACCTCTTCCACACAGCCGAAGTGCCGCGCATCCGGCTCGACCAGGGCTATGATCTCTTCGAGCAGGTCGGCATAGGGGACGATCGCGCCTTTGCCGAAATCGACGAGCCCCTGGTCCAACCCGTAGCGCTGCGCGCGCCAGCGGTTTTCGTCGATCAGCATACGCGCGTAGAGCCGCCAGCGCTGGTTCTCGCGCTTCAGGCGCCACAGCTGTGGTGGGACCTGCGCCCGAGCGCCCGCTTTCCGACGCTTGAAATGCGCATCACCGACAGCTGCACCACGCTGGAGCACACGCTCTCCCATCGCGGCGCTGTTCCGCTGCCTGTTGCGTATGCTTAGTGGCGTCCTCGATGAGACCCGCATCAACCAGGATGTCGACATGGCGGCGATATTCGCCCCAGCGCAAAGCGCTCAGGAGTGCCGGTGCGCGGCAGCTCGTCGAAGACAGCCAGGCGATAGGATTTGAGCCCGGTGTTCTCGCCCCGCCAGAACGGCGAGGAGGCCGACAATACCAGCAGGTGCGGCAGGAAATAGGCTGCCTGGTTCAAGAGGTCGATGCGCAGTTCGTCGTCGGGGATCCCGATATGCACATGCATGCCGCAGATCGCAAGCCGCCGCCCGACGCCCTGCAGATCAGTCTCGAGGGCGCGGTATCGGATCCGCTCGGTTGTCTTAACGGCCTGCTACCCGAGCGATCGTCCCGCGCAGCCGCCGAACCTCGGCCCGCGCCTCGCCCAGCCCAGCGCAGACCCGTGTCCCGGCCTCGATCTGCGAGCGCAGGAATTCGGGGCTCACCTGCGGCCCCAGCAGCGCTCCCAATTCGGTCAGCATCGCCGCGGGCGGGTCGCTGACGACATCACGCGTTGCGCAATCGACGAGGAAGTACTCCTCCTCGATGCCGAGTGTAAATTCCGGTTCGGCGCTCACCGTACGCCGAGGATCGAGCCGGTCACCGAGCGCGGATCGCGGCGCCGCCAGCGCCCGCTTTCGACTTGGTGAAAGAAGTCGTCGAGGGTGCGGTTGAACAGATCCGGCTCTTCGAGGTTCACCGCGTGGCCGGTGTTTGGGAACACGACGAGCGCCGCGGTCGGTATCGTGCGCTTCATCAGTAGACCTGGCTCGAGGCAGGGCTCGTCCTCGTCGCCGGTCATGACGAGGGTCGGTACTTCGAGATTGCGCATCCGGTCGGTCAGATCCCACAAGGATGGCCGGCGCGCCTGCACGCCGCGCATCGTATTGGCCGAACCCAATGTCGAATGATCGGCGAGGCGGGCGGCAAATTCGGCCCAGCCGCGCGGGTCCTTGTTCTGAAGCTGGACCCGCGTCGGCCCGATCGCATAGGTCTCCGAGGCGCGTTTCATTCCGGCGCTTTCGATCAGCGCGACGGTCTTTGCCGTCTCTTCGTGGAATTGCTGGCGCTTGCCCGGCTCGGCGCCATAGCCGCACCCGGCGACGACAAGCGACAGGGCGCGCTCGGGGTAGGACAGCCCGAAATGGAGGGTCGCAAAGCCGCCCATCGAAATGCCCACGATGTGGGCCTTGGCAATAGCTAGCCCGTCGAGCACGGCGCGGATATCGTCGCGGGCGCGATCCTGCGAATAGCGCGCGGGATCTTCCGGCACATCGGAAGGCGGGTAGCCGCGGGCATTGTAAGCGATGCAGCGGTGGCGCCGCGCGAAATAGCGGAGCTGGCCCTCATAGCCGCGATAGTCGTCGGCAAATTCGTGGACGAACACGATCGGAGTGCCCGTGCCCGTCTCCTCGTAATGAAGCCGGACACCATCGTCGGTGGTCAGGTGCGGCATCGCCGTTCCCCTCCATTAAGCACAATTCGCCATCCTAGGAGCGTGGGTATCCCGCCGACAAGCTGCCGGTGCGAGGCTGTTTGCGGCAGGGCGGCAGGGGGAGGGTAAAATTAGTCTGCGGCCGAGAGATATTGGGGGTTCATTCATGGATCAGGAAAAACGGTGCCGGGTCGAGCGGCGCGCCTATGCGCTTTGGCAGGCGGATGGTCAGCTGGAAGGCCGGCAGGAGGGGCATTGGCACCGCGCGATGCGCGAACTCGAAGCGGAGGAGGCCGGAAGCGCCGTCGGCAAGCTTACACCCAGACACCGGAAGAAGCCGAGGGGATGACCCGGCGCCGGTGAGCTGGCACGGTTATTGTACTGGAAAGCATCAGGTCCGGGCCTTCGCGGAACCCGCGATGCCGATCCGGGCCGGGATTGCCGGATCGCATCCGGACCTCGTTCCCGGACCAGCCGCCAGCCTGCTCAATCGCTGAGCAGATGTTCGCGATTAGAGCATCGGCGCGCCGCCGAGAACACTAGAAGGTGCCGGCGGAGCAGAAATGCCAGCTGCCGCCATCCTCGCCATAAAGCATTGCAAGCCGCTGGTCGCCCGCATGGGCGATGAGGACCCGAAAGCGCTGGCCGGCGCAGGACGAAGCGGGCGACTCGGGCTTCGGCATCTTCTTTGCCGCGGCACAGCTGACAGCCGCCTCGGGGAGGTTGCCGGCAGCGGCGGCGACGCGCTTGCCGCCCGCGAGCACGTAATAGTCGACCGCGGCCCCCTGCTTGACCTGGCCGTACAATTCGAGCCGTCCATGGCGGGATTTGTACATGCCCGCCTCATGCTCGCCATCGGTCATCCCGGCCGCCAATGAACGGAAGGTGATCGCCGAGCAGGCGGGTGGCGCCTTTGCCGGCCCCTTGGCTGTCGCAGCGGGCGCAAATGCTGCCAGGGCCACCACCAAGCCGGCCCCGACCGAAATCACTGTCCGCATCGCGTTCCCCCTTCGCAGAGCCACGAGCTTATACTCCGGTAGTCCGCCGGGAAGTAGAGTTAACAGCGTGCGGCGATCCGTTTGCGAAACAGGTCAGCCGAGGGTGATCAGCGTCTTCATCAGATCAGCCGGCCAGACGAGGCTTAGCGGAACGCTCGTCAAAGCCTCGAACGGCGGGTCGCTGCCATTGGGCAGGCCGACCATGTGATGGCTGAAATGGGCGAGCACGCCGGCGAGATAGAGACCAGTGAGCCATTTCCACCCGTGGCGCTGCTGCGGCGATCGGCTCCGCTCTGCCGCAGCAAACGCAAAGACCCGGCGGCCGTACTTTGGCAATCCCGGAGGGCCGATCATGATCTCACTCGCGCCCCAATAGTGTTCCGTCACCACCCTATGCAAAAGCCGGCCGCGTCATCCCTAAGAACCGCCTCGACACTACAGCGGCAAGCGCGCGCATGCGGTGGGGGCATAATACTCACCTTTAGCGATTGCGTCACGGCTGTGCGGCGTGATTGCGTCGGGCGAATTTGCCGCAGCACGATTTCTATCGGCGGTGAATTGCAAGGCCAACGACCGCGCCGGCGATCTATAAAGCCCGGCCGCGGCGAGCAGCGCGATCGCCAGCAGTCTGAAGCCCTTCGCGCCGAGGCGATCACCGATCGGTCGCCCGGCGAGGCCCCCGAGAAAGGCGAACGGCACGAGGATCCCGGCCGCGATCCAGGTCGGGCCCGGGATGCCGATCGTTACGGCGTGGGAGATCAGTGTTGCCCCGTAGCTGAGCGCGAAGAAGGCGAGAAGCGTTGCTCGCACGGTGCTCGCACGGTGCTCGCTGCCGCTCCAGCCAGCAGCAGATAGATCAGCGCCGGCGGCCCGGGCATGCCGACCAACGCGCTCGCTGCCCCCGACGCGATCCCGGCGGAAAGATCGCCGCCGGGGCTCGAGGCGAGCGGCGGTGAGCGCTGGCCCCAGCGTAACGCCATCAGCAACGCGAATGAGAGGATCGTAGCCCCGACCCCGAGCCGAACCAGCAGCGGATCGGCGTAACGGAACGCCGAAAGACCGAGCGGCAACCCGGCGAGAGCGCCGATCGTAAGGCGCAGCAGCAAGCCCCAGGCAACGGCGTGCCGCAACCCCGAAACCACGCTGAGTGACAGCGCCGTCGAGACGATGATGACGAGCTGAACTGCCTGCGGCGGGTCGACAAACAAGAGATAAAGCGGCGCCGCGAGCACGGCAAAGCCGAACCCGCTGACGGCGTAAAGCAGCGCCGCTGCAAACGTCGTCGCCGCCAGCCCGACCCAATCTGCGAGATTGGTCAAGTCGGTCAAACGCCGCCACCTTCGCTTCAGGGGGTCTTGTGGGCGGGCGCGCCGCGCCGGGGTAACGGCGCGTCATCGCGGATCGCGAAGACGCCCTCGATCGTCTCGACCCGATAGCCGCAGCAGAACCGAGTCACAAACGCGTGCGCGAAAGCAGCGTCGTCGAAGTAAAACGCGATCGCATCGTTGACGATTCCGGACAGTCCGGCGGGCGCCGACGCCCAGCCGTCGGGGCCGCAGGTCTCGTCGAGCCAGCCATCCATGATTTCGAACTGGCGGCCAAGCCCCGCAGGTGGCACCACGATCCGTACCCGGACCGGAAACCGCTGCTCGGCTTGGCGCTGCGCGCGCATCGAAGCCCGTGTCACATTGCCCTCCGTTCACGATATGTTCGGAACGCTACATGACAGGAGCGATCCTGTCGAGATGGCGAATACTCGATAGCACCGGGGGCGACGGCATGGATACGACGCTGACGCGCCGGCTCACCGGGGCGCCGTTCGAGGCACCGCGAAGGGTCGACTGTTCGAAACCAAGCCTCCAGGCGTATCAACTCAGAGCGAGTTGACGCTCGCGACCATCGGCCTTTAGCCTGCTGCCGTTCCGCTCACAGGAGGTCGAGCCATGGCTAAGATCGAGCAATATGCCGCGCGCGGGGTGTGGGATCCGCCGACCTATTCGCAGGCGGTCAAAGCGAGCGGCGCCGAGACCACCCTCTTCATCGCGGGCCAGGTGGCCTATGACGACAATGGGAATGTCGCCCACGCCGGCGACTTCAAGGCGCAGGCGCGAGCGACTCTGCAGGCGCTCAAGGCCCAGGTCGAGGCCGGCGGCGGCACGATGGCCAATATCGTCAAAGTCAACACCTATCTCACCGATATCCGCCACCGCGCCGACTACGCCGCCATTCGGGAGGAGTTCTTCGGCCGCAAGATGCCCGCTTCCACGCTGGTAGCCGTGGCAGCGCTGGCGCAGCCGGAGTTTCTGATCGAAATTGAGCGGTGATCTAGGCGCGCTGCAAAGCCGGGTGCCGGCGGCGCCGCAACAGTCCGAGCCCGAGGAGGCCAGCGCCGAGCAGGGTTATCGTCGCTGGCTCCGGTACTGTGGCGATGCTGAAATTGTCGAACACACCAAGATCGTTGCCGCCGGTGCCCCCAAAGCTGTCGAACAACGCCCAGCCCAGCGACGTTACCGCGGCGCCGTTACAGTTGCCAAAATTGTTGCCGCAAAAGGCGATCCCGCTGGCGAGCGTCGCGCCATCCAATTCAACGGCATAGGTCTGCGTCGCGTAGTCGAGGATGAGGTCCACGTGGTGCCAGGTATTGCGTGTAAACGTACCGATGACGGTCGTGTAGTTGCCGGTGATTGCATAGATCGTCGTCCCACCGCCGTGCACCGAGCTGGCCGATCCTATATCGATGCCGCCGGCAAAGCCGTTACCACCCGCACCGGTGGTGCCGAACTGCCACCCGGTCTCGTTGGAGCTGCTGAAAAGATACATGTCGATCGACATGTCGAGCACCGGAGCGACAAAGTTCGGCTGGAGAAAGGGCCCGGTCTGTCCGCCGACGGCTCCGGGGATGCCGACTGCCTGCGTGCCCGAGTTGACGAATGCATTCTCGATGACCGGAAGGGAAGTCTGCCCCGAGGCGGAGAACACGGACCACCCGGCTTGTCCGTTGATCGCACCGAGGGTGAAGGGCGGGTTCTCGAACCCCGTTGTATAAAGCACGGCGGCTTCGGAGCGCACACTGCCGAGAGATAACAGTGCGATTGCCGAAACAATAACAGACCACCGCATGACAGTCTCCCCAAGGCATGGTTTCGACAGCAGCATTGAGCGCAATCTGTGTGCCAATTGAAAAATGACGCGGAATCAACTTCTTGCCGAATGCCGATCGAAAACCTGTAAAGAATTCCGACGCGGCACGCTGCTATGGTCGTGCCTTTACCGGCGGAAATCGGCGGGCGGCCAAGGATTTCGGCGTGTTACAACCCTGTCGAAATTTCTTACACTTGTTCGGCTGAGCAACACTTCGCCGAGCGGTGGTGAATGCGGAGGGCACTCTTGTTCGAACTTGCGGCGAGAGGCGTGCCGACGCGACGAGATGCTGCGCTGGCTCGGCAAGTGGCTGCGCGCGGCGGGCTACGACACGATGACAGCCGAAGGCGGCGTCCCGGACCGCGTCGTCGCCGCCCGCTGTGCTATAGAGACTCGCATTTTGCTGACCAAGGACCGGCATCTCGCCGCAACCGCGAAGGGCGTCGCGCGGGTCGTGCTCGTCGCCGCTGGCGGCATCGATGAAGGTGCCGTGGTGTTGCGCGCCGCGCTCGATCTCGACTGGCAGCACGCGCCCTTTACCCGCTGCATCCTCGACAACCGGCCGCTCGAGCCGGCGCCGGCCGATCTCGCTGCGCGGGTGCCGGAGAGATTGCGGAGCGCCGCCGGCCCGGTGCAGCGGTGTGCCGAATGCGGCCGACTCGATTGGCCGGGAGGCCATGTCCGCCGCATGCAGCTGCGCCTGGCCCCTTCCTCTCCCCGCCCGGAGGAGGAGAGGAAGGGAAGGATGCAGCCGGGCGCAGTGACCGGACCGTTGATGGGTTGAAGCGGCGAGCGGCTGCTGCTAATCCTCGGTGGCGATCCAGAAGTCGGCGATCAGCACAGCGCCGGGCGTCGGCATTGCGGGCGGCATCTGCACGCAGACGAACGGCAGCGGCTGGGTGCCGACACGGGAGATCCAAGCCATCGCAATACCCGGGAACGCCGCAATGTCGGATACGAAATACTGGGCGCGCAACAGCTTGGCCATCGTGGTTCCGGCGGCCCTGCAAAGCGCCTCGGCGTAGTCGTGAACAGCGGCAGCCTGGCTGTATCCGGCATGCGACAGTCCCGCGAAGCCGGGCGAAACCGATTTCGCGACGATATGGCCGTCGCGTCCCACCGCCATCAGGCCGGACGGCAGCAGGAATTCGCCGGCCTTGATGCACGGCCCATAAGCGGCCAAGCCCGGGATGTCCGCAGCGATCACCTGCTTCTCGCGCCTCGCCCCGTTGACAAGCGCCATCAGGTTGATCTCGATGATGCCGCCGCGCATGCCGAATGACTTGGTCGGCACCAACGTCACCGCGCAGGGAATATCCCGGTAATACTGGTTCCACATATCGAGAAAGTCTGGGAAATCCTCGACCCGCTGGAGATACACCTGGGCCTTCAGCGACTGCTCGAGCGAGGAACCGGCGGCCTCCAGCGCCGGCTTCAGCTTTTCGAGAATGATGAACTCGGTCTGTTTGCGGATCTCGGTGCCGCCCCAGGCGGTATCGTCCGGAACGTGCGCCCGCGGGTCGAGCCCATGCTCCGGGCCGCTCGCCATCTGCCCCGCAACAAAGACGAACTCGTTGCACACGATCGTCGGCACGAAGCCCGAACTGGCCGATGCGGCGACATCCTTGGGGTAGATCTTTCGGATTTCGTATTCGGGGGCCGGCAGCGCGGCGATGAGCGAGGTGGAGATGCCGGTTTCGGCGCCAAAGCAGCGCTCCATGATCACCGAGGTGCTCGGCGGAATGTAATCGCCGAACGCCGCGCGCCGCGCCAGGTGATAGGGATCGACTGCCGCCGGGGTCGGGTAGTACTGGTCGAGGCGGATGGCGTGCGACAGGTCGGACCCGAACTCATTCAGGAGGCGCTGCATCCGCTGCAGAATGAAATCCCCCTCCCGCCGCCAGCGCGACCGCCCAAACATCGGGAAGCCGGGCGGGCCCGCCACCTCCTCGGGGATGCCGGTCGCGAAATCGAAGGCCTCGTGGCCGGTCAGGAAAATCCACGGTCCCGCCCTGACCGCGCAGGCATAAGCCAAGCCGGTGCCCAACAGGTTTGTCACTGCCTTCACGTCGAGCGCCGCCATTGCCTTCCTCCCTGCCATCAGACCCGCTGTCGGATGGAATCACCGCTTGAACAGCGCTTCGGCGCCGCGGCGCTGACCGAGCTTTGCCGTAATCTCCGCCCGCACGCGGGTGATCTCCGCCTCGAGCTCGGCGATATAAGCCTCGAGCTCGACAACGCCCATCAAGCTGAGATCTTTGGGTTGTGGCCGCTTGCGCCGCGGCTCGAGTTCCTCTTCGTCCATGGTTCCCGCTCTCCTTGCTGTCTTCCCTGGACAGGGAAGGCGATTATATAGCTCTTAATCATTTCGAGCCCGCCGGGACATCGGAATTGCCCGTGCCCGGGCACCTTTGGAACCGAGATTTCACTATGGCTGCTCCACTGATGCCGAAAGCGACCGCCGTCTGGCTGGTCGAGAACACCTCCCTCACCTTCGACCAAATTGCCGATTTCTGCGAGCTGCATCCGCTCGAGATCCAAGCCATTGCCGACGGCGAAGTCGCCAACCAGATGCAGGGCCTCGACCCGGTTGCAAACGGCCAGACGACGGCGGAGGAGATCAGGCGCTGTCAGGCCGACCCGCAAGCACGGCTCAAGCTCTCACCGCAAGCGCTTCCGCCACGGGTCGTCAAGCATCGCGGACCGCGTTATACGCCGATCGCCAAACGGCAGGACAAGCCGGACGCAATCTCCTACCTGCTGAAGAGCCATCCAGAGCTGTCGGATGCCCAGATAACGAAGCTGATCGGTACGACGAAGCCGACAATCGCCGCGGTGCGCGATCGCACGCATTGGAACAGTCCGAACATCAAGCCGCGCCATCCCGTTGGCCTCGGTCTGTGCACGCTCCAAGAACTCGAGGATGCAATCAGTCGCGCACGGGTGAGAAGGCCAGTGCAAGAAGACCAGACCGTCGGCGAGGAAGTGGAAGGGCCGGAAAATTGATGAGGGCATCCACTCAGGTCACCTACGCTGGGGAAAATCGCCCACGAAGCGGTGAAAGCGGGCAAGAAAGCCGCGGGTGCGGGGGTTCTCCGGATGATCGAGAAGCTGCGCGGGCGGACCGCTCTCGACGATAACCCCGTCGCTCATGAAAGCGACGAGATCGGCGACCTCATGGGCAAATGCCACCTCGTGGGTGACGATGATCATCGTCATCCCCTCTTTCGCAAGCTGCTCGATGACGCCCAACACTTCGCCGACCAGCTCGGGGTCGAGAGCCGAGGTGACCTCGTCGCAGAGAATGACCGAGGGGTTCATCGCCAGCGCCCGCGCGATCGCGACGCGCTGACGCTGCCCGCCGGAAAGATGCATCGGATAGGCGTCCCCCTTGTCGGCGAGCCCGACCTTCGCGAGCAATTCGCGTGCGATGTCCTCGGCCTCCCGCTTTGGCATGCGCTTGACGATGACCGGTCCGGCCATGACGTTGGCGAGCGCGGTCATGTGCGGGAAGAGATTGAAATGCTGGAACACCATGCCGGTCGCAGCGCGAAAAGCCGAGAGCTCGCGATCGGCGAGCTTGGCACGGTTGTCGCCGGAGAACCGCATCTCGCGGCCGCCGACGCGGATTCGCCCGCGATCGGGGTTCTCGAGCAGGTTGATGCAGCGCAACAGGGTCGATTTCCCCGAGCCGCTCGGCCCGATGATCGCCACGACCGAGCCGCGCTCGACTTCTAACGATACGCCCTTCAATACCTGCAGCGCGCCGAATGCCTTCCACAGATCGGTGATTTCGATCATCGCCGTCAGTCGGACCGCGCGAGCCGTCGCTCGACGTATTGCGCCGCCAATGTCAGCGGAAACAGCACGAGGAAATAGATCACCGCGACGGTCGTGTAGACTTCGAGCGGGCGGTAGGTCGCAGCGGTAATGATCGTGCCATTGTAGAGAAGGTCCGCCACCGCGATCGTCGAGACCAGCGAAGTGTTCTTCAGCTGGATGATCGACTGGTTCATGAAGGGCGGAATCATCCGCTTGACTGCCTGCGGCAGGACGACGTGCCGCATGACCTGGTGCCGGCGCATGCCAATCGCGCGCGCTGCATCCCATTGGCCGCGCTCGATCGAGTTGACGCCGCCGCGGATGATCTCGGCGTAGAACGCGCCGGTGTAGAGCGACAGCACCAGCACCGCCGCGGCATGCGCCGGAATGTCGATGCCGATGATGACCGGCAATGCGTAGTAGAACCAGACGATCTGCACGAGCAGCGGCGTGCAGCGAAAGATCTCGACATAGGCTACGAGCGGCGCGGTGACCACCAGATTGCGCGACAGCCTCAGCAGCCCGGTGGCGAGCCCCACCAGCAGTCCCAGCAAGATCGTGCCGATCGTGTAGGCGATCGTAACTCCGAGCCCGGTCAGGATCAGCCAGCGATAGCCCCACAGAAAGGAAAAATCCCAGGCGTAGCCGGTGCCCATCACCTCTGCATTCCCGCTTCAGGCGGTCAATACGACTTCGGCAGTCCCAGGACGCGCTCGGCGATGTAGCTGAGGATCAGCTGCGGGCTGACCGGGGCGATGCGGGCGATCTGGATCTCGCGGAAATAGCGCTCGACATGGTACTCGCGTGCATAGCCCATGCCGCCATGGGTCATAATCGCCGTCTCGCAAGCGCGAAAGCCGGCCTCGGCAGCGCAATATTTGGCGGCATTGGCGTAGGTGCCGGCCTCTTCACCCCGATCGTAGGCTGCGGCCGCACGCAACACCATCAGCTCCGCGGCTTCGAGCTCGACCCAGCGCTCGGCGAGCGGGTGCTGGATCGCCTGGTTCTGGCCGATCGGGCGGCCGAAGACGACGCGTTCGGTCGCATAGCGGGCGGCGCGGGCGAGCGCGGCGCGGCCGAGACCGACTGCCTCGGCGGCGATCAGAATCCGCTCCGGGTTCATGCCGTGCAGGATGTAGTGGAAACCCCTGCCCTCCTCGCCGATGCGGTCCGCGGCCGGCACCTTCAGCCCGTCAATGAACAAGAGGTTCGAGTCGACCGCCTTGCGCCCCATTTTCGGGATCTCGCGTACCTCGACGGCGCTGCGGTCGAGATCGGTATAAAAGAGGGTCATTCCGAGCGAGGGCCGCGCGGCTTCCTCGATCGGCGTCGTGCGCGCGAGGATCAGCATTTTCTCTGCGACCTGCGCGGTCGAGATCCAGATCTTGCGGCCCGACAAAACGTAGTGGTTGCCCTCGCGCACCGCCCGCGTCTTCAGGCGGGTCGTGTCGAGCCCGGCATCAGGCTCGGTCACCGCAAAGCAGGTTTTCTCTCTTCCGGCGATCAGCGGCGGCAGAAACTGCCTTTTCTGTTCGTCAGTGCCGAACACGACGACCGGGTGCAATCCGAAGATGTTCATGTGGATCGCCGAGGCGCCGCTGAAGCCGGCACCCGACTCGGCGACCGCCTGCATCAGGACGGCCGCTTCGCTAATGCCTAGCCCACTGCCGCCATAAGCTTCGGGCATCGCAATACCGAGCCAGCCCGCGGTGGCCATCGCCGCATGGAATTCGTGCGGAAAGCCGCCCTCCTCGTCTTTCTTCAGCCAGTACTCGTCGCCAAACTGCTCGCACAGCCGCAATACCGCGGCGCGGATGTCGCTCTGCTCGGGGGTTAGCGAGTATGTCATTCGCTTTCTCCTGGCCGATATCGTTGCGCGATACGCCGCGATTTGACCTCGGATCGCCGCTCGAAATCGGTGAACGGGAAGGGCCGCGATTGGCGGCGATTATCCGACCTTCAATGCTTAGGTGCGATAGAGGCGACCACACCGCTTTTTGCTTTACGAGGTGCAGCGGTACTTGAAGAGAAACACGATACTCCGCCGATTTCTTTAGCCTAGTGATCTCCTGATCGGCTTCCCGCACCGTGACCCGCCGCCAGCTGCTCTACTGTGTTAGCTGCGGAACGGAACGTGAATTTCCGGATTGTACTCGTCGGTTGTCATCAATGTTTCACATTCATGGCTCAAAGTTTTAATAGAGCATTTTGCGGAGCGAAAGGGGTTCACTAATCATGCCGAAGCAGCCAGGGAGGGTCGAAACCGGCGATGGGCGCGGCGGGGAGGTGCATGTCGTCGACGTTAGCGATGAAGCGACAGCCGCCGAGCCCACCGGGAGCGGTGACGATTTCACGGTCGCCGCGGCGACCGTCGGGATCATCTGCGTTGGTGCCGCGTTATTCGAGGCCGCGCTGATCCCGGGCATGGTTATCGGTGTCGCCGCCATGCTGGCTCCCAAAGCGCTGCCGAAGCTAGGGGCCGCCGTCGAACCGGCATTTCGCGGTGCCGTTCGCGGAACCTATAAGCTCGGCCGGAAGGCGCGACATATCATGGCCGAAGCGGAAGAGCAGGTTCACGACGTCGTCGCCGAGGAGAAAGCCGCGCAGGCGGCGGAGAAGCCCGGCGCCTAGCGCTCGACGATGAAGCACGTCCAAATCGCCCATCAGATGCCGGGGCGGGTGCGGTTCAAAATACCGACGGCCCAGGATAATCCCGAGTTGCTGGAACAAATCCGGCAGGGTTTCGCCGATATGCCGGGATTAAAGCAGATTAGGGTGAAGCCCGACGCGGGCAGCATCGTGCTCATTTACGACCCGAACCAGGCAGCGGCGTTCGAAGCCCAGCTAATGCGACATTGGGCGGGTGTGATGCCGTCGATGCCGCGGCGACCACCGAAAAGGCGCGACCTCCCCGGCAATGAATTCGCGCAAACCACGCGCCAGATCGAGGCCGAGGCGGAACTGCTTGCCGGCCACTCGCATTCGGCGCGCGTCATCGTCGATTTCTTCAAGGACGCCGACCGCGAGATCAAAATGCTGACGAATAACGTCATCGATCTCAAGATCGTGCTGGCTTTGACGCTCGCGATCGCGACATTCGCCTGGGTCGGCGTTTCGGCCGCCACTCCCATGTGGGTAACGTTGGCGTTGTTCGCGGTCAACCATTTCATCGAGATGCAGACGCAAAGCACTGCGCCCGCCCCGAAACGAGCCGCCACCTTCGCGGCCGTGTAGGGCGCGGCGCCAGATCGGCGATCGTTTCAAGCCGTGGAATACGCCATACGGCACGCCATCCCGGGACGGGTACGGCTATACTTACCGCTGCTCTATCAGCGCTCGCCGCTGACTGACGCCGTGCTGGCGTTCCTCGAGGGGCAATCCTGGATCAAGAGCGCCCGCGTCAACTACGGCTGTGCCTCTCTCGTCGTCGAATACGAAGCGGCTGAATCCAAGAGACTTGGGTCGCTGATGTTCGCGCTGCGCTATAGCACGCTCGATGACCTGCGCGCGGTAATGGCGCAGCCCAGCGAGTCGTCCGGCCCGGAATCATCTGTTCCGGCCGACGCACCGGCACCGGCGCCGCCAAGACGTTGGCCGCTTGCATTGCCGACGGTCTCGCTCGGCCTGGCCCTCTTCGTCGATCCGCTAGTGATAGCCGTCAACTTGCCGCTCCTGTTGTGGAACGCCTATCCGATCGCCAAGCGCGCCTGGGGTGTGTTGCGCCGAGAACGTCGCCTGAACATAGACTTCTTGGACACGCTGGCAATTGGGGCTTCGATCGGTCAAGGGCAGCTGATCACCGGAGCGGTCATCACCTGGTTGATCCGACTTGGCGATTGGATTCGCGATTTGACTGCCGCCGGCGCCAAGCGGGCTGTCAGCGAACTGCTGGAGTTCCGGCAGAGGCGCGCCTGGGTGGTCCGTGACGGAGTCATGGTCGACGTGCCGGCCTCGGAGCTAGCTGTCGACGATGCTGTGGTCGTTTATCACGGCGAGATGATCCCGGTTGACGGCGAGATCATCGACGGGCGGGCATTGATCGACCAAAAGACGATCACCGGCGAGAGTCTGCCCGTGTTGCGCGCCCCTGGCGAACCAGCCTACGCGGCGACAATCGTGCGCGAGGGACGGCTCACGATCCGGGCGATCCGTGTAGGCTCCGAGACCACCGCCGGACAAATTGCGCAGCTCGTCGAAAGCGCGCCGAGCGGCGACACTCGCATGCAGAATCATGCCGAGCGCTTCGCCGACCGTCTGGTGCTGCCAACTCTTGCACTTGCCGTCGGTACTGCTGGCATCACTGCGGATTTCAATCGCTTTCTGTCGCTGGTGATCATCGACTACGGCACTGGCATCCGCGTCGCTGCGCCGACCTCGGTGTTGGCGTCGATGACGCATGCCGCCCGCTCGGGGATTCTGATCAAGAGCGGTGGTCACATGGAACGGCTTGCGACCATCGATACGATCGTATTCGACAAGACGGGCACGCTGACCCTCGGCACGCCGGTCGTGCGTGACGTAGTCTCCTACCGCAATACGCTGACGCCTGACCAAGTGCTGGCGGTGGCCGTCGCCGCAGAGACGCAGCTGAAGCATCCGGTGGCTGAAGCGATGCGAGCGCGCGCGCGAGATCAAGTGCTGGAAATCCCAGAATGCGGGGAAGCCAAGTATCACGTCGGGCTGGGCGTCGAGAGCCGGGTCAACGGCTGGGATGTGCATATCGGCAGCGAGCGATTTATGCGGGAGAACGGGATCCGCATCGACCGGGCTACGCGCGATAAGGCAGCGCTGGAGTCGCGGGGCGAGTCCTGCACCTTTGTCGCGGTTGACGGAGCGCTCGCGGGACTGATTGCCTACGCCGACCAAATTCGGGACGAAGGTCCCGAGGTGATCCGGACGCTGCACGCCATGGGCGTGCGCAATACCATCATGCTTACCGGCGACAATGGGGTTGTCGCCAACGTAGTGCGACGGCGGCTCGGTCTGAGCAGCCACATGTCGGACCTGTTGCCGGCCGACAAAGTGGACGCGATCCGGAACCTGCAGCGCGACGGCAAACTCGTCGCCATGGTCGGCGACGGCATAAACGACTCGCCGGCACTTAGCTACGCCGATGTCGGCATCGCGATGAAGCATGGCGCCGACATCACACATGAATCGGCGGCCGTGGTGCTTATGGAGGATTCTCTCTGGAAGGTCGTTAAAGCCATCGAGATTTCGCGCGGTGCGATCGGGCTGATTAAACAGAACTATGGGGTGGTCGCAGCCATGAACACTGCGGCGCTCGGTCTGGCACTGCCGGGCGGGCTGATCGGCCCGGAGATCACGGCTTTGATCAGTAATGGCTCTGCGATCCTCGCAAGCATGAACGGGTTGCGGCCAGTACTGCGCGATTGATGAGCGCGATGCCGAGCTGTGGCGTTATGAGCGCGCGCGATTACGCAGCGCTTGCCCGCGCCGCCGGTCTGCTCGAGCAGACGAGCTTCGCTATGAAAATTGCCGCTTTCATCGGCCGGCCCGCTAGCCACGCGCTCGAGATGCTGCCGGGGCTCGCGAACTGGCAGCTAGTCAGGGTGATCGAGCAAGCCATCCTGAAATGCCTGCGTATCGCAATCGACTCGCTCGATGGTACGCCGCCGAGCGCGCCCTCACGCTGGGTTCCGCCTGTGACGACGGCTGTTACCGGGGGCCTCGGCGGTCTATTTGGCGCTCTCGCGCTGCCAATCGAGCTACCGCTGACGACGACGATTATGCTGCAGTCGATTGCCGACATCGCCCGCCATCAGGGGGAGGATCTGGCACGCCCGGAAGCCCGCCTGGCCTGTCTCGAGGTCTTCGCGCTCGGAGATCGCCGGTCCGGTAAACGTGCCGACATCGGGTACTACGCCACACGTTCGATGTTGGCCCACCTGACTGCCGACATAACCGCAATCATCATTCAACGCCAAACGGTCGACCCGACTTCGCCGGTAGCCGCGCAGATGGCGGGCGAAATCGCCAGCCGCTTCGGGATCGCGGTGTCGGAGCGCATCGCTGCCAGCGCGCTGCCGATTATCGGCGCCCTAGGCGGAGCAACCGTAAACATGATGTTCATGAGCTATTTCCAGCAGATCGCCGAGGGGCACTTCACCGTCCGCCGTCTCGAACGCCGCTATGGCAACAAGGCGATCCGGAATCTGTATCGATCGATCGTCGTCGAGCGGCTGAGGTCGCGCGACCGCCCAGAGCTACCTCGCCCGCATATAGACTGGCTACCGCACGCTTAGGGCGTCCTTTGGTTCGCATCGGTAGGTGAGCTACCCCGCCTTGGCCGTCGGGGAGTGGGACTTGGGCCGGGAGCCGCCCTTCTCGTCCTTGTTCAGCCATGACTCGCCGCCAGGCCGCTCGCACAGCCGCAACACCGCGGCGCGGGTTTCCTCTTGCTCCTGTGTCAAACCAAAGGTCAAGTCGGCCTCCGCGCTCACGGCGATGGGTATCGCTGAGCCCAACCCATCCTACAAACTGTTTGTGATATTCTGCCCCGGATTACACGGACGGAGCCTGCGATTGCCGCTCGACATCGTCCCCAGCGTT
>Ga0310909_10000038_pt1 | contig 48088 bp, 46 predicted proteins | sample GREbulkMGT000H_FD_203449 | JGI IMG/M metagenome (GOLD analysis project Ga0310909, IMG submission 203449) | Lab enrichment of tropical soil microbial communities from Luquillo Experimental Forest, Puerto Rico - GRE.bulkMG.T000H | ecosystem: Environmental > Terrestrial > Soil > Tropical forest >... | reverse complement strand
CGGGCATACTTTTTTGCAGATCGGCCGCGCGGTGCTTCCGCCCCATGCCGAATGCTACTCGAACCACGACGTGATCTGCGCTCTCGCCCGGCGGCTTGGCGCACGTCATCCAGGGTTTGAAATGACCGCCTTCGATATCATCGAGCACACATTGCGCGCTACCGGATTGCCCGGCCCGGAGACGTTCGGGGACGGCGTGCGGCTCGATTGCTGGCCTGGCTTTGAGAGCGGTCACTTTCTCGACGGGTTCGGCCATCCGGACAAGAAATTCCATTTCCGCGTCGACTGGCGCGCAATCGGCGCGGAGCATGCGCGGCTTCCCTCCTTACCCGACCATGCCGCAGTGATCGATGACGGCTGCGCCGAGCGGCCATTCCGGCTGGTCGCGGCGCCCTCGCGCTCGTTTCTCAACACGAGCTTCAACAACACACCATCAAGCATTGCCCGCGAAGGCCGGCCCACCGCCCTTATCCATCCGGAAGCGCTGGCGGAACTCGGTCTCGGCGACGGCGATCGCGTGCGCATCGGCAACGAACGCGGCAGTCTCGTGGTGCATGCGCGCTCCTTCGATGGGCTGCAGGGACGCGTTGTCATCGTCGAGGGCCTGTGGCCCAATCATGCGTTTGAGGAGGGTATCGGGATCAACCTGTTGACGAGCGCCGATCCCGGCCTGCCGCACGGCGGCGCCGTCTTCCACGATACCTCGGTGTGGCTCAGCCCGGCGTGAGGGGCGAGATGAGCAACGACAAGAACCAACTCCCAACCGAGGCGCGTTCCGCCGAGGTCGAGCAATTTCTCGACCAGGTGCGAAAGGCGCCACCGGCGCATCCCGGCGGGCGCGGACGATTGATCTTCGCACTCGATGCGACCGCCAGCCGCGAGCCGACCTGGGACCGTGCTTGCCGTATCCAGGGCGAGATGTTCGAGGCGACCGCGGCGCTGGGCGGGCTCGAAATCCAGCTGGTGTTCTATCGCGGCTTCTCAGAGTGCAAGGCGAGCAAATGGATGACCACTGCCGCCGAATTGCACCGCGTCATGCGCTCGGTCTTTTGCGTCGGCGGCGAGACCCAGATCGAGCGGGTGCTCAGCCACGCGATCCGCGAAACACGGGCGCGCAAGGTCGGTGCGCTCGTCTTTGTTGGCGATGCGATGGAAGAAAAGGTCGACCGGCTGTGCCGTCTGGCCGGTGAGATCGGGTTGCTCGGGGTGCCGATCTTTTTGTTTCACGAGGGCCGTGACCGCACCGCCGCGGCCGCCTTCAAGCAAATGGCTAGCCTGTCGCGCGGCGCCTATCTCAGCTTCGATCTGTCGAGCGCCGATCGCCTCAAAGAGCTGCTCGCCGCCGTCGCGGTTTATGCCGCGGGCGGCTATCGCGCGCTGACCGCCTACGGCAAAGAAAAGGGGGGTGAGGTGCTGCAGCTGACCTCCCAGTTGCGCGAGTAAGCGGCGGCGATGCTTTATCTCCTCGGCGGGTTCGCGATCCTCGGCGGCTTGCTGATGCTCGTCTATCTGTTCGTCAATGCCGATCCGGCGCGGCTCGCCCGCAACCTCAAATGGACCGGAATAACGATAGCGGGTGTCGCAATCGTTTTGCTGATCCTTCTGCCGCCGGCGCGAGAACTCGCGGCACTGCTGTTGCCGCTGGCAATCGCGACCCCGCTGCTCGCGCGGGTCCGCAGCATTCTCGATCGCTACCGCACTCCGGCGGGCGGCCAGACCTCGACGGTAACGACGGCTTTCCTGCGCATGACGCTCGACCATGACACTGGGAGGATGGAGGGGACGATCCTGCGCGGCGGCTTCGCCGGCATGCGGCTCGACGAGCTGGGGCCGGCCGACCTGTTGGCATTGCTGCGCGAGTGCCGGGCCGAAGATGACGAAGGAGCGCGGCTGCTCGAGGCCTACCTCGACCGCGTCCGCCCCGATTGGCGCGACGAACTCGGTGGTGCCCGCAGTGGCGCGGGTGGATCCGGCAGGACCGGCGGCGCGAGGCCAGCGGGCGGCGACATGACGGTCGAGGAGGCCTATGCCATCCTCGGCCTCTCACCTGGCGCCGATGCTGAGGCGATCAAGGAGGCGCATCGGCGCCTCATGGTCAAGCTGCATCCAGACCACGGCGGCTCCGATTATCTCGCCACCAAGATCAACCGCGCCCGCGACGTGTTGCTGCACCGGTAGCCGGGTTCAGCGCGCGAAGGAGCGATTGAACAGCAATGCCGGTGTCGCCTCGTCGCATGTCTCGCCGACATTCCCCGCAAGATGCGGGCATTGCTGCACCAGTGCTGCAGGATCCAACACCGCCTTCAGCCGCGTGCGACGCACGCAGACCGCTCCGTCCGGCCCCCATGCAGCCTCGAATGTCATCCCGGGCGCAACTTCATCGCTTTGGATACCGATCGTATCAAAGAGATCGATCGGCGTACCGTTCCGGGTGTGACCTATTCCATCGCCGCAATAATCGGCGCGCACCAATCGCACGCAAGTTTGATAATATGGGGCGAGCGAGACGCCATCAGGCCCTCTCCTCCACGGCTTATAGCCGAAGCGGACGCATTTGCCTTCGGCGCCGCCGGTGCAGGTGATCAGAAATCGGCCGGACATTTCAATATGCCGCCCGTCCCCGGTGAAACCGCCCGCTAGCGGGAAGCCGAGGCGTCGTCCGTGGGGGTCGGGTTCGCAGAGATCGCGCCACTCACCGCTTGCCGCGTCCTGCTCCGACAAGCTGTAGAGCATGATCTCAGCGTCGGGATCCCTGGGGTCGCGCTCGACAGCGTCGATGCGAATGGCGCGTTGCCGCCCTGAGCCGTCACCGATCATCAGCCGCACACCCGGCAGCTCGTCCTGGCCGAGCACGTGGCCGTCGGCAAGCGTGATCCGGAAGGCGGTTCCGTCGACCTCGACGCTGCGCAGCGCCGTCTGCGGGACCGCTGGTGACGGCGGCCCCGCGCTAATCAACAATGCAACCGCGGCGAGCCCGATGGTCGCGCGCCGGTTCAACGGCTCGGCTGATCGGGCAGGATGACACCCTCGACGGCGACCCCGTTCAACTCGCCCAATACCGAGCCCGTCGCCGCAAGCGCGTTGAAGTTAAGCGAGTTGTGCGTGATCGAATTACTGGTTAGGGCATTGTTGGTCAGCGCATTGGTGGACAGACTATTGCTTACTAGAGCATTGGTGATGAGGCCGTTATTCGCGAGTCCGTTGCTGGTCAAAGCATTGGCAGTGAACGCATTGTATGTGAGCGAGTTGCTCATCAGCCCGTTGAGCTGCAAACCATTTGCGTTTAGCGCATTCGTGGTCACCGCGGCGCTTGCCGGCACCGCGACGCTGAGCAACGCTCCGATCGCCAATACGCTTGAACCGAGACCAGTAAAACGCACGATATTCACTCCATTTTGATGGACCGTCTGAGGCAGGCCCGCCGTCGATGTGACGCCAATCGCTTTAACAAAAGGTTGAGCTGATGCGGCCAGCACCCGCTTTGGCTGGCATACCTTCCTTCAAACGCAGTCGAAATGGGCGTAGCGGTCGGTGAGACCGAAATTGGCCGTGTTCCTGAGGCGTGCGGCTTTGTGGTGGGCCGCACACGCCTTTTGCGCGAACGTGGTCGCTTCGTCGATCCCGTCGATCGCGTCATAGCGGACCGTTACCGCCGTCGCCGAGTTTTCCACAACCGCCGGTCCGGAGCAGGCGGCGAGTAGCATGAGGGCCGCAATGCTGGCTCGCCGCTTTTGCCGGAACCCGACACGGCCTATCTTTGCCCTATGACCCATATCGTCAAAAATTTGCTCGCCGGACGTTAAGTTGGTGTCCGGTGCGCCGTCGTCGAGCGGCCCGGCCGCGATCTCAACATCGGACAGACCTGTTGGAGGGACGCGGGCCTCCTGGCCGATCCTGGTGCCGCTTATCGTCGCCTGCGCGCTGTTCATGCAGAGCCTCGATTCGACGGTGATCGCCACCGCCTTGCCGACGATCGCACAATCGCTGGGCGAGAGCCCGCTGCGGCTCAATGTTGCGATCACCTGCTATCTGTTGAGCCTTGCGGTGTTCATCCCGATCAGCGGCTGGACCGCCGACCGGTTTGGCGCGCGGCGCGTGTTCAGCGGCGCGATCGTCGTCTTCACGCTGGGTTCGATCGGTTGCGGGTATGCTGATTCGCTCCCCGCGCTCGTCGCCGCGCGCATCGTCCAGGGTATCGGCGGCGCAATGATGGTGCCGGTCGGGCGCCTCGTGTTGCTGCGAACCGTGCCGAAATCCGATCTGGTTCGGGCAATGTCCTATGTCAGCGTGCCGGCGCTAATCGGCCCGGTCATGGGGCCGCCGCTCGGCGGATTCATCGTTACTTACGCATCCTGGCGCTGGATCTTTTTCATCAATATCCCGATCGGCATTCTCGGGATCGTCCTCGTCAATCTCCTTGTCAGCGACCTGAAGGAAACCGGCCGCCGTCCGTTCGACTTCGGCGGTTTCGCGCTGACCGGCATCGGGCTGGCAACACTGGCGTTCGGGTTCGAGAATGTCGGCCGCGGGGCGTTGCCGCCCGCGGCAGTAATGGGCCTGCTCGGGGTCGGCACCACCTGCACCGCCCTTTATGTCCGCCATGCTTCGCGGGTTTCGCATCCGATTATCGATCTGGCGCTGATGAAGATCCCGACCTATGCGTCGGCGACGATCGGCGGCTTTCTGTTTCGCATGGGGCTGGGCGCGCTGCCGTTTCTTTTGCCGATGATGCTGCAGGTAGGCTTCGGGCTCAGTGCCCTGTCATCGGGCCTGTTGACGTTCGCCAGCGCCGCCGGCGCGATGACGATGAAAATGACGGCGGCGCGGATACTGCGGACCCTGGGTTTCCGCACGGTGCTGGTCGGCGACGCGGTGATCAGCGCGCTGTTCTTATTCAGCTACAGTCTGTTCCGGCCGGATACGCCGCATCTGGTGATTTTTATCGCCCTGCTCGCGGGCGGGTTTTTCCGATCATTGCAGATGACGAGCATCAACACGTTGAGCTACGCCGACGTGCCGTCGGCGATGCTGAGCCGCGCCACCAGCCTCACCAGCATGGCGCAGCAGCTCTCGCAGACTGCGGGCGTGGCTACGGGTGCCCTCCTGTTGCAGCTGGTGCTGACGGTGCGCGGCGGGACGAGCCTGACCGCGGTCGATTTTTATCCTGCGTTCATGGGCGTCGCGATGATCTCGCTGGCCTCGGTGCCGTTCTTTCTGAAAATGTCGCCCGATGCCGGGGCCGAAGTCAGCGGCCGGGCAGTGGCTCGGTAATCCCGACAGATGAGCTGGTCTAGGGACGAGCATACCTTCGGGCGGCGCGGCTACCACCACGGCAATTTGCGCGAGGCCCTGGTTCGCGCCGCGCTTGAGCTGATTGCCGAGAAGGGCCCGGCCGGTTTTACTTTTGCTGACGCGGCGCGCTGGGCGGGCGTCAGTTCGGCCGCACCCTACCGGCACTTCCGCGACCGCCAGGCGCTGCTCGCCGACGTCGCGCGCCGCGGCTTCGAGCTCTTCGAGGAACGGTTGAGCCGCGCCTGGAACGAGGGCCGGCCCGACCCCTTCGCCGCGTTTGAGAATGTCGGCCGCGCTTATCTCGCCTTTGCGCGTGAGGAACCCGCGTTCTACTCGGCGATGTTCGAGGCGGGGCTGCCGCTCGACGGCGATCCTGGCCTGCGCGAGGCCGCGGATCGAGCCTTCGCAGTACTGCGCCGAGCTACCGACGCGTTCTGCGCGCGGCTGCCCGTCGACCGCCGGCCGCCATCGTTGATGATGAGCCTACACCTGTGGGCGCTGGCGCACGGCATCGCCTCGCTGTTTGCGCGCGCCGATGGCGGCCGCCGCAAGCTGCCGATGAGTCCCGAAGAGCTGCTCGAAGCGGGGGTGCTCGTCTACCTCCGCGGGCTCAACCTGATCGACGAGCCATCGGCTTGACAAGGGCCGGGGTGGCCGCCTATGTCAATGTTAGACACATTCACATGAGGCGGTCGCCATGACCCTCGCAGCAAGATTGGACGATTTCGGCACTCCTGCCTGGATCGCGCTCACGCTGGTCAGTTTCCTTATTTGGTGGCCGCTGGGCCTCATCGTATTGGGGTTTCTGGTCGGAAGCGGGCGACTGGCGCGCTTTATGGGTTGCGGCGCGCGGCGATGGCAGCAACACCCGCAAGGGAACTCGAATGCATGGTGGAACGCGCGGTCAACCCCGAGTGGGAACCGTGCTTTTGACGAATACCGGGCGGAGACCTTGCGGCGCCTCGAGGACGAGCAGCGCGAGTTCAAGGACTTCCTCGATCGCCTCCGCCACGCCAAGGACAAGGCTGAATTCGACCAGTTCATGGCCGAGCGCGGCCGCCGCCCGCAAGGCCCGGCACCACAGCCCGAAAACTGACCGCAGTTCAAAATCCCTCCCCCTTGATGGGGGAGGGTAGGGAGGGGGTGAACCCCACCGCAACGAGCAAGCGGAGGCAATAAAACCGGCACCCGCTTATCACGCCATCGCGAACTCGTGCGCCCTTGGCAAGATCACCCCCACCCTGTCCCGCCCCCATCGAGGGGGCGGGAACCCGGTATAGTAGACCGCGATCGGTAAGAGGTTTTCCTTGGCAATTGCGATTTCTCGCTGTTGTCGCTGTTATTCCATTAAAATTACCGCGAGCAGCCTCTCGTTCGCGGCGGAAATCCTAGGTTTCCGGATGATCCTGGGGTGAAATAAGAGCGAAGCCGTTCGCTGTTTCCCGCTGTTCTTCACTTTCGAAACAGCAACGGCCGAGAGCCGTCTGCCGGCAACCGGTGCCGTGGACATAGATTACCGAATATCACGAATCGACAAATTTGTCAATTTAATAATGGGGTCACGGCGGCTAATTCCCGGCCAGCCGCACGTGTTGCTGCGCGCCGGCAAGTTGGCGGCGGATGAGGCGGGCGTAGAGGCCGCCGCGGGCGATGAGCTCGGTATGGCTGCCGGCCTCGACGACGTGCCCGCGATCGAGCACCGCGAGCCGGTCGGCATTGCGGACGGTCGAAAGCCGGTGCGCGATGACGATCGTCGTACGGTCGCGCATCAGCGCGTCGAGCGCGCCGCGCACCTGCGCCTCGCTGACCGCGTCGAGATGCGAGGTCGCCTCGTCGAGAATCAGGGTCGGCGCATTCTTCAGAAAGGCGCGGGCGATCGCGACCCGCTGGCGCTGTCCGCCGGAGAGCTGGACGCCGCGCTCGCCGACGATCGTGTCCAGCCCTTCGGGCAGGCTGCCGACAAAATCGGCGAGCGCCGCCTGCTCGAGCGCCCGCAAGATCGCCGTCTCGTCGGCCTCAGGCCGCGCCAACGCGACGTTGGCTCGCAGCGTGTCGTTGAACAGGTAGGTGTCCTGCGAGACGAGCGAGATCCGCGCCCGCAAATGGTCGAGCTCGAACTCGCGCAGATCGACGCCGTCGATCAGGATACGGCCGACAGTCGGGTCCCAGAACCGCAGCAACAGATTGGCGATCGTCGTCTTCCCGGCGCCCGAGGGGCCGACCAGAGCCATCGTCGTGCCCGCCGGAACTACGAGATCGACATTGCCGAGTGCTGGCCGGCGGGCGCCCGGGTAAGTGAAGCTCACCTCCTCAAAGCGGATCGCCGACCCGCCTGCCGGTGATGGCGGGCGTAGCGGGCCGTCGACAACCGCCGGTTTTTCGCGCTGCACGGCGTAATACCGGCGGGTCGAGGCGATCGTGTCGGCGAGCTGGCGGCTGACCTGCGCGATTTCCGAGATCGGCAGGAACGAGGCCAACGCGATGAGGATCAGCAGCGGCAGCGTCGTCGGCAAGAGATGATGCTCAGCGGCGAGGCGGGCGCCGACGACCGCGACGGCCAGCCCGCCGAACCCGGTGACGATTTCCAGCTGCGCGGTTTGCGACGAAAGGTCCCGCAGCAATTCGACGCGTATCCGCTGATAACCGCGCACGAGTTCCATGAAGCCGTCCCGCCGGCCCGCCACCGCCTGGAACGCGACAAGGTCGGAAAGACCCTGGATCGTCTCGGTGACGTAGGCGCTCAGCAACCCGAGCCTATCGCGCGCCTGCGCGCCGAGACGGTCGATACGGGCGCGCGTAACTACCGGCGCGAGACCGGCGTAAAGGATGAATGGCAGCAGCGCCAACGCGACCGGCCAGGCGACAAGGGCGAGCGTCACCACCACCGCCGACGGCACCAGCGCGGCGACCAGTGCCGGCGCAACGGTGTGCGCGAAGAAATACTCGATTGTCTCGACATCCTGGTTGGCAAGAGCGATCAGGTCGCCGGAGCGCCGACGCACGAGGTAAGCCGGCGCCAAACTATCGAGCTTGCGAAACAGGTCGATCCGCATCTCCGCGAGCAGCCGATAGGCGATATCGTGCGCCAGCCAGGATTCGACCCAGTGCAGGAGCCCGGCCAGCGGCGCTGCCAGCCCGAGCAAGATCAGCAGATATCCGAAAGGCGAGCCGGTCTTCACCGCGGCGACCGCGAGAGCACCAAAAATCCCAACCCCGATGAACGCGGCGACGCGCGCGATCCCCGAGGTCACGACGATCCCGAAGCGCCGCCGCCACGGCCTGATGATCTCAACGAGAGTTCGCAAAGTGGTGGACCAGCTGACCGATGCCGCAGCCCCTGCCATCGCATCGGTCGCGGTCGCCGCAGCTTCTATCTGTTCACGATCGGCGCGCTTGCGCTCTGCCGGACCCTCATCGACAAAATCGACCTCTTCCTCGCGTTCGGCAGCCTGTGCCCCCATCAGCCGGCGATAGGGCCCGTCGCGCCGGATCAGCTCGGCATGGCTGCCGCTGTCGGCAATGCGGCCGTCATCGAGGACAAGGATGCGGTCGGCGCCGATCACGCTCGACAGTCGGTGCGCGAGGATCAAGGTCGTGCGCCCCGCCGAGAGGCGGTCGATCGCCTGTTGGATCACCGCCTCGTTTTCCGCATCGACCGAAGACAAGGCTTCGTCGAGGATCAGGATCGGCGCGTTTCGCAGCAGGGCCCGCGCGATCGCGAGGCGCTGTCGCTGGCCGCCGGAAAGCATGATGCCGCGCTCGCCGATCATTGTCGCGTAACCGTTTGGCAGCCGCGAGATGAACTCGTGGGCATTGGCGTCGCGCGCCGCCGCTTCGAGCTCGTCGCGCGTAGCGTCGGGTTTGCCGAGCCGCAAATTTTCTTCGACCGTGCCGTAGAACAGGTAGGTGTCCTGGTGGACGACCGCGATCATGCGGCGGAGGACCTTGGGATCGAGGGCCTTGATGTCATGGCCGCCGATCCGGACGGTACCGCGCTGCAGGTCGAACAGCCGCAGCAACAGCCGCGCGACAGAGGATTTGCCGGAGCCGCTCGGCCCGACGATGCCGATCTTCTCGCCGGCGGCGACATTAAAGGAAAGTCCGTCATGGGCCGCTCGACGGCCGCCGGGATAGGCGAAGTAAACATCCTCAAAAGCGATGGTCGGGAGCAGCGGCCGGCGCGTCGCGTGCTGGGCTATGGGCTGCTCCGGAACCAGGGGCTCCGCCGCGAGCAGCGCATTGATGCCGGCGGCGGCCGATTGCCCGAGCATCCCTTGATGCAAAACCGTGCGCAGGTCGCGAAGCGGCCGGAACACTTCAGTCCCGGCCATCAGCACGATCAGCAGCGCCTGCATGCTCATCAGCCCATGGCTGACCCGCCACACAGCGAGGGCCAGGGCCGCGGCGGCGCCGATCGCGACGCCGCAATCCGTGATACCGCGGGTCATCACGCCCATCGACAGCACCCGCAGCGAGTGGTCGCACAACTCCCGCGCCCGCGCAGCCAGGCGTTGGCCATAGGCAGCGCTTTGACCAAACGCCTTCAAGGTCGGCAGGCCCTGGACGCCGTCGAGAAACTCCGAGCCGAAGGATTTGAGCGCCCCTTGGCGTCTGTGGCTGGAACGCCGTTCGCGCTGCGCGAAGGCAGTCGGCGCGACCAACGTGACGAGCGCGAAGAACAGCATCACCGTCGCGACCGGCACATCCCATAATGCAATGAAGATGAAAATCGCAAGCGGTGTCAGCACGGCGATCGACAGCTGCGGCACGTACTGGCCGAAAAAGGTCTGGAGCTGTTCGACCCCGTCGACGACCGACAGCATCACGCCGCCGGTCCGTTCGCCGGCAAACCATGCCGGTCCCAGAGCAGCGATCTTGTCGTAAAGGCGGCCGCGCAGCTCCTCCTGCACTCGTGTCGCGGTGCGATGCGAAATCATCGCCCGGTGATGATCGACCACCCCGCGCAGGACCACCGCAGCGACGACGCCGAGTGCCGGGACCGCGATCGCCCAGAACCCCGCGCCGTTGAATACGTGCGACAGCAGCAGGCCGAGGATCGCAAACCGGGCGATGCCGACCACCGAGGCAACGAGCCCCAGGAAAATCGCGAGCGCGATCCAGCCGCGCATCCCGCGGGTCAGCTGCCACAGGCGCCGGTCGAAATGCATCAGCGCTCACCCCGGAATAAGAGCAGGCGATTCGCTCCCTCGCCCCGCTTGCGGAGAGAGGGTTGGGGTGAGGGGTCTCTTTGGCGCCGAACCGCAGCCGCAGGCAATGAGCGAGCTTGCCCCTCACCCGTAATCCGCGCTCCGCGCGGCTTCCGACCTCTCCCCGCAAGCGGGGCGAGGTGCCTGGACGTCGAATAATTCATTCGTTGCCCGGGTGCTCAGCGCCACTTTTCCTCGATGTTGCCTGACACCTGCGCTCCGGTCAGCGTGCGCGGATCGGCCACATCGACCGTCAGATGCTCGGTCGGCTTTGGGGTCGCGGTCATCAAGGTTACACCGTTGGGCGATTCGAAGCGGTGCCACGCGCCTTGCGGCACGACGACGAGCATGCCGGCCTTCAGGGTATGGGTTTGCGGTCCATCGTCGGTGATGATGTGAAACCTGGTCTCGCCTTCGAGCACCTGCACCAGTTCGTCGCCATTCGGGTGCCGCTCCCAGGCGCCGTTGCCGGAGAAGCGGGCGCTGAATAGGTTGCCGTCGCGATACGGCGCCAGGGTCTTGAATGCACCGCTCGCCCGGCGCTCCTCTTCCAGCATGTCCGGGCGGCGGTCCTGCAGCATGCCCAGGTTGGCCAATTCGCTCTTCAGATCGACGATCGTGATCACTCTTCGCTCCCTTGCTGATCCACGTCCGTTGCCATTCCGGATGCGCCACCGCCCGCCGATTGCTATCGGCCGGTAAATTTCGGCTTTCGCTTCTCGCGGAAAGCCGCCACGCCTTCGGCATTGTCGGCGGTCATGTGTAACTGTGGCTGCACAAAGCTCTCGATTTCGAGATAGTCCTCGAGGCTGGGGCCGACCGCGGCGTGAAACAGCTTCTTCGCGAGGCCGAGCGCGAAGGTCGGCGCCTCAGCCAAGTCGACAGCAAGCTCCTCGGTCTTGGCCATCAGCTCCTCGTCATCGACAACGTAGTTGACGAGACCGAGCGTGAGGGCTTCCTCGGCTTCGACAAGGCGGGCGGAAAACACCAGCTCCTTCGCCTTGACCATGCCGATCCGGCGGGTGAGGAACCAGATTGCGCCGCCATCGGGCGCCAGTCCGATCCGCCGGAAGATCTGCGAGAAGCGTGCGGTCTTGGAGGCCACGACCAGATCGCAGGCGAGCGCTATGCTCCAGCCGATCCCGACCGCCGGGCCGCGCACCGCGGCAATCGTCGGCTTCTCGATCGCATGCAGCGCACGGATAAAGGCGTGGCCGCCGCGCTGCATACGCTCCCGGTCGGCCCGCAGATCATGGGACTGCCCGGCCATGCGCTCGACATCGGCGCCCGAGCAGAACCCTCTGCCCGCGCCAGTGACGACGATCACGCGGACGGCGTCGTCGAAGCGCAACCGCGCGAGGTAATCGCACAGGCTCTGACGCATCTCGACGGTGAGCGCGTTAAGCTTGTCCGGCCGGTTCAGCACAACCTTTGCGACCGCGCCGTCAATCGTCAGATCGACCGACATTCTGTCCTCGTTGGAATGGCTCCGACCGACCGGCAGAATGCCTGGAAAAACGCCGCCTTCCAAGCCGCGGCGTGTGGGAGTTCGCTAATCGCTTTTCGCGGCGGCCTTGCGCTTGGCCGGTGCGGCAGGTCGGCCTGCGCGCGGACGGACGGTTCGCGCCGTGCTTCGCGGCGCCTGTATTCTAGCCAGGCGCCGAGCGCCGATTTCGGCCTCGACGGCCGGGAGCAATGCGGCAGCATCGGACTGTTGGGCGGGGGTGCCGCTCTGTTGCAGGCGCTTTGCGTTGGTCCGGAGGTTGGTCAGAGCGTCGTCGGACATCCCCGGCAGCTTTGCAATGAGATCCATTCGCTTTCTCCTGGGCGAGCCGTCCCGCCCCTCGAGAACACGACGCCCGTAACTCTTCCGGGGAAAACCCGATCCCCGTTAATATATAGGCAGTGGATATGGCACGAACCAGCAGGACGCAGACGCATGACCGAGATCAGTCAGACTGACGCGAACAAGCCCCGGCTCGTCGGCATCAACCACCTTGCCCTCGAAGTGGGCAATATCGACGAGGCTCTCGAATTTTACGCCAAGATCTTCGATTTTACCCTCCGGGGAAAACGGCCGGGCAATGCTTTCATCGAGCTCGGCGACCAATTCATCAATTTGATGGAAACCCAAACCCGGCACGAAGACCAGCGCCGGCATTTCGGCCTTGTCGTCGACGACCGCACGAGCGTGCGCGCACGGGTCGAGGCGGCGGGCGGACGGCTCCTGCCGGGACCCTTCCTCGATTTTCTCGACCCCTGGGGCAACCGCGTCGAGGTCGTCGAGTACGCCAATATTCAGTTCACCAAGGCGCCGCATGTATTGCATGCAATGGGCTTCGATCTCGACAAGAACGAAAATGCGCGGCGCGAGCTCGCCGACAAGGGCATGGCGCCCTAACCGCGTGCGCTGGAGGCGCTCTCGACGTAGCATCTCGGCCCGCACAACCGGAGGAAACCGCCATGGCAAAAGGTCAATTGATCGCGGCGATGGACTTTTCGAATGTCGCCGAGGACGAATTCAACGATTGGTACGATCTCGAGCATATTCCGGAGCGGCAGCGCGTACCCGGGTTTCTGCGCTGTCAGCGTTGGCTCGGGGCCGAAAACCCAAAGCACTCGGTCGCCACCTACGATCTCGAAAGCCTGGCGGTGCTGAGAGGCGAAGCCTACCGCGCCATCGGCGGCGAGAATTTGTCGCCCTGGTCGAAGCGCATCACCGCGCGCTGCCAGCGCCTCCTGCGGTTCGAAGGCGAGCAGATTCTCCCCGGCGACCAGCTCGCAGCGGAGGGCGGCGGTGGGCTCCTGCTCGTCGCGATGACGCCGGCGCCCGCAGTCGAGACCGCTTTCAACGCCTGGTATGACACCGAGCACATTCCGGCGCTCGCGCGCGTCCCGGGGGTCTTGTCGGCGCGCCGCTTCCGCGCGGCAGAGGGCGGCCCCAAATACGTCGCTCTGTACCACCTCGCCTCACCCGAGGTGGTCTCGGGTGCGGATTGGACGCGGGCGAGCGAGTCGACGCCGATGCCCGACCACATCCGGCCGCAGATCAGCGATCGCCTGCGTCTTGTCTGCCGGAGCTACCAACGTCGGGGCCGAAAGAAAAGCTGCTGCTCTCTCTCGTGATTCCGGCGCAAGCGGGAATCTAGTGCTTTCGAGGTCGCGGCGACCGCCCTGGGCCCCCCGCTTTCGCGGGGGCGACGAAGACTTGTCGTGACGAAGGAGCGCGCGGGAAATGGCGTATGAGCTTTACTATTGGGCCGGGATTCAGGGGCGCGGCGAGTTTGTCCGCTTGGCGCTCGAAGAAGCTGGCGCCGAATATGCCGACGTCGCCAGGCGACCGGGCGGGGAGCAGGCGATGATGCGGCTGCTGGCCGGCGACGGGAGCGGACGAATGCCGTTCGCGCCACCATTTCTGAAGGCGGGGGACCTTGTCATCGGCCAGACCGCCAACATCTTGCTCTATCTCGGCGCGCAACACGGCTTGGCGCCGAGCGATGAGGCGGGCCGGTTGTGGGCGCACCAATTGCAGTTGACGATCGCCGATTTCGTCGACGAAATCCACGATACCCACCATCCAATTGCCAGCAGCCTTTACTACGAAGATCAGCGTCGGGAGGCGAAGGCCCGGGCGGCCGATTTTGTGAAGTCGCGGGCGCCCAAATATCTCGGTTACTTCGAGCGGGTACTGGAGCACACTCCGGCGAGCCACGAGCATCTCGTCGGCGCGGAACTCACCTACGCCGACCTGTCGCTGTTCCAGATCGTCGCCGGGCTGCGTTACGCCTTTCCGCGGATGATGGCGAGGCTCGAGCCCAAACATGCGCGCGTCGTCGGCGTGCATGATCGCGTCGCCGCCCGTTCCCGCATCGCCGCCTATCTCGCCTCGGACCGCCGCATCCCGTTCAACCAGCACGGCATCTTCCGGCACTACCCCGAACTGGATACCGAGCAATAAACCGGCCCCTCACCCCGACCCTCTCCCCGGGGAGAGGGGGGGTGTGCGCCTTTCCCTCGCCCCGCGACAGTGGGGAGAGGGAGGGGCCCGCGCAGCGGGAGGGTGAGGGGCGGAGCGCGATGGAGATGAGGGATGGGTATCCGTACGGGTAAGGAATTGCTGCAGTCGCTGCGCGACGACCGGCAGCTGTTCATCGACGGCGAGCGGGTGACGGATGTGACAGCCGATCCGTGGCTGGCCGCAGCAGCAGAAAGCCTCGCCGAGCTCTACGACATGCAGCACGACGCGGCGCTCGTCGACCGCATGACCTTCGTTTCACCGAGCAGCGGTGAGCGCGTCGGGCTGTCGTTTATCGAGCCGCGCTCGGTCGACGATCTGATCCGGCGGCGCGACATGGTGAAGATCTGGGCTGACGCGACTTGCGGCATGTTCGGCCGCAGCCCCGATTACATGAACATTTTCGTTACCGCCTTTGCTTCGGCTGCGGAGGAGTTTGGCCAGAAAGAAAGGAGGTTCGCCGAAAACATCCGGCACTATCACGAATATATCCGCGAGCACGACATCTGCCTGACGCATACCTTGATCAACCCGCAGGTCGACCGCTCGCGCCCGGTCGAGAAGCAGGAGAAGGACCTCGCGGCGAAGATCGTCAACGAAACCGACCGCGGGATCGTCATTCGCGGCGCCCGCATGGTGTCGACCCTGGCGGCCTATGCGCACGACCTCGTCGTGCTGCCGTCGACCTATATCGCCAACAGTAAGGAGGCCGAGCCCTATGCGTTCGGCTTCGGCGTTCCGGTCAACGCGCCGGGGTTGCGCGTGATCTGCCGCCCCTCGGTGACACACCAGAACGCTGCCTCGTTGATGGATTTCCCGCTCTCGGCGCGCTTCGACGAAACCGATGCGATGGTGATCTTCGACGACGTGCTGGTGCCGTGGGAGCGCGTCTTCATCCACCGCGATCCCGAGCTGTGCAACGGTCTCTACAACCGTACCGGCATGATGCCGCAGATCATGCACCAGTTCTCGACGAAAAACCTCGCCAAAGCCGAGTTCATGATGGGGATCGCCTTTGCGATCGCCAAATCGACCAACATCGACCAGCATCTCCATGTCCAGGGCATGCTGGCCGAGCTGATCCAATACACCGAGTTCTCGCGCGCCTGCCTTCGGGCGAGCGAGGCCGACGCCGCGCCGGGCCCGTTCGGCACGATGACCCCGGCGGCGATGCCGCTGTGGACGGTGCGGATGATGTTCTCCGACATGTTCCGGCGCGCCTGCGAGATCATCCAGATCCTCGGCGCCGGCGGCCTCGTTGCGGTTCCCTCCTATGCCGAGCTCGGCGGGCCCGCCGCCGCCGATGTATCGACTTATTTCCAGGCGGCGAACGCCGATGCTGCGACGCGCATTAAATTGTTCCGCCTGGCGTTCGACGCCGCGGTCTCGTCCTTCGCCGGCCGCCAGCAGCTCTACGAGCGCTATTATTCGGGCGATCCGGTGCGGCTCGCCGGCACGCTCTACGGGCTTTACGACAAGGACCCCCACATCGACCGCGTCTTGCGGATGCTCGATAACCTCGAAGCTCGTTAACAGAGCGGCGAGATCAGACCGTAATATCGCAACAGAGAAGGCTGCGCCGATTATCGGTTTTTAAATCATCAGAAATTAATCAACGGCAGTGATTGAGTGGTGCCGTTGCCTTGAGCTCGCCCTCCTCTCCCCGCCCCCTCCCTAACGCTCCGCCCTGCGCTCCTTTACCCACGGATCGCCAGCGCGCTCCCGCCCCCTTGATGGGGGCGGGTCAGGGTTGGGGTGATGCGCCCGCTTGCTGGCGTTCACCCCCTCCCATCCCTCCCCCATCGAGGGGGAGGGGGTGAACACAGTGGCGGGGGCAAGCCGGAGTGCGGGGCTGATCCCGTCCTGGCCGATCATCGTCGGGTTGGCCGCGTTCGGCCGGGCGCTCGCACAGCCGGCGGCCCTCCTCAACGACCCCGATACCTATCTCCACATCGCCGCCGGCCGCTGGATGCTGGCCCATGCCGCGCTGCCGACAAAGGACCCATTCTCGCACTCGTTCGCCGGCGCAACGTGGGTCCCGCATGAATGGCTGGCCGAGGTCGTGCTGGCCGCGGTCTATCGGGCCGCCGGTTGGAGCGGGCTGGTGGTGCTGGCGGCGGCCTGCTTTGGCGCGACGATGGCGATCCTCACCCGCTTTCTGCTGCGCCACTTCGAGCCGTTCTCGGCCTTGATCGCGGCGACCCTCGGCGGCGCGCTGGTATTGGGTCATCTCCTCGCCAGACCTCACATTCTTGCGCTACCTCTGCTGGTGATCTGGTCCAGCGATTGATTAGGGCGCGCGACGCCGGAGACGCGCCGCCGCTATGGCTGCTGCCGCTGATGGCGCTGTGGGCCAATCTGCACGGCGGCTTCATGTTCGGATTGGCCTTGGCGCTGTTCCTCGGGGGCGAAGCTGTCCTCCAAGCGGCCCCCCGGCTGCGGGAAGCACGGCGCTGGGGCATTTTCGGTGTGCTCGCCGTCGCGGCCGCTTTGCTGACGCCGAACGGTCTCTCGGGTTTTGTCGAGCCGTTCCGGCTGATGACGGTGCCGGCTTTGCAAGCCTCTTTCATTGAATGGCGGAGCCCCGACTTCCACACCTTTCAGCCGCTCGAAATCTGCCTGCTCGGGCTCATTGCGCTCGAATTCACGACCGGTGCGAGGCTCCCGCTATCACGGCTGCTGCTGTTGCTGGCGCTCCTTCACATGGCGCTCGCGCATGTGCGGCACGCCGAGCTTCTCGGGCTCGCCGGCCCACTGATCATCGCCGCACCGCTGGGACCGCAGATTGCCGCGCGCATTCGGGCGGCGCCGATCTCAGAGCCGAGCCGGGGTGCTGCCCGGCTCGCAGCGCCGGCGCATCGGCCGGCAGTATTGTCGGCTTTGGCCCTAGCTGCGGCGATCAGCCTTGTATCGTTAATGCGGCCGGTCGTACGATCGGATGATCCGGCGACACCGGCAACGGCGCTCGACGCGGCGCTGCGCATGGGGCTGAAAGGCCCCGTGTTCGGGTTTTGGCGGTTACCTGACCTTCCGCGGTGTTCCGACCTTTATCGACGGTCGGGTCGAGCTGTACGGCAATGATTTTTTCGCGCGCTATCTCAAGGCGCAATCTGGCGACGAGGACGCCCTCACCGCCCTTATTAAGCGATATGCGATCACTTGGACCCTTCTCAGCCCGCAACAGGGGGCGGTGCGGGCATTCGACAGGCTCCCGGGCTGGCATCGCGTGTATACGGACAATCTGGCTGTCATCCACACGCGCGCCGGCCCAGAGCAGTAATGACGAGAGCGGCCGCCCTATCCGCCCGCCAAAGCGTCGATCTCGGCGTCTTCGGGAAACCGGCCGAGCTGCTTCTTGGAGAAGACGAGCCGCCCGTCGATCGTGATCTCGAAAACGCCGGCGACCCCTTTGACGAGCTCGACCTCTTCTGCGCCGCGTTCCATGAGCCTGGCCTTCGCACGGAGGGCCCTGGGTTCATAGTTTCAGGGCACGCAGTATTCGATCCTGACCTTCATTGCTGTCACCGCGTTCAACGGTAAGAGGCGGCAACTTAGCATGGTGGCACGGTCGGGGCCACCTTTCTGTCTCCTCCTTGTCCCGGTCTTTACCGATAGCGCCGTTTCCAAGCAGAGTGGAAACATGGATTTCAGCGCAGACGAGCTTGGCGCGGTGCGGCTGAGCCTGCGTGTCGCGTTTTGGGCGATGCTCGGCAGCCTGCCGTTTGGGCTGGCAACGGCGTTGGTGCTGGCGCGTGGGCGGTTTTGGGGGAAGAGCCTGCTCGACGGCGTTGTCCACCTGCCGCTTGTCATGCCGCCGGTCGTCACCGGTTACCTGCTGCTGCTGCTGTTCGGCCGACATGGGCCGTTCGGCCGGTTTTTCGCTGAAAGCTTGGGCATCGTCTTCGCCTTTCGCTGGACCGGCGCGGCACTCGCCTGCGCCGTGATGGGATTTCCGCTGCTGGTGCGGGCGATCCGTCTCTCGCTCGAAGCGGTCGATCGCCGGCTCGAGGAAGCCGCCGGCACCCTCGGGGCGCGAAGAACTTTCGTGTTCCTGCTCGTGACGCTGCCGTTGATCGCCCCCGGCATCGTCGCCGGCATGGTGCTCTCCTTTGCCCGCAGCCTCGGCGAGTTCGGCGCGACGATCACGTTCGTATCCAACATTCCGGGCGAGACTCGGACCATCGCATCGGCGATATACACACTGACCCAAACCCCGGGCGGCGACGTCGGCGCGCTGCGCCTCACGCTCGTTTCGATCGCGCTGTCGCTGGTTGCGCTGCTTGCCGCCGATCTTCTGGCGCAGTGTCTCGGCCGCCGCGTTTCCGGCGACTGAAGGATGCTCGAAGTCGACGTCCAACACCGGCTCGGCGCGTTCACGCTCGACGCCCATTTCCGCAGCGGTCCCGGTCTCACCGCGCTGTTCGGCCGCTCCGGAGCCGGAAAGACCTCGGTCGTCAACGCCATTGCCGGACTGATCCGGCCCCAGCACGGCCGGATCGTCGTCGACGGCTCGGTGGTGCTGGACACCGAGCGCGGCATCTGCACCCCGACGCACCGCCGTCGCATTGGTTATGTGTTTCAGGAGGGCCGCCTGTTCCCGCACCTCACCGTCCGACATAATCTGCTGTTCGGCCGTTGGTTTGCGCCGGGCCGGGAAAGGCGGAGCACCCGTCTCGATGACATCGTCGATCTTCTCGGCATCGCCGCGTTGCTCAACCGCCGACCGGCGCGCCTGTCGGGCGGCGAGAAGCAGCGCGTTGCGATCGGCCGTGCGCTGTTGTCGAGCCCGCGGCTGCTATTGATGGACGAGCCGCTGGCTTCGCTCGACTCGCGGCGCAAGGACGAGATCCTCCCCTATCTCGAGCGGCTGCGTGACGAGGCGCGAGTGCCGATCGTCTACGTCAGCCATTCGGTCGCCGAGGTCACCCGGCTCGCCACGACGATCGTGCTGATCTCCGACGGCCGGGTGCGCGCCGTCGGCCCGGTGCAGGAGATAATGGGCCGCGCCGAGCTCTATCCCTTGGCGGGGCGGTTCGAGGCAGGCGCAGTATTGGCGGTGCGCGTCGCGGCGCACGACCCGCTGTGGAGCCTGACCGAGCTGGCCGGCGGGTTCGGCAAACTGGTGGTTCCCCGCTTGGATAACCCCGTCGGCACCTCACTGCGGGTGCGGATCCGTGCCCGTGATGTTACATTGGCTGCCATTGCGCCATCCGGGATCAGCGCGTTGAATGTGTTGCCGGCACGGGTCGAGCAGCTAGTCCCGACCGAAGAGGGTGCGCTCGACGTGCAACTCCGCCTCGGTGACGAGCGATTGCTGGCACGGGTGACGAGACGCTCGGGCGAGGCGCTGGGCCTCGCTCCGGGACGCGAGGTCTTCGCCGTGATCAAAACAGTCGCGATCGACGGACGCAATCTCTCGCCGAGCGGCGAGGCCGCCGATATCGACGACGATAACGAAATCTTCGACATTTGAATTGCAGTGTGTCCGAAGAGGACGGCAGTGATGGACGATAGATTGGGCCAGGTAGTAGCAATAGCGGGCTCGCAGATGACCGTCAGCCTCGAGGTCGACGAGCTCACCGAGGAGCCGATCCGGATCGGGTCGATGGTCACGGTACGGAGCGGCCCGCTCGACGTGGTCGGAGCGATCGCCGCGGTACAGGCCGAGAACGCCGGCTCGTCGCGCAGCGTTTTTGTCGTCGATTTACTGGGTGAGATTGTCCCGTCGGCGGAAGGCCCTCCGCAATTCCGCCGCGGCGTGTCGCACTACCCGGTTGCCGGGACCCCGGTCCGAGCCGCGACGGAGATCGACCTGAGCACGGTCTACAGGCGGCCGAAGGTCTCCAACATCAGCGTCGGCACGCTTTATCACGACCCGAGCCGATCGGCTTTTGTCGTCGTCGACGAGCTTCTGGCAAAAAACTTCGCGGTGGTGGGTGCGACCGGTTCCGGGAAGTCGTGTGCCGTCACGTTGATCTTGTCGGCGATTATCGCGGGTCATCCAAATGCGCACATCCTTCTGTTAGACCCGCACAACGAATACGCGAGCGCATTCGGACCGCTCGCCGAGATTCTCAATGTCGACAACCTCCAGCTGCCTTTCTGGCTGTTGGATTTCGAGGAGGCGGCCCGTGTCCTCGTCCGCGGCGGCACCGCGCAGGAGCAGGAAGCGCAGGCGATCATTCTGAAGGATACGATCACGCGGGCCCGCCGCCGCTTCGCGCCGGACGACCTTGGCGCGTCCTCGATTACCGTCGACACCCCGGTGCCGTTCAAGGCTTCCGATCTGCTGCACCTTCTCGACGAGGCGATGGGGAGGCTCGATAATCCGGACACCTCGACCCCTTACCTTCGGCTCAGGACGCGTCTGGATTCGCTGCGATACGACCGGCGTTTTGCGTTCATGTTCTCCGACTGGCTCGTCACCCGCGACACGCTGGCTGAAATCGTCGGCCGCCTGCTGCGAATCCCGGTGAACGGGAAGCCGATTACCATTATCGATCTGTCCGGCATCCCGACGGAGATCGCCGATGTCGTCGTCTCGCTGACCTGCCGCCTGACCTTCGATTTTGCGCTGTGGTCCGAGCGCGAGCGGATGCCGCCGGTTCTGCTGGTGTGCGAGGAGGCGCATCGCTATGTCCCCGCTGCTCCGGAAACAGGTTTCGCCGCGGCGGGCCGGGCGGTCACGCGGCTCGCGCGCGAGGGGCGCAAATACGGCATCTCGCTCGCGCTGATCACACAGCTGCCATCGGAATTGTCGGCGCAGGCGCTCTCCCAGTGCGGTACGGTCTTCGCGCTGCGCCTGGGGCATTACCTCGATCACCGGTTCATGGAGGCGGCCCTGCCGGACGCCGCACGCGGCATGATGGAATCGTTGCCGAGCTTGCGCACGCAGGAGGCGGTCGCGTTCGGCGAGGGTGTCCCGTTGCCGATGCATCTGCGTTTCGGCGATTTGCCGGCGGAACGCCGCCCGCGCAGCGACAGTGCCAAGTTTTCCAAGGCTTGGCAGGCGAACGCTGCCGGGATCGATTTCATCAACGAAGGGATTCGCCGCTGGCGTCAGCAGAGCCGCGCCCCCAACAAAAGCTAGGCGGCGATATCCGCTGCTGCGCAGCAGCGCTTCGTTGAATCCGAACGCACCGGGAACCGAGTCGCCAATTCGTCCGCATCGCGATCCTCCGCTGACCCTGAGAGAAGCCCCGGTACCAACTCGATTTTCTTAAATCCGGCGCGCCCCATGCACCTACCCTGGGGTAGGAGTAGGGGCTAGAATCGGATGATTTGAGAGACGGAAGGGACGCGATGCCGGCAGTAGGGGCAAGGCGGGTCGGCGTCATCGGTGCCGGCATGGTGGGGGTCTGCGCGGCAAGCTGGCTGCAGCGCGATGGCCATAGTGTCTTTCTGGTCGAGGCCGCGGAGCCCGGCCGCGGCGCATCCTTCGGCAATGCCGGGTGCTTCAACGGGTCGTCGGTTACACCGGTGGCGATGCCCGGCGTAGTCTGGAACGTGCCCCGCTGGCTGCTCGATCCGCTTGGCCCGTTGTCGTTACGCTGGACCTACCTGCCGGCGATCACACCGTGGCTGTGGCGTTTCATCCGCGCCGGCACACCGGACAAGGCGCGCGAGACGGCGCGCGCATTGCGCCCGTTGGTCGGGCCGACCCTCGAAATGCTGAAACCGCTCGCGAGCGCGGCAGGCGCCGAGGACCTCGTGCACCGCCTCGGCCATCTCTATGTCTACCGGTCGGCCGAGAGTCTGGAAAAGGACCGGCTCGCCTGGGATCTGCGGCGCGAGAACGGCGTCGAGATCGACGAATTCGATGCCGACGAGTTGCGCCAACTGGAGCCGGCGCTGTCGCGCGAATACGTACGCGGCGTCCTGGTACGCGAAAACGGGCACACGTCAAATCCTTTGGCACTGGTCGAGCGCCTCGCCGAGCATTTCATCCGCTCGGGCGGCGAAATCGTGCGCGCACATGCACATGGGTTCCGCCTCGAGGGCGGCCGGCTCGCAGCGATCGAAACCGATACGGGCGATCTGCGTACCGATGCCGCGATCGTGTGCACCGGGGCCTACTCGAAGCCGCTGGCAGGGAAGTTGGGCGACAAGGTGCCGCTCGAGACCGAGCGCGGCTATCACCTGATGATCCGCGATCCCGAAGCAATGCCGCGCATCCCGACCGCCGATGCCGACGGCAAGTTCGTCGCGACCCCGATGGAGACCGGATTGCGCTTTGCCGGCACCGTCGAGCTCGCCGGTCTGGAAGCGCCGCCCGACTGGCGCCGGTCCCGCATTCTACTGGAGCAGGGCCGCAAGATGCTGCCCGGCCTCGCTGCCTCTCATCCGGAGGAACGGATATCGGTGTGGATGGGACACCGGCCGAGCCTGCCCGACTCATTGCCGATCATCGGCCCATCACACGCGACGCCGGATGTGATCTACGCCTTTGGTCACGGGCATGTCGGCATCACGGCGGCGCCGATGACCGGCAAGATCGTCGCCGACCTGGTCGCCGGGCGCCCGCCGTCGATCGACATCACGCCGTTTTCCGCAAGCCGCTTCTCCTGAGCGTCAATACGGCCGGCCGTCGTGGTGGACGAAGATGCGCTCGGCGTTGGGTGTCAGCGCTCTGCCGAGATCGTCGTCGGGATAAATCACGGTATCTCCCGGATTTCGATCGCCGATCTCGAGGTAGACAACGTCGCGGCCGCTGCGATTGACCAGGTGGTGTGCGTCACCCGAGCCGGCTTTGAAGCCGGCGCACATGCCGGGGCGCAACGGTGTCTCGCCGGCGTTGGTCACGAGAACGGGTTCGCCTTCGAGAATGTAGATCAACTCATCCTCGCGCATATGCGTATGGCGCAGCGCCGACATACATCTGGGTGGCAATCGCGTCAGGTTGACCCCGAAATTGGTCAGACCAAACACGTCGCCGAGCGCGCGTCTTTCGCGTCCCGCCACCCGCGTTGCGAACGGCTCGGGATAGCCGCGGCTGGGGCGGCTGGGTGATATCGAGGCCGCTTCGACTGCGATCGGCTTCCCTGCTTCCGACATGGGCTTCCTCCCCGCATACCGGTTCCCGCCCGGATTATGTGCTAAGCTCGGCGCAGCCGCCACTGTGAGACCGGCAATGAACGAGATGTCCGGTGCGGAGGCCTTTGTCCGCATGCTCGAGCTGTTTGGCGTCGAGCACATTTTTGGGCTTTGCGGCGACACCAGCTTGCCGTTTTACGACGCGCTTTATCGGCACGGCCAGGGCATCACCCACGTCCTCACCCGCGACGAGCGCTCGGCCGCCTATATGGCGGACGGCTACGCTCGGGTCAGCGGCAGGGTCGGGGTATGCGAAGGGCCGAGCGGCGGCGGCGCCACCTACATCCTGCCGGGGGTGGTCGAAGCCAGCGAAAGCTCGATCCCGCTGCTGGCGATCACGACCGACATCTCGGTCGGCGGCCGCGGCCGCTACACATTGACCGAACTCGACCAGGAGGCTCTGTTCCGCCCGCTCGCCAAGTGGAACCGCGTCATCGACCGCGCCGCCGACATCCCCAGGACGGTGCGCGCCGCGTTTACGCAGATGACCAGTGCGCGGCCCGGCGCGGCGCATCTCGGGCTGCCCTACGACGTCCAGCGCGAACCCGTCGAAGAACGCGAGATCTGGGGCGATGAGCGTCTGGGCCGGTTCCCGTCGCGCCGCTTCGGGCCCGATCCCGCGGCGATCGAAGCCGCCGCGGCGCTGCTGCTCGCCGCGAAGAACCCGCTCTTCATCTGCGGCGGCGGGATCGTCATCTCCGGCGCCGAGACCGAACTCGAAAAGGTTGCCGAATGGCTCGGCGCGCCGGTGGCGAGCACGGTGAGCGGCCATGGCAGCATCGCCGACAAACACCCGCTCGCGGTCGGCGTCGTCGGCAGCAATGGCGGCACGATGCCGACCCGCGCCATCGTCGAGACGGCCGACCTTGTCGTTTTTGTAGGCTGCCGCGCCGGCTCGGTGACGACCGAGCGCTGGCGCTTCCCGCCGCCCGGCAAGGTCAAGGTCATCCATCTCGACACCGATCCCGCCGTCATCGGCGCGAGCTATCCGACCGATGTCGCGATCATCTCTGACGCACGCCTGGCATTGACCGAGCTCCGGCGCGTTCTCGCAGAACAGCCCCGGCCGGCAATCGTCCGCGACCTCAACGCCGGCCGCGTGGCTCAGGCGAAGGCGGAGAAATTCGCGGCTTTCGCCGCCCTGGCGTGTTCCGACGAGCGGCCGATCAGGCCCGAGCGCGTCGTCGCCGACATGCAGGCCGTGTTGCCCGAGGACGCGGTCATGGTCGCCGATCCGGGAACGCCATGCCCCTATTTCTCGGCCTATTACCAGCTCGTGCGAGCGGGGCGGTACATGTGGTCGAACCGCGCCCATGGGGCGCTCGGCTATGCAATGGCCGCTGCGGTCGGCGCCGCGTATGGCCGGCCCGGTGCCAGGATTGTCTCGATTATGGGCGACGGAAGCTTCGGCTTCACCTCGGGCGAACTCGAAACGATCGTGCGGCACAAATTGCCGATCATGATGGTGGTGATCTCGAACGCCGCCTTCGGCTGGATCAAGGCAGGCCAAAAAGCCGGCTACGGCGGGCGCTATTTCTCGGTCGACTTCACGCGCACCGATCATGCGGCCGTCGCCGCCGCGTACGGCGTCAAGAGCTGCCGCGTCGAAGACCCGGCCGAGCTGCGCGCAACCCTGAAGCGCGCCGCCGAGGCCGGCGAACCGACGCTTGTCGACATCATCTGCCAGCCGCTGCACGAAGCAAAGGCGCCGGTCAGCGAATGGGTGGCGTGAAGCCGATGAGCGGGAGAATCGAGCCGCAAATAAAGAGTTGATCAGGGGTGAGGCTTCAAATGACCAATCTCAATGAGATCCGAGAACGTCTGCACGCGACATGGACGGCCGGCGATTTCCATCGGCTCGGCGTGGAACAACTCATCGTCGGCGAGCGGCTCTGTGAAGAGGTCGGTATCGCGGCAGGTCAACGTGTGCTCGATGTTGCCTGCGGGGCCGGCAATACGACGCTCGCGGCGGCCCGGCGGCGGGCGCGAGCGACGGGATGCGATTGGGTGCCGGCATTGCTCGAGCGGGCCGAACAGCGCGCCAAAGTCGAAGGGCTGCAGATCGAGTGGGTCAAGGCCGATGCCGAGGGGCTGCCGTTCCCGGACGCGTCGTTCGACGTCGTGGTGTCTACTTTCGGAGTAATGTTTGCCCCCGATCAGCAGAGGGCGGCGGACCAGCTCATTCGCGTCTGCCGTCCCGGCGGGACGATCGGCTTGGCCAATTGGACGCCGGCCAGCGCCGTCGGAGATATTTTCCGGCTCACGGCCAGCTTTTTGCCGCCACCGGCCGGGCTGCGGGCGGCCGTCGAATGGGGCAGCGGCCCGCGCCTGCGGGAGCTTTTCGGCAATCGCGTGACCGCGCTATATCTCTTCGATCACGTCTGGAGAACCCGCTTTAACTCCTTCTTGGAGTGGCTGGACCTCTACCGCAGGTGGTATGGCCCGACAAACCGGACCTTTGCGGCGCTCGATGGCGCAAAGGCCGCCGAATACGCCCGGGGATTGGAAGAGATCATCCAACGCCACAACCGCGCGACTGATGGAACCATCGACGCCGCCTACGAATACGTCAACGTCGTGGCCCGACGCGGGTAGTGTCTTGATCATCACGATCTGGCGGTGGTGCTGGTGAGCAATGACCGAGAGGCCCAGCGGATCGCCTGGGGCGGGAAGACTCTGTACGGGGCGAAGGTCGGAGTTCTGATGCTGGAGACGCGGTTTCCGCGCATCCCCGGCGATATGGGCAATGCCGAGACCTGGCCGTTTCCGGTCCTCTACAAGGTCGTCCCGGGCGCTTCGCCGCGCCGCGTCGTGTGCGACCGGGCGGAGGGGTTGCTCGACGCTTTTCTTTCGGCCGCCGGAGAGCTGGTGCGGCTCGGCGCCGACGGCATTACGACGACTTGCGGGTTCCTCTCGCTCTATCAGCGCGAGCTTGCTGCGCATGTCGGCGTGCCGGTCGCGACGTCGAGCCTGATGCAGATCCCGTTTATCGAGCGTGTGCTGCCGCCGGGCAAGCGCGTCGGGGTGCTGACAGTCAGCGCCGCAAATCTCACCGAAGAGCACTTGGTCGCCGCAGGCGCCGATCCGGCGACCCCGGTTACCGGCACCGACGGGGGCAGCGAGTTTACCCGCGTACTGATCAACGACGAAGTTCGCCTCGACGTTGCCGCCGCCGAGCGCGACATCCTCGCCGCCGGCGAGGAGCTTGTCGAAAAGCATGCGGGGATCGGCGCGGTGCTGCTCGAATGCACGAATATGGTGCCGTACGCCCGGGCATTGTCGCAGCGGCTGCGCTTGCCGGTGTTCAGCATCTATACCTTCGTGACTTGGTTCCACGCGGGTCTCGTTCCACGAGACTTCGGCCATCCGGCTAGCGCTCTCTCCGAATGGCGCGAGCGATGAGCGACATTCGCGTCCGCTTCGCCACCGCCGATGACGCAAGCCTGTTGCTGCGGTTCATCAGGGAGCTCGCGATCTTCGAACAGGCACCAGACGCGGTCGTCGCGACCGAGGCCGATCTGGTTCGCCACGGCTTCGGGCCACAGCCGCAATTCGAGGCGATCCTGGCGTTTCTCGACGGCGAGCCCGCCGGGACGGCGTTGTTCCACAGCCGCTTCTCGACCTGGCTTGGCCGCCCGGGGCTGTACCTCGAAGATCTCTATGTCACGGAGGCGGCGCGTGGTTTTGGTGTCGGGCGACGGCTGATGGCGCGGCTTGCCGCGATCGCGATCGAGCGCGGCTGGGGCCGGATCGATCTTCACGTGCTCGACTGGAACCCGGCCCGTGAGTTCTATCACCGGCTTGGCATCGGCCATATCCCCGAATGGCTCCGCTACGGCGCCGATGAGAAGGCATTGCTGCGTCTGTCGGCCGAAGATGTGCGCTGAGCGCTCTCGCTTTTGGTAGGGCGTTGGCCATAGCAGCCCGGCATAATTGAACGCTGCGCAACGCATTAAGATCATCGAATTGCCATGTTTGGATCGTATATTCCCTCCATAGCAGATCCCGCGCAAACTGGCCGGCACGGCCCAATTACAACCTGAGCGGGATTCTGCTGCAGATTCGCTGCAGATTGCACAAAAGGCCGTATCCGGCTCAATTAAAGGTTGTCCCGGGAAACGAGAGGTTTCGATGTAATCACGCGGTTTAATTTGACGGATTCCCTTGTCGCGCAGCCCAAGGTCCGGTTCTATTTCTGCCGCAGCGATTGCGGTACCGGGTCTGGGAGGAAGAGATGCTGGGGTTGATGTCGGAGCGGCCGCTCCTGATTTCCGCGATCATCGGGCATGCGGCCACCTATCATCGTGACACCGAGATCGTGTCGCGAACGGTGGAAGGCGGCATTCATCGTTATACTTACGCGGAGGCCGAGCGTCGCTCCAAACAGCTGGCCCGGGCATTGGCGCTGCTCGGGATCGAACCCGGCGACCGGGTCGGGACGCTTGCCTGGAATACTTTCCGCCACTTCGAGCTCTATTACGCGATCTCCGGTATCGGCGCGGTCTGCCATACGATCAATCCCCGGCTGTTCGATGACCAGATCGTCTATATCGTCAACCACGCCCGCGACCGGCTTCTCTTCGTCGATACCAGCTTCGTCCCCCTGATCGAGCGGCTGGCGCCGCAGTTTCCGAAGGACTGCCGCATCGTGCTGATGACCGAGGAGAGCGCCGAGCCGGCGACCGGCTTCGCCAAGCTCCCTTGCTACGAGCACCTGATCGCGTCCGAGCAACCAGATTTCGTATGGCCGGAGTTCGACGAGCGGACCGCGGCCGCGCTCTGCTACACCTCCGGCACCACCGGCAATCCCAAGGGCGCGCTCTACAGCCATCGCTCGACGGTATTGCATGCTTTCGGGATTTCACTGCCCGACGCGATCCCGATGTCTGCCCGTGACACGGTGTGCCCGATAGTGCCGCTATTTCACGCCTGCGGCTGGGGAACCGCCTATGCGGCGCCGATGAACGGGGCAAAACTGGTTTTACCCGGGCCCCGGCTCGACGGGCAGAGCCTCTACGAGCTGTTCGAGGCGGAGGGGGTGACGATGAGCCTTGGGGTGCCGACCGTCTGGCTCGGCTTCGAGTCGCATCTCTCGGCAACCGGCGCGCGCTGTTCGACTTTGCGATGGCTGCTGTCAGGCGGCTCGGCGGTGCCGCCGTCGCTAATCGAGGCCTTCGAAAGTCGGGGCATTCAGATGCGTCAAGGCTGGGGCATGACCGAATTGAGCCCGCTCGGCACGACGGCAGCGCTCAAGGCGAACCATCTCCACCTCGCACCGGAGACGCAAATGAAAGTCAAGATCAAGCAAGGCCGCCCGGTTTTCGGCGTCGAAATGAAGGTGGTCGACGATGCTGGGGAACCCCAGCCGCATGACGGCAAATCGATGGGCGAGCTGCTGGTCCGCGGACCTTGGATCGTCAGCGGCTATTTCGAAGATGCCGAGGCGACCGCCGCGGCGGTCGACAAGGACGGCTGGTTTCACACCGGCGATGTCGTGACGATCGATACTGACGGCTACATGCAGATCGTCGACCGCCGCAAGGACGTCGTCAAATCGGGGGGCGAATGGATCAGCTCGATCGATCTCGAAAACGCCGCGGTCGGGCATCCCGATGTCGCCGAAGCGGCGGTTATCGCGATACCTCACCCGCGCTGGGGCGAGCGGCCCCTGCTGGTTGTGGCGCCGCGATCACAATGCCGCCCGCAGCGCGACGATCTGATCGCTTTTCTGGCAGGCCAGTTTCCGCGCTGGATGCTCCCCGACGACGTCGTCGTGCTGGACGAGTTGCCGCACACCGCGACCGGCAAGCTGATGAAGACCCGCCTGCGCGAAATGTTCCAGGACCATCGCCTGCCCGACCTGCGTTAGTGCCATAGCAATGACCCCTGTTGTCCGTTTTGCCCCTTCGCCGACCGGATTTCTGCATATCGGTAGTGCCCGCACGGCGCTGTTCAACTGGCTTTTCGCGCGCCACCACGGCGGCAAGTTCTTGCTGCGCATCGAGGACACCGACCGTTCGCGGTCGACACCCGAAGCCGTGGCGGCAATCATCGATGGTCTCGAATGGCTTGGGCTTTCTTGGGACGGCGAGATTGTCCACCAATTCTCACGGGCTTCGCGACATGCCGAGGTCGCCCGACAACTCCTCGCCGCCAGCCGGGCCTATTTCTGCTATTGTACGCCCGAAGAGCTCGAGGCGATGCGCGAACGAGCGCGCGCCGAGAAACGCTCGGTGCGCTACGACGGAACCTGGCGAGACCGCGACCCGTCCGAGGCTCCGCCGGGGGTGCCGCCGGCGATCCGGCTGAAAGCGCCGCAGCAGGGCTTCACGACAATCCGGGACTGGGTCCAGGGCGAGGTCACGGTCGCCAATACGGAGCTTGACGATCTGATCATCCTCAGAGCGGACGGGACGCCGACCTACAACCTCTCAGTGGTGGTTGACGATCATGACATGGGTATTACCCACATCATCCGCGGGGACGACCATCTCAACAATGCCTTTCGCCAGAAGCAGATCTATGACGCGCTCGACTGGCCGGTCCCCGAGTTCGCCCACCTGCCGCTGATCCACGGCCCCGACGGCGCGAAATTATCGAAGCGGCACGGCGCGCTCGCCATCGATGCTTATCGCGAGATGGGTTATTTGCCGGCGGCCTTGCGCAATTATCTGCTCCGTCTCGGCTGGAGCCATGGCGACGACGAGATCATCTCGACCGAGCAGGCGATCGCATGGTTCGACCTCGACGCCGTCGGCCGCGCCCCGGCCCGGTTCGATTTCGCCAAGCTCGACAACTTGAACGGCCACTATATCCGCGCGGCGGATGACCGCCGCCTGGTCGCACTGGTCGGCAAAAGACTGGAAAAGGCACTTAGGCGGTCACTTTCCGAAACTGAACGAGACCGTCTGCTCGAGGCCATGCCCGAGCTGAAACTGCGCCCAAAGACTTTGGCCGAACTAGCCAGCAATGCGCGCTTCCTAGCGGCGCTACGGCCGCTCCGGCCCGACGATAACGCCGCCAGGCTGCTGACCCCGGAGTCACGCCGGATGCTGGGCGATTTGCTCGGGCCTCTGAGAGGCGTCGAATGGCGGCCGGAAACACTCGAAGACAAGATCCGCGCTTTTGCCGACGAGCGCGGGGTAAAGCTCGGGTCGATCGCACAGCCTCTGCGTGCCGCATTGACGGGATCGGCGGCTTCGCCCGGGATCTTCATCGTTATGGAGGTGTTGGGGCGGCAAGAGACATTGGGGCGGATCGCCGACGCCGTGCAGTTGGCGGACTAATGCGCGGGTTTGCCAAGCGCGCACAAGAGGCTTATTTTTCGCACTGCATCAATCAGCCGCCAGCGGGCTTAGCGATAGAGGTGGATCGTGGAAGGCAACAATATGGTCACCGGAACGGTGACGCTCATTGATAACGAGACCGGTAAATCCATTGATCTTCCGGTGATCGGCGGCACGATCGGGCCGCGGGTCATCGACATTCGAAAGCTCTACGCGCAGACAGGGAACTTCACCTACGATCCCGGCTTCATGGCCACCGCGGCCTGCCGCTCCAGCATCACCTATATCGACGGCGATGAAGGCGTATTGCTGTACCGCGGCTATCCGATCGAGGAACTCGCAGAAAAGAGCGACTTTATGGAAGTCGCCTATCTGTTGCTTTACGGCGAGTTGCCGACCGCGAAGGAGAGGGAGAAATTCGTCTTCGACATCACGCATCACACGATGGTGCATGAGCAGCTGACGACGTTCTTCCGCGGCTTCCGGCGAGATGCGCACCCGATGGCGGTCATGTGCGGCGTGGTCGGCGCTCTCTCGGCTTTCTATCACGACTCGACCGACATTCATGACCCCTATCAGCGAATGGTCGCGTCTTATCGTCTGATCGCCAAGATGCCGACGATCGCGGCGATGGCGTTCAAATATTCGCTCGGTCAGCCTTTCATTTATCCGCAGAACTCGCTCAGCTATGCCGAGAATTTCCTGCACATGACGTGGGCGGTGCCCTGCGAGGAGCATAAGGTGAATCCGGTCCTGGCGCGGGCGATGGATCGGATATTCATCCTCCACGCCGATCACGAGCAGAATGCCTCAACGGCGACGGTGCGCAATGCCGGGTCGAGCGGCGCCAACCCGTTTGCCTGCATCGCCGCTGGTATCGCCTCATTATGGGGTCCGGCCCATGGCGGAGCCAACGAAGCCGTCCTCAAGATGCTCTCCCGCATCGGTGATAAATCGAATATCAAAGAGTTCCTCGACCACGTCAAAGACAAGAATGACCACGAGCTGCTGTTTGGCTTTGGTCATCGTGTCTACAAGAATTATGACCCTCGAGCTTACGTACTGCGTGAAAGCTGTCACGAAGTCCTCGATGAACTCGGCATTAAGGACGAGCCGCTACTAGACTTGGCAATGGAACTCGAAAAAATCGCGCTCAATGATGATTATTTCATCACACGGAAACTGTACCCGAACGTCGACTTTTATTCGGGGATCATTCTGCGGGCGATGGGGTTCCCGACGTCAATGTTCACGGTGCTGTTCGCGATCGCACGCACTGTCGGCTGGGTTGCGCAGTGGACCGAGATGATCGGCGACCCGGATTCAAAATTGATGCGGCCACGCCAGCTATTCACTGGCTCAGCCTTGCGCCACTACGTTCCGGTCGAGCGGCGGGGCTGAGTCACCCGGATCCCGGCTCAGGACGGTTACTTTGTACCGGCCTGCGGAAGTTGCGGCTTTTGTCGCTGATCTCCCCGACAAGACAAGTGATCAGCTCGGGCGCAACCTGGGATCACGTGTCTGCCGGCGTTTATGAGCGCTCGATCAGCTCGATCCGGTAACCGTCGGGGTCTTCGATAAACGCGATCACCGAGCCGCCATGCGCCATCGGACCGGCTGGCCGCGGGACCTTGACTCCCGCTGCGGCGAGTTGCTCGCAGGCCTTGTAGACATCGGGCACCGCGATCGCAAGGTGGCCAAAGGCGGTGCCGAGGGCATAGGGATCCTTCTGGTCCCAATTGTGAGTCAGCTCGATCACCGTGTTGCCGGTCTCGTCGCCGTAGCCGACAAAGGCGAGAGTGAATTTGCCGGTCGGGTAATCGCGTTTGCGCAACAACTTCATGCCGAGCAGTTTCGTATAGAAATTCAGCGAGGCATCGAGATCGTGTACCCGGATCATCGTATGCAGCAGCCGTGCCTTGTCGGCTCCCGGCAGCGCCGTCGAAGTCTCGGCCACATCGGTCATCGTCATCACGGGCTCCTCTATGTTGTGGGTGGTAAGCTGCCGCACCGGCGGGCGGCGACCAGTTCGAGGATCTGGTCAGCGGCTCGCAGGCTCGGTGGCACGCCATCGCTCTCCAAGCGTCGGACGACCTGATCATACCCTCGCCGGTGCGCGGCGCGAACCTGTTCGTCATCAATAATCTCGGCAAGTGAGGCTGCGAGCCGCTGAGGCGTGCAGTTCGGTCCCAGTACCTCCGGGACTAAGGCCTCGCCGAGAAGAAGATTGACCAGATTTACCTGCCTGACTCTCAGAGCCCGGTCTAGAACGGCTTCGGTCAGCGGGTTGAGGCGATAGGCTATCACCATCGGCAACCTCGCCAACGCCAGTTCGAGCGCCACCGACCCCGAGGCGGCGAGCGCAGCGCTGCTCGCAGCGAAGGCGTCGTATTTGTCTCGCGGCTGTAGCACGACGATCGGCTCTCCGGGCCATGCGCCAACCGCATCAGTGACAACCGCTGCGACCGTCGCAACCGTCGGAACGACAACCCGAAAGGCGCCGATCTTTGTCGCCAAGATCTCCAGCGCCGAGCCGAAAATCGGCAGCAACCGCCGCACCTCCCCGCGCCGGCTGCCGGGCAGCACCGTAATCAGCAGATCATGATCATCGAGGCCATACGTGGTCCGAAACCGGCCGCCCTCGCCGCGACCCGCACCGCTCTCAAGGACAGGGTGGCCGACATAGCGGCAGGAGAGCCCGACCCGTTCGAAATAGGGCGGCTCGAACGGCAGCAACGTCATCAGGTGATCATACCAGCGGGCCATACGCCGCGCACGACCGGCACGCCATGCCCAAACCATTGGGGCGACGTAATGGATAAGCGGCAAGCTCTCGCCGCGGCGGCGCAATCCGTGTGCCACTCGCCAGGTAAAACCCGAGCTGTCGATCGTGACGACAGCGTCCGGGCGAGCCGCGCAGATCGCTTTCACCGTTTGGCGCACCAGCCGCAATATCGCCGGAAACCGCGGCAGTACCTCGGCTACCCCCATGATCGCCAAGTCCTCCATCGGAACAAGGCTCTCAAGCCCCTGCTCGCGCATACGCTCGCCGCCGATCCCGGCGATCCGCAGCATTCCGCCGGTGCGCTGTCGCAGCGCCGCGATCAGCGCGCCGCCGAGCGCGTCGCCCGACGGTTCCCCGGTGACAAAGAAGATAAAGGTCTCACCGGTCTTGCTCACGGTCGGCCGATGCCGACCACGAATAGTCCCGCTCGATCGGCGGCGCCGACCACCTCGTCACGGTCGAGTACGATCGTGGAATAAGCCTCGATCGCAATCCCCCGCAACCCGGTTTCCGCCGCCAACGCGACTGTGCGGGGTCCGATCGTCGGACGATCGGCACGCCGCTCCTGACCCGGTTTCTCGACCTTGACGAGTACGCCACCCGGGCCATCGCGCCGCAACCCGGCGCAGCGCCGCAGGAGCTCGTCAGTACCCTCGATCGCCTCGACGCCGAGCACGAGGCCCTGCTGAACGACAACCGCTTGGCCGATATCGAGGGCTCCCAGGGTGCGGGCGACATGCAATCCACGTTCGATATCCGCTAGCGCTTGCGTATCCGGGCGAAGGACGCCAAGAGGTCCTTCGGGAACGAGCGCCCGATCGAGGAGCTGGTCAGGGCCGATGACGCGAAACCCCTCGCCCTCGAGCTCTTTGACGACCGCCGACAACAGACCGTCATCGCCGAGTGTGCGATAACCGATACGCGCCAACAGCTTGGCAGCGCGCCAATCTGGCCGCAGCGTCGCGAGCGACGGCCGCCGAATGGCGCCGGCCAGAACGAGTTCTGTCACGTGGTTTTCGCGCAATAGGGCAAGACCCTTCGCCGCAGCTCCGAGCCGGCACCAGGCGTGTGGCACGTCGCACATCGTCGCCGGCTCAGCTGCTCCCCTGACGGCGAGGACGAAGACATCGCGCCCGGCAGTGCGACAACTTTCGATGATGCGCCGCGGCAACCCGCCGCCGCCGGCTATGATACCTAGCCTACCCGCCATTCGCTCCTTTCGGCTGACAAATGGCCCGGCTCGAATCGGCTCTGATGAACTCGATGATGTCGTCGACCGGTCCAATGCCGCTAAAACGTTCAGCAGTTTCGTTGACCCGATCGATAAAGGTGCCGTCAGTGGAGAACAGGAACTGATAGGCATTGCGCAGCCCCTGAATGTCCTCACGACTGAAGCCGCGGCGCTGCATGCCGATGATGTTGAGCCCGTACAGCCGGGCTCGATCCCCCATCACCTGGCCATAGGGGATGACGTCCCGCTCGACACCCGACATCCCGCCGATCATCGCGTGCTTGCCGATCCGGACGAACTGATGGACGGCAGACAGACCGCCGAGCACGGCATAATCCTCAACGACGACATGACCCGCGAGCGTCGCGTTGTTCGCCATGACAACGTGGTTGCCGATCTGGCAGTCATGGGCGACGTGGGCGCCGACCATGAACAGGCAGTCATTGCCGATCCGGGTGACCATTCCTCCGCCTGCGGTGCCCGGGTTCATCGTCACGTATTCGCGGATCGTGTTGTTGCAACCGATGACAAGTTCCGATTTCTCGCCCCGGTACTTGAGGTCTTGCGGTTCAAGCCCGACCGAGGTGAAAGGAAATAAGCGCGTGCCCTCTCCGATCGTCGTCCGGCCGTCGACGACCGCATGAGACCGAAGTGAGACGCGCCGGCCGAGCCTGACGTCCTTGCCGATGACGCAGTAGGGTCCGATGACGACATCCCCGGCGAGTTCGGCCCCCGGCGCGACGATGGCCGTGGGGTGGATTTGCGACATGGACCCGCCTAGTCGTCCAGGATCATCGCGGCAAACACGGCCTCGGCCATCACCGTGTCACCAACTTTGGCTACGCCCTCGAACTTCCAGACATTCCCGCGGTTTCGCTGCTTGGTGACGTGGATCTCAAGCCTGTTGCCGGGGAAAACCGGTCGGCGAAATCGCGCGTTATCGACGCTCATGAAATAAACCAGCTTGCCTTCGGATTCCGGCCCGAGTGTGAAGACGACGAGAACAGCCGCGGTCTGTGCCATCGCCTCGATTATAAGAACTCCGGGCATGACGGGCCGGGCTGGGAAATGACCCTGAAAATAATACTCGTTTACCGAGATGTCTTTGAGCCCGGTCGCACGCTGGTTCGCGACCACGTCGACGACCTTGTCGATCATCAGGAAGGGATGGCGATGCGGGATCATTTCCATGATCCGTTGAAGTTTGATCTGCGTCCCTTGCGGTTCGGCGCGAGCGGGGTCGGTAATCATCCGCTCCTCTTTGCCAGCCGTTTCAGCACCGCAGTCTGCCTCATGAATTCGGTAAGCGGAACCGCCGGACTACCACACACGGTTTCTCCGGCCGCGACGTCACGCATGAGCCCGCTTTTGGCAGCAATCCGAGCTCCGGTACCGATCCGCAGATGGCCGGCGAGACCTCCTTGCCCTCCGACCATGACAAAATCGTCGAGCTTTGTACTTCCGGAAATTCCGACCTGACCGGCAAGAACGCAGCACCGCCCGAGGACGACGTTGTGCCCGATCTGGACCAGATTATCAATCATCGAGCCGGAGCCGATAACCGTGTCATCCCCGGATCCCCGATCGATCGTCGTATTGGCGCCGATATCGACATCGTCGCCAATGACGACCCGTCCGAGCTGTGGGATTTTGACCGGCACATTTGCATCGGGAGCGAAGCCGAACCCCGCCTGGCCAATGCGGACCCCCGGGTGCACGACAACCCGTGAGCCGAGCAGACAATGGCTGAGCGTGACATTAACCCCGATGCGGCAGTCGTCGCCGGTCGCGACCGCGGCAGCAATAACCGTGTTGGCGCCGACGCTGCACCGTCGCCCAAGCTGCACCCCACGCTCGATGACGACATTGGGCCCGATGTCGCAATCTTCGGGTACGATTGCTGTTGCATCGATGATTGCGGAAGGGGCGCGGCCGGCCTCAACCCCGACGACGGGATAGAATGCCTGTGCCGCAAGAGCGTACGCTTTGTACGGCTCCCGGTTGACCAGCAGAGCCATGCCGGGTGGTGCTCGTCCGGCGGCCCTTTCGTCGACGAAAACGCCACAGGCTCGGGAGCGGATAAACGTCTCGAGATACTTCCGGTTTTCCAGAAAGCTGACATCTTCCGGACCTGCTCTTTCGAGCGGCGCCACGTCGCGGCACACCCGTCCACCATCCGCCGGGTTCACTAATCTTGCACCGCTCAACGCGGACAAGGCGTCGAGAGTGAAGGGCCCACCTCGATTAAAAAAGCGTGGGTCCGCCATCCTGTCCTCACACCCCGGTCAAGATCGGCATCAGCTTGGCATCGCTGGTCCCAAAGCGTGGCCCACGGCAACCGGGGGGCCGCTTTCTGCCGGAATGGGAAGCGCTTGTGATACTTCGGGTCGCATTTGACCGGAAGCTATTTCTTCTTTGGTTTAGCGGGCGCCGGCGCGGTTGGCGCGGGCGGTGTCGCAGCAGCGGTGGGACTGGGGGGTGGAGGCGTTGGAGCGACAAAGTTGACCGTCAACGTCGGCATTTGCTCATCGAGCTTTTGTAAGACTTCGTCCGTCACATCGAAACTCTGGTCAAAAAGGACGAGGTCGGCGCGCTGCAATACCAGATTCGCTTTGCGTTGCTTAGCGATATCAGCGATGATTTTGAGCATTTCCTCTTGGATCTTGGAAAGCGCGTCGCCATTGGATTTCTCGAGAGCTTGCCGTTTTCCCTGAACGTTACGCTCGAGATCATTAACCTTCTGCTGGAACTCGTGCCCCTTCTGGTTCAACGCGTCGGCCGAAAGCGAGGCCTGCTGGCGCTGGATCGCGTCACGCTCGGCGCGCAGCGTTTCCTCCTGGTGGGAAATCTCTTTCGTATACTCGCTGCGCTTTTGTTCGATCTGATCTCGCACCATCTTCGCTGCCTTGGAATTTTGCAGGAGTGCCTGCACATCAACAACCATGACGGTCAAAGGCATCGGTGCCGTGACCGACGGCGCTGGCGGCGCCGGGGCCGGAGGTGTGGGAGCCGGGGGTGCGGGGGGCGAAGGCGCCGGATTCGAAGGCGTGGGCGGCGCCTGCGCACCCGCGGCCGCGGCGAGCCCGCAAAGGCATGCCAGCAGAAGCCCTTGGAACCGGAGATACCGCAACGACATCAGAACCTCGTGCCGAAACTGATGCGAAAGAACTGGGTCTTATCGAAGCCCTCTTTCCTGATAGGATAGGCGACGTCGAGCCGGATCGGACCGACCGGCGATTTCCACGACACTCCGACCCCGGCACTGACGCGGATGGCGGGCGACTGCTCGACCATGGGCTGCTGCCCCCCCGTTTCGGCCAACTGCGCGGGAGTTAGCACAATTTGCGTCGGTTCGATGTGATAAAGAGTGCCAAAATCGGTGAACACGCGCCCGCTGATCCCGAACTCCTTGGGCAGGCCGAGTGGCACGCCCAAAGTTACCGATCCGAGATAGTATTTTTGGCCGCCTAGGGCATCGCCGCTCACAGAGTCGCGGGGGCCGATGCCAGCACTCTGGAAGCCGCGCAAATTATCGCCGCCGACAAAGAACCGATCCTGCAGCAATACTTGCTGCCCATTCCAGCCAAAGATATACCCGGCTTCGCCGGTGAGGCTCAAGACCCACTCCGGGAAAACGGAATAATAATAACCGGCGCTCACCTTGTTGCGGACATAATCTACTCCGAACCCAACCCCGGCGAAATCATTTCCTATAGAAGCGTAATAGCCGCTGCTCGGCTCAAGCCGATCATCCCGCCGATCATACAGCAGCACCTGACCGAGCTCCGACGTTGTATGCTGCCCCGATTCGAGCACGATGAACAATGAAGTGTTAGGCTGAAGATCCGTAATATTATCGGATCTCGCCGTATACTTTAGCGTTTGACGCAAATTGTCGGTGATCTGATAGCCGGCGCGGAGCGCACCTCCATAGGAGAATTGTTGGTAAGGCGGGGTGATGCCGCTGAAGAAATTCGCGGTCGGGCTGGTTTTGATTTCAAAGATATCGAAGCCCGCAGCAATGTTTCGATCGAGAAAATACGGCTCTGTAAAGCTCAGATCGACCTGTTGCGAGCGAAGAGAGACTACGGTGCCGATCCGCAAATCTTGCCCTCGGCCGAGAAAATTGCGCTCTCGGATGTTGACATCGGCCAGGGGCCCGTCTGTGGTCGAGAAACCGATGCCCAACGACAGCTCGCCCGTCGACTGTTCCTCGACCTCGGCAGTCACCACAGTCTTGTCGGGTGCCGAACCCGGGTTATTGGTCACTTCGACTTTCTTGAAAAAGCCGAGGTTCTTTATCCGTTGCTGCGAGCGTTGCATCTTCGTGGTGTTGAACGCGTCACCCTCGACCAGCTGAAGCTCGCGTCGGATCACCTTGTCGAGCGTCCGGACGTTCCCGACGATGTCGATGCGCTCGACGTAGACTTGTGGACCCTCCTGAACATCGAAAGTGATATCGACTGTATGGTCTTCGCGATTACGTGTGATATTCGGCTTGATTTCGACAAAGGCGTAACCCCGGTTGCCGAGCGCATCCGTCAATGCCGAAATCGACTTTTCGACGGCCTCTGCATCATACCAATCACCGGTGTGGATCTTCAGAAGCGGCAGTATCTCTTCGGCAGGCACATCCTTTAGTTTGATGTTGACGTCAACCTTGCCAAAGCGATAGCGATCCCCCTCGTCAAGGGTAAACGTAATAATGAATCCGTTACGGTCAGGGGTCAACTCGGCAACCGCCGATACCACCCGAAAATCGGCATATCCCTCGGTCAGATAAAACCGGCGCAGCAGCTCCCGATCGTAGGTCAGTCTATCAGGATCGTAGGTATCATCGGTACTAAGGAAACGATACCAACGGCTCTCCTTAGTCTGGATTATCCCGCGTAATTTACTGTCGCTATATTGATGGTTGCCAACGAAATTGATGCCGCGGACACCCGTGAATTCACCCTCATTAATCTCAAACACGAGGTCGACACGGTTTTCCGATAGTTGGATAACCTTTGGCTCTACGGTCGCGCCGAACCGGCCGTGCCGCCGATAGAGATCGAGGATGCGGGTAACGTCATTCTGGACGCGGGCCCGAGTGTAGACAACACGCGGACGAAGCTGGATTTCGGCAGTGAGATCCTTCTCGCTAATCTTGCTGTTTCCCTCGAAGGCGATGCGATTAATGATCGGGTTCTCGACAACCTTTACAACCAAGGTGTTGCCGGCCCGGCTCAGATTGACATCGGCAAAAAGACCAGTCGCGAACAGCGCCTTCAGCGACTTGTCCACCAGCTCATCGTCCCAGGCGTCCCCGGGCTGGATCAACAAGTAAGAGCGGATCGTCTCGGGTTCGATCCTTTCGGCCCCTTCGATCCGGATATCGGCGACCGTCCCAGCACCCATTTGCACGGGCGAAGGACCGCGAACGGCCGTCTGTCCACTCGCCGGTTGCTGTGATACGAGCGGTGAAAAAAAAACCGTGCCGGCAATTGCCGCGAGCACGTAAGCCCAATGAACCCAACGCAAAAGACCCCTGCCCCCGCTCGAACCTGGCCCCCTTGATCAGCGATCGCGCTATGTTACGGGTGCCTGAACCAATGAACCAGATCGCTCCAGGTAACAAACACCATCAGCGTAACCACCAAGGCCAAGCCGATCCGAAAGCCGTATTCCTGGGCCCGCTGGCCGAGCGGCTTCCCGCGAAGCGCTTCGGCCGCATAGAACAGGAGATGTCCACCGTCAAGGACCGGAACTGGAAACAGGTTGATAAGTCCAAGATTGATCGACAGGAGGGCCATTAGCTGGAGTGACGGACCAATTCCGAGCTGAACAACTTCTCCCGACATTTGCGCGATACGCAACGGCCCTCCGAGTTCCTCCGTGCCGCGGGTACCTTCAACCATTTGCCAGAGCGCGCCCAGAGTCCCGGTGGTCAGATTCCAGGTCTCCGCACCGGCTTGGACGATCGCCGTCGCCGGGCCGCGCTTGATGTATTCCATCCCACTGTGCACTATGCCGAGCAGACCGATCTCGTAATGATTGCCAAAACGGTCGGTAAACTCCGTCTGGCTGGGCGTCACGTGCAGCGTCTGCTCTTCGCCGTCGCGCCGTACCACGATCGTCATCGGGATGCCCGGGTTTAAGCGTACCGCCTGCTGGACATCCTCAAATCGCTGGACGGTTCGTCTGTCAATCTTGAGGATTACATCTCCTGGGCGCATTCCGCCCTGTTCGGCTGCACTTCCTGGTTGAACCTGCCCGACCTCTGCCGGCGTGAAGGGCTGGCCGTAGGTCATGAACAGGATCGCCAAGGCGACAACTGCAAACAGAAAATTCGCCGCGGGTCCGGCAGCGACTATCGCGGCTCGCTGCCCGAGCCTCTTGTAATGGAACGACAAGTCCCGTTCGGCCTGACTGAGGCGCAAGAGGCCCGGGGTGGGCAGACCGGAGCTGGCGTCGTTGTCGCCGAACATCTTCACGTAGCCGCCGAGCGGGATAGCGCTGAACTTCCAACGTGTCCCGGCACGATCCCACCAGCCGAAAAGTTCAGGACCGAAGCCGATCGAAAAAACTTCGACCCGCACCCTATTCCAACGCGCGATGATATAATGACCGAACTCGTGAACAAACACGAGCACTGTCAGAATAATCACAAACCCCAGCACGGAATATAAGAAGTTATGCGTCAGCCCCTCAAGCAATTCGATCATTGCTATTCCGTTCGTGTGGTTGCGGACGTGGAGCTACTCAACCTCGAGAGGCGGGCCGCAACCTCACGTGCCATTTTGTCGAAATTGTAGACGTCATCGAGCGATTCAAGCGGACCTTGCGGGATCGTCTCGATAGTCCGCTCGACTGTCTCGACGATATCGAGAAAGCCGATGCGGCCATCGAGGAAACCACGGACCGCCATCTCGTTGGCGGCATTGAGTACGGTCGGACACCCGCCGCCGCGCATCAGCGCCTCCCGGGCCACTCGTAGCGCGGGAAAACGCCGCTCGTCGGGAGGCTCGAAAGTGAGACGACCAATTGCCGGCAAATCGAGCCGTTTGGCCGGTGTTTCGATCCGGCCGGGCCAGGCGAGAGCGTAGGCGATCGGCGTCCTCATGTCGGGCGACCCGAGTTGCGCTAGCACCGAGCCATCGCGGTAGGCGACGGCGCTATGCACGATCGATTGCGGATGCACCACGATGTCGATGCGCTCGCACGGCAGGCGGAACAAATGATGCGCCTCAATCAGCTCGAGACCTTTGTTCATCATCGTCGCCGAATCGACCGAGATTTTCGCACCCATCCGCCAATTGGGATGGGCCACCGCCTGCGCAGGAGTGACTTCGCGCATCTCCTCGAGAGAGCGCTCGCGGAATGGGCCACCGCTCGCGGTCAAGATGATCTTCTCGACCGCCTCGATGCGCGCGAAATCGAAGCACTGCCAAATCGCATTGTGCTCGCTGTCGACAGGCAACAGAGTCGCTCCGCAACGGGCAACTTCCTGCATGACGAGGGTTCCGGCACAAACGAGTACTTCCTTGTTAGCCAAAGCGATGATGGCACCGCGCCGGATCGCGGCCAAGGTGGGGGCGAGCCCGGCCGCGCCGACGATGCCCGCCATAACCCAGTCAGCCTGACGCAGCGCCGCTTCTGTAAGCGCATCCGCGCCACACGCCGCCTCGATCCCGGTACCCGAAAGGGCCGCCTTCAAGGCGGGGTAATGAGAGGAATCGGCAATGGCCGCAAACCGCGCCCGCAGAGCACGGGCCTGCTCCGCCAAGCGCAGGGGGTTGCGATACGCAGTGAGTGCCTCGACCTCGAAGCCATCGGGATTGCGCAACAGCAGATCGACGGTGCTCTGACCGATCGAACCGGTCGAGCCGAGAATCGTTACTCGCCTTACGCCGTTCTCCAGGTGCCTGAAGCTGTCAGGCGAGTTCATCGCCACGCCAGGAGACTGCGGCCGCCAATCAGAGTCAGCAGCGCCACCACCGGGATCACTGCGAGAAGTCCATCGAGCCTGTCAAGAAGCCCCCCATGACCGGGAATGAGACCGCTCGAATCCTTCACACCGAACCTGCGCTTTGCCGCGGATTCGGCAAGATCGCCGAACTGCTCGATAACCGCAAGGCCCGCGCTGACGAGCGCCACCGGCAGGGCCGGAGAAATATCGAGCCAAGCCGCGGTGGCCCACCCGGCAAAGGCGGCGCAGGCGATGCCGCCGGCCAATCCGGCCCAGGTTTTGCGTGGGCTCCAGCGCGGCGCCAGCCGCGGGCCGCCGAGCGCCCGCCCGGCGACGTAGGCGCCAATATCGGTTGCCCAAACCACGGCCAGCACCCAGAGCAACGTGGCGCGACCAGTTGACCCGTCGCGCGCCAGCCACAATAGGCACACACACGGCAACGCCACCCAGAGCGCGCCGAACGCGGTCCATTGAGGATCGAGGTCTCGTCGTTCTCGCGCTGCCCAGAAGACGACGGCAGCGCCGAGAACGGCGGTTCCGAGGGCTAGCTGGGCGGAGGCGAGCGCGGCAACCGCGACGCTGACGAGAACGGCGCCGACCAGCACCACCCCGCTCTTGCCAAAATGGCCGCCGCGACAGAGCCGCCCCCATTCCCAGGCCATTACCGCGGCCGCTAGCGCGGTCAACAACGGGAGCCAGGGTGAGCCGAACCAGATTGCCGCGATCGGCAGCGGCGCAAGCGCCAGGGCCGAGATCACGCGAAGCCGGAACGAGCCGCTGTCAGCGCAAGCCAAACGCTGCACCGTAGCGACGATCGCGGCCGCAAAACTCATCGATCGCTTCTTCCAAGTCGTGTTTGGAGAAATCAGGCCACAACGTTTTGGTGAAGAAGAACTCGGAATAGGCACTCTGCCAAAGCAGGAAGTTGCTGATGCGCTGTTCGCCGCTGGTGCGGATCAGCAGATCCGGATCGGGAAGACCGGCCGTAAAGAGATAGCGGGTGAAACAATCCTCGTCGATTGCAGCCGCGGCAAGACTGCCAGACTGAACCCGTTGAGCGATTGCCCGAACCGCCGCTACGATCTCGGCACGGCCGCCATAGGACAATGCGATCGTGACCGTAATCCGGGCGTTGTCTCGGGTCATCGCCTCGGCACGCTCGATCATTTCGATAATGTCCGGGTCGAGCCTGCCGAGCTCGCCGATGACCCTGAGGCGGACGCCATTGCGGTGCAGTTCGGCGATCTCGCCGCGCAGATAGTGCCTCAGCAACCCCATCAGGTCGTGGATTTCGCCCGAAGGTCGCCTCCAGTTCTCGGAGGAAAACCCAAAGAGCGTGAGGTAGGGGACCCCCAACTCGGCCGCGGCGGTGACGGCGCGCCGCGCGGCTTCGGCACCGTGCCGATGGCCCGCGATCCTCGGCAGGCCCCTGGCCTGTGCCCAACGCCCGTTGCCATCCATTATGATTGCGATGTGCCGCGGCACCGGCCGCGGTGTTGGGGTGGCGCTCATCAGACCTGCAGGATCTCTTGGTCCTTCTGCGTCAGCGCATCGTCGATCCGCCTGACGTAATCGTCGGTCAGGTGCTGCACTTCCTGCTGCAGCTTCCGCTGCTGGTCCTGTGATATCTCAGCTTCTTTCTCGCGGCGCCTGAGCATTTCGACGCCGTCACGCCGAATGTTGCGAACGGAAACCCGCGCTTGCTCGGCATATTTCGCCGTCACCCGTGTCAGCTCGCGCCGCCGCTCTTCGTTGAGGTCCGGGATGGGGACGCGGATGACCTGACCTTCGGTTTGCGGGTTGAGGCCGAGACCGGATTCGCGGATCGCCTTGTCGACGGCCTTGACCATGGCGCGGTCCCACACCTGAACTGTAATCATCCGGGGCTCCGGCACGCCTACGGTGGCGAGTTGATTGAGAGGCATCGTCCCCCCATAGGCGCCGACGACAATCGGTTCGAGGAGGCTCGCCGAGGCTCGCCCGGTCCGCAACCCCCCGAACTCCTTGCGCAACACCTCTACGGCGCCGTCCATGCGGCGCCGGAGGTCCTTCAGCAGAGCGTCTTCCGGCATCTCTCTTGCCCCGTGTGGGTTCAGCTTTCTCCGTTGATGATCGTATACCGTCCACGTCCCCTCAGAACATCTGCGAACCCGCCATTGTCGAAAATGGAGAAGACGAGGATCGGGATGTGGTTCTCGCGTGCCAGCGAAATCGCCGAGGCGTCCATTACGCGCAGATCGCGAGAGAGGACGTCGAGATAATCGAGCCTGTCGAAACGCCTGGCGCCCGGTACACGCTCGGGGTCGGCATCATAGACGCCATCGACTTTGGTTGCCTTCAGGAGCGCATTGCAACCCATCTCGGACGCGCGCAGCGCCGCTGCCGTATCAGTTGTAAAAAACGGGTTGCCGGTTCCGGCGGCAAAAATGACAACGCGCCCCTTCTCTAGGTGGCGCAGCGCCCGGCGACGGATATAGGGCTCGCAGATCGCCTGCATCGAGATCGCCGATTGCACGCGCGTGGTAACCCCATGCCGTTCAAGCGCGTTCTGCATTGCGAGCGAGTTAAAGACGGTCGCCAGCATCCCCATGTAATCGGCCGACGCACGCTCCATTCCGACGGCGGAGGCCGAGACACCGCGATAAATGTTGCCGCCACCAATCACGAGGCAGATCTCGGCGCCGAGCGCGTGCACCGACCGGATCTCCTCGGCGATGCGATCGACCATTTCGGGGTCGAGCCCATACTCGCGTGCGCCCATCAGCGCTTCGCCGGACAATTTCAGCAGAACACGGCGATAGTTCAGTTCGGCCGACATGGTGTTGACGCCTATCCGACGGCCCGAGCCCATCGCGAGCCCGCCGAGAATACACCAAAGCTGCGCTCGCGTCGCACCTTTCGGCACGCATGATGTTCGTCGGAGCGCGGCAGCGCCGCTATCAGTGCTTTAGCTGTGCTGCAACCTCGGCTGCGAAATCGGTCGGTTGCCGCTCGACGCCCTCGCCGAGGGCAAAGCGGACGAAGCTCTCGACTCGGATCGGCGCTCCGACAGTCCTGCCGGCTTGCTCGATCACCTTCGAGATCTTGGTCTCCTGATCGACGACAAAGATCTGCTCGAGCAGCACGAACTCCTCGTAGAACTTCCGCAGCCGCCCCTCGACCATTCTCTCGACCACCGAATCGGATTTGCCGCTTGCTTGCGCCTGCTCGCGGAGCACGGCACGCTCGCGGTCGAGCGCCGCTTGCGGCACCGAAGTGATATCGAGATAGAGCGGGTTCGCCGCGGCTATATGCATGGCTAACTGTTTTCCGAGCTCCGCCAGTTGCGCGGCGGGCGCGCCCGAAGCGAGCGTCACCAGCACCCCGATTTTGCCGAGGCCCGGGCCGAGCGAGTTGTGAACATAAGAAAAAACGCCACCAGCCTCGGTCGACAGCCGTTTCATTCGCCGCAACACGATATTTTCGCCGATCGTCGCGATCAGATGCGTTTGCTCCTCAAGCACGGTGCGGCCGGTTCCCGGAAATTCGCTCTCCTTCAGCGCATCGATTTCGCCGTTACCGTCGAGCGCCAATTCGCTGACGGTCCGTACAAAGCTCTGAAAGGCTTGGTTGCGCGCCACGAAATCGGTCTCGGAGTTGACCTCGACGACGGCACCGACGGGGCCGCGGGTTGCCACTCCGATCAGGCCCTCTGCGGCCACCCTCCCGGCCTTCTTGGCTGCCGCGGACAGACCCTTCTTTCTCAGCCAGTCAACAGCCGCTTCGATATCCCCGCCGGCTTCGCCGAGCGCCCGCTTGCAATCCATCATCCCGGCGCCGGTCTTCTCGCGCAGTTCCTTGACCAACGCCGCTGTCACCTCGGCCATAACGTGACCCTCTTGTCCAAAGACCTCCGCCCTACCCGCTCAAACGGGAAAGGCTCCGGGGAAATCAGCTTGATTAATGCATCGTAGCCGGCGCACCGCCGGCCTCGGGTTCGCTTTCCAAATCAGGCATGTCGAGTTCCCCGGCCGGCTCTTCCGTTTTCTGCGCGGCTGGCGCGGGTTCGGGGAGTTCTGCTCTCGCGCCGATGTCGACCCCGGAGGCGGCGAGCTCGGCCTGCAGGCCATCGAGGACCGCCGCAGCCACGAGATCGCAATACAAATGGATCGCCCGCATCGCGTCATCATTCCCAGGGATCGGGTAGGCGATCCCATCGGGCGACGAGTTCGAATCCAGGATCGCAACGACAGGGATACGCAGCGTGTTGGCCTCGTGGACCGCGATCGCCTCCTTATTGGTGTCGATCACGAACAGGATGTCGGGCAACCCGCCCATTTCCTTGATGCCGCCGAGCGCACGCTCGAGCTTGTCGCGATCGCGTGTCAGCTCGAGCAGCTCGCGTTTCGTCAAGCCCGTGTGTTCCTGCGTGATCCGCTCTTCGAACTCGCGCAGCCGGCGGATCGACTGCGATATCGTCTTGAAATTGGTCAGCATGCCGCCGAGCCAGCGGTAGTTGACGTAATATTGGCCGCAGCGCTTGGCCGCGTCGGCGACCGGCTCCTGCGCCTGGCGTTTCGTGCCGACCAGCATGACGCGGCCGCCGCCGGCGACGACATCGCGGACCGCCTGCAATCCCTGATGCAGCATCGGCTCGGTCTGTTCGAGATCGATGATGTGGATCCCGTTGCGCACCCCAAAGAGATACGGCGCCATCTTCGGGTTCCACCGTCGCGTGTGGTGACCGAAATGCACGCCGGCTTCGAGCAATTGCCGAATGCTTGCGGTAGGTATCGCCATGGCTTTGTTGTCTCCGGTTGAGCCGCCGCAGGAAAGAGATCGGCGCCCGATGGCGCCGACACCGGAGCGGGCGCCTTGCGCGGCAAACGCGCGCGGCTCGACACCCGCGGCCCTGCGTGTGGTATCAGCGAATTACTTATGGCACCCGCGTCGGTTTCGCAATACCGGCGCAGGAGGGAGCGGTGGCCCGGACTAGCCCGGCCACCGCGGACCTGCTTACGCCTGGTAGAGCGGGCCGCGGATGATCTGGCCGGGCAAGGCGCCGGTCAGCTCGCCGTTCTCTAACAGCACCGTGCCGTTGACGATCACCTTGTCGATGCCGACCGCCTCGCGCTTAACCTGCACGCCGCCGCCCGGCAGGCTTGCGACCGGCTCACGCGGCTTCTCGGTGATCGTGTCGGGGTCGAAGATCGTGATGTCGGCGACCTTGCCGGCCGCGATAAAGCCGC